>Ga0247765_1000064_pt1 | contig 80756 bp, 86 predicted proteins | sample UWRJL106311C6_FD_179949 | JGI IMG/M metagenome (GOLD analysis project Ga0247765, IMG submission 179949) | Plant litter microbial communities from Arlington Agricultural Research Station in Wisconsin, United States - UWRJ-L106-311C-6 | ecosystem: Environmental > Terrestrial > Plant litter >... | reverse complement strand
AATCGGGGAGGTAACGGCAACGATGATGACGACGACGACAACGATAACGACCGTGACCGCGGCGGTGGTCGGCGATTTGGCGGTAATCGCGGCGGTGGAGGAGGTAATGGACGGGGAAGAAATGGCGGGGGTGGAGGAGGGGGAGGGGGAGGAGGAAACGACGAAGAAGAGCCAGATCCGCCTACTCCCACGGCCGAAGCTCCTCCTCCTCCGTCTTCGACTCCTCCGCCGGCCGAGACACCAGCAGCAACGCCGGCCCCGCCTGCTGCCACTCCTGTTGCCCCGCCTGCGACATCCGTTCCTGTTGTCGAGGCTGCACCGCCGGCGGAGCCCACTACCATCATTCAAGTGTCTACCATGACAATAACGCCACCAGTAGTGAGCTTATCGACTTTTGACTGATATATTCTATTCTGACGAGAGATCAACAGGGAACGCCAGAGGTTGTGACGACATTTATACCGATGATGGCTGGCTCAACAGAACCAGTAGCGGTTGTTGAGGGTGGCACGACCGATTCTGCGGCTATTGCAGTCCTACCGTCAAGCACAGACTCGACCATCGTATCATCGCCGACCCCGACCGTTCTGCCTGACCAGGCATCGACCCCCGTGGTGTTTTCTCCGCCGTCCCCGAGCGCGACCACAGTGGACAGCGGCAGCCTCGGCCTCGGGGACCCCCCAATCGCTACTCCTGGGGCTCCGCCAGCGAGCGATGCGCCACAGGGCATGGACCCGGTTGCTGAGCGTGCAATGATCTCTGTTGGTTCGATAGGTAAGCTCATGGTATGCATACGTTTTGTCCACAGCTAACAGGGATGCGTCCTAGCCGCTTTTGTTATGGTTTTCTCGATTGGTTGGATGATCTACCGAAGGATAAAAAGGAAGAAAAAGGGCGGCAGCAGTGGCAGCAGCTCCAACATCTTCCGAAAGATTCTCCCCCCGCGCCTTACCATGAGGTTGCCCTTTTCGCGAAGTGCGTCCGAGTCAACGGAGAACCTCTCCAAAGAACGAGGCTGGGAGAACGTTGGCGAGATCCTGAACGCAAGAGACCGACCACCGACTTACTCGTCTGCGAAGGCCGCTGGCGCGAAATCAGTGCCTCTCGGTGGCTTCTACGGGCATGAAAAGTCATATCCCTATCAGCCAGATGAGAAAACCGACAAAAAAGACGAGAAGCCAAGGCTACCCCGGCTGAAGACGACGGGGATACCAACCGCAGCGACGCAGGCTTCGAATCGACCCTCGGCAAGCCCGGGAGGTCCCCTCAGCGCCCATCCCATCAGCGCAGTGAGGGTAGGCCGGGGCGATGTTTCTGCAAACACCACAACGCCCTCTACCACGGTTCTGTTTTCCCACCAAACGCAAGAATCCTTTAGTTCGACCAATGCGGCCCAGTTCGGCTCCGTCACGGCGGCAAGCAGTGCTAGCACACTGCGATCTAAGATGGGCCCGGTGTACTTTAACCAGTCAGAGATGGCCCGGACACCGTCTACGGCCTACGACCCAGCACGCCGGCAGGTAAACCGAGCTAGCGAACTGTCGTCGATATCCTCGGGCTTCGGTGACGGTGATATTATAGTTACGACAGACTCGACGGTCCCGGTGCCTAAAATCCCGGCCAGTGTCTATTCCGGGCCATCGCCAGCCAACAACAATACCAGTAACAACACGCGGTTCTCGTGGGTGTCGCAGGAGGCGAACAAGCGAGACACCGTCTATACGCAATCGAGCGAAGATATGCCTCCCCGATTCCGATCGGTAAACTCGTGGGTCGACCAGCAGTCTGGCCGTGTGAAGAGGGCACAGGAGCGCGATCAAGCCCAGCCGCCTGTGCCGCAGATGCCGGGTTACGCTGGTGTTCCCGGCATCCACAACCCACCGAATGAGCAACGCTACGAGATGATGATGCCAGATGACGAGCAGCCCAGGCGAGTTGAAGATATCTTGCCTTCAGCCAAAGGCTGAACGAAATGTACATAGAATCGTTTCTTTTTCTTGTTCTATTTTGTATGGATATACCCCAACTACAGGGCGCACAAACGGGGGTGGCCTGACGCAAGACCAATCTGCCATCCCTCTCACCAGCCTGGCGCATGAGAGATAGAGGAGGCAAGGTCATAATGAGGCACACCGGCGCCGGAACTTTTTCTTTGCTCACACCTTCCATTCGCTGGGACTGGGGGTTTATTTGGGGCCCTGAAAGGGCGATTCCTCTCCCCGTACCTCTCTTTCTACAAGGCTGGCCCGGCTTCAGGTACTGGATAGGGACTGATCAACGACAATATTAATCTTGGTACCAACTGACATCGGCCATGCAAGTGTGGGTGATGTGCCGTCGGGCTGAAGATTGCCGATTGAGTCTATCTCCTCGGAATGGAATGTTCATGCTGAAGAACCCAACCCCAGGTTTGATAAGACCCAGCGCGCAGCCTCGTTGGGTTCAAAACAACCCAACCAGTCGATTGGGAGTACCGACCGACTTTTGGACAAATTCGCATGCATATCCTGGTTATAGTCCTACCTTATTCCTCTTTCCGTCCTGCTGCGTTATCAGCCAACCATCCAGCTGCAGCTTGGGCATGGCAACGATTGTCGGTCGCCCCCCACTGCTCTACTCGGCCACTCCTCCTTCTCCTCGGAAGGTAGATGGACACACACAGCGCATCTGATAGGCACATGGTGTTCATCTCGTCAAGAGAAACAGTGACAGTGTTTCGGGGGATATCTCTGATAGGTGGGCAGGCAGTGTGTACATAGTTCAAACCCGGCCAAACCCCACTGCGCCCACGTTCAGGTCTCCGCATCTAGTGTATTTCTTTTTTACTATCCTCCCGCGTGGAATGTAGCTTATGTTGGCTTTTCCATTAGCAAAGAGTACACCACACCAACGCTACCGAATTTCCTAGTGTAATGTAGCACAGTATAGGGAGTGGATAAGCTTCCGGGAAGGGATGGGCCAATTTCCCTTTGTATCAGTCATTGTTCTAGACCTGGCACCGGTGGACAAAGAAGAGGTGGACTGGGCTGGACTGGGCTCGGCTTGCCCTGGATGTTGGTTTGATTGGGCTCGGCGGCCCGATCCAGCCCTCGCGAAGGGAACCCTCCCGCGCGGCGTTTTACGTAAGGTTTGCTTGGGTGGGTATTTGTGATTGTGTCCTACACGTGTATTTCGTGTTGAATTTATACTCTCAGATACTATTAGAAGTGAAGTAAGCGCCTCCTCCCCCCGCCTTAATTTGTTTGGACAGGACTGGACTGGGGGATGGGTTTGAGTCGGTACACTAGTGTAGCACAGCTGTATGACCTGCAGGAACCGAAGGGGGAGTTGTTGGTGCAACAAGGCTCCGACGCCGGTGTTGACAATCCTATTTGACGGCAGTTCGATCAACCCTGGAAGGACTGCTTCGCAAGGTCCTTCTTCGCGTGGCGTTTTTAGTATGGCGAGAGCGTTTGGAGATTGTCGTAGGAGAGTTTCCGGAAGGTATATTGACGTTGAAGAGGGGGGAAGCATGGCTCAAGAGCGGTCGTCAGAGGTGTTCAAGCTTCACTCCTGAGGCCTTGCCGGGCAGGTAGGTAGTTAACATACTCGTCTCTGTTCTCTATTTTCACCCCAAAACCCCCGTGGAGAGGTGCAGTTAGTCCGCGCGCAACGATCGGGGGCCGTCACTTTGTTCAATTCCAAATCCGAACCGATGCCCCATGTCGTGGGCACTGCGTCGGTATAAATTTGACAGGCACGGCGTCGTCGGGACGGCATTGGTGATGGCGCTCGAGTGGCGAAAGCTAACAGAAGCTGAGTGGCCAATTGCCTCCGCTCCTTGGGTTTTGTCATGACGTAACGGGAATCAATGGGGCAGCGGACGGCAAGCCCGGCAGCCCCGCAAAACGACAGCACAACTGAACGAGCAAGTGAACACGAGGGGCGCACCCATGGCGGGGTTGGCCATGCGTTTTCTGATCGAGGGTGCAGATGCCGCGCGCCAGGTGCAGCATCCGAAATCTTTTCTTCTGGCTACTCATTCCCAATTCGATTTTGACGGCTGCCCCTCCCCCCTCTTCCCCCAAAGACAGCAAGACCAGCCTGGCACTGGTAATATGTACGTACTTACTGCGTATGAATGTTGAACCCCAGTCCCCCAAGTTTAGCAAAAGCGCCCTGTCGCGCTCGGCAACGCTGCACGACGTTTTACCTTGCTCGCGTGTCCTGCCAGTCAGCCAAGGAGCTCCGATTTCGTAGGCGACTGCGACGCGGAGCCGCCGCCGATCGCCGAGCCCCACAATTTTCAATGGCTCCGCTTTCTGGAGTCTGGAGCAGCAGGCGGGGTACGAATAGTTACCTTCTCCGCTTTGTCACTGCCCAATCAACGCTCCACGATAAGTCATAATAACCTTGATTCCTTCAATAGATAGACATGTATTTCACAATATCTCCTCCCGTTTTTCACCCATTGTCTTTGGTGCCCATCACTAACTTGAGTTACGCACGTATCCGACATTATCGTCATGGAGTCGGATTTGTTACGTGTTAGTGTCCCAAAGCGCAGAAAAATGTCGAATCGACCTACATGCAAAAACCCTATCCTTCTGTCTTGCAAAAGCCGCCCCAATGAGATGCTGTAATTTTCAACACTTGGGCTCCAAGAAACGGTATTTCCAAACCTCACGCCTTGGGGCTGCGGCCTTGTGTCATGCACGTACCCTTGCGGAGGTGCAGGTACTTTATTTTCTGTAGGCAGCTCCACTCACTTGTCGAGCTCTTCAATTTCGGCCCCCCTCAACCGGACGTCACCGTTGTAAACAACAACCCCTTGATATGGGCCCTAGTGGCGGTTACAAGCATCGAAACGAAATCGTTTTGTTTCAATCTCCTTGATGTCTTGGGTTTCAACCCTGTCGCCATACGTATCAGCACGAATCAACATTGAGAATGATCCGTTGAAGCACTCTGAATTAAATGACTATGGAAATCGTAGACCTTGTTCTATCCCCTCCTCATCGACGCTGTGTTCGCTGCAAAAACGTGTCCCTGCACCCCCTAATTCCAGATAATAGATGGACATTGGCATGTCAATGTTGACATGGAATTTGGTATTATATCAAGTCACCGTACGACGGTATACCGCTGGTTGGTGTCGCCCGTATACCGCGGCATGTTTACATCACAATGCAGCACGAGTTCTGCTTCTTAGCCGTCTTGTAGAAAGCCTTGCTTTGCGCGCTCAAGTCCGAACTCTTGGCCACTAGGTCATCTAGCTTTTCTCCACGTTGTAGCACCTGGTCAGAAATCAGCATATCGTCACGTTTGTCCACATTAACTCGTAGGGGAACATACGCTATCGATAGCCTTGTGAAGGACAATCTTGGTTTCGTCAAGCTCGGCCTGGATTTTGGCAATGCTGCTTGCCTCATTCGAGTCCTGGTATTTGACAATATACTCCTTGAGTGGAGGATACGGAACCTCGTTGTCTTTTGTCTTGCCCTGGAACGAAGCAAGAGGCTTTTCGGCCAGAAACTGATCAACGAGCTTGGACAACACGCTGTGCGCGGCAATGTGTGGGTAGTCTTTCGTTATGATCACGCCAGCGATACCCTCGGAGCGGGCATAGCAATGTACTACATAGTCTTGTATATGTTGTTAGTTTCAGTGTAGGATAATGTGTGCATATAACTCACCCTGCTCTTCCACACTCTGCCTCTGGCCTGGTCTCGTCCGCTCTGCCACCGTCTTGCTGATCATGGTCATAAAGTTCCCATATTCGCCCCTGGTGAACCTTGAGAAGTCACTGAGCTCGTGTTCAGCTGCCAGTTGCACCGCGGGTTGCTTAGTGTTGTCGAGAATCTAAGCTGCCAGTCAGCCTTGGTGCGGGAAAAAAAAGGCTGCAGCAACTCGACTCACGCCAATGTAGTAGACCTTCATGATGGGCGACTTGGACTCTCCCCAAAGCCAGAGGTTGGCGGGAAATTGGTACTAGGAGTCGGTTGATGGAGTGCTACGTCTCTAGGGAGAATGACGATGTTCGTGTCGCTTGCGGTGTGGCCGTTGGCGCAAACGCGATAGGGGTGTCTCGGAAGTGGGGCCGCTGTCCCGAGGCCGCGGAGGCCTTGTTTCGACTTTGTTCGGTCGCTGTATTCAGCTAGGTTTGGTGGTCGCGGTAAATCACTTCGTCGCGACACCGGCACGCTTTGTGGTGGGGTGATTAGTAGATGGCGATTGTGTGTCAAGCTGGCAGTTTGATGGAGTGTTGTTAAGAGCTGACGCACCAACAATGAGGCGGTCGCAGGACGGGCATCGGCAAAACCCTTTGCCGTGGCACAGCCACCCAGCCAATAAGCACGCTAACTACACCTTCGCAGGGATTCCAATTGTTAGCTTGGTACAGCCAAGTCGCTAAGTACTACAGTTTATTAGGGGACTTCAGGTGTATGCAAGGGCAGTTTTTTGTCCAGATTTTTAAACCAGCTTACGCCGAACCTGCAAGAAGATCAACACCAGTAATACTTCCAGCGCACTCAGTCAGAAGGCAGCCCCCCTACCGAAGCCCCTCCCCCCTGGCCATTCCACCAAGCTAACAATTGGAATCCCTACGGAGGTGTTAACTAACAGGGGTGGTTGGAGTGCTCACGTGCCAGGCTCTCCGCAGTGAGCGACTCTTATCATAATCAATTGCATCGCATTCCAAGCCGTGTCTAGGTATCCGCTGGGAGATGATAACCCCAGAAAACTGACAGAGCGCTACCATCCAAATTCATCAACGGTTCTCAATCTGCGCAGGTCTGGGTCGCTGGTAGCGCAGGGTTTCCTCCCTGGTCGATTAGCCGACAGGCCAAAAGGTCTCGGCCTCGCGTTGCAGGGGCCAGGTCAGTGTGCCGTAAGGTTCATGCAAGCAGCCAGCCAGCGACAAGCGCCCCCCTTGGGTAAAGGTACAGGGTACCAAATCGACTGTAACGGCTTCCGAGCACGGCGCTGGAGCCCCGCTCTCACCCGCTCCCCAATTCGCCTCGTTGCCCAATCGCCCGCAGAGCGAATGTCATCGACCGAGCCGCCTCAATGCTAGGTTATCAGCAGCCACCATATGATGCGCCATGTGCCGGCGATAAGGCCCAACTTTAGATTTGAGGCCGCTATAGCCCGGCGAACATCTCGGGACGACTTGAGAGGAGCGAGGTGGGCTTCGAGTGTAAATACTTAGCGCCGCAAGGACAGGGTCCCGTCGAGCCGGATGTCTCCTCCTCGCTCCTGCTGCTTTCGTTGCTGGTTCTGGTCAGGTTGCCGGCTTCTGGCTCCACCGCTCTTTGCCCAGGCCGACATACTCTCTCAGTCTTCGAGGGAAGGTCCTGGTCGCTATTTGGGTGCCCACCCGTGGCTTTAATAAGAATGATAAGAGTCTCTCTTCCATACCTACCCAACCGCAACTTTCAAGTCCAACAGCTCTTTGTCTCGACAACACGCGCCAAGACCCCTCCTTGCGCTCACGGACGATACATTGACGACGACACCCCGAGCTCTAACTCAGAAGATACCTAGCTCGGTTGTGGCACCGTGTGTCTTGCAGGAAGGAAGCAGCAACCGGTTCCGCCCCAAAGCCCAGCCCGCTGCCCGTCTCAAGTCCCCTCGCCCGCTAATTGCCGAGTGAGAGTTTGGGAGTCGCCGCCGCTAGAAGTAGTCGGGATCTCTCCCCATTTCTCCCCCCCAACTCATTCAGGGCCTCTCTACCTCCCTCCCGCACACTATTCGGGTCTATCTCGACGGCAGCAGCTTCGCGCCTGTCTTAGCTTTGGCTTTTTTCATTTTGCAAGCGTAGGCGACGCCGCAGTCCCCGACCAAATCCTTATCAGTTCATCGACTTGCAACGGTCTGACCCCATACCCGCGCGCGCGCGAGAGACTCCGTCTTCAGAGTCTTGACCCCCACCGTCGTCAACCCGCCACGCTGCCCCCCTCGGGTCTGCGACATCGGGTCCGCGACATCGGGTCCACGATAACACACGCGATACAGACAGCTATCGCCGCAATGGCGACCGACTTCATAATGCCCACCCAGCAAGATCAGTCCAGTGTGTATTCACCTGCCCACGCAAAGCTGCCGCATCAATCGCTCTTCACGAGCGTGCCTGTTCCGACATCGTATGCGCCATCCGCTCCGTACAACACACCCAGCAGCACGCAGGTTTCTCCCTTGAGCACATCGGGCAATGCGTCACCCACATCGCCCAGAAATTACCTAGGGCGCGCTACCCGGCCCATGTACATGCCCGCGGTCCTGCGCCCGACCGAGTTCCCGTCCAAAGCACCGCCACCAAGGCCGAGGGCTGAGGATGAGGACGATGCAGAGGAGCGCACGCTGCGCCCAAACAGCAGCTTCATTGGCGGTCTGAATGCATTGGGCCGTCTCAGCCGGCGATCGACGGGCGACAGCGGCAAATGCGTGGATGGGACCTGGAATCTAGATCTCTTTCCCCAACCCACCGGAACGCCCACTCGGAAGCACTGGAAGGTATGTTCCTTGACAACCCTGCCCCGAATGTCTCAGTCTCAACCTTACAGCACGTTTGTGTCACCACGCGTGCGATCTGCAACTGTTTGGGGGAATTGAGCTGACCTGTCAATTCCTACAATAGTCCGACCACGAGTCTGCTGTATGTGACCACGCGACATGCAAGAAGTACTTCACGACGTGGACGCGCCGGCATCACTGCCGTAAGTGCGGTAACATTTTTTGCAACTACCACAGTCGCTTCGAGATTCCCCTCGACCAGGACGCCAGTTACAACCCACGCGGTGTTAGCAGCCGGGCTTGCGCACATTGTTATTCCCAGTTTAAGGAGTGGCGAAGCCGGACAAACAGCCAGTCTTCCAGCTTTACTTCTTCAGACACCAATGCTGCCGATAACAACACTACTACCTCGCCCCTAGCATCCCCAACCTCGGTACTTGGCATGCGATTGCCACCACACACGACTACCCCAGATGCGGCTCAGAGTGTTCCAAGGGACTGGAACTGGAGCACCTTCTGAGCTTTTCCTTGTCAAGACGAACGAGATGATGGCGACGGCCGGATTAGGGACGGATAATTGCTCTTCTCTAGAAGGGGTTGAAAGGGTTTATTTCTTTCCTTTTAGAGGGAGGTAGGGTGGCATTATAGACCTCGGGTGGTTCCCCGGATTATGATACCTGGCTAGATCTCGTCATGGCTTGTCTAGCTATATTTTTTATTTTATTTTTTTGGTTTCTGGAGTCTGCTTTTGGGATAGGACAATGGGAACAGGACTCTATCGTTCAGGTGTGCCGCTGAGGTGGGGCAAGAGTATGAACAGATATGGTTATGGTAGCCAGGCGTTCAGGTGCATAGGTGTGTTGTTTGTCTCTTTTGGATTCGATGCATCATACTACATGCGAGGCGCAACGGAAGTGGTCATGGGGTTTGAGTTTACGCATTGCACTGCAGCCGATACTCGGAGCGAGCCGCAAGGCAGAGTCGCACAAGGCGATGTGCATTGCATACGACAGTGAGTAGACGGGAGAAACAGACAACCAGGTTAGGAAGGAACCGGCTTAGATGGGTGGAATTTACCGTAGATTCTATTGTCATTCCCGTTCTCGCGCATGTGGACAGGGTTGGGAATAGATATTATACGTACACTATTTAATTCAACAATGCGCTGGGGTCGTTAACTACATCCATCTTGTACCCGTACTGTTTCTCAGGCTTTCCCTCCACGACTCGTTTCCATATTACGATCGCTCTCCTGAACAGGGGACGCCTCTGCTCGCAAGCGCTCAAGGCCCACAGAGATCTCAGCCCAAACAGCCGTGATATAAACCCGGACTCACGTATCCCGCCCACGTCGAGTCAGGCATTGCTAGAAGCCAGGATCACCTCTGCTACGCCTACGGTCCGTTCGTCCATTCGCTCTTCCAGAAGGAGTCTCCGAGGTCTTGTCTGTTCAATCCACACAGACCATCCCGGTGTGAGTGCCCAATCACCCTGGCGCAAATCGAGTAGCGCATCCCGAACTTGGTCTGGGGAGGTCTAGACCATGCATAAAACATCTAACCCACACCACGGCATCGCACTACGGACTACGCACCAGAGCGGGGGCGGGCTTTCTTGCAGGAGTTGGCACTGCCGAACTTGCGGACTTGCTTATTATTACCAAACTACTCCGTACTAGGTCCAGTACCGAGTGGGCTGGGTGGGTTTACCGACCCGATCGGACCGGGCACAAACCAGAGGCTTGTTCTCTCTTGGGTTCCGTTACTCCCGCGGAGATCGAAATCTCTTGAATTTCTTGGTCACTCCACTGGCTTTTCAGAGCCAAAGCTTACCCCGGCTAGGCCTCGGTGGGTTGGTAACCAGTATCTCGTATTCCATATACGCAATTACATCGAGTAAGCCAAGCAGAAGGCTGGACTCCGCACCGGTGGCATCCACTGTGACTGGGTCGCCAAATGGGACTGACGACGGAGGGTCTTGCAACATTGCGGTCGACATTCTGTTGCGCACCTCTGCGGAAGTGTAAGAAGTATATTTGGCTTCATTGCCGTTGGTTGAAATACGGAGCGGCCGTGGAAGAAGGAGCTGACTCGCTAGCGGGATGAGATAGATGGAATCTCGATTACAGTCGAGATAGGCGTCAGCGGCCTTCGTGATATCCGTATTGTAGCCAGGTACATGTAGTCACGCGCACCTTGCGCCAGTGACTTGCTGTAAACTCTATCTGTTTAGGTGGATATTTACTAAGTGGCCGAGCTGTGTGTTGGTTGCCCAACGAGGCACCTCGTTCATGAGCTCCCAGATGGGATGTGGCACTTAGTTATAGTGGTGAACTCGTGGCGGGTGAATGGCCATGTATGAGTGGGCCAATGAGATATGTCAAGTCCCTATCCATCCTGCTGACAAACCATTTGTACCCTCTACACACCGCCACTGGATTTCCAATTGACCTAATTGCTGCTGTGGACTGGACATACCGCTTGCTCTCACAGATACACACCATTCACGTCCTTAAGATGCCAGATCTCAATTTGTTTCAGATCTATGTAAACCCAACCACCAAAAATGCTATGCCTTCCAAACGCTGATGAATATTGCCTAGTCCTATCATCCCAGTTCGCCTCATGTCCCTTTTGACTCGTCACATTGCTCTCTTGCTGAGGCCAGCGTGCTCTCCTCATGTCTAACATTGCAGACATTATACATGATTGTCTGTACCTAGTCAAGCTGATTGCCTCGACCTTGTTTTGCCAAGCCCTCGCCGAGGTTCGCCGACACTATCGCTTTACGCTTGGAAGGCCTCGGCGGTGAGTCTTGTCATCCATGTCCAACCCCTATTGATCGATACCATGAGTGATACATGATAGAATCTGCGTAGCCAAAGTCTGCGTATCCTCGCCCAAATTTGTCTCCGAGCCCGAAGGGCTGTACCTGGGTGTTTCTCAGCCCCAGCGTACATCTATTGCCTGTTGCAGAGAACTCGCTTGTTGTCAGAGACAATGGTCTCGTTGCTCTCGCCGTATACCTCGCGCTCAACGTTCTTGGCCGCCTCCCAACCAGCCTTCTCCGCTGCAACCAAGTTGTTGCTGAGCCTGCGACTCGCTGCACCCTTCTTCTGGCCAGCTGCCTTGCCCCCGGTAGCGTTGCTACGGCGCAGATAGCTCTCGACGAAGAAGCTGACGAAGAGATAAGTGAGAGGAGCAAGGTAAAGAACATTAAGCCAGACAGCAAAAGTGGCATTGTTGGTGTTGATGCAAGGCACCGTCGTCGTGGCGTAGTCGCCCTTGATGCTGTCGAGTACGGCCGAGGCGGATCCGTTGTTGGCGCCAGCAGCGGCTGAAGCCGAGACAACCGCGTCCTGGGTCGAGCTACGAGCAACGGGGATTGAGTAAGAGATGAACGAGTGGGCCATGGCGTACGAGGCGCCAACGAGGAACTGTGTGATCTGCATCGTCGTGAGGCTGCGCTTGATGAAGATGGGCACGCGGATATTGAAGGCGGTGACAGTATAGTATGTGTACTGTTGGATCTGTTAGTCAATGATCCCAGGCGTTTGCGAGAAAGAAACTCACCATCATGGCGTGGATGCCCGAGTTGACGAAAACAAACATCCAGATAGGGGCCGACATGTAGCGCATACCGGCCCACATGCACATCATGGCACCGGCATGGTGATACGTCTGGAGAGTGGAGCTAAGCTTGCCCTTGGCGAGGATAATGAACGTGTCAAGAACCTCGTAGAACTTGCTCAGGTAGAAGATCCAGCCGTAGAAAGCAAGACCCTCGTTCCAGAGACGGCCGAGGTCGAGCTTGCTGGGGGTGCCGTCGGCGGCTAACGCCAGCTCAGAACCATATGACTGCCAGGAGCTCGTCGCTTCATCGAAAACGGCAGCGTTGCCCAGGCCTCCCGGGCCATTCAGTTTGCACACAGAGTCGACGAAGCCAGCGAGACCCGTGGGCGCGAGAGGGTTCACCACGGTGCGACGCAGAGCGCCAAACATGCCGACAAAAGTCCATGCCGAGTAAACAGCAAGGAAGACGTTGTGAGCTACAACGAACCACCGGAAGGCGGCCGTCTTGCTGAGCACCCATGGTTTCTTGCCTGTCGACTTGTTGTAAGAATTGAGGGCTTTGGCGGTAACAGCGTAGAGGGCAGCAATGGTAATGGGAACCTTGGGGTCAAGCACGGCCTGGTAAATGTGTTCGGGAATCTCGACCGGAGGTGCAAAGGCGGAAGAACCCGGGGGTGGTGGGGTGAGGAAGGCGGGATTGCTGTTGGGGGGGAACTTGAACAGCGAAGTTGAAGGGAGGGAGAACGAGATGGACGCCATTGTTGCTGTGGGCGCACCGCAAAGGTTTTCCGACACAGATTGGCTGGTCAATCGGGTGGTGAAGTTCGATTTCTCCTTGGAAGAGAACCCAAATGAGAAAAATTCCGGGTGGTGGACGAGAAATCCGACGTCTTTTGGCTTGCCCCCCTCAATTTTTGAATTCCCAACGCTTTTTGAGATCGACCAATCTGCGCGTCACACTGGTCAGGGGTGGGTATGCAGCCTCGGCGGCAGGTACAGAGGTGGCGCACAACCGGGACTGACCCGGAGTCGAGTTGCTAGGGAGGAAAGAGCGCGAACGAGAACAGCCAGAACAAAATCTCAACTGGAATGGGGCCCAATTGCAATAAGTGCACTACCGGACACCAAGGCATTTGCTGGAACGCCTTGAATCCATCAGGGTCCTGCCCGGAATCGTTGCATCAAGCCCAACGTAAACAGAGCAGCACACGGCAGCACTTGCTGGCATCGAGCCTAGAGACATCTCGCGGTTGTCACATTACAGAGACCCATAAGGAACGCTTGTCCAAAACCTTCTCCCTGGTTTGGCGCTCAACACAAGGGGATCCGCAGTCACCGAGGCTGCCCTCAGGAACGGCCCCGAGCAAGTTGGGATGGGATGGGATCGGTCCCACGCCATGATTTTTTTTTCGCCGCCTGGCAAGGATCTTCCACGGTGAATGCACCCTCAACGGGCCGTGCTGGAGGCAACAAATTTCGGCCAATTTTGTCCGTCACCATTCATGGACGCCGCGGGCTCCGGGACCGCCAGCGCGCGGATGGCGAACCGACAACGTCGCTGGACAAAAGGGTGATCAGAAAGCCAGGGCTAGCTTCGAGACTTTTTCGGCCTACGTGTCAGACTAGATCCCGCGTATGGTGTCGGCATTTGCCGTCTTCAGGCTTCGTCCCGTTTGTGAGTTTGCCGGGCGGGGCTCCAGTTTTCTTTCTCGAAGATTGGGTCCACGATTGGGTCCACGGACAGACCTTGCGTTTGGAAAGATTGATGTCACAAGCCAGAGACAGCAGTCATGGCAGCTGGTGGTGACATCCCGAGGCTGGCAATCGGATTGCGGGGTTTCGAGGGGAATCTGCTCTTCGCTTATTCGTCAGTTTGGATTCAACAATTGCGGGAAGCCCACTTATCCACCTTTCCCCAACAGATGCAAGTTGCTCCCACTTGCGAGACTTTCCAGGGGGCGGCGTCAACTTCGGGGCTGCATCGTCGCCGGCTCGTCGGTCTGCAGAAGTTTGACCGCGCAAGCTATTGGGCGCAGATCTCGACGTCCTGATAACATGCTGACTACGGACATAGCTGACTTATGTTGCTTGACCTGGCAGACACCCCTCGTCCCAGGAACCTCAGCGGTTCCGGTCGATCAAAATTGCAACAAGCAGGAGACCACCGCCGGAGAAACTGGAGAGTTGTCACCAAAAATTGCTTTCGCTGCATCTCGCTGCTGAAATGCCTGCGCTGGCTCATCAAGAGATTTCTTCTGCTGCAGAGGTCAGAGGTGATGTCGAAGTGGGTCTCACAAAAAGAGCCCAGCACCTCGACTTGGCATCTTGGCAGAAGTCATCCATGTTCTGTCCCCCAGGCCAGCTCTCCAGCCATTCGGATTAGTCCCATGACTTGATCGCGTCAGACTCGCTCACGCTGGCGGACGCGTTGAAGCTCAGGCAGCCGAGGCAAGATGGCCAGATGGTCAGATGGTCAGATTACGCTGACTGATCAAAGCTGAACAACCAAGCTCACCTCAACTCGGGGCTATATGGTATTTTGATGCAGCCCTTTGTTTCCTGGTACTTTTCAGCGAAAGAAGAAACAGAGAATTGAGAATGGCTGCCACGGGCCCCACGCCACCAGCGTTGCCTCCAGTCCCATCAGGCGACTATTTCAACGAAACACAATGGACTGTGTTGATGGCGATTTTGGACGCCGTCATCCCCACTATCGCAGCCGCCTCGACCGTCACGGACGAAAAGACGCATCGTAGCATCAACGACGACGAGTTCAAGAATGTCACGTCCTCGGCGCGAGTTAAATCTATATCTCCGCTGTCGGATGAGGCCCTCAAGGCCTACCTCGAGGACCGGCCTTCGGCAAGCCCAGAATTTATGGATCTACTCCGACGGACCCTCGCCACAATCCCGTCGCCGGCCCGGAACAAGCTCGGCAGCGTCCTGCACGCCCTCTCGTAAATCCCCCCCACCCAGCCCAAAGCAAAACGGACCGTCCCAGCTCGTGCCGTAAATTAGACAGTAGGATTCATGATAACCAAACTCCCGACCCGCAGGCTCTGGACCGGCAGCTACATACTAACTGGCTCTACGACGCCCCTCCATCAAAGATCGGTTGCGGATCGCGAGGCCATCCTCCAGCGCTGGTCGGCCTCGTGGCTGAGCATACCCCGCGTCCTGCACAAGACCTTCACGGCGCTTGCCAAAGTCATCTGGCTGCAAACGAAAGCGTACACGCAAGCAGCAGGCTTCCCTGCCGTTCCTGCAAACTGGAAGCCTGCCAAGTCCACCTTTAACTTTGACTTCATCCAGTTCCCTACTGCGTTATCTGAAGATGAGCCCGCCGTCGTCGAGGCCGACGTTGTCATCATTGGCTCTGGTTGCGGTGGAGGTGTCGCGGCAAAGGTGCTCGCCGAGGCAGGACGCAGTGTGCTCGTCGTCGACAAGGGTTACTACTTCTCTCCTTCGAAGCTGCCCATGACCATGGAGAAGGCGACCTACCATCTATTTGAGAACCGCGGGCTGATAACCAGCATTGATGGGACCACGAACGCCGTGGCCGGTTCGTGCTGGGGTGGCGGTGGCACTGTAAACTGGAGCGTCAGTTTGCAGACGCAGGGTTTCGTGCGCAAGGAGTGGTCTGAGGAACATGGCCTGCCGTTCTTCGAGTCAGACGAGTTTCAGCAATGCCTGGACCGCGTTTGCAAGTTCATGGGCGTTATAAGCGGGGACCAGGTGAAGCAGACCCATCGCGGCCAGGTGCTTCTGGAGGGCTCGAGGAGACTGGGGTGGCCCGCTGAGGTCTGTCCACAGAACACTGGAGGTGCAGAGCATTGGTGTGGGCATTGCCACCTTGGCTGCGGCTCTGCCGAGAAGCAAGGCCCGGCTGTTAGTTGGCTTCCTCACGCGGCCAAAAATGGCGCTCGGTTCATCGAGGGCTTTGCTGTCGACGAAATCACATGGGACGAGAACGCGGAATGGGGAGTGAAGAAGGCGACGGGAATTCAGGGCATTTGGACTTCGAGGGATCCATCTGGCGCTACCATTGGTCCGAATCGGACAACTCGCAAGGTAGTTGTTCGGGCGAAAAAGGTCATTGTCTCCGCTGGCTCGCTCAACAGCCCACTTGTTCTGACAAGGAGCGGCCTGACGGTAAGTTCATCCACGGCGATTCAGGATTTTCTCTGTTGACCACGACATAGAACCCGCACATTGGCAGCAATCTGCATCTCCACCCAGTAAACATAGTGCTGGGTATCTTTGACGAAGATGTCAGGCCCTGGGAAGGTCAGCAATATCCAGGCTAGTCACCTCTAACTTACCCGCCACTAACACTAATATTAGGCGGCATCATCACGAGTGTCTGCACCAATTTCGAGAATCTTGACGGCAAGGGACACGGTGCCAAGCTAGAGCCCACGTGCATGCTTCCCCACGCCATCCTGCCAAACCTTCCATGGCGAAGCGGACTCAACTTCAAGCTCAACGCGCTCCGTCTTCGTCAGGCCGCGGGGTACATCTCGCTCGCCAGGGACCGAGACACTGGCCGCGTCTATAACAACCCTGTCACCAACGGCCCCGTAATCGACTACCGCACCTCTTCCTTCGATGCCGCCCACGTCCTCGAAGGTATCATCGGCCTCGCCAAGATCCTTTACGTCGCTGGTGCCGCCGAGATCCACCCCATGCTTCCCGGCATCGAGCCCTTTATTCGTGATACCACCACCGATGCCGCCGGAATCACTAATCCTGACTTCGTGGCGTGGCTCGCAAAACTCAGGGTCGCCGGGAATAGCCCACCTGAGAACGCGTTCACGTCGGCCCACCAGATGGGATCGTGTCGCATGAGCAGCCACGAGGGCGCCGGTGTTGTTGATCCAAAGGGCATGGTTTGGGGTACGCAGGACGTCTATGTCGCGGATGCGAGTGTATTTCCTAGCGCGAGTGGCGTGAACCCTATGGTGACGACTATGGCGATTGCGGATTATATTGCCAGGGGGGTAGCGAAGGAGTTGAAGGAGGGGGTATAGGTTGATTTTTACTTGTGCTATGTTTTACTGTAGATGGTTGGTTCTTTGCTAGTGGTAATCCGATGTCCGGTTTCCTTCCCTTCATCTCTCCATCAGATGGGATTCTTTCAGCGTGAGCAACCCACTGCGGTATCTTGTGCAAAGCAAAAATGACACCTCGTATATACACGCACCGGTCAGCTCATCTCTGAATGCGCAACACATTTTATACTGCGGCCGCATCATATTGTCGATCGGATCTACCTATCTACTCATTCACATACATTTGCCCGGCCTCCAAGGTACCACAGATATACACATAGGCATACTGATATCTAGGCACCGATAAAACTCACTCCTCCCTCCCACCTTCAACCCACCTTCCACTCTTTCCTCCCTCCTTCAACACTACCCTCAACCCCTCAATCACCATTCCCTTATCCACGGCTTTGCACATGTCATATACCGTCAACGCCGCCGCCCCGGCTGCAGTCAGCGCCTCCATTTCCACCCCAGTCTTGCCATCGCAGGATACCGTTGCCGTGATCTCCACCCTCTCATGATTCTCCCCAGTCGAGGGTGATGATGAGTCTAGCTCTAAATTTGAGGTAGATGCAGATGCAGAAGTCGAGTCTGATTCCGGAGCAGAAACAACTACCAACTCAACACTAACATGAGTAATGGCAAGAGGGTGACACAACGGGATGATATCCACGGTGCGTTTTGCGGCCATGATTCCCGCTATGCGGGCGACGCCGAGGACGTCACCTTTTTTCATTTGGTTGTCGCGGATGAGGGTGGTCGGGAGTGGGGAGGAGAAGCGGACGGCACAGCGGGCGGTGGCGGTACGTTTTGTGGGCATCTTGTCGGAGATGGAGACCATGTGGGCGGTGCCGGTGGGGGAGACGTGGGTGAGCTTGGCTTTAGGTTCGGGAATAGGGATGGGTTTGTCGGATTGGCCGCATTTGTTGTTGTTTGCGCTGGTGGTTGAAAAGAGGCGGACGTGGGATGGCAAAGCCACACGGTTGAGGAGGGCGGATATGTTGCTGGGGATCATTTCCGTAGGACTCGGCTTCCATTGGACAAAGGAGAGGCGAGGCGAGAGAGCATTGCTCTGGGCATATGACTGGTCTATAGACATGTGTCTGCTTAGTATGCCCGAGTTTGATGATAGATGATAGAGGTACAAATACGTCATCCTAAATCGCCAATGATGCTTGCGTCATGGTATATCTCTGTGTAATCCCAACCTAACATCGAACGAAGCAGCCTGCCAACCCCACCGGAATGCATAGAGGGGAAAAAAACCGTTCACCCACCGATCAATATCATGGGCCGGTTCTTCATATACTCCAGCTCCCCAATGCCAGCGTGTTTCTCCTTCTTCCGCTTGACCGCCATGCCGATCACTTGAAGGAGCTCATCAGAGTTGGGAGCCATTAATGGAGACATGTCTTGGGACGTTGGCCAGTTGGCCTTGTCCAAGGCAACTTGCTTCATCGTCTCTAATACTTCCTCGTCGATGGGCTCCCCGCGGTTCACCTTACGGAGGATGTCTCTGAGCGAGACTTCGGCATTTCCAAACAAGCAAACCTTGAGGTTACCGTCACTTGTGATGCGGAGCCGATTGCAGGTTCCGCAAAAGTTGTGTGTCATGCTGGTGATGAATCCGATGCGACCGGCGAAACCTGGTACCCTGTACGTCTTGCTGGTGTCGTTCCGGTGGCCGCGCTCTGAGTGCAAGTCCGGGTACTTGGCGCAAATTACATCCAACATCTCCTGGAAGCCGACCATCTTGCCTTCGCTCCACTTGTTGCCATCAAACGGCATGTACTCGATGAAACGAACCTCAATATCTTCATCGCGTGTCAACTCCACAAATGACAGGATCTCACGATCATTCAGCCCACGCATGACAACGCAGTTGATCTTGAACTTGATTCCTGCACCTGCCCGGTTGAGTTCGAGGATACGGTCAATGCTCCTACGCACCGCTGGAAACCCGGCGCGGCGTGTCATGAGCTGGAACTGCCACGGATCCAGCGTGTCGAGGGAGAGGTTGACACCCGTCAGGCCGGCCTCCACCATGGCATCGAGCTTGCGGTGCAGCGACAAGCCATTGGTGGTGAGACAGAGTTCTTGCAGCCCGTGTGGTCGGAGCTCGCCGATCTGCTGCATCAAAGGAACAATGTCCCGCCGGACAGTGGGCTCCCCGCCAGTCAGACGGATCTTGGTTACGCCTTGGGCGACGAAGACGGACGAGAGCAGCACGATCTCGGGAGTGGTCAGCAGCTCGCGCGAAGGGGACAGCGGTACCCCTTCCTCAGGCATGCAGTACAAACATCGGAGGTTGCACCGCTCCGTTACGGAGATGCGAAGGTAGTCATGCTGCCGGTTGAAAGTGTCGGTCAAGAAGGCTGAGAAGGGCTTGGCATCCCGGATGAGGTCCTTGCGGGACGAGGATGACTCGGCAGGCTGTGGGAAGGCGTGAGGGATGGTCGCCGACGCGGTCGCGATCAACCTTGATTGATGTGCAGATGTCGGCTTTGTTTGTGGCACCTGCAGCGCCGCACGCCAAAGGCGCCGGGCGATGCAGCGTGCGCTTGTCGCCATAGTTTAGCCGTTTCACGAAGGTTCGTAGCCACGGAAGTGTGGGCATGACAAGTCCTTTAACTTATCTCTGCGGGGTTATCGTCCGTGGAGACGGAGGAGCCATGAGTAAGAGCTCGAGAGCGGTGTAAGGCGCTTGCTTAATCAGGATTTACCGTTCCATCATGAGGTAAAGTCCGGTAATGATGAAACCGAGAATCTAGACCGTATTGCTGGTAGAGCCGAGTCGAGCCACTACAAAGTCTCCCGCGCCCTCCACTTGCGATGTAGAGAGTGATGCACCGGAAGGCGGCGACCATCCCAGTACCAGAGCTCTGGGGGGGTGGGGTCCTCCGATGAACGGGCAGCGGCGGCTTGAGCAGGGAGGAACCGTCTTGGTACAGTGCCCCACGGAGTCTCCGCATGGGCTCCAACGCGACTGCCTGTCACATACATACATCCATTTTGGAGTCTTGGACGAGAATCTGCTGCTTGCTTTCCACCAGTAAAGCTCTTCCAAGTTTCCGAAAGCCAGCGCCGCGGCCAATGCGATTCTCAAAGAGCGTCAAATGTGAGCGCCCATCTCTGTGCGCTGGGTTTGTATGATGAAGCGGCGTTGACTCCTCTCACTAGCATCAATCCACTGTCTTCCGAGTCCAAATGGGAAACATGTAGCAACGCTTTTCTCGTCAGTCGTCAATGTGCGGGCGGTGCGTAATCTCGAGGTGGTCAATGTCATCAAGTTGCCTCAAGACTTCCCAGGCCCAATCGTCGGTTTCCAGTGGTCGCCGTCGTCCAGGCTGCTCCTTGTAGCCAATGCGTCAGAGGTCAAAGTCGTGTCTGCCCTCGACGATAGCTTCAATGCCACGATTCGGAATCCCGTCGCGCCGGGCACGAAACCTGTTCTGGTAATGTTTGGCGCCTCTGATTCCGAAATCTGCATGATCGCCTCATTTGGTCTGAAGTTTGCAGTCTACGATCTCGTCTCCTCTAGGGCTGTCGAAATCGGGAACCTCAAGCTCTTCTCTCCCTTGGCCGCCTCCCGCTGCTTTTCCTTTAGACCTCAGACACATCACTTGGCCGTATTGACTAGGACAACCGGGAAGGACATGATTAGCATCCACGGCCTCCCGACACGCGAGCTGCACAGATCCTGGGCTCCCGATACCATCGATGCCCAAGGAATTGTCTGGAGTCCAGACAGGCGATGGCTGATAGTGTGGGAGTCGGCTGCCCACGGCCACAAACTGCTATTTTACACGTCCGATGGTCACATCTTCAGAACCTGGTCCGGTCCAGCCAACCCGCCGGCCGAGTTCAAAGATTATGCGGCTGGAGCAGGAATTAGGACTGTGCAATTTTCGGCAGACGCGCAATACCTTGCCATTGGTGATCAGAGTAGATCGATTTACATGTTCGGCATGTCATCGGTTACAGAAACCATACGCCTTCAGCATCCAAGCAGCCTAGTTCCGCGAGATACACTCCAGGTACGTAGCTTGTACTTGTGCCCCAGTTATGTGGCTGATAAACCACACAGATATGGCAAGAGCAGGTAGGCATCTCGCAGACTGGGCCATCGATTCACACATTCATGAGAGCTTCCCATATCATCTCCCCGCCCACCCGGCAGCAGGACGGACCTGATCCGACGACGGGCTGCGTCTCGATACTCTTCGAGCCGTCTTCGTCACTCGTGGCAACTCGACTCGAGGAATTACCTGGAACCGTCTGGATCTGGGACATTCAGGGCGCCGAACTCCGCGCTGTACTGCTCTTCCATGGAAACGTAGTCAGCTTGTCATGGCACCCTGTCATCCGCGAGACGCTGTTAATCCGATGTGAGGGAGACCAATACCACGGAACTGTGTTTGTGTGGGACCCTCTGTCGGAAGGCCCCCAATCGGTTGACTTTGGACGACACCTGCCGGGTGGAAAGGCGGTGGGCAAGTCACGAGCCATATGGCTTGCATCGGACACGTCAAGCACGCCATCTGTTTTTCTTTCGGACGCACAGAACTACATGTTTGCGTCGCTCATGGAGCTTGAAAACGGCACACCGCCATGGGGTGATCATGGGAGCCCCGAGGTTGTCGGTGGTATTGGCGCAGTGACACGAGAGGAGTCCCCTCTCGAGTTAGTGCCGGCAGATGATGTCGGAGTCCTAGGTGTGGAGGGGGAAGACAGCGAGTTGGAGGACACCTTCATTTACAAACACTAGCAGTGCGCCATGCATGAGAACCGAATCGTATCGAAACCCAGCCGCAGACGCTTACCGCCGGGCGAATAGCGTTGGGAAAGCGACCCGAGTACCTGGTTGATTATTGGCTATGCGGTTTTGGTGTCTTTTTCTGAGGAGACGCTGATTCGCTGCCTTGAGTTGTGCAACGTAACAAGGCCGTCTGACATCTGCAGGCGTCATCGAATCCGGAAAGGTGGGAAACCACGATCAACAAGGCCTGCCAGATCAAGCAGGCCAGCAAAGCGCGGTTGCCTCGAAAACCTGGTCCAAGGTGACCGAATGGCGTGCTGCGTATGCCTCTGGTGCCAAGGGAATAGCAGCTCTTCGCTGCAGCTTCAACTGTTTGCCTGCGCCATCTTGCACATTAGGTATCCCACGCTAGCCCTGTCACTGGCCAACCAGCTCAGACACCGTTAGGAGAGACGCCCCCTGGCAAATGCATCTTTGCTTGATGCAGACTTCGGCGCCGAGTAGATGACGCTGTCAGCATGTCGGGACTTGCCATCACGGTCTCGGCATGGTGGTGAGCCTTTGCATCGGAGGTGTCACAAGAAAGTCTCTAGGGTTGCAGACTCGAATACCTCAAAGGAGAAACCGGGGTTGTTTGCTATCACTTGTTTGGTCTGCTCCGTCTGAAGATTGCGGTAGTCACTGCGAGAGCCTGTCAAGCTTTGGAGGACTTGTCCCATATCCGATCGTCTAAAAATACGTGTATGTTTGCCCTATGCCTGAGAGTTGGACGACCCTGTTGGCCCGTAGACACCACTAGGCCTGCTAGAGATGTCAGAGGTATTCCCGATCCGGTCGGCTAGGATCATGAGAAGTTCCCTTAGACGCCTGGTCTTCCTGGGCCCCTATCCGGCACTCGACACGATCTAGAATCTACCCGAACCTTCACCTGCAAGTCAACGTCGAAGAAATACCATCTCTAGACTGCCGGCTACCTCGATGACCGAGCCGAGACAGCTGCCTCAGACAGGATAGGCCAATATCAGAAGGTGAACGTCATGAGTGAAGTGCGGTTTGCTCTCAAGACCTACTTGGGATGGCCTCGTTGGTTCATAAGATCCTTGGAAGGTGCTAAAATAGCGAGCTGCTCCTTGCAACTGACGCACGGCTCGCCATCAAACCAGTTTCTTCTGCAGCCCCAACGAGCCAACTCAAGCCAATGCAAAGACTCTCGGCTTCCGTTCATTACCCCGGGATTCAGCTGAGCATTGCAACCGCCATCACACCCGACCGTTGGATTCACACTCCCAATGGCTTGCCGCCCACCGATATATACCAACACACCCCCACTTGTACAGTTGGAAATACCGCCGCCTTCGACAACTGGAGGGCTGTATTATATCATGGTCGACAGCGTCTGAAGCTTCCCGCCATTCCCCCCATTCATCCGTGACCCTGCTAACATTAGGTGCAGGTGCCTGTGGTGCGGCCAGTTGATTTAAGGAATCATGTTAACAGAGTATGCAACGTGGACCGTGTTGAACTCTACGAGGTCAAGGGGCAATCCTGTCATGGTTGGGTTAGGGTGCGCGGGTTTGATGCCTTTCAAAAGGCAGTAGGTGTGTGCGTCGTGGGTTGAGATTACCCTGCGGCTGGTCTATTGACGCAAGTACGCAGCGCATCTCGAGAAGAATCCCTTCAGAGGGCGTGTTATGAAGATTTCTGGCAGTAACGATGGCAACCGAATTATCCTCAAAGCAAATCCGGACGACTTCCAGAGGGTGCACAACCGGCCACCGACCCTTGTTGACAGTTCCCCTGCTCCGCCGACTTTTTACGCCAACAACCCGGGCGGACAATATCTCAATTCAGAAGAGTACTACACTGGTGCTGGGAATCAGTCCTTTCCCGAAAATCTGTCCTATCCCGCATACTCTCACTATGCCGCAGATCCGTACGGTGCTGCATATCAACCCAGCACGGGAAATCACTATGATCATTCTCAATTCGCCCAAGATTTTGCTGCCACGAGCATCATGGGAACTTCTGTTACCGCACAGAACTACCGTGCTCCTCGCCTTTTCGTAACGATTCGCGGCATCCCTGGCACAAGGTTCTCGAGAAAAGGGCTTAGAGATGTGGCCCAAGACATTATAAAAAAGTATGCATCAGGACTCGAGAGCCAGATAGTCGAGGTCCAATGCCACCTCGACGAACGAAAATATCCGGACGGCCCTATCCGAGTCAGGTTTCCGGACGAGGCCTCGGCCCGGCAAGTCGTCAAAGTCATACACGGCAAGGAGTACACAGTTAAAAAGGAGGCATTCGAGGTACAAGCAGAGCTGTCGACCGTCGGGTATGGCGAGAGGGCATACAAGGAGGCCAAAGAGGCCAAGAGGCAATGGGAGATAGCGAGGGCCGCCAGTGCTGCTACGGATGCTGCCCTGACAGCAGGCCCCTCGATGCTTCCCGCTAACCTACCGGCCCTTCCCTACGCGCAAGCACCGAGTCAGCCCCCGCTTATTGCAGATGGGAGCATCAAGCCGCACAAGGGTAAAGAGAAGGCCACTAGCGGACACAGCGAGGGAAGCAACAGTCGAGGGCGCAAGAAATGACCAGCAGCTGACTAGGTACCTGAACTTCTCTTCTCTTCTCTTGTTTGCTTTTTCTGGGTCATTCGCATGATGGACTTTAGGTCTCGGAGAGTGGCGCATGGCACTAGCGCGTGGGACGGAAATCATAACGCCACAACGAATGCCAGACCAAGGCGTTTTTTTCTTTTTCTGGAGGGTGACCCGCTATGTAGGCAACAAACGGCAAGAGTTTTTGGACGACCCCAGGGCAGTAAAGGCTCCTCGTTTGTTTCTCGTTATTTCCTCCTCGGCGCATGGAATAATAGCACTTGCTAAGTGGAGAAGGGAATGTAGGGATGAGGGTACTGGCATCAGACTGAGGAGTAGTCCCGATTTGGGCATGGTGTTTCACGACACAAACGAATGAAACGTTTCTTTTCTTTTCCGCGTCTTCGTGCTGAGAAGCGCTGTGGTTTGCTTCCAAGGTGGTTTCTCATCCTGGTATGGCCATGAGACGTTGAAGTACGGCACAGTACCCTCCTGCTTGGTGCACCCCGTATTGCCATGTTCAATGTAATTCTGTACCAAGGGGTAAGCAATAGAGTCAATCCCGCAGATCCCGAATTCCAAACTGGACTACTCCAGCGGGGAAGCGGCTTCCCAACGGCCAAATGCCACAGACAGCAGGTGAGTGACGGGGCGGTGTGCTGTTGACGACGACTCCCGCAGCTGGCCTACATCAAATGGCTCGCGTGTAGATGAAACTCTCCTTTCGAGTTGACATTATTTCTTCAGAAGACAGTCCGAGGCTCAACGGTAAATACCATGTGTATTAGGATACGGCATACAAGCACAATACAGTCTCAGTCAGAACACAATACAACTTCTCCTTCACCATCCATCCCCGGCCTACTCTCTAAACGTGCCGAGACCGGCCTCTGCCGTCAAAGGCCTTCGGGACCCGTCATCTTCCACCAGCCAACCGCCATGAACAAAACGGCGGTACCTGTGGTGAGCAACCTAAAGGGCATACGTCAACCGATCAAGGAATGGCTAGCTGCACGATTCGCGTGAACCGGTACGGCTTACGTCTTGCGTCTCCCACCACAGAGCTTGCTGATGAACCCACCAATCCAATCCACAAATATGAGCCGGAAGAAGGCCGTGAACCAGTTCCCCCGGCGTTCCGGTGGTCTCGACGCCGGCAGCAGCCCAGTCTCTGAGGTTGCATCATCATCTTCATCCTCGACCACTCGCTTTCTCAGCTGTCCAGAATCTATCCCAAGCACTGCTCCACTTGCTGAAGACCCCTCAAGAAATCCATTGGACCCGCTAGCTGACTCTTGCCGATCAGGCTTCTTGGCAGCTGTTTCCACTTGCTCGGCAGTCTCAATCACTATTCTGGGGCTTTCGTTCTGGTTTACATTCGTGCTGGCAGTGCCGACTTTTTGTGCTGGTTCATTTAAATCATCATTCGCATCTTTCGTCGTCGTTTTGTCATCATTGTGAGTCTTTCGGGGAGGCGTCTGAGGGGCACTCTGATCTGGTGAGGGGGTCGCATTCGGAGTAGGGAGCCCTGTATCCTCTCCTTCAGTCTTCCCAGTTTTTACATTCTCCTTGACAACAACGCCTTCCTTCTCATCGCTACTGGAGGGCTCAGGTGAAGAGGGCATCTTTGGTGTTGACCAGAACACGACAGGCGATGATCTCGGCCCTAGCTCATTGACCTCCTCAGACTCGGCGATGGCTTGGAGAGACGCCGTTGATGAATGTGCCGAGATGGCGGAGGAACGAGGTGACTTTGACGTTTCCGAACGTCTGACCACCCGCGGGAGGACGGGGCTCACTGGTATAGGCGACAGCAGCAGATCCGAGACAGGGTCTTCCGTTGCGCGTCGTGATGCGGGCCCAATCACTGGAGAGAGCGGTGCTCCTTCAAACAAAGCTTGGTCCTCATCCAAGCCTGTTTCAATCTTCCTTACTTCATTAATAATATCCTCTCGATTTGAGGGAAAGGGTTCCAGAGTTGGATCGTCCAAGTCAATGCCGTTCATGTCGCTGTCGTCCTTCGCAACTTGGCTGCTGTCCAGATCATAATAACCGTTCTCCGCGGTCTTACTCTCACGTCTAGTCTCATCGACACCATGCATGCCGATACACTCATGCGAGAATAGTGGCGATTTATCGTCAGCAGCTTCGTCATCGCCATCGTCTTGAAAGCAATCGCGTTGACTTGGATCATCGCGGATTGGAATGATATGGAACCCAACGACCTCCTAAGCAAAGTTAACTCGCCCTGCTTAGAGCGGATGACGATACTCACCTCCGGATCGTCCAGGCGTTGAGCGGTATCCGCCACCTCTGCAGCAGTGTTTGCGACTTCAGCAATGGGAGTAGACGACAGACGACGGTAGCCAATCTCGCCTGCCAGCTCATCTGGGATCGGCGTCTCGGGCTTTTCTTCGTTAAGAAAGGTTGCCGAGTCCGCGACTTCTGCGGCAACACTAGCATATGTCGGAGTGCTGGCTCTAGAATGGGATGCAAGAATGTGCTTCGCCACGCCTTCCGGTGTGTCGATTGGCGGAAGTTCGGCCTTACTAAACTTCGCCTCTGCTGCGACACTCGAATAAGTTGGTGTATTAGAATCAATGCAAAGTGTCAAACCAGGCGGTGTACTCTCCACAGCTTTCTCAACAGGAGGAAGCCTATGGTTATCAAATACGCCTTCCGACGTGCCGATGACGGGGAGTTCGCCCTTGTCCAGTTTCACCTCTGCCGCGACGTTCGCATATGTCGGTGTACTGGCGCCGGCGTAGGGTGTTGGGGCAGGCTTTGTACCCTCTTCGCCCTTTTCGAGGGGAGGAGGAAGTCCGCGACCGCCAGGCTTCAGTGTCTTAGGGGAAACAGCGTCGCCGTTCGAATCTTCATTGTTCCTCCCACGGTTTGGGACACTGGTAGACGAGGACGAATTGGATAATCTGGGGCCATTAGCTGCAAGATCATCCCGGATGGGTCCGAAACTTACCCCCGAGGTTGCGATACGACCAGCTCATGGTTCTCGTTGCCATTGCTGTCTTTGACCGTAGGGACATCGTCATGTAGGACCCACCAGTCTCCTGTCCCAATGCGGAACTTGTATTGGACCCTGGTCCCCGGCTCAGCAGCGAACTCCTTGGTGAATACATGCTCACCGTCGTCGTTTGTGGTGTACGCCATCTCATGTGGCTTCCAGGGAGGGTCCGAGAAGGTACCTGCTACGTAGACGGGCGGCTGCGTGCCCGGTTTCTCGTAGCTGATGATTGCACAAACTTCCGACGATTCCATAGCAGAATGATCGGGGGCCAACACATGGAAGCTCTCGGAGAGGTGCGGTAACGTCCGAGATCAGGCTCGAGCTGGAGAAGAAGATGTTCAGAGTTCGGTCAAAACAGCGGAAAAGGACAGCTATGCTTGGGAGCACATAGAGTGGAGAGGAGCAGGGCAGCTTACTATCATGGAGTTGGAAACTGCTTCCTAACATCACACTACCCCGGACGTTGATAAGGAAGTTGAGCCAGCCCCGAAGCAACGTTCCACAGCAGACGACGTGGAAATGCGAGGCACGTGGGAGGTCTGTGATCTGGGTTGGAAAGACTTGAAAGAACAGTAGGCGGAACTCCTCAATTGACCAAGAGAGAGTTTGTTGAGGCTGTGGGTGGGAAAGTTAAAAACAATGACGCAGAGGGAGGGGCAATCGAGGGAGGCAGGACCAGGTGCACATCAGTGGAGGAACGACCAGGATGCTGTCTTTCAGCGTGCTGATCGATCTTACACTTCCGATCGCCGAGCAGAACAATCAAGAGCTTTCATATTTGGTAAATTTTGGAGAGATCGCATTACATCAACTCTAGTCAAAATGGGAGATTCCCACAGGTTTCTATTACCCCATAACTCGCCCGCACATAAACCTAATCCCAAGCGCAGCGATGAGGCCATGATGAGGTTGCGCTTACACGACCACTGAACTTGGTTGCGGCAGCTTCCCAGCATCTCCTTTTGCATCAACAGCATGGCAAACCCGGCGTAACTATCTGTCCCCGCGATCCATGTGAGCCTACTTGCATGGGATACAACATGGCGTGCTTTGTTATCGCGCCAATAATTCTTCCTGAATAAACCTGAGAAGAAAGGGAATAAGTGAACGTGCTTGTTCAGATGTCAATTTGGAACTGACCTCAATGTTTCTCCAATTCCCGCAGGCTCCACCAAAATTGAAGTGGGGCTATAACGTCATCCCGGTAATGGGCGGTCTGCCACGGCAGTAAGTGACTCAACCGATGCCTGCCGGGGCCCCTAGCTCTGCTGCGTTGGTCAGGCCTTGACCCAAAGACTCCAAAACATTCCAAACACCAACAACGATTGGGGAGGTGTCTCTCCGCTGCACCCCCGACGTGTTGCCACTTAGTTGGGTTCCGCCATGTCTCTCCTTCCCCCAGACACGATCCAGGTCAAGCGCAAACGTGGCGCCGATGCAGATGATGGACCCGTTGATTTCCTACGTTCGTTGCGCCCAATCCACGACTACCCCACAATTCGCTGCATCTGCTAACTGGCCACCAAAGGTGTCGAGGGAAACAAGCGTTTTCGCAACCTCTCGGGCGATGCCAACTGGGTTTACCAACGAAAAATTATCAACCTCAAGTCGACTGCCGCCCCGCCTTCGGTGCCTGTCATCAAGACATCGCAGGAAGGTGACGAGAACCGCCGCATCAAGTCTCTGCGCCGAACCACCACCGTGCCAACTGCCACGAAAGACAGCATATCTGCAGCCCTGAAAGCGCCCACCCCAGCGACGTCTAGCGTAGCGACCAATGACCACGTCCGCATATTCCACCTGTCCAAAGTCGACTTGTCGGGCACGACCCCAACCACGAGGACGTCCAAGAAGCGTGGCGCCCCTGCTGTCTTCGTCGAGCGAGGCGCCAAGAAGCGGAAAGAGAACATTGAACCCAAGCCTGAAGCCCAAGATGTGCCAACCAGTCACGAGATCAAAACGACCTCTGCGTCCGTTTCCCCCAACACAACAACTGATACCCAACCAGCGAGTCAGCCCGTCAAGTATAAAAGACCGGGAATGAACGCCAGAACCCACCAGGCATCTGCTGCCTCCAAACCTACCCTGCCCCCCTCACTCCTCAGACGTGATAACAACATCGATATGGACGAGCTTGCGCGCGATATGGAGGCGTACACTCTAAGCCACATTACACACATGGCTGCCGATCTCGACCGGGTGGAACGGGAGCGTGCCGAACGTATTCGTGCCAGATCTGCAAAGACAAACACAAGTCCAGCCAAGCCCCGCTTCAAGCCCAAGGCGCCAGCTGCTAGGTACGCCCAGCGTCACCCGGGCTATGCGGCGGAGCGGGAGCACACTCGCGCCGAAGTTGCAACTGCAGCTACAGCTGCGTCAAGAGATCATGCCGTGAGCGATGCTGGGGACTCAACCGATGATGATGATTACGTACTTGAAACGTACGAGCGTGTACCCGCCAGCCGCCTCCGTGATCAGGCTGTGCCGCCTCACCGGGTCGGCTTGCTAGTATTCGACACTGAGCCGGAACGCACCGAGTTCTTCTTCGGTAACGAAGATGAAAGCGAAGATGACTTCCCCGAGGATGAGGAGGACGAAAATGGTACGTGTGCTTGATAACCATCTCATATCGAACCCTTGCTGATACCCTTGCAGCTGAGAATTACTACACGGCGGACTACCCGGACGAGGACCTCGACTGGGATGATCAGTTTGACCGAAACAACTACCGCTATGCAAAAGAATGGGGTGCAGAAGACGTCGAGGATCTGGACGATGACCAGTGGGACCGCATTAGCGACGATGTGAAGAAGACAGGCTATTAGCTACATATGGCACAGCTACAAATAATACAGAGCAACGGGGCACAGAACGGCACGTGAGCCTGCCTGGCTAAAGTCTTACTACCGTGGTTTGACTGGTGAAAGTGTGTGATCATCATGGATTGGATGCCAGTATGACTACGACTTTGGTACTTCAGTGCCGGACAGAAGTCACATGGGGAAGTCGATGATGACAAGAAACTAACATTTGAGTTTTGGACTCTTCTTTCTACTTTTGCAAACATAGCAAATCGAAAGCAAATAGCCCTCCCAGCCCAATTTTGTGAAGAAACCAAGGAAACCAGACTACATATAGCAAAACAAACGAAACCGGCAAGGATAGCAATACAAGTGGGAAGAACCTAACGTGAGTGGCCAGGAATTTATGTGGGAAATGAAGGAAAAGAACAATAGAAAAAGTAAACAAGGCAAGGGGAGCGTAAAGTAGTTTGCCCGCCTGCGCCGTCATATTCCATATCCATTCATTTAATTTCCCAATTACATCATAGACATGAGAACCATTACCATACAAACATACCACTGACGTGCGTCGACAACATTATTCAACATAAAGCCATCAGGAAAGAGGGCGTGTGGGGACGTGGGAGAGAAAAAAAAACCTTGTGGTGCCTGTAAGAGCGTATATGCGTGCACGGGGTAAAGAGAACTTATACGTGAAAGAGAGAGAAGGCGCGGAACCGTGCGTTGCAGCGGAGCGCAGAAGAGAACACACCAGATGGTAGGGCCCTGGAGAGACAGAGGCGAACTGCGTGGCATACCCTAGCGGCCGATGAAATAGGGATATTCAATCTGAGGGTATTGCGAGAGGAATGCCTCTCTCTGCATCTTCCTCATGTGAGCTACGAGCTCGTTAATTTGGCTCGTTGGCTGATGTCTCGATAGGAAACACTTACCTATTCTGATCACATACGGATCCTCACGGTGTTCTCGCAGGACCCACAGGTTCTGGGGGTCGACCAGCTCCTCTGGCCATCTCACAGCCAGGGGAACTTTGTCGCGTCTGCACTTACGCGTCTTGGTCCTGTACCGGGCGCCTTTGTACATCTCCTTGCTGACGTCTTTTTCACCGAGCCTGAATGGGCCAAGATCGAGCAGACCGTCGGGCCCAACCATTGGCATTGTTAAGTTATTGCGATAGTATTCGCAGGTGAGACCAGCCTGGTTGCGGGTCAAGTTCGGGTCGTGGAACCAGAGATTGTAACGCTTCTCAACTTCTGCCCACGTCAACCCAAGGTCGACGACGTGGTAGGTGATGAAGATCTCTTGCTCGAAGGTGTATGGGGTGTTATCCCGCTTTTTTCTTTTCTCGCGGCTGTGGGCGACAGTACTTCCTCTCTTCTTTTTCTCGGATTGGTTGCCACCCCTCTTCATTACTCCACGCCTCTCCGGCATTGAGGAGACAAACTGAGGCCTGCCAATCATAACCCAGTCGCCATCTGAGTCTGCACTCCATTGCATGTGGGAGCCACGGCTGGGAATGTAGTAAGGCTCCTTTCTACTGCTTCGCCTGGAGGAGAAATAAGAGCGGTCGGGGCCGACGTGGTGGTAAGACTGAATGTCTGGAGAGACACGAGAGACGGATCCATACACTGTCGGCTTGTCCTGCGGCTCAAAGGGGTTGGTAAAGCCTATGAATCCTAATGACTGCTGCCATGATCCGGCGGGTGAGATGCAGGGCGTTGAGTAGCCATTGGACCCGACAAAAGAGGAGTTCGAGCTGGTGGAGGGGCTTGCAGGCGGAAGCTGATACAGAGGACCACCGCCACTTGCAGTTGACGAGAATGAGGCATGTCTTGACGCCCTCCAGTCGTATTGGCTTTGTCTATTGTGGCCACTCAAGGATGAGAGACTGCCCACCAGCTCGTGAATGGACGGCAGTCGCATCGTCACAGGTTGTGCAATTTCCTCGCGTACAGATGTAGTGTCTTCAGACTTGATACTGATAGCTGTCGGATGAACAGCCGTCTGTCGGGGAAGAAGAGCCTGGTCTACCACGGTGTTGGCAAAACGGATGGATAGTTCTCCAAGGGTCTCAGCACAACTGATTTCGGAAGGTGTTCGCTGTCGGGTCCTGATGGCGATTGGGGCAGTATCTGAAGGGGGGAACAATGAAGGGCCGAGACAGCCTGTGAGATGCGGAAGCTCGATTCCCATGGTGATCAACGACCTGGATCGCTGCCAACCCTGGCGACTATTTGACTCAGGTCTGACGAGCATGGCGGACGAAAGGTGAGTCTTGGAGGGGTGATGCTCGAGATGACGAGAACTTGGGAGACCGAGGGTAAGGAGTCGGGTAAGGCATGAAAAGCTTCCCGGGGGCTGGCCATCGTGGATGGGTTTCCGCAGCGGCACCTCATATACATAATGAAACCGTTAGTCCAATTCTGCACATTGAGTCTCTGGGGGAGCGGTTCGCCTCGACGACGATCCCTCCCTCCCGCGCCCAATGGCTAGCTCTATCCACATTCGCGATCTACTGCATCCCAGACAGCACACAGATGACTGCGATCTGTACGAGGGGGGAGGGGTGAATGTTGCGGCCTTGCTGGGGTACCATGTCCCGAGAGATGTGTAGAAGAGAGGGCCCCGTTCTCGACACTAGTGCTTGACAGCTGGCCGTTTCGAATGGCACCTCGAGGCGCTGACTGCGTCGTCGACTTGTTCTACAGTGAATGCCACGGGAGCCTAGGCCAGCCCACAAGCAGTCCGAGCAGCCAAAACCTCCAGGCTGAATACAAGCACCTAGATACCTAGTTGTCGGACGCGAAGACGTTGGTGCTGTGTGAGCCAAGTGGCAAGCTCCAAGTAGTGCAAAGCTTGATCCCTGACAAGCCGTTTACCTGGGTAGGTAGCGATGGTGCGGCACCCAGCTGGTAGCTAAAGAAGGACAACGCCGGGATGGACCGAGGAGACTGCCAGAATGGCGGTCTAGATGGCGAGGACCTGATGTGGTGGTCATCGTGGGACCCAGCTCGAGGACTCGACTGAATTTTGGTTGCAGCCCAAGGAGTCGTCAACCAGTTGAAGGCAGGCACTTGCGGCCGTTCCCCCTCCTTTTGGTCGCAGGTGCAGCTACGACCGACTGCAGCCGCAGCCAGGGTGGTCCACAGCTCGGCAGCCTAAGAAGTGGAGGAGGCTATGAGAACTTGGAGGTCTTCCTTTCCATGGATACCATCTCATCTCTGCCTCCAATGCAAGCCAAGTGCGGATGACAGCACCAAAGTTAACGGCGTATGACCCGCAGAACCCGATTGTATTGGCGGTGGCCTCCCAGACAGCGGGGAAGGGTGTCCGGACGCAAGAAGCGGGACAATTGCTCGTTATCCTGCATCTTGTATTTCGACTTTTCTGGTGATGGGACGCAACAGCCAGCAGAAGCAAAAGATAGTCTTCGGACCAAGGATAGGGTACGCCAAGTCGGTATGCACTTATCGACGGCCGGCTCGCGCTGCGATTGGCTCGATCCCGACAAGGGGGTATGCACGTCGTTCTTTTCCCAACATTAGCCATCGGTGATTCGCATCTCGCCCGTCACCGACTCATAGCAGTGCCTTCCTGAGGCAGCCCTGCTGCGACGCGATGCCTTAGCGCGAGGTGACGAGATGCAGACTCACTGCCGTCAGGTGCTCATGATTCACTCGTCGACAAAGTTCTCCCAGACCTACGGGCGTGGACCCCTGCGAATCTCTCAAGTCTCTCTTTGAGCTCCAAGTCTCAGATTGACAGGTCACACCAAACCCGTCCTCACCAGCCCGAAATGGCGGGGAAGTTTTGCCACTTGAGCACATTTTCTTGTTGGCACGCTGGCGTATGTGCGTCAACCTATGGGATAAGCTTGAGGCGGCAGCCCCGGATCGTATGGGGTTTCCCCTAGTACGCTACCCTTCACAAGGCCGCCCAACGCTGCTGTTCACTCTCTGGTGCATCTCCTCCGCGGCCTTTACTCTATATGGATGTTCGCTATCTAGTGTACGCAGTAGTCCAAACTTTTGCGCCACCAGACACCTGGCCAGCCAATGGTGAGGCGTCTGACCGCGTCAAACAGGGACTGGGTGCTTGCCAGATCTAGTGTAACTTCACTTTTCACCCCTTAGTTAGAGGGAGGGGGCGTGAGACTATTGTTACACCGCAGCTGTCATGGAAAAGTTCCCGTCCTTCTTTCACCTTGGTGTCACTCGAGATGTCATGAAGAGATCACCAGGACTTGGTGGCTTCACACGGCACAGGCTGATCACCAGGGGATGTTTGTCAAGGGATGAAGAGACAGCCGGAGTGAAGATCACAGAGGGGTAAGGAGGGGGGAAGGGAGAATGTGGGCTTCCATCAGTGCCATCTCACCCGTCTCACAGTACGCAACGCTCAACGAGACCGTCAATTCGCACAGTATCGACAGCACGACTTAGAGCCGAGAACCTCCGCCCAAGCCTTTTAGGCCGCCACTATCACAGCTCCAAGAGAGATCCTTGTTCTTACCCTCCAGAACGACGCCGAGTTCTCCGGAGTCGAGGATGCTTTTTTGCTCGCCAGCGTCCTTGAAAGATTCGTCCCCTGAAAAGCGCCTGAGTGTGACGGATTAGCACGGCTCTGCGATCCAGGTGGGGTGTCGGGTACGAAATCCGCAGAGCTGCGGAAGTAGCCACTTACCAACCTCGTTCCTCGCCCGAGGACAGGTGGGAGCAGTCACTGTTCAGCTCGCATTCCCACCCCCCTGAGACCCCTCTCCCGCCTCTCCAATTCGGATTACCGGACTCGGGATCTGCACCAGCGCCCGGGGTATTCTCCAAGGCCCCAGAAACGCCTCTAATCTCCGTTGCAACTGCTTTCCGCCGTCGATATAAGCTGACTCCGCACGTGAAAGCGCCGAAGTCGTTTGCAGAGATGTCAGTTGGCATATTCCCAGTCAAGATACGGCCTAGCGCGATGACGACGGCAGCATGTGAACAGAGCAGCGCAGTTCGGATACCATCTCTGTCGCACTCGGCTATCAACGTCTCCATGGTCGCAGCGACACGGTCATGCAGCTCATCGACACCTTCCCCGTTGCGTGTCGGCACCAGTACGGGGTGGTAATCGTGGTCGAGGATGGAGGGGAAATGTGACCCGAGCTCTTCCAGCGGCGCTGGTATGGGGTGCTCAAAGTTGGCTGCCCCATACCACTCTCCCAGACCCGTCTCTCCACGGACCTTCAAACCTGTCCGCTTACGCACGAAGGGTTCCACGGTCTGCAAGCAACGGTAATAGACGCTAGAGTAGACGCGTTCGATTGGAGGATCGGCAGACAACAATCGCTCACCCAACTCCTTTGCCTGCTCAACGCCATGGGCCGTCAAGGCCGGATCTGCCGGGCGGCCGGTTGGTGACCGGATAGCGGCCGAGTAGCTGCCGCTAGCTGGATCGACGAGCCAGTTAGACCGAAACTAGTTGCCTCCCCGTCAGTGACTTAGTCTTCAGTAGCTCGAGCCTGGATTTGTGGCAATGTCGAAAGCTGGAGGAGAATGAAAATGGCATAAAATAGCCAGGGAATGAATCTCGCACACACTACTCTCCGCGCTTCTCGCATCAACCCGGTCGCAAACGTTCTAGGCAAGACAACGGTAAACTCAATCCGTACGAAATGTGAAACAAAAATAAGGGAAGGTAGGCACTTGGCTGCTTACCCCATGGCGAGTAACGTAGATCATCTCTAGCGTCATGGTGAGCCGTTTCTTCTTTTTTACCCCAGATCTCGGTTTTTTTTTATTGCTTCTTGTTGCAAGCTATTTCGTACAGTACCGATCGGAGCGGATCTCTGGGATTACCTATTATTAGGGTCAAAAATGAAATAAAAAGTGACGGTTGCAGAGGACAGAAATCCAAAGAAAACATGGCCTAAGGACACTCTGACGTGTTGCTGTATGGTGTACTGCAGTCCCGCATCAGATGAGATGTATCATGGTGGGGTGAGCATAGTCATATCCTTGAAAAACTCTGCTTGTTCAGCAAGGCCTCGGCGCATTGTGTATGTTGTCTCTCCTTTTTCTTGTCAGACACCTGTCTAGTTGAGAAGATAGTGTCGACCCTAATGATCAATCCAATCCACACATTTGTTATGCAGCCCTGGGTGCCGAAACACAGACGGTCGAACAGACAGACAGACAGAAGAGTGCAGACGCAGATGCAGACGCAGGTGCGGACGCAAACACGGATGAACACCAACCAGGCAACTGAGACCTGCCAGATACACACCAGCTCAGGAGGCGAAGTGCACGAGCTGAGCAGGAAGCCAGCCAGCCTATCCTCTCCTCTCCAGGAGACGCGACAGCACAACCAAAAACAAAATGATGAAAAGACTCACCACGCAAGGGATAAAACTTGGCTGTGATTCCGTGTCCGTGACAAACACACTGCCAACTGACCCTGAGGCGCCGCCGCAACACACTGCAAAAGCACAAAAGAGGGGTACTGAGACACGGCTGAGCTGAGTTGCACTAAACTGGTTTGCGCCGAGCAGTCCGGAGCTGGATTGGGACGAAATTATCCAGGGAGAGCTCAAGCGGTACCCGTCTAGTCTACAGTGGATAATAAGCTGTATGCAATGAGCAAGATCGGGAAATAAAAATAAAAATAAAAATAAAAGACAGAAAGAAAAATCAAGAGTCTCACAGCCAATGGTGAAAAACTTCTTGGAAAGTGTGGAGATTGCCTCATCTCAAGGCAACCAAACAATATGTGAGGTTTCTCAAAGGAAAGGTAGGGCACGGATTCTAGTTCAAGCTTCGAGTTATACTCTGGTTTGCTTACCTGCAAGGTGTGAAAGGGATAAACGTTCCGTCCCGTAGTGTACCAAAAAGGCTTTAATTGATTCGACCCAATGGACGGTGCGGACAGACAGAGAGGTATGGGTGGGTGATGTGATGATCGCTTCCAGGTTTGTGGTTGCGGCTGCCAAGTTAGGTGGGCTTTGGGGCATTGAAAGAAAGGCGGAGGCGGGAACCGAGGTCCGGTGGAGTGGTTCGGCCGAACAGGAGGGGTCGAGGTGGACCCTAACCCTGGGGTTGTATCCTGTAACGAGCAGGTAGGGGGGGAGGGTCAGGGGCCACTCTTGGTTGTTGTCGAAGCAGGACTGAGAAAGGGGTGGAAGTCATGAGACTTGCAATTGGCTTCTCTCCTCATGGTGGTGGCAAGGCCCATGTTTATTAACTATTGAGCATGAAGTCAAAGGAAAATGTGCCAATTATGAGAGACTTGACGAAAGGCTCAGATTCAGACACGTCTCAACCGCTTCGAAGTAGAAGCCTCCAACATTAGGGTACTGACTGTGATATTGCTTCCTTCCCGGTGCTCACTCAGCGCTGCCGCAACTTCACTTCATGTTCCAGCCAGAAATTCCGACAATCTCGATGTCCCCAAAACTCGATCCACCACTCACCAAAGCTGTCCTCAACATCAAAATCTACCTTGGCTACTCGCTCTTCCCTCTTTAGCCCACAGATCACACATGCCTTTGCTGCTGTAGGAACCCCCTGGGCAGTCTGCACCACCATCGTCACTCCTAATTCAGGGACTCTCAACGGTGTCTCGTCTGGCCTTGCCCCATTCACAACGGTTACAGCTGTCCTCAACCTGCCAACTTGCTGCTTCCAGACGGCCGCCACCTCGGCTGCTTCTCGGTCATCGCGAGCTGTCTGCGCCTTGTCGACGCTGGTGAGCTTCATACCACGTGTCTTTCCGCCGCCAGCTGCGGCGGCTGAGATGGACATGCCCTGCATAAGGAACTTATCCCTATGCCATCGCTGTTTGCGACCAGAAATGATGCGGGCAGCAACAGTGGCGAGGGCGAGATATCCACGAAGGAAGACAGCAGTTGCCGTGTCGTTGAGAACACACTGTTGGATGGAATTGGGCAGACGGTTGACGGGCTTAAGAAGAGATGTGCTGGCAAGGTCGAGGAGCTGGGGAAATACGGACAGAAGAATGGACGGAGGGGGAATGTTAGTTGGGGGCGGCCCGACCGGTGCTGATTCCTGTGGTGGGCGAGTCGCGGGCAGATTAGCCTCGGCTTGGGCCTCCTCCAAGTCGCACCAGGCGCTCCAGCCCCAGTCCGAAGAGGCGACTGCTGGCTTCGTGATTGTTGACTTCGTCAATTTTGCGTTGACAGGCTTCTTCGGTTTCGCCTTACTCTCGGGCACGTCCTTGAACTCGTCCCAGTCATCACCAAATCCCTCCTCCTCGATCCCTGGCCAGGCGGTGACTGGGGTTGGCGATGCGTCCTTAGCTTCTCTGGTGATCTCCTTAGGAAACTCGGGCGACAAAGGAGTCTTAACCTGGAGTGCCCTAACCTGCTCGGGTTTTCGGTTCTGAAATGATAACCCATAGGGTGATTTGGGCGCCTGTGGGTAGGGAAGCGTATTCCTGTTCAGGCTTGCGCCGGACAACAACAACCCAGGGGGTTGCCTTTTGGGGGGTGGTGCTGTGACGTTGCTGTCGAGGGACGAAAGGAGATCAAGGGCGGACAAGGCAGGGGGAGCAACAGGAGGGGCCACTATCGCCGGCGCAGCTACTGCAACCGACGCAGCGCCCGTTTCGAAATCACCAAACTCATCGTCCTCCTCCACTATATCGCTCTGCAGTTCAAAATCGTCGGCATCGAAAAGGACATTGGGATCAGATGCCTTGGCTGGTTTTGGCGCCGCGGATGGTGCCGCCTTCGGTGCCGCCTTCTCCTTTTTCTCCCACGAGGGCCGTTCTTGCCACGGCTCCAATGTTGAAGAAGCCAGGTCCAGATCGACAAGCTTGTTGGTCATCAGGTCAATGGTAGATGCCCTCGTGACCCTGGTCCGTGGCGGGAGAGTCGGGACTTTGATGACCGGTGGTGGCTGGGGCGCGTCCGTTGGCGCTACCTCAAAGTCTCCCCAAGTGTCATCGTCGTCCTCATCTCGCGTCTCAATGGTTTCCGGTACCGAAGCTGCAGTGGCACTCTGAAATCCACTGAGAGATTCAATGTCTCCCCAGGACACTATGTTCTGAGGCTGATTGACTTGCCGTGTTGGCCATGCACCCCATCCTGGCCGACCTGGGGCTTGTTGTTGAAGGGGGGGCCATTGGGATGAGAATGCATTTTGGGGCTGAGGGGCAGAAACTGGGGACAAGAACGAAAATGGGTCCTGTGTCGTCTGGGAGACAGCTTGAGACCTGTTTTGTTGGTTCGACTGGCTTGGAGGGTGAGCCGGCGTCTCGAAGGCTGCGAAAAGGTCGGCAGACATGATTGGTGTGATTAGTCCCAAATGGGATTTGACGATTTCCAGGCTGATGATCACTGGGTGTTTTCAGAAGTGGACATCTTAACGGGCGCCAACCGAATGGTGTGGGGTAGACGTCATCCAAATCCCAAATGCGGTGGAAGTGCGCGGGCATACCACTCCGCAGAGCTGCGACTTTGCAGAAAGCAAAGATTCGCGGTGAAACTGGGTGCAGAGAACAGAAAAAACGAGTCACGTCTGTTGCGCGTTGTTTCTTTTCAGCTCGAGGCCAGGGCGTTCGGTTCCTGCCTCTTTTCCCCTCTAGGTTTCGCGGCTGACGACTAACAAGGGAATTGGTGGTCGGGGTGCAGCGAGACAGCTCCCAAGACAGGGGTCGCCTAGTCTGGGGATTGGCGATGAGGGGTCGGCTTGCGATGTTGGCCCCACCTAACTGCAATCCCGCCCGCTGACTGGACAGCAGCTTTCATCAACACCTGCATCTCTTTTTCTGCGCATCGGGACATTGCCAAGGCCTAGTTGACATAAAGGAACATTGGACATCATTGAGTTGTTATATCTAGGGGCTGGACACATTTCCGGGGCGTTTATCTCTTTTCCACATTTTCCTCCTTTCATTTTCAGTGATTGAATGTGCTGGGCATGTCATGTTGAAAATGAGGTCATTCGCTGAGACAAAGTAGGCACGCCAACCTTACCATCATTTTAGTGCCACCACTGACTGACAACCCTCAGGAAACGGTGGGAGGAGACGTTGAGGCACGGCACTGACATCGCCGACCTTCAACGGGCGGTGAAGTTCAACGGTTCGATGAGTCCGTGCGTGGCCGGACTGAGATCGGTGTGCTGGAAGGCCTTCCTCCTTCTTAGGGATACTGCCGTGTCGCAATGGCCATTGGTGTTGGGCGAGTCACGCAGTCTGTATGACTCACTTTGTGAACAGCACCTGAAGTTCATCAGACACCCAGAGCAGCTCGCCGCACTGTCCTTCGACCCCCTCACGGATGACCCCGACTCCCCTTGGGAGACCGCCCGCAAAGATGAGCTCACCCGTGCCGAAATCCAGCAGGATGTCCGCCGGCTGCCCGACGAGCCATTTTACCACCAGGAAGCCGTCCAAACCATGATCCTGGACATACTCTTTCTGTACTGCAAGTTGAATCCTAGTGTCGGCGGTTATCGTCAGGGCATGCATGAGCTCTTAGCCCCTATCGTCCAGGTCGTGGCACAAGATGCTATCGACCTCGGTACTATTACTGCCGAGAACCCTGCCGAAATTATTATGGTAAATATCCTTGACGCACGCCACGTCGAGCATGATGCATACGCCCTCTTCGCTCGCCTTATGGGGCGTGCGAGTGCCTTTTATGAGGTGGGGTCGTCTTCCGATTCCTTCGTGTCCGAGAAGAATACGATTGTGGAGAAGAGCAAGTATATCCACGAAATCGCCCTCATGCAGATGGACCGGGAACTGGCAAACCATCTACGGAATATCGAAGTTTTGCCCCAAATATTTCTCATGTAGGTACTCTTGCTGAGGGACTTCATCGTGACATGACAAACGACCTAACATACCTCCAGCCGGTGGATTCGTCTCCTATTTAGTAGAGAGTTTCCATTCGAACAGCTCCTCGCACTCTGGGATAACATATTTGCTTTCGACCCAAATCTCGACTTGATCGATCTAATCTGCGTTGCAATGCTGCTCAGAATGAGATGGACATGTAAGAGACCTAACATGCTAGCAATACCTTTGAATTACTAACTAGGCCATTAGTATTGGAGGCAGACTACTCCGTCGCCTTGCAACTTATGCTCAAGTACCCAGCACCCCCTGCGCCACATGGCCCTCATACATTCGTTGACGACGCTATCTACCTACGGGACCACCCGAACGCCGCTGGCGGCGTCACTATAATCTTTAAATATACCGGAAAGAGTCCCGCTATCTCAACAGCGGCTCCTAATACAGCGCCACGGACATTGACGCCGGCATTTCAAGGCTTCGGAAGTCTGCGTCAACGAACGCTCGGCGCTAGATCGCCCCTTTCAACAACAGCACGATTAATTCAACAGCCAGGTGGTGTTGAAGCACTCCTGCAGGGTGCTACCAAAAACATGCTCGAGCGAGGAGAGAAACTCGGCATCAACCAAGCCGTCCGAGACGCCGTTGGAGAGATCCGGCGTAATATGCAGGGTCTGCAGGAAGCACGAAGTCCCGGGAGAGGCAGAGGTGTTTCTCTTGGGGATGCCAGGTCAGACCACTCGTTGGCACTTACCATAATGGAGAAGAGAAACCGCCAACTCGCCGAGATGTTGGAGGAATCCATCACAAACCTGAAGCTCCTTGCCGCATCCAAGCTAGAGGCCAGGGCTGAAAAGAATATTGAAACGGTAGAGGTTGCCGCAGCCAAAATTCAGTTCGTCAAGCAATGCCTGGAGGATCCATCGCTCTCTCTCCCGGAAGAGGAGGTGCCCCTCTTGAACACCTTATCGATATCTGGCCAGAGCGAACTTCGCTCACCTACAGTCGCGCTTGACACTACCCCTGTCATAATGACCTCGTCCGCAGTTGACGAAACTCGATCCGTCTTATCATCTCCTGAGCAAGAGCCGCAAGTAGCAGGCCTGACTACTCTTCCAGAGGAAGATATTCCACCAAGCCAAGAAGTCGAAGACCCCGACAAGATGGACACAGATATCCCCGAGCACAAAGCGGTGCCGACGCCTAAGCAAAGTGACACTGGGGCACCTACATCTACTCCCCGGACGCTCCCAGATGCAGGAATTGAGTCTATTGTGCCAAGTAATTCGAAGGAACGGCCAAAGGGACCAATTCCAACCCGCTCCACACTGGCACAGTCCTCTTTCGCATGGATGCTCGAACCAGACACCACAATGTCATCTTCAAACCACACTCAAGCCTTCTCACCAAGTCGCCCCTCTAGTAGTGGCAGCGCCGGTGGTATCACCACCAAAAAGCGAGCCAACCCAAGCAGAGAACGTAATGCCTTTCTCTTCGGAGAGGTCGTCTCTGATACCTCCGACGACGGAAATCTCACAACGGACGAGATATTCGGGCTGAAGCCAATTCGAAGGGGGAGCTGAATTAGTCATCGTATGTGGTGGAAATGCTCACAAGTGTCACGATGAGAGTGGCATGATGCCAATGTACCTGAGCATCGGGTGAGCACTGCAAGGTTTGTATGTGTTGTTTTAGTACGGAGTGTAGTGAGTTCGCGTAGATACCTCAGGCACCAAGTGGATGATGATATATGACTTTGCAGTTTTGGAACCCTAGACCCGTGAAATCGTAATTTAGGCAGCAATGCTCACAGTGACTCGCCATGGGGTGAAACTCTAGCCACCCAACTCCTCCGCTCCAGTTCCGGTAACTTCCGTAAAACCCGACGGCGGTGCTTTGACTTGTTGAGTTGGAGGGACTAGTGGGTCTGGAAGGTAAAAGTACCGGTCTAGTGGTGACCTGGAGGCAGAGGACTTTTCCTGTCTCATGTTTGGCCGTACTCAGCAGGTGAGGTTTTCGCCAGCGCCTCCTGATTTTATTCTCGCCCGTCATTGACCTGTCGTTGACTCTCGACTCTGGTCTTCCAACGATTGGGTTGTTGCGCCATTGCCCTAGCAAGATCTTCGTCGGGAGTCAAAATTGCGAATGCCCGCTTGTGGCACTTCTCACGTCCTCGTGGCGATTAAGGGGGGTAGTTTGCTGTGATGGCAAGGTCGTCCATGGTTTTGAGCATGTAGAAGTTGTTATCCCGAAGAATATTCCCTAACAGTTATGTGGCCATCAGTTGGGTGGGCTCGGCCTCTTGCCACCAGTGCTTGCAAAGGAGCTTCTGGTTCTAAGGGTATCTGGGTGTTTTTCTGGGATTTCCTGTCGCAATTCCAACCTCCTGCTTCTCAGATCCTCCGCCTCGGTAAGTCGCGACGCCTTGCCAGTTTTGAATGAGTGCAATACCGTGATTTGTTTGTGGAAATGGTTATCGAGCGGCCACGGTTGCATCGCATCGAAGAGTTCACAGGCAGCCAGATTCCCTCTGTATATTCACTGGCATCACGACCCTGTCTAAAAACGGAGCTAGGTATCATGACTTTTATGTGACTTATCCTCATACCCAAAAACCAGAGACCAAAAGTGTAACAATGCGCCTTTCCGCAATGCAGTCCCCGCCCTAGCCTTGTCCTATCCCAGCTTCCTTCAGCTGCTCCTTTCTCATAATCGTAAACCCAATTCTTCGCTGCTCCCAATATCATCAAGTCGGCGAGCGGTCTAAAACTCATGCCGATTTTCTCTGTGGATATCGTATACATCAAAGTACGTCTTTGTCGTCTCTGATATCCAGCTGTTTGTTCGTTCCCTCTTGACTTTTCAAGACTATGATGCCGCTAGACAGTCCCATCCCTACTCCCCTTGGCACCATGGGTGTGCCAATACCTGGTCAATGTCGTAGCGTTGAGAAACATCGCGATTGAGCATACACCGAATAAGGTCAATGCTCTCATCGCTGATAATATATGGAACGCGCAAATCGCGATCCATGATCTCATCAATGCTGTAGAACGGGTTCTCCTTATAGATGATCGTGTAAAGGAGGATACCAAGTGCCCACACGTCCTGCTCTTTGCCGCAATACGGCTTGCCAGCTAGTACTTCGGGAGCAGCATAATCTGCCAACGTTAGCATCTCTGTCGCTCGCTTGCTTTCGCAGTTGCTATACTTACCAATGGTGCCTACAAAGACATCAAACGGCCCACTCTTGATATATGCCGCGCTTCCAAAGTCGATTAACTTGATCCTCCCCTCCCCGTCAAGTATTACGTTCTCGTCCTTGATATCACGGTGAACGACGAAGGCTTTGGTATGGAGGTGGTGGATCGCTCGAGCCACTTGCACAAAGATGCTACGACTCTCTTGTTCGTCCATGTTCGTTCGAAGTTCGATATAGTCGAAAAGATCCATCCCCGGCAGCCCATGAGGAACCATCTCAATGTAGTAATTGGTCTCATCCTCAAAAAAGTCCTCCATCTCGACTATGTTTGGGTGCTTGAACCCGTCCCTTCGGAGATAATCGAGAACATGGATCTCAAGCGGGACGGTGCCAAGTCGCCTGTCCCTTGTCCACGTATCCACGAGAATGCGCCGTTTCGTCACATACTTGAGCACGCACTTCTCGCCAGTGTTGCGGTAGCGCGCTAACTTGACTTGCCCGTAAGCTCCTTGGCCCATCTCCTCAAGGATAACAAAGTCATCAATCGTCTTCTTGCGAGCCGGCTTGACAAGGGGTGCGGCAGGTTCCTGTTCCTTCTGTGTTTCAAGGGCCGGTTGACTGCCCGTCAACTTGGCAGCAGCTGTCAGAGCAGCTTCCTTGATCTGACGAGCCAGTGAGGAAGTGGCTGACTCCTCCTTCTGCGGTTCATCGCCATCAGACTGAATTTCTTGAGGCGTGTGTGCTGGGGTCTGACCGGGTGACGGTTGATGCAGGGGGGTAGCGGAGCCGGAGAGCAAAGGTGATGCGGTCCCGAGGTTAGTCCGAGAGGCGTGAAGATGTCTCGAATACGTGATCCACAACGCGTAGACCATTTCTGTTTGTGGAGCAGTCGCCTTGTCGCCCGTATCGTTGGAAGTTAAGTCGTGGCTTCTCCTTGCCTCCGACTCCTCAGGTACAGTCCGGTGCTTTTCGCTTTTGACAACCCGCATCTGAATGTCGATTTTGAGCTCCGACCCGTCCCGGTGTTTTGCAGGAAGACCATCCGGACGCAAAAAGCCGCTCGTAGCGTCGGGCCGGCCTTCTTTGAGAGCGAGAAAGGCTGAGGCTTTTCTGAACGAGTGTTCGGGAATGACAATACCGTCTATCAATTGTATGCCATCTTCATCAGTCAGAATACGCAGTACCTTGTTAAAGTTCGGCACTAGGCGGTTGATGGACATGCCGTCTGGTTTCTCGTGACCGAATAGTGCACCGCAAAAGACTGAATTCGAGCTCTGGATGGTCAGTGTGCTTGGGGAGACAACGACAATCCCGGCGATATGTGGGAAGCTCGAGACCCGCAATTCTGGCGTTCCTCTGACCTGCTCGATTGTAGCTGGGATATTGATCCTATCACAATTGCGGCAAGTGAAGTACTTGAGCTTGGTGACCTGCGCATAGTCGATGTCACCAGTTCGCGGGTCAAAACCTTGTCGAGAAATCCGGGGTATTAGCTTTCCAATGTCGAGGCCGGGCCGGAGGTTCTCATCGCCCCAGATAGGGCCTACAGCGCCATCAAGTTTAATCACGGCACCTTCTTCCTCAATGCCGACAAAAGCAACGTCCTCATGGATTTCTTCGAGAACCCAAATCAAGCCAACCCTCTTCTCCTTCACCCAAAGGCTTGCGGACCCTGTGGCGCCGTTCCGTTTCTAACAGCAAACATCAGCATCAGCACGGCATGCAGGCAAAAGGCGACTTACCTGAATTGGGACTACATCACCGCACAGCAACACTCCCCTAGATTTGCTGTGCAAATGCCCAGGCCTCGGTGGCTTTGGGTCTCCACTGTGGACTGTTGCGGGCCGCCTTCCATTTTTGGGCGTCTGTGATCGAGAGTTCGGCTTACTCAGGAGCTTTGCCGTGATCCCGCCCGCGCGAGAGCCGAGCAAGCTGGACGCTGCTTGTGTCACTGGGCTAGGCTGGGAAATCTCGCCCTCCGATCCATCACCGGCCTCCTCGGGTGAGCCCTTGAGCAGCTTGCGCTCTAACCAAACCCTTCTCTCCTCTTGCACGATCTCAAGAATACCCATTTTCCTGACCTCAGCCTTGGTCACACCGAACAAGAGGCACGCCAAGTCATTAGCGGCCAGAATCGTCCAAGGGGGTTTTGCTTCCGTTGTGAAAATGGCTTGTGCGGCGGGTACCCACCTCGTCGCGTGACCGTGAACAGCAGGGGGCACAGCAGGTGAAGTGAGAACGGGCGAGAAAGGTTGTGAAACGACAGACAGGGTGGATTTTACCGAGCTGGTAGCGTCTGTTGCGAGGAATGGTTTGGCCATGGCGTCCATAAGTTTTTGCTGTACGCTCACATGGGCAGTATCAGTCATTGTTCGCTTCAGGGCAGTGGGGCGTCTTGACATTGGTGGAGAGGTTTCCGCCGTTGTCCGACTCTCGTTCGTCGGAGTTCTTGACGAGTTGTCCGACCGCTCCGCACTCTCCCCTATCGGCTGGGATCGTGCTGACGCGTTAGACTCGATCGCTCCCCTGGGTGTGTTCTCGTCTTCCGGAACCCCGTTCTCAATGGGCGGTAGCGCTGTGGTGACTGGGGAGATAAGAGGAGTGCGCTCCATTGATTCTGGGCTTGCGGTTCGCGGCGCAAACTCCTTGTCAAAGACGTTGTCCCTCGACACGATGGCAGGCCCGCTCAAGGGACCTGTAGGAATGGTTGAATCTCCATTCGGCAGGTTTCCAGCCCCGAGGAGCTGCGCTTTGGCAAGAAGATCCAACATGTGCTGCATCTCAAGATCGCCAGTAACTCTTGCCTGCGCGCTGGCAATACCTGCAGAAGATGTCGCCGACCAGCCCATGCGGTCCTTCATGAACTCGATGGACCGCTTTAGAACATTTTGGCGGTTATGTAAGAGGTCTTCGGATTGGTGCGCAAAGGAGAAAGAGTGCAAACTCTCCGAGGGAAAGCGGGACAGATCCTCGGTGAAAGTGGGAGAGCTCGGCCCAGGAGATAATGGTGCTGTCTGGCTTTGCGGGTCCAGCATTGTCGTGAGTGAAGAGGACCTCGTGAGGACCCCGAGAGACGGTGTTCTGCTAGCCGGTGAGGGCAGGGTTGGTGCACGTAGAGGGTTATGCTGCTGACGTATACGTCGCAAGCCTGAGAGGCCTAATCCGTGGTCATGGTCAGTCATGAGAGGGGTCCTGGTTTGAAAAACGGGGTCAGCATGGTCGCCCACATTGCTGCGAAACAGCGAACAGCAGATCTAGTGACTGCGTTTATCCAGTAGGCTGCCAAACCAAAACCACCACAGTTCTCCAGCTAGCCAAACTCACCTAGTCAAGGCATCATACTCTGCTGCTGCCGCACCAGCATCGAACGAGAATCGAATGCGAGCTTTTTCGGAGCTACCGCCTATGAGCCCTAAGTTTCCCGTGCTCTTATTCTTTGGGATTTGGAGTGAAGGAGTGAGCGTGGCGTGACCACGCACCTCGGTAGTCTCGTCTCTTGTGTCGTCGCCTGTTGTCGAAATTGGCGACAGTCAGCAGCAGCCCAACGACGTGATGTTTGTCAGCCCTGAGGCGTGCCGCAACAAAACAGACGCACCATTCTCCGAGCTCCCACCATGGTTACCGGGCATAATTGGCGGAAGCAGCGGCTAGTCTGGACTACAAAAGACGGTTGCTGTGTATATCTTTTGTGTCTGGCTCCGATATTGATGCCCAGTGGGGCATAGAGAGCACAGAGCCCTGAACCGCGGCCGGGGAGGTCGCCGGGCAGTGTTGTGCGACGACGGTGGAACTATGGGAGGATAAACTGGAGCACTCGAAATCGTGAGACTAAAACTTGGGGGTCCCCTTGTGCTTTGATTAAGAGTTGTTGTGGAAAACCAGCTGTTTTTCGGGTTCGACCGATCGGCGACCGGCACGCGCTTCGGTCACAACCACTCCAACAGGCAAGACGGAGGGGTCTTTTGCGGGATGGGACGAGGCGGAGGACAGTCTGGAAGGCTAGGTGGTTTTGGGATCTGGTTGCTGCGAGACTTCCCGATCGCTGACGACCAGTCCTGCGACAGATCTTTCGTTTCGAAAGCCCCGTGTGCAATCGTTGACAGTAGCAGCGAGGGCTCGCAGAAACGTGAGGTGATAAAGACCACTACACCCTGAAGAATTCTGACCTGTCGCTCGCCGAGTCCGCAGTGTCTAACGGGAAAGGGCTCAATTCCGACGCATGACGAGTAAATGGGGGGTTTGGTCAGGGATCCACAGTGTGGGCACGGTGCAACCCGCCTCGCACAACTGGCATGGAAGCCGCAACAAGATTCAGAGCTTGTGCTTTGTAAAAGTGAGACATATCTATCTTTCTTGAATTCCAACAACTTGTTGGGAATTCCTCAGTGACTTGCTTCGAGCTTGAGACACTCGTCTTCACTTATCGCGGATGATGTGCGAGCATCTACACTACCTATGCGTGAGACAAAGCAAAAGCCATAGCAACACTGCAGTTCCGTCGCCTAAGCTTTGTCCTGCACAGTGATTTTTTGCTAAACTCGATAGGCCAAAAAACTTCATCCCATCGACTGGGAATCCTCTTTGATTCCTCATCCATTGCATCAAGCTTGCACGTAGATGCCAGAGCCTTAGTCTCATAGTTTAGGCTTAGGTACCAGCCATGACACACGGTGATACGGTCATCTGTTAGCTTCATTTCCGACTCATTCTGGGGTTTCATCCGTTCCATGGCTATGAGATGGGAAACTGTAGGCCACCATTCTAATCCACAGGGAGGCAAGAGTCGTGGGGGTCGGGCCGCCAACGGTGGATAATACAGAGCGGAGGAGGTCTTGAATGATACTCTGCTGCATTGGTTGCTTTGTGAAGTCGGTGGAAACGTGGGTGAGAGGAGACATGTTCACATGCCTCCCTCCCAACACGACCAAGCGTCTGCGGTCATCCACAGAGTGAAATTGTCAGAAGAAATCTGGGGCGCGCCATCTGATCCGGTCGAATGACGCAGGTCACCTGGGCTCGCAAGCCCACAACATGTGCCCTTCGGGAGCGTGCAGTTCGGTTGCAGCGGCGCAAGCAGCCAAAGAGCCACGAACAGCTACGATGGCGCGCCAAAGACGCCCCATCTCTTGTAACTACTCGGTAGTTCAGGTGCGCACTATGGAGCTCGCAAAATGTCATAGAAACGGGCAAGGCGCTGGCAAGTCGGAGGTCGGGTGTGAGTTTTGTCGGCATGGAGGATAAGAAATTACCCAGGTTTCTCGCCGGATGCACAGGAGAAGCCCCGTCATTCCGGAGGCATTGCAGGTTTCGATTCCTCCAGGAACCGGCAGGCGGGTTAGGTCAAACCAAGCTGCCAAGGAGCAAACGACCGTGTCAGCAAGTCGATATCCGGTACTACAAAGTAGCCGCCGCGAACCGTTCGTCAAGCCCGCTACGAGGTTGCGCCCAGCGGTAGCACAGCTCAGATGGTTCTTACCGTCTCCCACCCTCGGCCGGGAGATGGTATGGATGGCACGGTTAATTGATAAATCCGAGGTGGTGTTACTCACTTGAACATCACCGCGGTTTTAGAGTGAGAACTAGCACGTGACTAGGCGCTCGCTGGCTTGGTAGCGATACTGAAGCTGCCTCCGCACCGTGGCCTGGAGTGATGGCACAGATCCAGAAGCTGCTTCTGCGCGGTGGAAAGCTGGAAAAACCAACCTCGCTAAGAAATGTGTGTGGGCATCAAACCTCGACTCAAGTTCATAGAGAGTAGGTACGAGGTGAGGGAATATTATCCGCACACCAAGTCATAGGTCTCTAGAAAAAGAACAATCAATGATCGAGAAGAGTATCCATGAGAACTGGTTTCCCTTCTAATCAGAACCACCACCAGCTCTCATCCCCATTGGCACAGTCATCAAACTTCAGAAACGCAGGGTCTTAGCTCACCCATGTCTGATCTTGAGCCGTTCCAACGGAGTCAACATCTCGCCGCTGAACGGCAATTCACGGGCTGAAGTGGGGAACCTGCATTCAAGGCCCACCTCCCCACTGCGAGCAAAGTAAAGTGGGGCTCGAGGGAAACATGTCAGCAATGCCCTGAGACGCGTTCATACCAATGTCGAATCTGCTCGTTATTATCATCTTCCACAAGGGAAGCCAATTGACCTCAAATTGTTCGATGAGCCGCGAATGAAACAAAGCCAGCCATGGTTGCCCGCATCGCTCCGCAGCAGACAAGACCCTAGATAAGATAAGGAAAAAGGAGGGGTCACCCGCCTGCCCCGCACAGAACCAATGACGGTCACACAGCACAGGTCACGAAGGTTGGTCGAGTGATGGATGCAGATGGTGTCGGATCTTGCATTCGCTATCGCGAATGGTGTGCCACACAGCAGCAGTAAGGGTCACCAATATCTGACGCTGGCTCCCGCTGGTCCGCCCGGGTCGGCTGGCGTGCTGTAAGTGACCTCGGGTTTTCTAGGTTCGGTCACCTTCAAGACAGCACAAGCAAGTGTGTGTACCCAACCGTGCCAATCTCACCCTCCAAGAAGTAGTGGATGCGACTCTGTGGGAGTGATATGCCCGCGACTGCAACCACCAGGGATTTGAGGCCCGAATGAATCCGCACGGCAACCAGGCGGACATTTGGGGTCTACCGAGTATTACACTACATATTTTGTCCGTCCCCCGTGCCATTATCTTCGGTCTCTTCACTGCCGTATTTGGCCAGTTTGTGCACGGACAACTAGATTCTGTACAGACGCAGACGTCAACCGGGTTGTATTCGGCATTCTCAACTTAAGTTGGGGAATCGCTCCTCCCACTCCCAAGGCCAACCCAGCCTCACGCTCGCGTCCGAAAGCAGACAGTCTTCTTCAATAGCACCGAGCTGGCCGAGCTGGACTGATCACGGCCGAATCTGGACTGAACACGGCCCAGGCCTAGACCCCGTTTCCTGGCATTCCTTTCGACCTTCGAAACTGGTTTTGCCTCCGCGTCGTGGTGAAGTCCCAGCGCAATCCTGGAAATTACCGGGAAATTCCCCGCACACATCGCTGCGTTGATATAGCCGGACGGAGACGGTCAACCACGGGAAGCCACGCTTCACCTCCACCTGGCTGCGTGCCTTCCACGGGGTGCGCCACATCGGTTGCCCAACGCCAACGCGAAACATATGCTTTGAGCCCTCGGACTGATTCGACAATTCATCTGATGGCGCTCGAGTGACTGGCGACCGCTGGGAGCAAGGGCCCTCCCTTCGACTTTGTTTCCCAACTCTCTTTGTTCCCCTTGCCTTGACTGTTGTGTGTTCCGCGTTCCTTTTTTGTATCCTGATCTGGTGTTGGCTGGACCCCGCCCCACCCCTCCATCACGCTGCTGTAGCACCATTCAGCTCGCTGACGGCGCCACCTCCCCTGGCTACTGCGGACGCCCCTGCCGGCCCGGTGTTTGGGCGGTGGAGGAGAGATAATAAGCGCATTCCTATTTTGCGTCCTTTGCTCCTCACCCACCCTCTCGTTACTGTCCGCGAGAAACACCAAAGATAATACCGCCCAACCCATCAGCGACGATCCCGATTGAGGACGCCGTCATGGCCGAGCCCGACGCAGTCAGTCCTCTTCCAAACACACCATCACCAGGCGTTGCTGGTGACTGTTCTCCGATCGTCCCCGACACCACAACACAAGGCGACGGAGCGGAGGCCCCGGTGAAAAAACATGGCCGCCAGCGGCTACTCCGAGGTCTCCAGCGGATCTCATCGTCCCCGGCCTTGGCACAGCTGGGCCGGCCCCGTGCCGTAAGCAGCCCCTACGGAAGGCACGGTACCTTATCGTGTGTAAGCCTGGCCTCTAGTACTTCGCCGTTTGGCCAACCAAGCTCGGGATCTTCCTTCTTCTCCCACACTTCAACGGCAGGGGGGTCCAGTGCTCCGACTTCGATCCCCGGCAGTCCGATTCCCGAATCGCCCGGGTACGATGGCATTGAGTCTGTGCTTGCCGTCCGCAGAGTCGAGAATCCGATCGTTATACCCACTACGGCTGCCGTGCCTACAGAGACCAGGAAAAAGACGAAGGGGTTCAATTTGTGGGCCAGCATGCCACACGAAATCAAGATCTACGTCCTATCATTTCTGCTCCCCAAGGAGCTAGTTCGTGTCTCGCGAGCATCTAAAGATTTTTACGCCATGTGTTTTGATGGTCAACTTTGGACCTGCTTCGACGCCTCGGAGTTCTACAAGGAGATACCGTCCGAGTCGCTGGCAAAGATTATCACCACGGCTGGACCGTTTGTGAAAGATCTCAATCTCAGAGGTTGCGTTCAGGTGGAACACGATAAGCGTGCAGAGGTAGTTGTGAAGGCGTGTAAGAACCTGGTCCACGCCACCCTAGAAGGGTGCCGCAATTTTCACCGTTCAACATTACACAGCCTTCTCAGGAGCAACGAGAAGTTGGCTCACCTCAACCTCACGGGCCTCACCGCTGTCACCAATGTTACCTGCAAGATCATTTCTCAGTCCTGTCCGCAGCTGGAAATGTTTAACGTCTCTTGGTGTAAGCATATGGACGCCCGAGGCATCAAATTCGTCATCGAAGGGTGTCACAAGCTCAAAGACCTGCGTGCGGGTGAGATCCGAGGCTTTGATAACCGGGACGTCGCTGAAGCGATATTTAAGACGAATAACCTCGAGCGGCTGGTGCTCGCCGGCTGCGATGAACTCAGCGACAACGCATTGAGGATTATGATTCAGGGTGTGAATCCTGAATTCGACATACTCACCGAGCGGCCGATTGTCCCCCACCGGAAACTACGCCATCTTGACCTCTCCCGCTGCTCTCGGCTCACAACCCAGGGTGTGAAAACCTTGGGATATATGCTGCCTGACCTCGAAGGTCTTCAACTGAACGGCGTGAGCACCCTGACGGATGCCGCGTTGGAGCCTATTCTACGGTCTACACCTTGCCTTACTCATCTCGAACTTGAGGACCTCAGTGAACTCACCAACTCCCTCCTATCTGGGCACCTTGCCAAAGCTCCCTGTGCCCCAAGACTGAAGCACCTCAGCATCAGCTCCTGCGAGAACCTTGGTGATGCGGGCATGCTGCCCGTCTTCAGGTATTGCATGAATCTACAAAGCGTCTTTATGGACAACACGCGCGTGAGCGACCTCTCGCTTGTTGAGGCTGCTGCCATGGTGCGCAAACGAGCCTTGCCGCTTCCTCCTCTAGCTCATCCCACCGTGGGGCTGAATTTGGTGGTTTACGACTGCCAGAACGTTACCTGGACAGGTGTCCGCGAGGTCCTCAGTCGGAATACTGAGAGGGTCACTCAGCCAGCAAGTACGCAGTCGAGAGATGCACAAGCTGCAGCGCCAAACGAGGTTATAACGCTCAAGTGCTTCTATGGTTGGCAGATGACAGTAGACGAACACACAAAGCGGGTACTACGAGGCGATGTCGCATCGGCGCGTCGTTTGGAGAGGAAATGGGCGGATTACATGCAAGCCACCGAAGAGGCTGGCGTTTCGGGCGCCGGGGGTCGACGTCGTAGGAGGAGACTCCGGGAAGCGCAGCAAGTGCATGCGGACGAAGAGGGAGTAGTAGGGCAACCGGGTGCTGTTTTTGGACGTCGGAGAGCGAGAACTGCAGGCTGCACGGTTATGTGAATTCGGCACAGGGCACATACATATAGCGCTGGCATGGCGTAGATGATTTGCTTTAGACTGCGCTGCATGTATAGCAGGGAGTGCGGGATCTGTCTGGGCGTTGGTATGCGCAACGATTTTCTTTCTTTTTTTTCTTCAACATGGGCTGGGGTAGATTGCGCCTTTTGAATGATGGTTACTGGGTGTCATTTGCAGTCCAGGGGTGGCGGCTATCTGGTTTTTATACGTTGGGTCTTCGGGCATTGTCTTGACCGGGAGTGGCTTATCTGATTATTACAGCTAGAGGCTGAGGAGGCTCGTGGCAAATGCTAGGGACAGACTGGACTGGACTGGATGCAAGCTTCTAGACACTAAGATGTCGTTCGTCAAGGATCGTTTCCGACTGTTTCCTTTCGTTCGTCAGCCAGTGCGGCCTCATCTTGGTGTCACTGTATCTTTGCTTGCCTTGTCAGGTAGGCTGTCGGAGGATGCATCCCGTGGGCGAGGAAGCCTGGCGAGGGGATAGGGAATGAGAGGAAGGAAAGTGCCTCTCAATCAGGGCCATCGGCATTTGTGCCTTGCGTGGTCTACCATTTTCATGGTGTTTATCGGATAGATAGACCTGCGCGGCTGGCTGGCTACCTAGGTACTGTATTCATCAGCATGGCCTGGTATTACTATCGATAAGTGAGTTCTGTCTGCTAAACGGAACGGCGAGGAGGTTATCTAGTTGATTAGGAACTTGTTATGGTTGAACGGATAGGTGTGTGCTACCTCATCTCCGACTAGCATAACGAAGGCACTATATACCTGTAGTGCGCATAGATGACAGGCAATTTTGTGATGATTCTGGCTCATGAAAATCGTGCATCACGTTACCCTGGAGATGTTTCCGCGAGAGGAGTGTCAATGCGTGGGACATGACAATACGTCACAGACGGAAACGTAAAGGATCTAGATCAGACAGTTCATGGATTGAACACCTACCTCAGAGCAACGCAACACTGCATCTGGCCTGGCGGACTTAACAGGTTGGCCACCTACAAGCCATCACAAGGAGTATGTTGGCTGCGGAAACTCGGCTAATGTTTGCCCTCATCGGGGATATCTGAATCTCGCTGACATGCTGCATACATACAGAGCGGAAGTCCAAGCGGGTTGCTGACGTGCAATCCCAAGACTAGCGCTTGACAGTATCCGCGAGTTGTCCGCACGATCTGCTCTTTGTGAATTTAGAAGCGCGGTTGAGGGCCTCGGCATGCCGTTAGGACAGAAGCAGCGGCATCCGGATTTCCAATAGGAGCACCGCATCTCACGGTGCGAGTCTGGGCGTTCAAGGATCGTATATCACTACATCGCTTTCACTGCCCAGGCTGCAGCAACATTTCGACGTCACATGACGGCAAGCTATTCGCTGGTTATCAACAAAGTGGGAGTGAGCTCCCAATAGGCGTTTAATGTACCGCCACTCGACGGAGAGGAGCTGTGGGTTGCATAAGCGAGGCGGCTACTGCAAAGGAGACCTGCGGGATGGCCAATTGACGGGTGCGTTGTCAAATGGTTGGACCTGGAGTGGCAGCGCGGCGGGCAGGACCAGCAGGTGAAAATCTTCGGGGGCGAGAATTGTTGTTGGGTGAGCCAGTCGGGACTGGAGACGAGGAGAGGGGTGTCGCGCTGAAGAATGCAGCTACCTTGCTGGAAGACCGTCGACGACGAGATGTGAGTGGTGAACTTGCATCGGTCGTGGTAATCAGGCAATATATGTCTTGCTGACCCGCTCTCTACTGCAGTATCAAGTCGTACAACATATGTCCGTTTGTCTGAGGCTGCACTGCGAGACCACCTTCGCCAAGTGGGGTTGACCCCTCACACGTCCCTGGGCGCCATCGGCGAGTCCCCTCGCAAGACTTCACAACGATCAACCTGACATGATGAGTCGTGGATCGCCCGCAGCTGACTCCGGATGCTGAGGGCTCGCTCGTGCTGTATGGGATGCTTGTGGCGAGGCCATGAGCATGTGCAGGTCGATTGCCATTTCGGGAAGTCCGGCTTCAAAGGGGACTGATCCAGGATGAAATGCCATATTTCTCTGGGAATGTCGTCCAGTGTGGATCGGAACGTGGGCACTCGAAGAATGCGACCATGGCCCTCGAAGACGAACCATGCTTGCAGACCCCACCATTGAGAGTCTGCGTGCTGTGTACAATCCACCCTCTGAAATGTTGTTAGCATGGGACTTGATGGGCATTCAGCTAGGCTTGTGCAGTATTTAAACTTGCGAGGCGTTAAGCAAAGACATCCAAGTACTATTCAATGCCTAAAATTTTCCCTCGGGCCTTAAATTTTCACGTCGAGGCCTCAAGGTTTCGTCATGGAGCCCTTGGCGACTGGCAAAATGCCCTGCTTATGTACTTACGGCCGCCGCCAAGCTGTGAAGTGCTGCCCGAACAGTCCTTCAAACGTTGGACTGTAGATAGAAATTGTGCCATTGTTGTTAGGAGGAGCAGTCGGTCTCCAACCATTGGGTGAATGCAACATGCAAAACCTCAGCGTTCAGTCGCGAAGGTATGGCTGCATCACATAACCAATCGCAACGCGACCCTCCAATTGGGGACACGCTGTTGGTGGAACATCACGCCCAACCTTTCACTGTGGACGATTGGGGGGCCATGTTTTTGAGTCTGCTTGGCTACCTTCTGAGGCCATAGCTGCAAACTCAACAAAAACCCCCGTCGGTTAGGTGGGCTTCTTCAGGGCGTCGGGAATGTGGTAGGGCGACAAAGGACAACATCAGGCCGTTTGCGTCAGGCGGCGGACTGGCTTTGTCACTGTGCAGGTCCTGCAGTTCCCCATGCTGCTTTGGGTGTGATATGTCAAATGTGCAGGCTTGTCCATGTTGAGATTGAAAATGGTGAGGTTGGGACGTGCGGTGACACTAGGCGTGAGAGAGAAAGGAGCCTGGACGATGTCTGCAAGAATAGAAAGCTCTGAGCTCGGGTGGGGTTGACCGGGGCTGGGCGAGTCGCGGGGAGCAGGGGAGCTTGGTCACGAAGGTGCTCCGCGCGCGCAGGAAGCTGCCGAGCAGGTACAGAAGACTTGTGCCAGCGTCTCCATTGTCGCGTGGGACGGGAGGCGCGGTCAAATGGCTAGGTGCGCAAGAAGACAGCTAGTTCAAGCGAGTGAGCTCTTGCGCTTAACAGAAAATCCCCCAAGTTGCGATTTCGTAGTCAAAACACTGAGAGAGCTTTTGGAAGAAGTTCGGTCAAGACCCTTGTCTAGAAGCAAAAGCGGCGAATTTTCAACAGCCCAGTTGAACTAGCCCAGCAGCTGCCGCAGCGTTGGAATTGGACCACTGAGAGCGTCGCCCGCATTGAAGTTTGGCAGTAGGTCTCTTTTACTACGTCTGGTTCCTCTCCGCCCGCTCATCGCCAAAAGCTTCCCTCCACCGTCCATTTTGTGACCCCTCTTAGTTTTTTACTCTTTCTTTCACCTTTTTTTCTGTGGTGAAGCGAAGAAACTTCAATTCCCCGCCTCTCTCTCCTACCCTCATCCCATTTCCCCCCTCCTCCAACTTCCTCCCGTCACTTCCTGGGCACCCCTCAATCCTGTCCCATCTCCTACGTCCCTCTTCTGCCTCTGTTTCCGAATCGCTGGGTCCAACAAGGCGGTGCTTCTTTTTTTTCTCTCGCTCCCACGCCCGCCCTTATCTCTCTGCCCGCCAGACCTGGTCCAGCAACCCCGCCCCCGGCACAAGACTCGCCAAAGAGAAGCCGCACACCAACGCCGATTGGCCCCGCCTCGCGCGTCGTGACCACCGTCTGCTGCAAAAGGTATGTGCACATGCCCCGCCAGAAAGTCGCCAGGGCAGCACTCAATGGGCGCACCGTTTCTCCTTCCAGTGTGCTGTGTGTTTGTCAACCTATCGCCTGCTCTCTGCAGAAGCATTGGTTAGGGAGGAAGGAGCTGCGCGACTGTTGACCTTGTCGTTTTTGTCTTCTGGAGCTCCGAAATACATTCTCTTTTTGCCCGCACATGTTCCTGCATGCATCTCTACAGTTTTTTGCTCCCCCAACCTGCCTTCGCAACTGACGCTCATCCAAGTCTCTCCCCCCATAACTTCACATTCCCCTCCTCCCCAGGTCCGTCGATCATCGAGCATTGATTCAAAAGATCAACTGCTCTCTCATCAATTTCAACCCTTTGGACAGCACGCTGTTGTTCTTCGAGACACACCGACCAAAATATGGCGGCAGTTCAGGATTCAGTCCCATCCAATGGCGACGAGCTGAGCGATTCCCTCAGTCAGCTCAAGCTTAACGACAATGAGCCCCGCCTCGGCCCAGACGGAGAGCCGGCGCCCAAGACTGACGAGGAATACGCCGCTGCGAACCTCACGCTGAGAGCGATTGTATCGTCTAAGGAAGCTGGTGTCATCATCGGAAAAGGCGGCAAGAATGTCGCCGATTTACGCGATGAGACGGGCGTCAAGGCGGGTGTTAGCAAAGTGGTGCAGGGCGTGCACGATCGTGTCCTGACCATCACTGGCGGCTGCGAAGCCATCTCGAGAGCCTATGCTGTGGTAGCCCGGGCTCTGCTCGAGGGTGCTCCTTCGATGGGTATGGGCGGCGTCGTCCAAGGCAATGGCACTCACCGTAGGGCTTGCCCCGCAACCCCTTTTTCGCGACGCGCCGCTGACATAAGTTGTAGCCATCAAGCTCCTCATCTCGCACAACCAGATGGGCACCATTATTGGCCGGCAAGGCCTGAAGATCAAGCACATCCAGGATGTGTCGGGAGTGCGCATGGTCGCACAGAAGGAGATGCTACCACAGTCGACAGAGCGGGTAGTTGAAGTCCAGGGAACCCCTGAAGGCATCCAGCGCGCTGTCTGGGAAATCTGCAAGTGCCTGATCGACGATTGGCAACGTGGAACGGGAACTGTCCTTTACAATCCTGTTGTCCGAACCCAGACTACTAGCTCGCCGACCTTGGGAGGAAACAGCAACAACAACAACAACAACAACAACTACCAGCAGGAGAGAGCCCCATACAGTGGCAGCCGTGTCACGCGAACGGGTAATGGCGCCGATTTCAGCAACGGCGGGCAGCGCCCGTATGGTCGCCGTTCTGATTCTGATGCGGCCTCCCGTGGCCCGCCAACCCACGACGAGAACGGCGAGGAGATCCAAACACAGAACATTAGTATCCCCGCCGACATGGTTGGATGCATCATTGGACGTGCTGGCGCCAAGATCAGCGAGATCCGCAAAACGTCGGGAGCACGAATCTCGATTGCCAAGGTGAGTGCCACGAGAAATCTTCTTGACATGTGAAGTGGCGCGGCCAAGGTTGACTGGCTAACCCTGGCTTCTGTAGGCGCCTCATGATGAGACGGGCGAGCGCATGTTTACCATCATGGGCACATCAAAGGCCAATGAGACTGCCTTGTTTCTCTTGTACGAGAACCTTGAGGCGGAAAAGATGCGACGTCAACCACCGGCCGGTCAGGTCTCTGAGTAGAGCCAGGAGGATGACTACCTGGGCTCCAAGCTGTAACCGAAGGAATTTGTATACGCTGTGACATTTTGACAGCTATCAGAGCGGGAGGACTTTCTAACTGCCCTAGCCACGTTCTCGGGTTCTCGGGTTTCTGGTCGGATTTGGGCAGCGCCCTCGTAATGGGTCATTTCCAGATCTGACTGCCGCAAGGCTTGTTGTTATTTGGCGGGCGGGATATGATGTCACGACACTTTCTTATTAAACCGAAAAAGGCATTTCGCCAGGGATTGCTATAACATCGTTCGCTCACGGGAAGCCGCTTCTCAAGCTGACCTTCTTCGCTTCATACTTTTCCCATCGTACCGCCCACCGAACCTCTCGAAGCGCCGTCCGCGTTCAATTCGGCGTCCAAATCGATACGCTCAGTTCCTCGTTCCCCTCACCAGATGCATCCCATCTTAGTTTTTCTCTTTGCTATCACCATCTCCCCCCCAAACCCAATCTCGTTATCCGCACCACGACAGCTGGACTCGCTCAAACGGTCGATATAGTCCCGAATGTCGACGCAAGCACTGGTTTTTCTCCCTCGCACTCTTACTATCTTAGCTGCGCCGACCAAACGCTCGTCCTGCCGCGGTCCTCACGGGGCTATTGTCACTAGTTTGGCAGCCAATCTGGGAGTCGGTTGGTTGCCGAACAGATGCTAGGAATGGTGTCTCCTGTAATGCAGGACACGTTCGTGTAGACAGGGGCAGAAATATACGAGTATTATGACTATCATGGGTGTTTTACACAGTCGCGTGGTTTTTGCGTGACAGTGACAACGTCAATCACGACTTGAAGTCGGGATAATGAAGCAATGCAGCGGCGCAAACCGAACGCAAGGAGACGCTAATGGCTCAGCGGGCCGGACGGCACACGGGTCTGGACCCCGCAATGCTATCAGAGGATAAGAAAACCGCTGGGGTTATCCGCCAAATAAGTGAGCTAGCGCAAGCACTGGCGACGACCCAGCAATTGGGCTGTAATGAAGAGAAAAGCCACCCTGTCCGGATTGACAGTGGACATGTCCATATAGTCAATGAGACATTCACTCTCCGCGATCACAATGCGATAATGTTGAAGACTCAGTAATACCACGATTCAATTCGCTCCTGTTTTTTTTCCCCCTCTTTCCCTTTTTCATTCTTTTACTCTTCTCATTGGTTATTCGTTCGCTGCATTGCTGTCGATTTGAATTTCGACGCGACTCGTGGGTGCATTTCGTCATGGCACGCTCCAAGGGGACTCCTGTCCAGCGCACACCCTCGTCCGAGTACGTTAGCAAAACAGATCGTACGTCACAACACGCTGGGGAATTGTCGGCGCAAGCAAACGGGAAAATTGATGGAAAAACCGATGCTGTTCAGGCAGTCAAGTTGGCGGCCAAGAAGGAGGCGGGTGTCGTGACACTGATCATCGACGTCGTTGGTATCTATGCTTCCTTGTAAACCTCAACCCAGCTCTCTTAACCTAATCGCAGCTGACACAACCGGCTTCGTGCAGCTTGACATGGGCCTATCTTCAGGAGAAGCTCACGACGACCACGTACGGAGCCGACAAGGAGCGCTTCAAGTTTTCCGTCTTCCTCCTGACGATCCAGTCCCTCTTTGCGGCGGCGGCGGGCCAGCTCTTCATGCTCTTCAGCACTCCGCGAGGACAGGCCACGACGTCCATGATCCCGAATACCCAGATCCTGCCGCCCCTGATCCTCGTAGCCTTTACCAACGCGCTCGCCGCGCCGTTTGGCTATGCCGCGCTTGCCCATATCGACTACATCACCTTCATCCTTGCCAAGAGCTGCAAGCTGCTGCCTGTCATGTTCCTGCACATAACCGTCTTCCGCAGGCGCTACCCGCTCTACAAGTACCTGGTCGTGGCGGCTGTGACCCTCGGCGTTGCCGTCTTCACCCTACACTCGAGCGCCGGCAAGAAGCGGGCTGCCGCCCACTCGGGTCAGACCACATGGGGGATGCTTCTGCTGAGCATCAACCTGCTGTTCGATGGCCTCACGAACAGCACCCAGGACTACATTTTTCAGACCTTCCAGCCCTACACAGGTCCGCAGATGATGGCGGCGAATAATCTCCTATCCTCTGCCATCACGGGCACCTACCTCCTCTTCAGCCCCTGGCTCGTCCACACCCCGCTCGGCGCCTGGTTCAATATGGACGTCAGCGGCAGCGCTGGCGAGTTGGCCTCAGCATTGGCCTTTCTTGGTCGGCATCCGGCCGTGTGGCGCGACGTGTTGGGCTTTGCGCTATGCGGCTGCGTCGGGCAGGTGTTCATCTGTAAGCTTTTTATCCGAACCCCTTTCCCTCCATCTGTGAACTAACAAGACACACAGTCCACACCCTCTCAACATTCTCTTCAGTACTCCTCGTCACTGTCACCGTCACCCGAAAAATGTTCACCATGATCCTCAGCGTCGTCGCTTTTGGTCACCGCCTCTCGCACATGCAGTGGTTCGGCGTCGGTCTCGTCTTTGGCGGCATTGGCGTTGAGGCTCGCATCGCCCGCAACGAGAAACTAGCCAAGGAGGCAGCGAAGCGGAAAAAAGCGGAGAAGGCTCTGTAGTTTCACGCTTGCGAGAATGAATAAATCGGTGATCATGGTGGCGTCTGTCAGGACCTGTAACTCGAACGTACTTGAAAAGAAATGGGAGAAATGGAAAAGAAAAAGGGATGGACACATGAAAATAAAATTGAAAAAGAGGCGAAAAAAATGAATGGATATGCCGAATGGCAAGGGTGGGGACAACATCGAGAACACAAACCAAAACAGCTAAAAATAAGGAGGAAAGAAATGGAACAGAAACTTCGAACGAGAAGAATCTTAGCATATATCTAGAGTCATACGGAGCAAAGTATGGGCATACACGAAAAGCATCAAAGCATCTGGGGGGTTGAAGAGTCGAGCGGAGTACTGGGTAGGGATGGAGGGAAATATGGGACTTGGAGGACGGAATCTAATTCATAAACTCATGGCCCGGGAAGAGGCTCGTATTGTCTCCTTTTATATGCTATTTCTGTTCTGGGATACAACAAAGATTTTGATGCAGAGATCGGCAGCATGTCCACTTGTCACCAATATCCACCCCTATGCGGTCAAAATCCGTAAGGGCAGACAAATCACAGTTACAACAGCAAGGCAAACAGGCAAAACAGGATCAAGACATTTATAGCAAAAGACGCAAGGAATTCAAGGTATCATATGTTCATATTAGCATACCCAATTCCCCTCCCCTCCCCGCCAGGTACGCAGCTCCCGAAAGATCCAATTCTGATACCCTTTTCCATCACCAGAGATTCAAGAGAAAAAAACAACACGCCTTCATAAACCTGCCGCCAGCAGTTCGCCTCCTGGTTAATGCAAACTCCATGGGTGCCTTACGACGGGCGGGGCAGATAAAATCAGCCACCCCCCCTTCTCGTTCTCGCTTCAGGTACCACGAGAAGGAAAGCAGCCGTCGTATCCAACTCCGTAGACTAAATCACGCCTGAACCCCCCTCAAGACACAATGACTCCCCCGCACAACGCTGTTCGTATATCAGCGAGTTGAAACACGCCTTGCCGTGGGAGTCCTGGGTTAAAAAAAAAAAAGCCCGTCTCGTGTCGTCTCATCCCTTCTAGATTATACATTTCGTTTAACAAAGAGACTGATGATACTGGCCGTAGGGGCTCTTGCCCTAGAAGGTTTGCAGTAAAAAGACAGCCGGAACTCAATTCGCCGCTCGCCGTGCTGTGTATTGCATGCGTCTTGTTGAATGGGACATCAAAATAAAAGAAAGGAACAAAGTTTGGTGTGGTAAATCGACATAAGAAACGCGGGCGTGGTTGCTGGTGTAGATATAGCTATTGTAACTGCTGGTGAAAAACGATGATCGTTCAAGCGACTCGTTTACAACACCTCATCAATAGATCGAACAATAGGTGTTTCTCCGAGGGTCGGTGGACTTCGTGGGTCAGCAACCTGTGTCGGCCGCCCAAATGGGAAGAAAGGATCCCGTGGGAACATGGTCTCTCGGGGAGAAAATAGGCCTTCGCCTGGTGTGGGCGGTGACTCGACAAATTGCATGCCTGCGAAGCCGCCGGGCAATGGACCTCGAAGTGGGTTATTTGTCATCGTCTCCGCTCGGGGAGACATCAATGCGGAATCATCCGCGGCAAACTGCCGTAGCATTTTGACTAGCGGTTCCGGCGCATTTTCTCTTCGCTCAATCTCAACCCGTGGTCGGATTTGGCTGGGAACAAGACACTGAAGTGAGGGGGCCTTCTTGGGTCGTGACTTCGGCGGTGCGCTGAGGGCAAGTGGTACGAAGCCAAATCCTTGACTCGAGGTGTTACCAAAACGGTGGGCACCGAAACCGGGGGATGGTGGTGGCCTGAGGAACGGTTGCGGAGGCGCAAATCCTGGGGACATTGGGATGTCGGGGAAAGATAAGATAGCGGGCCCAGGCGATGTTGGAGGGTTGGCAAACACGGGCGTAAGACCGGGTGATGGGAGTGGCTTTGAGAAAGAGATGATCGACGCAAAACCCGAGTCAGGCTGTGGTGGTTTGAGCAGAACTTCGGGCCCAAACCGACCAAACCTTCCAGGGTCGTTTTGATTTTCCTTTTCAGCCCACGAGAAACTTGAAGGAGCCGAGGATGGGCCAGGTGAGATGGGTTCACCTCTATTCGGTGTTGAATTTCCCCGAGCTCGGATCGGGCTTCTTTCTATTGGCGAGTCCTTCTTCCCGGTATCCTCAGCTGGCAGTGGCGCTGTTAGTGGTTCTTTCGGGGGACGGTCAATATTATCTGCCGACAAAGTCATCCTATGCTTGGTTGGGCTCTTTCCTGACCAAGGCTTTACTCCTGCGCTAGGGAGCTTCTTTTTGGCAATTTCCTTCTGGAAGTCCTGCAAGGAGTACATTAACTTCATGTTGGGGCTGATCCATCTACTCCTGGCTTGGGCGGCGTAATATGCATCATTGACGCTGAGCGCTGGGTTTTGATACATGCCATAGGCAATGATCAGACTGGCAGATCGGCTGGCTCCTTGTTGACAGTGGACAAGTACCTTCTTCCCATCCTTGGCTTTCTTGTCGATGAGTTCGCAAAGAGACATCAAGTCCGGAGCAATGTCAGTATTGTGATCCCACGGCATATGGACATACTCGGGTTCCTTGAAGGTCTGAGCCTTTGGTGTCGTGGGAGTCTCTGCGTTGGATTCATCCGGCAGAAACTCGAAAGCAGTTGAGAAACTGGCGGCAGTAAGAGCAGTGTCGGGGATGGGCGAATCGTCCGCGGGCTGCTCCTTAACCTCGTCCTGCCTCTTGCCTGCGTTGAATGGATTTTGAACCTCGCGGGCGACGTTGATAACCAAGTCGAACCGAGACGCCTCCTCAGCGGTTGGCTCAAGATACAAAAAGACGTTATCGGGGTAGATGCAAATGGGACCATCCGGGTAGCCGGGTGATTTTTGGTCCTCGTTGTTCTCTACCTCGTGGTACGGTTCAATGTCGAATGTCGTCCGGTTAGCAATCTGAGACCTTATTGGGGATTCCTCTTCAGCAATCGTTGTGTCCAGCCCGACACCGTTCATGATCGGCTTTGGTGGTCGTAAAAACGTTGAGAGTCCACTCTCATTCCGTTCCAGTACTGTTGGGATGGTCATACCACCTGCTGGGCCGAACGTCGCAGACTTGAGGCCCGAAAGCATATGTGGTGACGAAGTCGAGTGCTTCAATGCTCGCCGCTGGAGAATCGGAGGAACCTGAATAGCAGGAACTGAAGGTGACGTCGGCATCTCGAGCGTCGTCCGGGTAATTAGATCCGATGTACCGGTCTTCAAGCTGAGCTGGCTCGGCTTTCTCTTCATTGCCGGGATTGTGGGCTTGATGAAAACGGGAGAACAGGGTTCCGACATTAATGATGACGAGAGTGCGCCGAAAGGAGGTTGGATCGACAGGCCTTTCATGTTCTTGGGTCGTCGTGGGTTGGGCGATGTCATTGGCCGTTCTGGGGCGTTTTCCGACATTGAAAGGCCGGACATTCCAGACAGTCCTCCAAAGGGAGTCGGCGCGAACGTTGATAGAGGCATTATGTTCACCACTGGCGAATCTGGCGATGAAGACGGAGATGGATCGGAAAGATCTGACGAATCTGTGCATGACACAGTTGTTGTGGGTGACGACTCAGCAGACTCGGTCGCTTGAGTCGAAGTGCTGTCGTGGTGCTTATGAGAAGCATCTTGCGGTAGCGTCGCCGGCCTCAATTCGGGCTGAGGGTTTCCGGGCAGTTTGGGCGGGCCCATGCCCATGACAGCCTTGGGATCGATGACAGTGACGGTGCCTTCCTGGTCCATAGCGTTGTTCTCTACGTCAAATACAGACATGAACGAGGGAATCTGATCCTCGTACAGCCTCCTGACTGCCGCAGAAGGCATGATCGATGACAGTGCTGGCTGAAATGTTTTTCTTCTCTGCCAATCCGGCCTAGATTGGCCGTCGTTTGATTTGTTCGAGTCGCTCCCACAATCGGTCCTTTGCAGGGTGACCAACCCGGTGGTATGGTTCGCCAGCGTTTGGGAGCCGCCGGAAGGCAAATCGAATGGAATGTGTCGCCAATTGTATGGCGTAGACGGCGGAAAGGGAACGCAAAGCGAATGAATGAAGTTGGACGGCTTCAAAGGTAATGTTCAGGCCGAGACGTAGGCGAGGCGGGACAGCACTGCTGGATCCTTTTACTCTCCCTCACTTCGTCACCTCCCGTCGACGTCCAATGCCCTTGTTTCTAAGAATGGTACGCAGTCAAACCCGTGCCATAGAACAAGACGGACGAGGCGCAATCCAAGGCGTCAGTTTTGTCGGTTCGAGAAAGGGCTGCGCCAAACAATCAGCAGCGCCCGAGGTGGTTGCGATTGTCCCAGGTGAGGTAATGTCGTCGCGCGAGAGGGTGGCTACGGCGACCTAAGAACGTCGAAACGTCAATACATGATCGAGGAGCCTTCGGAATGAAGGAACTAGAATCGAGTGAGGGCCGACTACCTGATTGAATAGAAGACGAGCGGCTGCAACGGCAGGGGCTTTCTCCTTTGTTGTACTGGACGGGACGGGTCTCGTACTAGTGCGTCGAGGGGGAGAGAGGACCGGCCGCGAGCGTCGTCGTCGTCGTCGTCGTCGTCGTCGTCGCCGGAGCTGCAATCCTCCGGTTTGATGTGAGGAAAAAGCGAGGAATGGGAATGGGAGGAAAGAAGGGAAAAGTCGCCTGTCGGAATTGCAAGACTGGTTCACGGGACGGGGATCGGGGATGGCGGGTGGCAGTGGGAGAGAGGCGCTGTGGAGGGAGGGCAGCCGCAGGCGCAGAGAGCACCGTCAGTGGGCAAGAGACCTGAGGGCGACCGGGGGGAGCAACGGCGGGCCAGTTGCGCACCCTGTTCCCCTCTTGGCTGCGTGCAGGGGCGTCGACTGGGAGGTGGGCCGCGGGGGCCGGCTCGGGCCAATGACAGGCGGCTTGAGACGGCCTCCACTGCCACGGACTGCAGAGGCCGGCGGCTAGCCGCCCCTCGCAACTGCTTGCCTCAGACAATGCAGGTCTATTAATAGCAGGTGCGACCGTGGTCGCAAATTTGTGCAGCAACTATCATTGGCTAGGGCGATTGGTTTGATTATCCTACGCCAATCAAGTCTCCTGCCCGTGACTTGGTCTGACCACGAGCGGTCCCGCATCCTTAGTTTCGAGAGCAGCCTTTCTGCTGCTTCTTGCTTGAGGAAGCTTTGATCCCTTCCCAAGCGTGGTTGAGGTGATTGTCTTATTCCTCTGCGCATCCCGCCGTCAAGACAATTTCCGCAAGTCTCCAGGCGCACTAACTCCTCACCTGTGCCGTGTATTTACTGATCCACTGTCAATACTGTTGGTTACAATTCGCAACCAGATGGGGCCGGCATGCGAAGTTATCGTGGATGTTCTAACGCAATACTTCGTACGCTGACGTCCCATCCATCCAACAGAACGGACCGGGGCGCTTAGCCGCGATGAGAAATGATTCAATAGTTTCTCCCAGATTTCCAACTGCCGCTAGTTATTGATATCCCCAAACAGGTCCCTAACCGCTCAATCAGAGGCGTGGCCGGCTCATGAACACATTCCACGAAGGGTCGTGGTGACGGGCCAGGTGGCACAGAAACTCAGCACCCAACACGCCGAACCAACAAATCCCCTCAACGCTAGCCCGGCGCTTTGCTTGTGTGGCATAAGTCGACCACGCCCGCGGGACACCTATCAGGCTCTTGTTGTTCTAATGTGGCGGTGACTTAGCGGGTGTAGTGCCGGGACGGAGGTTGATCGGGGCCAGCTCTTCCTCGCCGTTGTTGTGCATCAACCCATCCCTGGACCCAATGTAAACAAAAGGCGTGCATTGGCAGGTAGATCACGTCCCCTGTGTGAAACTATTCTGACGAACCGGATGGATACACCAGGACAGGAGTCTGCACTACCAACATTGGGGATTCAGACCTCGAGCACCTAGCCTATGTAGCAATTTTGTGGCCCCGTAAACAAAAGCAACCGAGGACCGAAAATAACATGACAATTTTCCTCCCGTGCCAGGATTGCGGACTTCTCACGGTCCGAATTGTGGTGAAAGGACCGAGGCCTTAGGTCGAGCGTTATATTTTTATATACATCACACACAAGGTTTCTTATTAGCAAGCTGTGGAGCATAATGGCTCCTTTCTCTGCAGGGAGGAAGGCTTCGAATTCGTCGCGAGGTGACCCCGGCAGATCTGAAACACGGGTCAACAGTGGGGTGAGCAGAAAATCGGGTCACGGTGAACCAGGGCGGGTTGGCCAGTTCGCACGAGTCCAGCGTCTCTTCCTGATTGAACCCGCCGATTCATCAACGAGCCGACATCAGGCAAAAGGGGCTTCCTAAATGGCTCTTTGCCATTCAAACGCCAAGCGCAGAGCCTCATTATTTTTTGGTTCTTTATATGCAGGCCAGACACGTTTTGTCTGTACGAATGCGATGCGAGCCATCCGATGGAGAGTTTCCCAAGCCTGAAACGGCTGCGCTGCGGCCATGCGACCAGGTGACGCAACTCGCCGAAGGTAATGGACCTGGACTGGACCGAGGCAGATTCGAGAGCCCCAATCCCGGTTTGGCCACATGAAATGTGAATTAGAAGGGAGGGAGGGATATCAGGGGGCCTTGACTTTGGTAAGGATGCGATCAAAAGGTGGGTGAAATATAAAAGCGGTGGGTATTATTAGAGCAGCGGAGCAAACCCGTCACTCGCCAGGATGGGCCATGTCTCAATGGTCCCAGTCGGTCGGGTGTTGTTTCCCAGTCACAATCGAGATCTGGCGCTTCGTTCGTCCCAACTTCCAATCCCCATCCATGGATGACAGGAGTTTCTTACGTGGAGCTCACCACCGTCACGGCAAACTATCTGCAAGAACGATAATTGGGTAAGCTCACAAAATAGGCCAATCAGGGGCCAGAATAGCTACCTAGCAGCCGTGAAAGCTTGGTGTCAGACGCCAACTCTAGGGTTTGGTTGACGAGGACACTCATGACCGGGCTTTGGACATGCCAAGAATAGATCCATGGCAGCTTAACCTGGCCAGTTGCAGGGACGCCTACAACAAGTTGTGATATATGCGGAAACATGGCCTTTTATGCAGGTGCACTCCGTATAAACGCAAACTCTAACGCCACTAGGGAAACACAAACGGTCACGTCTTCGCACCTCGCACTGCAGAAGGCTTGTTCGCACAAAGTTGTCCATCTACCCCTCTCCCCCCGGGTTACTTTTGGCAAAGGAGAGAGGAGCCTGTGACTGGCCAGGCGGCCATGCGATACCTGTGAGAAACTTCTCGTCTCTAGTCGGGACTGAGCAAACAAGACCCTCCTCTCTTATGTTGGGGACGGAATAGGTCTACGGTGTGAGAATAAATGAACTAAAGGATGGGGAAACCCCACAAGGCCTTTGTTCAAACTCGGTCTTATCTGTCGCCTGTCTGTTCCATTCGGCGCAAGACACGTCAAAGCCCTGGCACTAGCCTCTCTATGCAACACACTGAGCAAACGCTGGGTTAGCGGCCAAGTAAGGAGGTGATCTATAGCAGAAAACTGACTGGGACAACAACGAATCCAGAACAGGCGTCAACTGCATTCGGCCACGGGCGTACTCCCCATCACGGCCTATCGACCCACAAGGCCGACAAGCTGCCCATCGCATAACGGCAAAACAGTAAGGGCGGATGACAACGCGGTGGCTTCAACAGACAGGAGGGGCATGGATGGATGATTCACAACAAGACGGACTCCACCATTAAGTCAAACCACCCCTTCCGGACCAATCATTTCCAGTACCACTTCGGAGCGACATCTTCACCGATGAGCCGTAACGCTAGTCTGCATTTGTCAGATGACCGTACTTTACGTGCGGGCCTGATCACCAATCCAGCATGTCGGTATCATCGGTACATTTGCTGTTGGTTGGGTTGGAGGTAGGTATTATGTAGTCGTGCTGTCTCGGATCCGGACGGTTACGCCTGGATATGTACAATGTGTGTGAAGGGAGAGAGAGAGGTGGCCACGAATACCCAAAAGGCCTAGATGTGTGCGTCATCAGTCAACTGGGAATGACGTGCGATAGCCTTGTCGCTTGATGCTCACGATGTTATCTATCAAGCAGAGATATCAGAGTACCGGAATTGCTGGAATGTTGTTCTGCATTTTTGTCAGATGTGTGAGCTCCATGCATCTGTAAGAACGAGAACAGATAGTGGGCCTCCGGCTGGTATATGGGGTGCCTTCAGTGATCTGTGTAGGTTGGACATTCCATCTCCCGCAACCGGTAATAGAGAAGGTAGAGAGTGGCTCATCTATTCTCTTCATGTACAAGATCGAATTCGACAATTAAGACCCAGCAGGAAAGCAATACTCGAGTGCCGAGAGTAATAATCCTCTCCACTCAATGTGGTTTAATGATCGCAGCCGGCAAACAAGAGATTCCGTCGGTGGCAACCAAGCTCATCCAGCCGGGTTGAGCTCGGCAGTGAACTTCAGCAACATGTCTGGTTTCTTTTGGTGCTTACTTCTCGCTGAGCAAAGCAATAGCAACGTCGGTTGATAATCTAGATCAATTGAGTTGCAATTTTGAACCCAATGCCTCGCTAGTTCCCTGTTCTCAGTTCTCGGATCAGAGTAACGGTAATTCATGTTGCCATGCAGAGAGAAACCAAGGGCGACCTCAACACGTTGGAGGGTCTCGGTTGTAGGTCGTCTCGTTTCGGATATACAGACAAAAGGAATGAACTTGAGAATATGAGACCTTTGCATTACAATCAACGTTCAACGCCGCTTCCGGTATTCGTACTCCCGATGACTCGGAGCCGGATCCGGACAGTTGTGGAGCCGGACACGGCATGGGACCTCGGAGTGGGGTCTTTCCATCAAGGATCCCTCCAGTTCAAGGGGACTGCTCCACCGAACCAGAGTCCTTCGCTTACAGGTTCGCTACGACGTGGAGGCCCGACACGAAAAAGCAACGAAAGAGAAGAAAAGAAAAAAAAGAAGCGGGAATGATGCCAACATCCCGGCCTCACTCATGTCCAACCACAAACTTGAAAAAAGGAACAAGAGAGGGGCCAGAGGGTTATCCCGTCTTCGGCTCGCAACCCCGCATCACAAGCAACGTTGTCACTACCCGGACGGGCATTAGTTTCAATTCTCGTCACATCGCTTTGCAGCCAAAACGGGACAGCGAAGCACATCCCAACCACACACTTTTTAACATCCCCAACCTCACGTTGATACAAAATACAGATATCGCGTTTTCCTCCACAAGGCCGGCTGCGGAACTGGTCACACTGCTTTGCGCAGTTGAAGTTGCGTGGTCATTCTGAAATAAAAAGGAAGGAAAACGCCCAATGCGCTTGCAGTCAAAACAGCACCTCTATCCTGCAGTGAGTAAGCAGAAGGGGAAATTTTGCATAAGATGTGCACCCACCGGTCGCTCGCCAACGTGATATATCGCGAGGTTGCTTCCGTGTGTTTTTAGCTCATGCATGTGTCGAGGAGAAAAAAGTCCGCTCCGCTCCAGGGACATGGTGTTTTCGCCTTTGATTCATTGTCATCATATATATATATAGGGGTTGCGGTGGTTCCTCAACAAAATTTAGATGTTTTTGCACATCGAAAATTCTTCCTCGGTCCCCATCCGGTCTTGTCCGTCTGAACTGACTCGAAGAAAATGAAGCTCTGCGCACTCCAGGCTGATGCTTGAGGTAGAAAAGGGAAGGAAGTCGATGGGTTTGTCTGGACTTTTCGAGTTAGATGCGGCTACTGCACCTGGATCTTAATTTTAGCGCCATGGCTGCTGTTTGTCAACATGTATCGGTTTCTCGGTCAGGAGCTCTGGCTTTCCTCTCTTAGAGGTTAGCAATCGATTTAGTATATGCTAGCTTGCGATGGTGGGCGCATCGAACTGGATCTCACGCCAAAATGCAGCCTCCCTGGCACTTGCGGCAGCTTGTGAATTCCCAGCTTTGGACGACATATTCAATCGGGAAGCACAGGCCGCACGTCAGAACAAAGATTTGCCGGGGAGGCTGCGGGCTGCGAGTGCAACGATGTTTCGAGGGTGCAAGTTGGAATTGCTGAACGACCTTGATTCGTCAATCGCTTGCCTTCAAGGGTCGACCCCGGGGAGGATTTCTTGTGCCCCTTTCCAGCCTCCCCATCCACTGCGCTTGGGGAACTTGGGGCCCTTGCTCGCTCGAACGAGGTGCCAATTATCCATCCGTACCCCGGGCGTGTCAATTCGCGTCACTTCGTGCCATGTCCTTTCATTTCAACAAGACGCAAATCCCCAGGGTGCGTCTCTCACCTCGGATTCAATGTGTGATGTTTAGCAGTCGGAGTCGGGTGTTGAGGTATCGAAAAGTGGAAGGGGCGGCTTGAGGTGTGCTCAGGCCCCGACCCAGGTCACACAAACAAAACACACACACACACGCACAACCTGGATTAGGCTCATCGAGAAGGTGTGCTCAAACCCCCCATCCCTACAGCGTACATGCATGCCTGGGTATGTAGGACACCACACGGCGAGATGCATGCCGTTGCGATTGCCATGGTTCATGACAACTAGGGTGGTACACTGGTAAAAGTCGAGGTTGAGCGTGGGCTTCATCTCCAGCGCGTCCAGGCACCACCTACCGAGACACGCTTTCCATGGATGTACTGGTACAAAATATGCTGGGCTGTGGATGTCATAGCAAGAATTGGGTGCCAAGTGGAAACACCAAATGTCCCTTTTTTCACACTGGCAGATCCAGTCGCGATTGTGCTTGACATTGGCCTGGCTCCGGCCACGGTGAGACTACCTAGCTTCCACGTACATATCTTTATCTTTTTTCACTCTCATGTGTCCAATCACTACACTACCACAGCCCATGTACAAGGTTGCATCTCAAGATGCTCTCTCGCTCCAAAACCCCTGCTCCTGCGCTGGCATGTGGCATGGATGGTGTGCCGTTGAGGGCTAGGTACAGATACCTAACGTGGAGAGCGTGGAGGGGTTTTGGCACCACTTGAGCCCGAGATTCGACTGTTCACTGGGTGGCCCCAAGTCGGCCTAGGATCGTCGATATCTCCCGACCGCCACCACTACGCTAGCTAGTCTTTCCCCTCCACGAATCCCTCCTCTCCCTCATTATCCTGGGCCTGCCCATGCCGGCCTGATTTTGATCCCAAAGTCTTTCTCCTCCTCTTCGTCCTCTCCTTCCCCGAATTGCCAAAAAAAAACACTCGTCATCATCTCGTCTTCACTCAACTTGGCCTCTCGGCCGTTGCATACTCCTTTACTAATGCCCTAATACCCCCCCTATACTCCGTCGTGCAATTCTCTTTTAATGCTCCTTTTCCCGCACTCGCTCCGCTTTCCGGATTCCACCCTACGACACCGGGCTCCGCCGTGTCAGTGTTTTAATAGTACGGCAGCTAATGCACCGCCTTCCCGAGTATCGAGTTTCGAGACCCGAAATCAAAGCGTGCTGTGCGACGGCTAGGGAGCCGGGAAAATCTTCGAGGGTCGCCCTAAGCGTGGTGGGAAAGGAGTCGGGAAGAGATGCCGTCGACCACTTTTGCCGTGGGCAGTGGCAGCAGCATGGTGGACGCGGGCCACGGGCCCCATTCCCCAGCTTCTGGGGGTTCCCACCATCATAACAGCAGCACAAACAGCGCCAGCACGGGCACCACAGCCAAATCGTTCACCAGCAACAATAGTGTTTTTGATGCCCATCGCCAAAACCACAACTCGTCAAAGCTGCCAGCGTTTCGTTTCGCCGATCTCAAGAAGGACGCCATCGTCTTGCCGTCCCTGTTGCAGCACATCCCCCCCTCGCCTGTGTCTCCGCAGCCAGGAAACCCCGAACGTCCCGCCGACGGATGCCCACAGCAGCTGCAGCAACAGCAGTATCCGCAGGACGCGCATGACCAAGCTGCCACAAATCAGCAGATCCCTGGGCCGCTGCCAGACGGTCTCCACAACTACGCAAACCTAAACGTCCCCGATAAACCGCCCACACCTGAAACACAAACATCGCAATTGAAATCGAGTCCACCGAGAACTCGAACCTCGACATTTCAGATCCCGACCATCCCAGCGACGGCGAACCCCAATCCACCGACCGGCTCCAAGCGGCCCGCTTCGTTTCCCGACGCACCCAGCGTTGCTGGCACCCCGTATGCGGCCCGAACCAGTCCATCATCCACTGCCACCCCCATCGCCAAGCGTCGTCTGACCGCCTCTGGAGTGGCGAGCAGCGCCGAATCCGCGACAATCGCCCATCGCGCCTCAAACTCGGCCGACGATCAAAACTCAACCAGGGAGTGGGCTCAAGGGCAGCGCGAGTTGCTCCTACCAAAAACCATCGAATCTGCAAAAGCTGATGAGCGGAGGAAGTCGCGACCCCCCGTCTCATACCGACCACCCAACGTCACTGGTGGGCGCGCAGTCATTCCACCCATCCGGTCGTTTCGATCTTCTGGATCCCGCAAGAGCCTGGTTCTAGACATGCACGTAAGGCGTGCATCAGAGGAATCATACGGAGAAGACATTACGGATCCAAACCAGCGGGACCGCACCCTACGTGCTCTCGAAGGCCGGTCCGACGATGACTTTTCCCAGATAACACCACCTGACTCGGCCGAGATGGGCGATGGAGACGGAGACGGCGACAATACCGCTGACATTTTCATGCGCATCGCCCGCGAGGACCCAGGGCAGGTGCAGGAGGAGCAAGAGAAGCCGGTAGAGCAAAGCGCAATTGTAAGTTTATTGGTTTCCTTTCTTTGTGCCCTTGACCGATCGGCATTGCTGCGGTCTCTTTGGCCTTCTCGGCCGCCTTGGGACTGCACGCGGACCACAGCCGGATCCCCGTTTGACTCTACGGACGGCCTTTTGTTCGCTCCGAGACAGTCTTGAGCGAAACACTGGCTTCCCGTCTCACATTCCCGGCGCTGCCGATCTGGCTCCACTTCAATCTCGAGTCACCTAGCCACCAAGAGCACTCACTTTTGCACTTTCTAACTTTTGAACAGTCAAGAATAACGAGGACTGCACATCGTCGTCCACTCTCGACGAACGTCCCCACTTATCAGGCTGCATCACCCCCTCAACTCACGCGTCGCCTCTCCGACCAGCGCGAAAACACCCGAGCTCGTGGGTTATCCGACGTCCAGTCACCACAAATACCAAGAGAGTCAGCATACCGCTCGAGCTTGAGAGACAGAACTACCACTGGAACGACTGCGAGCGAGGAAACGGTGCGATCCCAACCGGCTAGGACACCCTTGCGGCCCTCTCCAATCACTCCCCGCCAGCTAGCTTTTCAAGATGCGCCCGCGGAGTCGGTCCCCTCATACCGGAGGAGACAGTCCGTGACCGAGTCTAACACCGGCTACTCGGCCAACCGACCGTCACCATATAGGAGTACAACTTTTAACCTTGCCCAAAGTAGGATATACAACTCGTCGCCATTGGTGCCAAAGTCTATAGATCTTCAGAAACAAGATACCCAACAGGGTTCTGATATGGTTCCAGGAGTGGAGGGCACAGAATCTTCAGCTTCAACAGCTGCGCCTTCCACGGTCTGGGATGAGTTGGACGACCTGAAATCGCGCATCCACCGATTGGAGTTGACCGGAAAAGCGCCGCCCACATCTGGCGCGGCTATGTCGAGAGTGTCTGATGATCGGCCGCCAACGGCGACGACGAATGCTACCACTATGTCTGCCTCGCCAAAACGTGGCAACGGAACTCAGCCGGATGCGAGCAGCACTACCTCTTCACACAAGGAATCGCAACCTCTCCTTATGTCCGCCCTTTCCAAGACGCGAGGCCTGGTCAGCATGGATGTTTACGAAGCTATTGAGACCGCAGCAACCGACGCGTTGGCTCTCCAATCAATGATGGGTGCGCCAGGTCAACCCGGCCCAATCTCTAGCGGCGCCAGCACGATCGGTGCAGGCGGCAATGTTACAGACCGGCAGCTTCGCCGGAAAGCGGACAGCATCTGTCGGAGTCTGACAGAGTTGTGCATAGCCCTGGCAGACGAAGTGGTACCTCTAAGGCCACCGCCTCTGTCGGTGCTCAGCCCCCATGATAAAGAGAAGGAAGTCTTGACAGCCAGCCCCACTGTCATCAAGCTGCCACCAGCAATAAGCCAGCGCCGGCCGAGTACTCTAGCGGACACGACAGCACCTAAGCCGCTGATGAGCCCTCGGGCTCCCACCAGCTTGGAGCAGCGGAGGATTAGCATGCTCGCCTCGACAACCGTTCCCAGCCCCCGTTTTGCGGCTGCGCCATCGACACCAATGGAATCTTCTAGCGCGGGGCGCAAGACGTCTCTCCTCTTGTCCAGAACCCGTAGGGCTGGTACCGAGGAGCCCGAGGAAGCAACAGGAAGAAGATCGTCGCTGCTGTTGAGGACACGGCGGGCCGGGACTGAGGAGCCGGAAGAACCGAGAGAGGGGCGCAAAACGTCGCTTCTCCTCCGCACACGAAAGGCTACGAATGAAGACGATGATGAGCCGCGCTTTCGCGTCCCCTCCAGGGCCGTCACTGAAGTCAACAGTTTCCGATCGCCACGCGAAACAGGCAAGAACCCGGTATCTCCCCCTGACGATAACTCACTTGGTTCATCTGCTTTGCCCCGCCGCCGTCTCGTTCCTTCGTCTCTTAACCCACGACTTGTTGCCCCTTCGGCTCAGACAACGCCAACCACGCCGAATCGTCGGTATCTCGTTGAAAGGCCGATGCCAGATCGAGAAAGCAACAGTGTGGCAGAGAAACTGGCCGAGGACAGAGGGCAACGACAGTTCTCCCTCAGCCAGACGGCGGTTCTCAACCGGACTGGCAGTATCAACCGGAGGACTCGTGATAGCGGAATTCCCAGCGTTCCTGCAGCCAACACGACATCGGGAAGCTACCGATGAATACTCTGATGCCCTTAATGACACTTACACCATGTTCACGAATGTACCAACACTGAAGATATAACAGTCATGCGCGGGCGTTTTTGTTTGCAACTACTTTTGCATTGGCTTGAAGGGAAGACCCTGATGAGTCGACACTACCTTTCTTTTACATTTCGACAAGCATGGACGATGAAACCATGGGCCCTCTTTACGTTTTGTGGGTTAGGTTGGCCACCTGATTTGGATTCCATGCCTGGGGCGTTTATTGTGTGTTGACTTGTTTGGCCGCTGGACACCGACGGATATTGGCGACGCAGAAGAACCGGTTGCGAGCGGGTTTGCAATTTTGGGGTGGGAAAGGGGAATGTTTGAACCAACGAAGGAGAACCCACGTGAGGAACCGGGGTCTATGCAAACGATTCTGCATTGGCTCAAATGGTGCCAGCTCAAAACTCATGTTTAACGTAGGGGAGAGCCTGAGGAACACGAAGTGCGATAATCGTATGGGCAATGGAAGAGGGAAAGCGATGGGCGGGATGTGATGGAGCTTTGGAGCAGCTAGTGAGGATTCCCCGCTTGCTGTAAAGCGTAAATGAGTCTGGGAATGTTTTGTATCATATTTGGTTGTGTGATAAATGAGAAGCGATGTCCTATGGACTTGAGTCTAGGTTTTATATTTTATGTGTTTTATTTAGTTGAAGCTTGACGCTTCTTGTTCTGGTCGATGGCCAGCGAGTGAGTCACACCGTGAAATGAGATGAAATGTCTTGTGATCTTGCCAATCGAGGAATATAAACAATAGAGTGTTTCCTAAATCTCAACAAGATATGACTCTCTAGCTTACCATCCGAGCCATTAGGTCTTTGATTGAAGCTGCTTCAGAGTGCACCGGCTTGTTAGGAACGGCAAGGAACTTAGTGAGGTCAGGTCGGGCACAAGCGGCCCACAAAACTCAACATCGCCTTGGGCATTTCATGCGCGATCGCAACTGCAACCTGTGAGTTCTTTCCACGACCAGCACAGCAGCCAATCCCACCCAGCGACGGCTCTGTGTCTTTCGCAGTGATCGGTCGCTTTATTATATATGATATATATATGAAACCCACTCTGACGCACGCTCAGCTTCTCGCACAAAACCTAGCACCCGCAGTGGCAGCCGCAGCCACTTTCGTGCATCCACCACAGCGACCACGGCCGCAACCCCGCGGGTCCGACGACAGCTATAATTACAGTTATAACCATAACCGCAGCGTATCTAAACCCATTCATACAAAAACCAGCACCTCCTCTCGATTAACCTCTTTCCATTCCACCCAGAAATCGCCTCACAAATACCACAATACACTGAACACCTGTCACACAATGGTCAACAACGACAACATCACCGCCCTCGCTGACCGCTTCGAAGACTCCCTCTCTACTAGAGGCGGTTCCCGCAACCGTGGATCCCGTTTCCGTCGTGGTGGCGGTGGTGGTAGTGGCAGCAACTCCGCTTCCCGCTCCGTGGACCTATCCCGAGCATTATCGCGCCTCCTTCGCCATCAGGCAGAGAATGCGGGAATCCCGTTGGACAAGGAAGGATTCGCACCGCTTGACAGGGTCCTGGCGTGGGGGCCGCTGGCATCAATGAGGCCCTCGTTGGGCGAGATTAGGGAGTTGGTGAGGGAGAGCGATAAGCAGAGGTTCAAGCTGAAGAGGGCCAATGGTAGAGAAGAAGAGGACGGGGAGGGGGGTGATGATGGGGAGGAAGGGGACTGGCTGATTAGGGCTAATCAGGGGCATAGTATCAAGTTGGAGAGTGAGGGGGGATTGTTGAAGCGTTTGGTTTTGCCTGGGGAGGAAGGAGGCGAAGAGGGAGTGCCAGTGCCGGAGACAGTGGTGCATGGGACGTATTTCGCATTCTGGGCGAAAATTGTAGAGAGTGGTGGGTTGAAACCCATGGGCAGGAACCATGTCCATTGTAGCACGGGACTGCCGGACGACGAGGCGGGGGTAATCAGCGGCATGAGGAAGGATGCGCAGCTGTTGATCTATATAGACGTGGAGGCCAGCATACGCGACGGGATGAAGTGGTGGATGAGCGAGAATAGAGTGGTTTTGACGGAGGGGGGTGAGGATGGCGTGGTTCCCTTGAAGTTCTTCAAGGAGGTTAGGGGGCGGGTGCAGGGGGTGGGTGTCCTTTGGCAGGATGGACAGTGGGTGGCAGATCTGCCTGCTGGGATCAAGCTAAGTGCGCCACATGGCAAGGGGGGCAGGGGAGGCAGAGGAGTAAGAGGTGGACGGGGGAGAAAGTAGTGGCTGATGATGCTGGGCTCGCCTCAGGGAGACCAGTCGAGACTGTCCAAGTGTTCAGTCCAATACAAGCGTGGCTTGTCACCAGGTCCTATTGCAACGTGATTATCACGTTGACAAGCCCAAGGGCCAGTCCACAACAACATTCAGCGATATTTCGGGGACAACAGGTAGAAAGCTAGCGCCTCAATCTCTAAACTCAGGGCCAAGTCATCTCTATAGAGCGTCTCTTCAATACACAATGTAACCAATACCTTGTGCGGCCAGCAAGGTTCTCCAAAGCTCACGAGACGAAGTTTTGGAGTTAGAATTGCTATCAAAACTTGCTGAACGAGTGGTAATGCCATCGGCCTTTCTGGCGGGGTTTACTTGGAAAGTAGTACAGGGAGGCAACGGCAGTACTATAGATAAAAAAAAAAAGAGTGACTCCACCGCTCCATAGCTACCAAGACTCGTAACCAAAATTTGAAGATACACAGATAAAGGGATAAGGATATTTGTCAAGGGGATGAAAATCAAGAGCGCCTCCACGGGAACCGTCCTCCGCTGCCCTGTGTTCCCTCCCCTGCCTGCTGCCCCCGGGGAGACCGGGCGAACTCGAAGATGGACCACGACACTGCAAACGACCAATCCTGTTGGTCCGTGGTCGACTTGGTCAAGCTTTTCCCGTTGCCGGTCTCACCCTTCTGCTTCTGTTTGCCCTCGTCCTTGGCATCTTTCTTCTTGTCATCCTGCTGCTTCTTGTCGACGTTCTGCGCGTCAGGAGCGGGTTTGGCATCCTGCTTGCCCTTTTGCTTGACTTTCTTCTGCTGTTCATTCTTCCAGTTCTTTTCGGCCGCTTTGTTGACGGAGAAAGAGAACCTTAGAAGACTCCACGACTTGGACGGCGGCGCCGAGGCGGCCTGCTTAGTTTCGGTTTCGACCTTGCCCACGGCCGTCTCAACCTCCTTCGTCTCTACCACTTTCTCTTTCTTCCCTTCATTGGCCTTCTTCTCTTCACCCTTGGTCTCCCCCTTCACTCTCTCCACAACCCCTTCCCCCACAATCCCCCTCCCATCCACCGGCCAAAACCACCACGGCGTCGCCTTGACCGACCCATCATCCTCCTCATCATCATCATCCAAGTAAACATTGATATTATTCTGGGACTTCAATCGCTCATAGCAAAACACGCGCTTCCCTTCCTCGTTGTGTGCCTTCACTATCGAGACATTTCCGCGACCGAGCTTGCCAAGCCGGAACGAGGCCAGCTGGGGGATTTCGTGTGCCCATATCTTGGCCGTGGCCGTCCAGGCGTTTTGGGCCTCGGGGAGGGAGGGGTTGTCCCGCAGGCACCAGGTGCGCTTGACGGTGAAGCGCGTGTCAGTGCTTTCTGTGAGAAGTAGTTAGCTTCCATTCTGCTGAAGTCATGACAGCATATAGACCATAACTCCCCCCCGCCCCCCTAGAGAACTGAGCCCGCCAACGAAACCACCTATTACCAAACTCCCCGAAATCGAGAGGGCACGCTAAA
>Ga0247765_1000063_pt1 | contig 80984 bp, 83 predicted proteins | sample UWRJL106311C6_FD_179949 | JGI IMG/M metagenome (GOLD analysis project Ga0247765, IMG submission 179949) | Plant litter microbial communities from Arlington Agricultural Research Station in Wisconsin, United States - UWRJ-L106-311C-6 | ecosystem: Environmental > Terrestrial > Plant litter >... | reverse complement strand
GGGGGGGGCTGTAGCAACAGACAGGAGCGCGAGGCAGTCTCGCAGTTAAGTGGGCAAGGTGGGACAACCAGTCACCGGCCCACTCCTGTCACCTGTTTCTTTGTGTGGGACTAGCCTAGTCCGGCTTAGCCGATGCGGCATGGGCTGCCGCGTTCTCTTTTGGCAGCAGAAAGGTTTTCAGACCCCCGTCGGTCTCCGGTGAGCGCCTCCCAAATCATCGCTCAAACACCAACATCGCGAGGATCCATCGACCGCGTCAGAATCACCGAATTCTGGTCGCTCTCCTTAATCGACCAGGATCCCGATTGCGTCTTACGCAAAAAATCACGATTCTGCCGATTTCGAGGCGTCGCGACGCTGAGAGTGGTGAGGGCGTGACATTCCGCTCTTTTCGAAGGCCGCTGGCCTGGGCCGAGCGGAGGAATTTCCATCACTGGCTATCGCCAGATCATCACACTGCGGTCGTTGCATCGGTTTCCCAGCGTGTCGGGGTTCAGCGGTTTTCTTCCCTTTTGATATCTGATTCATCCTAGCGCCTCTTGCCGCGCGCGCGACCCATCGCGCAGCACGACTTCACCAAACCGCCAATTGCCCGTCCGTTCACTTTCCGACAATCTCTGAATCCCGATCGCGATTACTTTGCTTCGCAGTTTTCTATTACCAAATCCTCTGATTCATAGATTTAACCATGGCGAACCTATACTTCGCGCCCTCGACGGCGCCGTTGAACGTGGTTCGCGAGATTCAATTCGGTCTCCTCTCGCCGGAGGAGATCAAGGCCATGAGCGTGGCTCACATTGTCTACCCTGAGACCATGGATGAAACAAGAACGAAGCCACGCGATGGTGGTCTCAACGATCCTCTTCTCGGCTCAGTTGACCGGCAGTACAAATGCAAGACTTGCACAGAGAACATGTCGGAATGCCCTGGTCATTTCGGTCACATTGAACTTGCGAAGCCGGTCTACCATCCAGGTTTTATTAAGCGCGTCAAAAAGCTCCTCGAGATTGTTTGCCACAACTGTAGCAAGGTCTTGGCCGACAGAGTTCGTGCATTCTATCTTGTTGGGTGGCTTGAGTCACTTGTGCTAATCCGACTTCTTAGTCCGACCCGGAATTTCTAGCTGCTATGAAGACTCGAGATCCCAAAGTACGCTTCCAGCGCGTTTGGGTTGCTTGCAAGAAGAAAAAGCGCTGCGAAAATGAGTCAACTAAGAAGCCGGATGATTCCGAGTTTGACCCCAACCCCGAAGCTATTAAAGTCCCTGTTCACAACCATGGTGGCTGCGGCAACTCTCACCCGACGGTTCGCCAACAAGCCCTCACCCTCTGGGCCCAGAACGAACATAAAGACGATGATGGCGCCAAAATCAAGGAAAAGAAAATCATCACGCCCGAGATGGCACTTGGGATTTTCCGGCGTATGACAGAGGAGGACATGATTGACATAGGCATCAACATCACCCAGGCCCGTCCCGAGTGGATGATCATCACCGTTCTCCCCGTCCCACCACCGCCAGTGCGCCCTAGTATCTCGATGGACGGCACTGGTACGGGTCTGCGAAACGAGGACGATTTGACATACAAGCTGGGTGATATCATTCGCGCCAACGGCAACGTTCGTCAGGCCATTGCAGAGGGCTCTCCAAATCACATCATCACGGACTTTGAAAATCTCTTGCAATACCATGTCGCTACATACATGGACAACGACATTGCAGGCCAACCCCAGGCATTGCAGAAGAGCGGACGTCCCGTCAAGGCTATCCGCGCACGTCTCAAGGGCAAGGAGGGCCGTCTGCGAGGCAATTTGATGGGAAAGCGAGTTGACTTTTCGGCCCGGACTGTCATTACTGGCGATGCCAACATCTCTCTCGACGAGGTCGGTGTGCCTCGCAGCATTGCCCGCACTTTGACTTATCCCGAGACCGTGACGCCATACAATATTGGCAAGCTTACGCAATATGTCCAAAACGGGCCGAACGAACACCCGGGTGCCAAATATGTCATTCGAGCAGACGGCACTCGCATTGACCTTCGTCACCACAGACGCGCCGGCGCGATCCAGCTGGAATACGGATGGAAGGTCGAACGCCATTTGATCGACGGAGACTTCATTATCTTCAACCGTCAGCCCTCGCTCCACAAGGAGTCTATGATGGGTCATCGGGTTCGTGTTATGCCTTATTCGACCTTCCGGCTGAATCTTTCCGTCACATCTCCTTACAACGCCGATTTCGATGGTGATGAAATGAATCTCCACGTTCCACAAACCGAGGAGACACGTGCCGAAGTCAAGGAGCTCTGCATGGTCCCTTTAAATATTGTGTCGCCCCAGCGCAATAGCCCCCTGATGGGTATTGTCCAGGATACCCTGGCTGGTGTTTACAAAATGTGTCGGCGCGACGTGTTCATGACCAAGGAGCAAGTCATGAACCTGATGCTTTGGGTTCCCGACTGGGACGGCATCATTCCTCGACCAGCGATTTACAAGCCTCGCCCTCGGTGGACTGGGAAACAGATTGTCAGCATGATTATTCCCAAGATCATCAACCTTAATGTGGCTGCATCCAAGGACAAAGCTGACAGCAACCACCCACTGAAAGATGAAGGCCTCCTCATCCAGCAAGGCGAGCTCATGTACGGCCTGCTGACAAAGAAGAATGTCGGCGCTGCTGCTGGAGGCGTGGTTCATCTCTGCTACAACGAGCTGGGCCCTTATGGTGCCATGAACTTCCTGAACAGCTGCCAGCGAGTCGTGAACTACTGGCTGCTTCACAACGGTCATAGCATTGGTATCGGTGACACCATCCCCGACGCCGAGACCATTGCAAAGGTGCAGGGAGTCATTGACAAGGAGAAAGAGGATGTTCGCCGCCTGACGCAAGAAGCTACTAATAATGAGCTTGAAGCGCTTCCTGGCATGAGCGTCCGAGAGACCTTTGAGAACAAGGTCTCCAAAGCCCTCAACACGGCCCGCGACAATGCCGGTAGTACCACTGAGGGCAGCTTGAAAGACATCAACAATGCCGTGACCATGGCCCGGTCCGGATCCAAGGGTACGACTATCAACATCTCGCAGATGACAGCCTTGGTCGGTCAGCAGATCGTCGAAGGCAAGCGTATTCCTTTTGGTTTTAAATACCGGACACTGCCCCACTTCACCAAAGACGATTATTCTCCTGAAGCTCGCGGTTTCGTTGAGAACTCTTATCTTCGCGGCTTGACTCCTTCCGAGTTCTTCTTCCACGCCATGGCTGGCAGAGAAGGCCTTATTGATACCGCCGTGAAGACGGCCGAGACTGGTTACATTCAGCGTCGTCTTGTCAAGGCTCTTGAAGATGCGGCGGCCCAGTATGATGGAACTGTCCGGAACTCCCTCGGCGATATCATTCAGTTCGTCTATGGTGAAGACGGTTTGGATGGAATTGCCATTGAGAAACAAAATGTCAACTTTGTCAACAGCTCCAACGATCAATTCGAGAAACTTTTCCGGCTCGATGTGATGGACGAAGCTCGATCCGCGGCTGACCTTGCCAAACTCGAATATGGGAGGGAAATGCAAAGCGACCCCACCACCCAAGAACTCCTTGACCAGGAATGGGAGCAGTTGGTGGCCGATCGCAAACTCATCAGGGGCATCAACATCCGGGGCAAGGGAGACACAATGATGCAACTTCCTCTCAACGTCATCCGTATTGTCGAGACTGCCAAGAAACTTTTCAAGGTTGACGAGGGTCAGCGCAGCGACTTGACACCCAAAGATGTCATTCCCGCCGTCCGGGCCTTGCTTGACCGATTGATTGCCGTGCGCGGTGAAGACCCGCTCTCGATAGAGGCAAACTACAACGCCACCATTTTCTTCAAGGCCCAGTTGCGGTCTCGCTTGGCGTTCAAACTCTTGGCGGTGAGACAAAAACTGAACAAACTCGGTTTTCAGCATGTGTTGGGAGAGATCGAAAACCGTTGGTCAAGATCGGCGGTTGCTCCCGGCGAAATGGTGGGTGTTTTGGCTGCTCAGTCCATCGGAGAGCCCGCGACTCAGATGACGCTCAACACGTTCCACTTCGCCGGTGTCTCGTCCAAGAACGTCACTCTCGGTGTCCCACGGCTCAAAGAGATTCTCAACGTTGCCTCGAACATCAAGACGCCGTCCATGATCGTGTATCTGGACACGGAAGGCGCTACTCAAGAGGAATCCAAGAAGTTACGCAGTGTTGTCGAGCACACGAACCTTCGCTCCGTCACGGCTGTAACAGAAATTTACTACGATCCGGACATTACCGACACCCGCATTCCGGAAGATTATGATATGGTCGAATCGTACTTTCTCATTCCAGACTCGGCAGACCAGCAGTCTATTGACAACCAATCGCGCTGGCTCCTGAGAATCACACTTGACCGGCAGAAGATGCTCGACAAGGAACTTCGTGTCGAAGATGTTGCGCGCGCAATCAAAGATGCTTATAATAACGACATCGCGGTCGTGTTCAGCGACAACAATGCCGAGGAGATGGTTATCCGTATTCGCTGCATCCGCGATGCGGGTGATGACAAGGACGAAGAAGGCGGTGCGATCATTGAAGACGATGTTATGCTCAAGCGCCTCGAAGAGCATCTGCTTGAAAGGTGCACGCTTCGTGGCGTTGAAGGCATTGAGAGAGCTTTCATGAATAAACGTAATAGGTTGATTGAACTGCCCAATGGCCAGTTGACCTCGGAGACCACTCGCGAAGAGACGCTGGAATGGTTTCTCGACACTCAGGGCACGGCTCTCCGCGAAGTCCTCACAGTCGAGGGCGTTGATGTCAGGCGAACCTACACGAACGACCTATGGCAAGTGGTTGACGTCTTTGGTATCGAGGCCGCTCGGTCAGCGCTGATGCGAGAGCTGACTGACGTGTTGGCATTCGACGGTTCATATGTCAACCACCGCCATCTCGCCCTTTTGGTCGATGTTATGACCTACAGAGGTAGTATTGCTGCCGTGACACGTCATGGTATCAACCGGGCCGACACGGGCGCTCTCATGCGCTGCTCCTTTGAAGAGACTGTTGAAATTTTGCTTGAAGCGGCTGCCGTTGGCGAGCTGGATGATTGCCGCGGAATTTCCGAGAACGTCATGCTTGGCCAGATGGCTCCCATGGGTACTGGCCATTTTGATGTTCTTCTTGACCCGAGGATGCTCGAAACGGTTATCTCGGACAATTCTCGCATGGGCTTGATGCCTGGAATGACCATCAAGGGCAGCCAGCTCGAGGGTGCTGCCACCCCCTACGATACTGGCTCTCCAATGGCCGACAGCGGTCTCCTTGGAGGCAGCTACTCCCCTACCATGGGCAACTTTTCCCCCATCCAGGGTGCCGGATCCGACAGCCCGAGTGGTTTCGCGACCGAGTACGGTGGCGGCTTCGGCTCAACGACCGCTAACCCGTACTCGGTCACCAGCCCGCGTCCCACCAGCCCATTTTCCACGTCACCGACTTCGCCGTTTGGAAGTTACGGCGGTTATTCGCCTTCTTCGCCCGCTGCTGGTTACTCCCCTACATCCCCCCTACTTGACGTTGGTGGTCGGTACGCCTCGAGCCCGCAGTTTAGCCCTTCGTCACCCTCGTTCTCTCCGACGTCGCCGATGCTGAGGCCCGGTAGTCCGACTAGCCCCAATTACAGCCCAACATCGCCTAGCTACTCTCCGGCTTCGCCCGCTGCCGCGAGACACTACTCGCCTACCTCTCCGGCGCAGTTCAACTCGCCGACTTCGCCGTCGTACTCCCCGACGAGCCCCAGCTATAGTCCCGCCTCTCCCAACTTCCGGGCGACTTCGCCCTCCTACTCTCCTGCCTCACCAACGTGGTCACCAACCTCGCCGGATGCCTACTCGCCCACGAGCCCTTCTTTCCAGCGTTCTCCGGGACAGCAAATGTCACCGACAAGCCCCGGCTACTCTCCGACGTCTCCTTCATTCTCGCCTAGAACTCCTGGTCGTGGCGCGTCTGGAGGAAGCGGGGATCAATAGTAAGTGTTCAAGCGGTATAGGAAGTGGAAGTCACTGGCTAACTAAATATTTGCAGCTCACCAACTTCACCAGCTAATGACTGATTTCCTTTGACGCATCGGATGGCTTTCTTGGAGCGAGCTGTGCCATACCATTTGATTTTTGAGGCGTGTCTTTTTTGAAGTCTTTTGGGAGTCTTTTTTCTTTCGGAATATACGCGCGCAAGCCAAGGGTCCCGTTGTTCATAGAACCGGCAATGGGCTCCGCAGGTAGGGAAAAAAAAAAAGTGCAAGATGCGATTAAGATTCCCCTAGACATGGGTTCATGCCGGGTTGGGAGAGCCTTCAAGATTGGTCATAGGCTGTTCGGTACGGGACAGGGGGAGATTTGCGGAGAGGTAATGATCTTGTACAAGTACTGTGTACTAAGTAAGGGCGAGATGGACCCTGAAATCGTTCTGCTATACCTCGAGTTAGACAGGCAGACGAATCGAGTTGATGAAATAAACCGTGTTGCTTTTCGGTGCCTCCCTGACTTGGGTTGGCCTATGGCAATCTCAGCCCAACACGATGAAGCTAAGTGCCAGCCAGCGAGGCAAATTCCTTCACTTGACCGACAAGTGGTCGTCCGGTCATCGCCGATGCACTTGATGCGGCCGGAAGAGCGACCATGTATGCAGATCAGGCCGCTTCGTTAGGACTCCATGGTTACAGTTGACCCTGTATAATTATGCAGATGCGCGCGTTCATTCGTTTGCCTTTGCGAAGACATGCGAGATTGTTTGCCGTGGCTTAGGTGAACAAGTGTGTGCTGGTGAAGGATAGCCGGATGTCAGGGGATGGGTGTCTCTCGCGGTGCGAACGGGGAGGTTAGCCTCGGGAGGACATGTCCTTGGCTTTACTGGGGCTTCGTGGTGTTATACCCTAGGCGCTAATCGAGAACCGAGCTCCAGATCGGCTTTTAGTCGGCCACGAAAACAGAAATAGGAGCATGTCGACGACACTTCTATCTTTCATCCTTGGAGCCCAGGATCCAGCCCACAAGAGTCTTCAAGGCGGGCGGAAGTTTGCGGGCCTAAAATCCATCCGATGCTCTCCATGCCTCTCTCGTCTCTCATTAGAGAAGGCCGAATGATATTGAAGGGTTCTTCGATTTATCAGCTGGAAAAAGTTCTATCTCCACTCCATCGGAAGGGAGTCGACGTCGTCTCATGCCTCCGAGCCGCAAGGCCCACTGAGATGGGTCGCGGTCATTCCCTGATTGCTTTGCAGTATACACTTATGACGTGTCCTTTTCACTCGTTATTCATGAGCACTATCATCCATCTGCCGCCTTGAAGTCGATCCGTACCCCTCGGAGTAACAGGAGGGTACTCCGGTCTGTGGCACACAGGGCTGGACCAGGCGCATCTCAACCGTAGGCAGACGGCAATGACACCCGAAACTTTTCTCAAGGATGGTCTTGTGCAGGTGGTGTACGACTCAGGATTCTGATTGGCCTTTCTTGAATGGAAAAGAACCTGGAAGAGTTATGCCAATCACCCATGTCGTATCCCATGGGAATTTCCGCTGCTAGACCAACAACGGACCGTCACTCCATTTTTTAATACCTTTACACAAGCCAAGCACAAACGTACACCCTCAGTGAGTCTCAGAAGAGTATTGGAACCAGTGATACTTCGTAGCCCTGGAACCGTTTGAGGCAGGTGTGACTGAATAGACAGCTCTTCTCCCACTTCTTTCTACGTCGGTATCAACACCCCATTTGAGCCACGCCAATTCGAGCGAGAGGCTGGCCGCAGCGCATGCAAGCGAACTGCCTTCCTCCTCGCACAAACATATTTTCGGACATATTCTGTTCGACGTTGTGGAATTGGGGCCGCCGGCACTGCGCTCAGTCCATCCATGGCGTGCCTTATCTTTCTGCCTGTCACTCCGGTCCCTTGCTCTGGGGCATGCCATGCTTGATGAACCACGTCATTGTGAACCCAGCGAGCAACCGTTTTCGCCAGCGGGAGGATCCTCACGCACCGTTTTCCCCACTTCCTCACTCCACTTCTGCTAGCCAACCACGACTGTAGTTCTTGATTCGGATGGCTGACCCGAGTTGCACGGGACACCAAACGCGACAACGGTCAACAACATCAGGCACAACGAAAACTTGCTTCTCGAAAATGAGTTCTTGCGTTCTTGGAAGTGTGCCATTGACGGTTCGTGTCATGTTGCACTTCCTCAGTTCAAGCACTTTGAATTCGGAGACTTTCTCACGACTACTTGCACAACGCAGCTGTCCGTCTTCCTTCATTCCGAAAAAAGCACTGCAGGGACCTCAAGACCAAATGCGAAAGGAACTGACCACCTCATGACGGGCAGTGTGCGACTACTTGATAGACAACTTACAAACGACAGGGATTCATTGCATGGCTGATCATGCTTACTGCGGTACCTTCATACCGCTGTCACTGCTGTGATTCCCTCAATAGCCGCTGCCCAGCACAGTGCGGTCGCACTGTAAGCCAGGCCCCCTGTCTCGCTAGCTCTCGCGAAAACCGGGGCGTCAGGCTTTGCCGTGGCGTCTTGCGTTTGGCACTTTGTTTGTGACCTTCATCGGCTTGCCCACATTTTCTTGTCTCCTGTAGCTCTGTGACTTGCAGGTGATTCAGAGCTAGTCGGGGTCCGTGGAAGCTCGGTTTGCTCTGTGCAAACCCAACTTTCTGCGTAGCGGGCTGGACTAGATTCCAGCTTGCTGCACCTGGCCCCAGTGAAGGTTGGGGGTTCACTCAGCTAACCCGCGCAAATCTCGCCCTGCACTTGCCGTTGTCGATCAGGATCTTTGAAGAAGGCACGTAAGGCGAGAACAACCTGCTTGATCGATCCTTCCCGAAACTGTGTCAGGGATACAACAAAACCCAGATCAGATGGGACCCGGCCACTGGTCAACGGCCGCGTGGCCCCCAAACGCTTGGAACCACTTCAACGAAAAGCACATGATGGCCCGCACCTGCGGTTGATAAATCTTGGCCCCCAACCACTTCGACACAAACACGGTGGCATAACGTTAAGTCTTCTGTTTCCTGGGGTTTCCCGATTCAGTCGTGGCCGAGCCTGCCTCTCCTCACAGATCTCTGCTTGCTCGACTTGTCGTACCAACAGAGAGGTGCGAGATCTCATGGCTGCAAAAGTTCCATGCGGCGCAGCGAACCTCACACACACTGCAAGGCGCCGAAAAACATCACTAGCATCACAAGTGAATGGCGGGAAGCGATGGAATAAACGGCCATATCCATACATCGATGGACTCCGGCTTCCGTAAAACAGGAGACAGTTCGCTTCCGTTCAAGCTACAACCGCGTTTCCCCGAGGCTTTCCCATTGACGGGGGCAAGGCTAAGTGGCTACCGAGAGGGTGTGTTCTGCATATATAGGTGCGGGTTTAATTGCCCCCGAAGGAGATATATGATATGAAAGCAAAACCACAGCCACCAACTGCACCGCAACAACGCTTGTTTCCAAAAGCTCTTAGGCCCGCCTATTGCGGGACGAACCTAGATGCGGGTCCTGCGGCGGGAAATCCAGTACCTATCAATCAAACCAAACACCGCCCATGTCGCACCGGCTGCTGAGGTAGGGTAGATGCATTTCAATTTCACGGCCGCGCCTGTCACGCATGGGGAACCAAGGACAGAGGAGAGACGACACACGCATCCAGTTCAAGTGTCATCGCCGAGGTTTTCGCCGGCCGGTCACACGATAGGGGACGAAGGCGCGAGGTGGTATTCGGCAAGTTCATGTCATATTTACAACTTATGGCAGGACCTACTTTCGACCTTGCTCGTAGGTGGTGACACTCACCAAGAGTAACCACACCTAACATCAACAGGGCTGAAGAGGCCCAGAAACTCTGCGCCAATTAATCAGACCTTCGATTGGAGATGCGGCGCAGAGTGTCGATTGCTTCCCTCAGTCCCCTCCAAGACTTTGCGGGAAAGGTTGTCTTCCTAGCCCTACAGGGCCACTATTAGATGAGGCTTTATAATCCTGGCTGACTGCCAGAACCAACGGCCCCCCTGCTCTGGTTAGGCCTCTTTTCATTTCTGTTCCCCCGCCAAGCCAACACCGCCAGAGGCATCTTCCTATGTGCGTCATAGATCATGACACTACTGTTGTTTTGGTAACATATACTGCAGCTTGTGTTGCTGTGCTATGTGTTCCCAGTTCCGGCTTGGTTGGGGGTGGATGAGGGCCGCGGGGGTTCAGAAATGTATATTAAAAATTACGCGAAGGGGAAGCAAAAGAGAAATATACTTCGTGAAAGGAAGGAACCTTGGCACTTGCCGGATGGCTGCTTGGTGGCCACATTCTTTGAGACGTGGGGATGAGGGACACCTTCCGGCTCAAAAATCAGGAGTGGGAGCAACGTGAGGAAGGCGGTGCCCCGGGCTGGCTCAGTTATTTTATTCTCCTCGAAATACAATAGAAACGATAAATGAACGATAGTATCGCAGTGCACCAGAATCAAAAACTACAGTAAAGCACGAAATGTCAGATTTCCACCCACGGCCCCCCAAATCCGGTATCCCTAAGCCACCAAGATTGAGCCCATAAGACCGAGACTCATTTTTTGACTGAAGGAGTTGACATGCAACGTCCCCTGATGCTAACCACCCCTAGACCCAGGTTCAGATCTGGCTTCAATGGTGGGTTGACAGCCCAAAAATGAGCGAAATATTAAGAACAGCTCCCGCGCCAGAGCCTGCCCCTAGTATGTGTATGCGTCTTTTCGTATATGTGTTGTGTGTATGGTCGCGTACGTAGGTGCTTTGTCTGGTGGAGGTCGTTGGCGGACCGACTATATTTGGCCGTGCCGCTTGTACTCCCTGGCGAGGGCAACCATGGTATCACGGATACAGGTTTAGTTTATCGCCTGGAGAAGGGGACAAAGTCAGCATAAGCCTGGTGTCGCCCACTCGCTAGTTAAAGAAAGAATATGTGTACCTCCTGCGCGCGCGTCCAGGACATCCGCAAGTACCTTCGTGCTGATGGGCCTTGGGGCGCGGAGGTCCATCAGGGCAGACCTTGTATGGTGAGGCGACCTTGGCAGTGCATTCAACGAGCTGGAGCTGGACGTGGGAGCAGTTTGTATACGATATGGTATATTCGACGCACATCCTGACAGTGTCGCCTTAGGTGCTTGGAGCGTTTGACGAAGAAGGCCGCGGTCGCAAGGGGGAAAGTGTGATGAGGGACCCTGGGGGTGGCGGTGATGTTGGTGATGGCGATGACTGGTAAGAATGAAGGCTCTTCTGTTGAGATACTGTGAGATATGTTTCCTCGGTGTAGGTTGCGAGAGAGGCGGCCCAACAGAGAGGTGAGAGAGGGAATGATGGCCTACTTTATACCTCTGTAGAAAAGACAGGTGGATGGCCTCGTGACAATGAGATGCGGATAATGTAGTACTTTCGGCTTCGTCCCGAGTGCTGCTGCTTCCCTACCCGAAAGGCAAGCATCAAGGAGCCTGGTTTGGTGTGTAGGCCCGAGGTCAGGGTAGGCGCGGCGAGAACAAGTTGGGCCAGGATTGTTGGCACTGATCGAAGACAGCAGCAGCGGCAGCAGCAAACGTGGTGTGTTGATTACCGAGCGCGGAAGCGTCAAAACCATGCGGCTGTAGCTGTCAAGTACCTTGTTTCATGCATGTACTCAACGGGGTGGGCCGATCTACTAACACTGGGGGGTAAGGGTCATTGAACGGCTGGCCTATCACCGGCAACCGTGTAGGGGGTCATCCGAATGTTAGCGGGTTGAAACAAGCAAGCAGACGTTTCTATTGCCTTGGGTTGCTTCCCAAGGGGGGAGGGGTATGCATTCCGTGTGGCTCATGCTAGGGTCAAAAGGAGCAACGACATGGCCTGGGCTCGCCTGCGGTTGCGCCGCCGTAGTGCCTTTTCAACGGCAAGAAGCAGTAGCCAAAACGATGACGATGACGGGATCGATTAAAGACTGCGGTGGTACTCTGTTGGTGCTTGTTCTCAACCGTTCAGCTGGGGCTTGCCGCAACGAGTGTCTGAGCAGTAAGACGAGTCGTCCTCACACAAGGCCGTTGTACTCTCGATAGATTGTAGAACTGAACCTACCGTACTGAGAAGTTTAGGCAGGCCTTGTCCCGGGTTTCTGGAGAAGAACAGGCGGCGAATCCGTAACGAAGCGGTCGGCCTAGAACGGAGCTCTATACTTGATAGGGTGTTCTCAGTTGGACCGTAGGCAGAGTCCCCGCTCTTGCGTTGCCCATGCGCTGCCCATGCTGTGTGATTGATCACATGAGAAAATTGACGAGACAACTCGTATCATCTACCGTCTCTTCCAGGCCCTGCTCCCTCGTCCTGCTGTCGAGGCTGATGGCACGGGCGAGCCAGAACTACCCCATGCCCAGGCTGCAAGGTAGGGGAGATGCTGGGACGCCAAGGACGAACAAATCTAGCCTATCGACAGGCTGCGAGCTCATCAGACGCGGGATAGCTAAGAGATGCTTCTTCTCTATCGAGAACGGCGTCACCCTGTGGTTCTGCTGTGAGGCGCAGGGAGGGAAACCCGAGGCTGGGGAAAATGGCCGCATACTGTGCGGCCATGTCAAGACAGAGCAATGGGGGGCCATCGCGGCGACCTCTCGTAATTTTGGGACCACGCCCATCTAGAATTTACAATGCTTGCCCTTGGCAATCAAGCAAAATTGGGTCACGGTCGGGTCGTGGCCCAACGGTGTGTCGCTGCGCAAACCAGAGAAAGCAGCCGTCGTTTGTGGGCCATCCTCGCACTGTGGATGCGGCAAGCTGCAGAGACTTAGACGCCGCCAGCTAACTCACACCAGTAACAGGGCACAAACCGTTTTTGAGATGTGCGTTTGGGCGGGCCTTGGCAGTGACTAGCCACCGTCTCCACTGTCCGTCAATCCTCAAGGCTCTCCAGGCTGAGATCTGCTTCCCGCTGGCGTCTCGGAGGATAACGAAATCGGGGGGTTGCGCCGAGTTGCTCGGTCCCATTGTGCTGCTTGAGACATCTTCAAAATCTCTTGTTGGTCAGTCGCCCGCGCTGCTGGTAATGGAAAAGAATCCGCCCTGCCCGGGCAAGGAGGCGGACGTTTTGGCGGTAATGGTCCGTGCATCTTATCATCCAGCAGCCAATGGGCTCGCGGCAGGCTGCTCCGCGGGAGAGCTGCATCTGTGACCCGCAGGGCTGGAAGTCCACCTGCGACTACCGCATGTGAACAACTTCCCTCAACTTCGCCAGGACCTGCTGCAATTGAACGTTTGTGCCGAGGGGAGGGCGTGGTTTGCAATGTGGTGCTCGCTCCCTCTCCGTCGAGCTCGGGATCGACGCCATCACACTTCTCGTCCCGTAGCTTGCAAACTTGCAAACCGGAGTCGATAGCTTTGATCGACCCAAGTTGCTGGGATTCGGCCAGGAAAACGACCGCATTGTCGACATCTCGCCACCCCACACACCAGTTTGCCTCTGCTTTTCCGGGCTTCGAGAAGTCAAGGCCAGGCCATAAGAAACAGCCAGGCAGATCCCTACAGGGCATGCCGAGTCTCCCCTGAGCTCAGCTTGGCCGTTGTTTTTGGCCGCCACAGCCCACTGGTTTACAACATCCCCGTTCCCCTGTTCGCGGCCTCCATCTTAGCTTCTTTGGAACCGTCACTTTGAATTGTAAACAACGTTCATTTCATTTCAATTTCTCAGCTCCTTGCGCCGCACGGTTGCGGTGGGTTCATCGGCTTAACCGGCCCGTCAGGGAGAATCAGACACTTCTCCTCTCTCACGGGCTCGGCCTAGATGGCGTTCCTATGCGCCATTCCGGGCGTTGAATATTCAAGCTGGACTTCCGGGAGACAATGCGGCATCGGAAGACACTCTGGGACTTGCCGGTTTTGCAGGACCTGGCGACAAGCCCTTGCGTTTCGACCAGTGCCTAACGGGAAGGGCCAGTCAGAAGGCCCCTCAGGTAACACAAGCACTTGAAATGTTACATTTCATCTCATGTTGCGATGAGGAACTAACGGAGGGTGCTCGTTGCAACTGACGCAACCCGTTCTGTCTGACCTGCAGTGACGCCGGGGCACTATTCCTTCACACAACAGATGCCTCACCCTTCTCTAACGGTGAAGCCATCCTTCTCGTAGTCGACCACGGCCAACTGTGTTTTTCGACCCCGGGATTGGCCAGATAGGAAATGATGCTAGTCTCGGTACCTCCGCCGTGCGCCCTGCGTTATTAGAGGGGCGAGACGACGTTGCGTGGTCGGTATGCACGTCGCAAATCAACGTGCCCCCGCCCCCCATCTCCAAAGGTTACTGTCAGCAGTATCCAGTTACATCGCAACTAAGGAGAGAATGGTCTTCGACGTAATGGACACCATGGTGCCCGCGTTTGTCGCGACTCTTATGAGTTCGTGACGAGTCTTGATCATGTCGTGCCTGCCAATCAGGGGGTTTTGTAAGCGCCGAACCACTGTGTCGGTAAGAGCCAGAGCGCGATCAGTCTTTGGCTACCTAGCTGTTAACTTCTTCCCCAGTCCAGTGCCCTACTGGGGCTTGTTTGAAGTCCATGACAGTCCCGTGTGCAGTGCTAGGCCTTCTTATTCATTCGATCTGACCCCAGCACCTAAGACTAGCATCCCGTTCGACAGCGCCTTGCTCGCCGAAGGGTGCCTGCCGAGCGGGAACTTCTCAGAGAAAAGGGGGGCGTGGACGCCCACGCCTGCATATGCCGCTGCCAGGATATCAGTCAGTTGAGATGGTGGAGCGCTGCCCCCTTTCCGCTCGTGCCGCCCAAATACCTTGGACTGGAACCCCACCGAGCTTTGCCAACGATCCGTGGTTCACGCATCTCCCTTGCCACCGGTGTGAACGTGTCCTCGAGCATTTGGTCCTGGGTCAGGGTGTGTCAAACGTCAAACACAGGGGCTTCCACATAGGCAAAGCGTGGCTATTTACTGACCAAGTCCAAGAGTCGCAGGGGCATGATGACCGGATTCCAGTTCCCGGAGAGGGCTCAAACCAGCATGTATCTTGGGGGTTCCGTCAAGATGGAGATACATGCTGTGGTGCCTTGGCCGAGACACATATCACACCAACCACTACGCGCGCTAGTGACCGGCTGTTGGCTCATTGAGCGTCCGCCTTATCCGTCTCGGGTAGCCAGTCAAATCCACACATCGCCGCAGCTGTCTGCATGTCATATAAAATCCCGCCCGTCTCACGGTGATTTGGTTCAGGAGGCGCGGAAAAATGGATGCAATACATCTCTCGCCACGCAGACCGAGTAGGCACGGACCGCAGCGCGAGTAACTGGGTGCCACATGGTGGTGATGAGATACATTGCTTTCCTTGTTTGACCTTGTTGGCTTCTGGCGCTGGAAGATCTGGCAACGTCTTTATCCAATTCAACCCGCTGGGGAGGGGGGTGGTAGTTCTGCTGGGTATTATGTTCTTCTTCGTCGCCTCCAAATCTAGTCAACAAGGGCGTTTTGCCATTGTTCGCCGGGCGTTGGTACGGAGGAGATCAGATCAGGTCAAAGAACAGAGGCGAAAATAAAGAGAAGGTAAAATGATCTCTCCATCTCCATCCCAAGATATGCCCTCCAACTTGGGGCGGGCTCCACGCTAACAAATTTGTGTGGGCACTATACCACCCGAGTTCGGGGGGCCATGGCAATCGGGGTCTAGCGCCAGAAATTTGGAACAGATTTTGCTGGCAGAGGTAAGAGGAAAAGGCGGCAAGGAAAAACAAAGCACCCGTCCGTTGATGTGGTGCATGGTGCGCTTGGCTGTTAGATGCGCGGGTTGCCTCGGGCTGACGTCAAATTCGAGGGGGCACCAAGCCGGGCCCCCCCGCGGCCCCACAGCCTCGATCAACTGACGGTCGACATAGCTTCCGAAATATCCTCGAGAAGGGTTCCGGGGACCAATCAAGGCCATGGCAGACCCGACGTTAAGGTACGCCGTGCCGACTTGGAAGCATTGAAAGTGCAGGCATGCGACAGAGCCTCCTTCTTCTCCACATTCCCCAGATATCAAACGTTCATTGACCCTAATTTCAATCATCCCACCATGGGACGAACATCTGGCGTCATGGTGGTGCCGCCTTTGTAGCGCTCCAACGGCCGCGATGGTTCCAGCCAAGCAGATTGCCGCGGTCAGCGCGGATAGCGGAGGCTCAACAACTTTCAGTTTCGCTTGCCATTACTTTTTATCAAATCCAATTGCGACCCCACGTGTCGCTCATCGTCCTCACACAGGCCACGCTCCTGGCCCCGGTCGAGCCCCAATCAGGGATCCCCGCCCCCGCCGGCATTGCGGTCATATGCTGCTGTGGGACGAGCTGAGCTGCGCAACGGGGAATTACCACACATGTCATGTGAGCAACCTTGCGGAGCACCGCGCGAACAAAGACATGGAAGCTACCGCTGATGACGATTTCCAGCGCTTGGGAAAGTGCATTTAAGACGCATATCCACTTCCCCTCGGTCAAACTCTTTTTTCCCTTTCTCTCCCATCCTCCCACTGTCCTGCTCCTGCCCTCCTGCCTGCTCCCTCTCCCCGGTCTCGGTCGCTTGTTTCCACGCTCCCAAGTTCCTGACAAGAACCCCTCTGTCTCTCACCAAGTAGCGCCCAGCGCCCAACAACACCCTCTTTGAGACCAGATCCCCCACCACCACCATACCACCATGTCGACAATGGCGGAATTCCGGCCTCGCCGGCCCTCCAACTTCTTGTCTCTCGCGCCCAATACGTCCGACTCGTACCCTCGTGCCCAGAAGACTAAGGAGGCGGAGCAACCGCTCACTGCTGAGACTCTCGCCGAGGTTACCAAGAAAGACGAGACTAAGCGTCGCACATCGAGCCTCAGCAGCGACGGATCTAAGAATGGCTTCCGCTTCCTCAAGCTGGGACCTGTTCACTATGGCGAGCACCAAGACGAGTCTAAGGGCGATTTCTTCGAAGTCGCCGTGGAATGATCTTGCTCCTCAGGCAACCCCGTTTCGTTTCTTTCCATGTCTTACGTATGAAGGGGCACGCCATGTGCTCATTGGGTTTCTCCTTGCATTTTCGGCGACTACGGATAGCCAAGCATCTACAAAAAAAAGCATTTTGGTTCTATTTTCTTTCCCGGGACAAACGGCACTTCCTTGACACGAGCAAGGGAATGGGAGGAGGCACCACGGTCAGTGAATTTGGCATCAAGCAGGGTCCTTTACCTGGAGGGTCGTACATGACTTGGGGAAGGAGGGATATCCTGTGCAGCCCTTCGGCCCACGGTCTGGGCGGCCATGAAGAGCAAAGCAGGACAGGTAGCTAGCTCTGAATGAATTTGGCAAGGCACCCACACTTTCTACCGCTGTATGTGTGGCTGTATTTTGAATTGGTTCCTCTGTCTTGTGAGCCTAGCCTAGCTAGCTGTTAGTGTTTGGACCACCACGCTGGCCGCATCACATCGTGGGACCCTGATGGTGTAGCTTGGGCGGGCCATTACTTCATGGAAACGCACCTATGCAAACTGTCAGCGCGGGTGCAGGCAGGCATGGATCACTAGAGAGGTGGCGGGTGTGGTGGGCAGAAGAGCTATGGGTCGTTGTTGACCTCTTTCTTCCCTTACCTTTTTGGTCTCCCGCGATTAGTTATATGTGGGCTGTGTGTGGGCTTTCCGAACCCCCACCTCCACAGACACATCGATTCCTGCTTGCAAACCGAAATGTCCACACATCACCCCCTTTCATATTTTTCTTCTCCTGTGTTTCTCCATGTCTGAATAGCGGTATCTTGTTTCCTACCCCAAGTTTCACAAATTTCGCATCTACCGAATCCGTACAATATGTGATGCAGTGTATCCATCCATGTGAACATGTATAATGTCTCTGTCGATGATGAATACCAAAAGAAAGCCAAGCTTTTCGGAATTGAACTCTCCGATGAGATGCGATATGGGCAAGCATGGGGGTTTCCCCATTTCATCTGCCTGTCCCCCCTTTGTCTCGTTATTTTGTCCACAAAACTCCCCCTCCCCGCAGCCCAGTGTCTCTCCCCCATCATATTATACCAAGCCCAGCTGTTATCGTTTTGCCCGGTATGGAATAGTATGTTTTCCCCTCAATAAATTATTTCTGCAATCTACATGGCATATCCACCTCTACCTTGTGCTAGCACTGAGGGGCACGGGGGACGGTGGAGGGAAGAGGAGGAGCGGGCAAGAAATGCTTGAGAGAACACAAGAAGCTTGGCGAAATCTCAATGCGCTGTCGCCAAGGCGGCTAGTGGCAGATCTCGTTTGCCTGGATGTACCTAGCCTCGCATGGAATGCTGTGAGGGGGGATGTGTTGCTTGTTGTCGTTGCGTTGCTTTATCCAAAGAAAAATGAGGTTGGCGGTGTTGGCATTAGCAAACCTGCCAGCGGCTGCGGTTGGGAAAACAGGTGGAGTAGTGGTATTGTTCCTGCTACTTTGTATGGGGCATGGGATTGATCCATTGGTTACACTCTCCAATATGGTGACTGGGGCGGTTTGAGGGTGGGTCCTCGATTCGTCATTCGTCCTAGCAACGTGCGCGTTGTTCCCTCTGAAGGTTTGCTGGCGATTGCTCCGTAGATATGATAATCGGGTTTGGTGCTGACAAAATCCCCTACCCGAAACCAGGACCGGCCCGTAAGGTTCTCAATAAGCAAAGTACTGGTTCGCAGCTATTGGATTCCGGCCAAGGAAAAAGTGAGAGCAAGTGGAATCTAGGGCTGACCAACCTTAATATTTCCCCACTACCCACGCACCAATGGCACCAACCCGACGACATGAGAGGCAAACAGAGACAAATTTACGGCGATGTCGGCCTCGATGAGACATCTGACAATTTTGTTTTCTTGGGTCTTCGCGTCAGGAGACGACGCAACGGATATACTTACTCTCTTGCGCGCCTGATTCGCATTTCATCTCGAGCAGTGCAGCTCGGCAGATGAAGAAGATCTGTGATCGCCGGTATGGGCCGTCTTGGCGTTCCAGCGCCGAGTATGGAGATAAGCGCGGCCGAGAGGCTGAGGCTCGGCGGGTGAATTTTGCGCCAGCACACGCATTCGTTAGTAGTCCCAAAGGTCCATCAGTCAACAACAACCCAAAAAAAGACACCGGCATCGGAAAGGATTGTACGTCACTTTTGATTAACCCCTGTAGTCTACATGCTTTGCGCCGAGATATTGGGTCATGAGATGGTCGCCATTAGCGAGCCACGCGATAAAGAAAAAGAAACCTGGTCATCAATCTTGGGCCTCCTCGCCATCGAGAAACGACAGAGCAAGAACGCCGCAAGGGGCTTTTCCGCCCCGAAACCTTTTGTCCGCTACAAGAACCAAACAAAGACGCCTCCCATCAGACAGCCAAGAAGAGGCTGCATTGCGTCTTGTTCCGTGTCCCGTCCCAACCATGTCAAAACAAGGTCCCAGGTCATTCCTAACTTTCACCCCATTTACCGCGAGGACATGGCCTTGGTGACCAGTCTCTTGAGAGCGAGCTCTTTCTTTTTGAGGTCGTCAGCAGACGACTCCTCAATCTCGAGCTGGCCCATGGCCTCGCTCAGAGACTGCTCAATCTTCTCCTTCTGGCCACGTTTGAGCTTCAGCGACAGAGTGGGGTCAGAGATGATCTCCTCGACGCGGGAGATGTATGACTCGAGCTGCTGCTTGGCCTCGAAGCGCTTGCTAAACGCCTCATCGTTGCTCTTGAACTTCTCGGCTTCTACGGGCTCGTTAGTCTCCGACTTAGTGTGGCGGGCCAAGGGTGCTTACCGGTGATCATAGTCTCAATCTCACTGGACGACAGCTTGCCGACTGAGTTGGCGATTGTGATGTTGGCGCTGCGACCAGAGGTCTTCTCGGTAGCGGTAACCTTGAGGATACCGTTGACATCGACCTCGAAGATGACCTCAAGGACAGGCTCGCCGGCCTTCATGGGAGGAATGGGGGCAAGAGTGAATTCACCCAGTGAGGTATTGTCCTCGCAGTTGACACGCTCACCCTGGTAGACGGGGAACTGAACGGTCTGTTGGTTGTCGGCAACAGTGGTGAAGGTCCTGTTCACGCGTTAGCCGAGATAAAAGCTTGTGCCAGGCATCAGGAAGTACTCACCTCTTGCGAAGGGTGGGGACAGTGGAACCGCGGGGAACGACGGGGGCAAAGATGTTGCCTTCCATGGCGACACCGAGCGACAGAGGGACGACATCGAGAAGGAGAAGGTCAGAGGTGTCAGCCGAGGTGGCTTTGCCAGAGAGGATACCGGCCTGCACAGCGGCACCATAGGCAACAGCCTCGTCGGGGTTGATGCTCTTCTCGAGCTTCTTGCCGTCGAAGAACTCGCTGAGGAGTTTCTGGATACGTGGGATACGGGTAGAACCACCAACCAGCACGATCTCGTCGACACCGCTCTTCTCTATGCTGGCATCCTTCAGGACCTGAGCAACGGGCTCAAGGGTACCGGCGAAGGCCTTGGCGTTGAGGTCCTCAAAACGGGCGCGAGTGATCTGCATGTTGAAGTCCTCTCCATCGAAGAGCGAGTCAATCTCAATGGTGGTCTGGGCACCGCTAGAAAGAGTGCGTTTCGCACGTTCGCAGGCAGTCCGGAGTCTCCGAAGTGCACGCGGGTCGCCAGAAAGGCTATGTGAAACATTAGCATGAGGTCGCTGTGCTAGAAAGCTAGAAGGTCGGGAAGCTTACTCCTTCTTGGTCTTGCGGGTGAATTCCTTCTTGCAGTGGTCAAGAAGGTTGGTATCGAAATCCTGACCACCAAGATGGGTGTCACCGGCGGTGGCCTTGACGGTGAAGACACCGCCCTGAATGTTAAGGAGGGAAACATCGAAAGTACCACCACCAAGATCGTAGATAAGGACATTGCGCTCCTTGCCAGACTTGCCGGAGCCAAGACCGTAGGCAATGGCAGCGGCGGTAGGCTCGTTGATGATACGGAGGACGTTCAGGCCAGAGATAGCACCGGCATCCTTGGTAGCCTGGCGCTGGTTGTCGTTGAAGTAGGCGGGCACGGTGATGACGGCCTTCTCAACCTTCTTGCCGAGCTTCACCTCCGCAATCTCCTTCATCTGTAGGCAAATGGATCAGTTTTTGTTCTGTTCGGATGCAATCCATGTAAACGAACCTTCTGGAGAACCATAGCTGAGATCTCTTGGGGGGTGAAGGAGTGTGCGCTACCAAGGTACTCAACCTCGACCTTGGGGTTGCCAACACCATCGTCAATGATCTTGAAGGGCCACGACTCGGCATCCTTCTTGACAGTCGGGTCGTCGAAGCGGCGACCAATGAGACGTCTAGAGAATCAGCTATTAGATATTGGAGAGGCTGGGTTTTTTAAGAAGAGAAACATACTTCACGTCAAAGACGGTGTTGCGAGGGTTCATGGCGGCCTGGTTCTTGGCCGACTCACCGATCAGGCGCTCATTCTCGGTGAAGGATACGAACGACGGCGTGGTAAAACTACCTTGCTCGTTGGCGATGATCTCGACATTGGTGCCCTCGTACGTGGCAACGCAGGAGTAGGTGGTGCCTAGATATCACGAGTTGCGGTCAGGAAAAGTGCGCCCAATGATGGGCCACGAAGGCACTTGAAAGTGCGGGGTTTGGAGCATACCCAGATCAATGCCAATGGCACCGTCGTATACTTCGTCGGCCATGATGAATGATGCGTCGGGGTGAGGGAAGGAGGTTGAGGTTGGGAAGCTGAAGGAGGCGCAGAAGAAAGAAGCCGATACGGCGTGGGGTAGGCAGGATGAAGTTCTTATTCTCTAAATTTTTCGGAAAAGGTGAATTTTTTTTTGCAGCCAAGTCACAGGCCCCACATCACTCCCACCTGTGAGGCAAGGCTCCTCGAACATACCCCGCTGCTGGATCACATGACCCTGGACGAGGGACCCCTGGCGCCAATCGTGACAAGGAGGAGCATGGTGCAGTTTCACTTGAATTTGCAGTGGCCGACGTTTTCACGATTGCTTCGAAAAAAAAATTCGCGAAAAGGGATCTGTTCTATCGAGGTCAGTGCCGTTACTGGAGCGACTCTTTGCCTGGAGCAAGGTCGTACTTTCCTTTCGAGAACAGAGAACGCCGTTTCCAACCCCCCGCCTGATCCAGTTGTTCCTTTCGTCCACCGTCGACGTAGCCACCCTAATCGCATTGCTCCCCCTTCCATCCCCCCACCATTCAACTGTTCTTGTTTCCCTCCCCGCGACAGAGTCTCCGTCCCGACTACACCGGTACCCTGCTTCGCAAACCCTCCCTGCCCAATCGCGAAACCACTGTCTCAAATATGTCGGAGCAAGTCGACCTTACCACCATCCCCATCTCGCCGGAGGGCGGGAACGTCGATGGAGGCGCCTCATCCGAGGACCCGCGCAAGACGGTCACCGTCTTCCACGACAAAGACAACTTCAATGTCAAGCACCCGCTCTCTAACCGGTGGACACTCTGGTTCACGAAGCCTGCCAGCGGAAAGGTTTGTGCCCTACGGCAAACGGCTCTGGTGGGATCCGGACTAACATACGTGCAAGGGCGATAACTGGAACGACCTACTCAAGGAGGTCATCACATTCGAGTCGGTAGAGGAGTTTTGGGGTATCTATGTATGTTATTGTATCTCAGCAGTTTCGGGATTTTGCTAACTTCTATGTGCGATGCTAGAACAATATTGCCCCAGTTTCCGACCTGGCACTCAAGTCTGACTACCACCTCTTCAAGGAGGGGGTGCGACCAGAGTGGGAGGATCCCCAGAACAAGCATGGCGGCAAGTGGTCCTACCAATTCAAAGACAAGCGCTCGGTGAACATCGATGAGCTCTGGCTGCATACTATGCTAGCTGCCATCGGTGAGACGCTCGAGGAGGAAGAGGATGGTGAGGTCATGGGGGTCGTCGTCAACGTTCGCAAGGCCTTTTTCCGTATTGGTGTCTGGACGCGCACTATCGGAAAGAGCATCCCGGGCCGCGGTGATGGCGACATCGCTGGTGGCAAGGGTCGATCTCCCGAAAAGGGCAAGGAGATCCTTCTTGCTATTGGCAAGCGCTTCAAGTCTGTCCTTAAGCTGCCCAACTCGGAGGTGCTGGAGTTCTCCGGCCATACCGATAGCGCGCACAGCGGCAGCACCCGCGCCAAGGCGAAGTTCACAGTTTAGTTGCCAGTTGTGGACTGGCGATCAAGATAGTCTCCCTCCGACCGTACCCCACCACCGGGAGCAGGAGAGTTGTTTCACTACGTTTTGATCCTTTCCCGTGGAGTAAGATAAATCCCTTCATGTTAATCTTTGGAGCGCGCTATGGACGACGACCAGTTATGATGAATATGGGATATTTTGAGACCCTTCGTGGGGTGGTACGGAGAGTGCAAAAGTCTTACCTAGCCTCATATCTATGGGCTTAGAGATCAGCGCTTTGGACGATGCAACCAAGCCGTTTGTAAATTGCTTGCGTTTTCCTATGTGCCTATACTAGTTTAAGAGCACCGAGGAGGCTCATGGCGTTGGTTCTGAACCTCGCGGTGCCAGGGTTAGCCTGGTTCAACAAATAAACACCCTGTCTCGGGCCTTACCTATCTGTTTCCTGTTTGCGGATTTGGGGTGGTTCTTCTGCCTGGATTGGGGCGTTTCTGGCGACATTGACTCGTACAAAGGATCTGGACTCTTCTCCATGTGCATCTACCCAGGACAGACACAGTGTTCCAGAATGTGAGAGTCAGTGATCAAGTGAGCAAACTTCTCGCCGTAGGGGACGATCGCAAATCAGTATTTCCGAACAGGGCAAGAATGCTACGAAGAAGATGATGTACTCGGAATCAGTATCTTACCTAGCCTACTTAATTTACAATATATCAGAATACCAACCTCTTAATAACACATCGCACCAGACCCACGTCTATGAGATACACAGAGCCCATCAAGCCAGAACCACCCCGGTTTCGTTCCTTAGAAATTCTAGATGAGAACTCATGCATGAAATGGTGGCGACACGACCACCACCACCACCACCACCACCACCACCAACAACAACAACAACAACAACAACAACAACAACAACAAGAACAACGGGAATCAACGAATCACACCGATCAGCCCCCACACCGATCGGCCCCCTATGGCCTCTAGCTCATGCCAGCCCACGTACACAAGCTCCGTTGCTTGCCTGAACCGACCACTGGTTTGTTAACCTCCCCCCAAGTTACACTGTGCTCTATCTCTGCTTGAGGCCCTTGAGAGGGAGTGATGCGATTGTGTTTGTCTCTCTACAACTCATCACCACTAAATTCGTCTTGAAAAATATCCTTGACCAGCTGTTTCTTATTAATCTTGCCCATGGCGTTACGCGGGATATGTGCTACCACCTTGAGGACCTGGGGGATTTTGTAGTTTGCCAATCGGCCCTTGAGGGCGCGTCGCATGTCGAGAGGGGCCCAACGGCCGTCAGGGACGTTTTCGCGGTCGAGGATGACGACGGCGCCCACCTTTTGGCCCCATTTTCCTGAAGGCACGGCGAGGACAGCTACCTCGGCTACTTGGGGGAGAGCGAGCATCTCGCGCTCCACCTCGAGGGCGGATACCTTCTCGCCGCCGCTCTTAATGATGTCGGCGCTGCGCCGGCCGAGGATGAAGTACATATCGCCGCGTGTCCAGTCCTTTTGGCTGGGGATGTTGCTGCACCCGGCGGACTCTACTGGTCGGCGAACTGCCACATCGCCTGTCTTGAACCACTGGCCGCGGCCGTCTTTGGAATCGACAAACTCCTTAGCTGTCGCCTCGGGGTTGCGCCAGTACTCGGCAAAGATGGTGGGGCCCCGGAGCTGGATCTCGCCAACACGTTCCCGGCCGTCAGCGTCGCGCTCGTGGCCCTTTTCGATGACCTGATGTGTGTCTACGTCAACGAGCCGTGCTTCTACGCTTGGCAGCGGCCAGCCCACGGACCCGTCAACTCGATCTGCTATGTCGAGCCCGCAGCTAATTGCCATACCGACCTCAGTCATACCAAAACGTTCTAATAAGACGTTCCCCCCACTCAGTTCTGTCCAGGCACGCTTGATTGGCGTCGGGAGGGCAGCAGATCCGGAGATGGCGAGGCGCAGATTTGCAGGGCTGATGGCTAGGCGGGTGGCGCTCTGCATGTCAGGATCTAGGGATTTATGGGTGGATAGTAACCTGGAGTAGACCGTGGGGACGACGGTGAAGAAGGTGATCTTTTCTCGCCGCCCGAACGGCGATTTTGAGTCTGGATCCGGAGTCTGGTCTGGCGTGAGGAAAGGGGCAGCGAAGCGCTTCCACACGGCGTCGGCATTAAAGGGGAACAGAAACTCAATAGAACTTCCAGCAAATAGGGGGGTGAAGACGGCGTTGATGGTGCCGTGGATGTGGTGTAATGGCAAGACGTGCAAGAGGTGGTCCGAGGGCGAGTATTCCCAAGCCTGTAAGAGCGAGCGGGCCTGCGCTGTCATTACGGTTTGGGGTAGTAGGACACCTTTCTGTTTTGTCCCGGTTAGAGTCAACGGCCAACTGTCAAAGTTTAAGGGAGAGCACCCTACCGGCCTGTTTGTTGTGCCTGAGGTGTAGAGCATCATTCCTGCAGAACCCGGCTTCGTCTTTTCCAAAGTGACCCTGCCGTATGAGCCGCCTCCTTGGAACTTGTTGAGCTGTATGTAGGCGGGCTCGACATCTAGCTCGGTCCTTAGGACCTCCTGAGCCTTGTTGGAAAACTTTGCCGACGACAAGAGCACGAAGGCCTCGCTATGGTTCAGAATGTACTGAAGCTCCGGCGCAGGGAATGCTGGAGACAGTGGCACGGCAATTGACTTTGCGGCTAGGATAGCCAGGAGAGTCACTTGTGTTCAAGACCTCGGGTGTCAATTCGCGGGCTTTCCTCCTTCAACCAGGACGAGGTCGAACTTGGGGGACTATGATCGGCTTACCTACATAGTCGTAGCTGTTCTCGACCAGGAAGGCGATGCGCTCGCCGTCAATGTCGGTCCTCCCCACAGCCTCGTACAGGCGGTTCCGGGTCCTACAGACATCGCCAAGCAGCTCGCCATAACGGAAGCGGCGGCCGCTGCCCGAGTGTATAACGACGGTCGAGTCGGGATCATGACGGGCAATGGCCTCGAAGACGGGCAGTCGAGGGAGGGCAGAGGAGGCCGAGGAGGAGAGCATTCTGAGGCCAACACCAACAATGCCGGGGCGTAGCACCCTTGTGACACCAATACCAGCGTCTCGCAAGGATCCAGCGGCGGTAGAAACGGCAGTGGCGGCAGTGGCGGCGGCAGGAACGTGGGCAGCAGCAGTAGCAGACAACCGGTTACCAAATATCCTGCCGAGGGCGAGGGCAAAGGACATTGGGAAGGGGAAAAAGGAGGGCCCGGGGCCCGAAGGGGGGAGGGGGTTTTCGTCGGACTTATAGCAAACTGGACCCCAAACTCCCAACGGAGGTCGTGATAGGTCGGCTTGGGACACGGTGCTGAACTCTCTGCGGACTCGCTGCAGCAGCGATTGCAGACGGTTCGACAGAACGGGCAGGCGGGCTCGGCCGGTAGCAGAGTCGCACTATTGCAGGGATCTGGCGCATGCTCTGGCGGGCGTCTGATGCCGAGTCCGGCGCATTTTACTTTTGTCTCCGGGAGGTACAGCCGGCAAATTGGTAATTTTTTTTCTCCTCGCTCGCCGGCCCTGGGATGACGACACGGAAGACGTTCCTTTTTTTGGACCTGTGGAATGGAGACCAGCGTGGGGAACTCCAAGCCCCACATTCACGCGCCCCAGTCTCCTTTCGCAGCGGTGCCCCACTGGGCTTCTCCCCTTGCAGTCTCATGCACCAGCCCACAAGGATCGATCGCTTCGGCCGCCATCATTGGGCCGGTGCTGCACCTCGCTTGGCTTTTCTGCCCGTCATTCGATTGGCAATTGTTTTTTACTGCCGACCACCTCCCGTGTTGCTGTTCACGCGTTGTGGTGTACACCAGATAGCTCCAACCCTGAGGTAATCTGACCCGATTGCTTTTTGCAACCCCGCCTAGGCCATTCATTTGGAATCAGTCTCCAAACCCGGGTATGCTTATTCATCGCGCTGCCGTCAGCCTTGTGCGCGCAACGCGGCGTCCGCTCTCGACCATGACCGATTCTTCACCATCATCGCAGACACCAGTCGAAGATATCATCCGGGAAAAGGTGTGTTTCATCACCTCGATGCCTCGATATCTAGGATGTACGCCTAAACACCCACAACTAGATAACTACGGCACTGCAGCCAACCAAACTCGATATTTTCAACGACTCGCATCTCCATGTGCATCACAAGGCAATGCAAGATAGTACGTCACGTGAAACGCACTTTCGACTGGTTATTACCTCGGACGCTTTTAAGTCCAAGATGCAGCCTGCCCGGCACCGCTTGGTCTATTCACTTCTTAAGGAGGAGATGGCTCGGGAAGGCGGCATCCACGCCCTGCAGCTGCGGACCATGACGGTTGAGGAAGAAGAAAAGAGAAAGCAGGCTGAGGCTGCGACGTGATGAGTAGATATTTCGTATGCAGGGAGTGAGGTAATCCGCAACGATAGCCCGGGTTCCGACGCAAGGCGTCAAATTGATCACTTGCTATATGTTTCAATCAATAGATGACTATATCCGGCCTAACCATTGCTTTTGGGGTATCAAACATAACCTTTCGCCGTCACACATTGCCCAACCCCGCGCGCACTAGATAATTGTTTGGCCGGCCAATGACTTCTCCACTACCGCGCCGTAGGTCCATCCGGAGCGGTGCTCGAACGACGCGCTTCCAGATACTCTTCCCATGTTTTCTTCGACTTTGGCTTTCCAGCTGTCGAGCCGAAAGAGACCCGTGCAGACGACTTGGGTTTTGCCGTTGAGTCTGGAACCACCGCGGTGCTATCCGGTAGAAACCCAATGCTGGTCCTGGACATCCCTTTTCTCGGTTTAGACTCTCTGGTGGAAGTGGAGGCCGGTGTACTGTTCCTTGCCGATTCGTAGCGTACGGTTTGGCTTGTTATGCTCGTCGGTGGTCCCAGGTGAGTTTGCATCGGACTTGGCATATCAAACCTGGCTCTCTTTTCCGTCTCTGGTTGTGGGGTCTGGGATGAAGAGCGGGCCCTCTTGAGCTTGGTAACAAAGCTGTTTGATGTAGCCGGCATAGAGTGTCGATGCCTCGTGGTTGGCTGCGCTGTTTCATCAACTTCAATCGGGTCTGACGCCAGCTCACCGACGTGGACAGTCAATTCCGGTATGTCGACGGCCGATATCTCCACGGGGGTGCTTGCCTTGGAGCGAAGGGCTATTGTCTCAGGCAACACTTGCTGTGGCTCTAGCCTTGGTAGGCTCCGGCGAACTGAGGTAATGCCCATTTCTTCTTCGATGACGCGAACCTCATCGGCATGTGTTTCGAGAATATTGTCAAGGCTTGTTCTTGTGATGACACATCTGGTGCACACAGGACTGCTAACATTCTCATTGTACCAGTGTATTGCCGAAAGAGTTTTGGTATCTGAATCCCCCGTTGATCTTCCACGAACATAGTCAAGGTAATCACCACAGAACACTCGGATAAAATCGTCGTAGAGAAACTCCGGAAGGGCTCGCCGGCTCTGAAGATTCTTGACACAGATGAGAGCACGAATGAAACTGCGCAAACTACACTCGATATGCGGATAGGCCACGAAAAAGGCGGTGAATGGAACCTGCGACGTTGGTCCGTTTGGCGGGGGCCTCTCTACTGTGCTGTTTGACCGAATTGGGTTCAAATCGATCATGGTGCCCTGAGGTGTCTCAGCAACCTCAGCCTTCCACGTCTGAGAGGGACTCTTGGTCGACACCGTGAGCTGGCTATCAGTGCGCGTATCCGCTGATGCCGAAAGTTTCGGTTCCTTGACAGGGGAGCCTAGATTGTGAGAAGATGGCAAGATCAATGTCAAAACAGGGTCACTGGTGGCGGGCTTGTGAGGCTCGGGGCTGATAAATCGGTCTGCTGGGTTCTTCATGAGACGTTGGCGTTTGATTCCCTGGGACTTCATTGGTGAGCCTTGAGTGCTGTAGGTACATGGTACGATTTGGGCTGAAGGCGGAGTCGGCTCAAGAGGGGCGAGAGCGGCTGAACTACCGACCGTGACTGAGTTCCTGGCTGGGTTCCAGACATCTGGGATACTTTGAGCCATTGGACCATTTGGGACATCGGTGATTGCCTGGGGGGCCTCAATTTGCAGTTGGCTCGATGCCTGACTGCTGGTCGAAGGCGGTGCATTCGCGTACTCTGAGCGAAGGATTGCGTTGTGTCGCGGCGTTGAGACGGGAAAGTGTGAAGATGCCCTGGGAATTTCTGAGTTGTCTATGGGCTTTTTGCCCGGAGCAACCCTCGGTCGGATATGCTCGTCGGGCGATTGGGACCAATCGATAAATGATTTGTCATCATCCTCGTTCTCTTCATTTCCCTTGATATGCCGAGCTACGGTCTGTTGAGAATCATATCTCGAGTCCTGCTCTCTTTCAGGTGGGTTTTGAAAACACTCCACATGCCGACTTTGAGAGGGTAATGGCGTTGCCGGGCATTCTGGCGTTGGCTGTGGTGGCAGTGCTGGGGAAGGCTTTTTCTGAACTTGGGATGCGACTGCTCGGAGCTCGGCAGCCTTGGCTTCTCTAAGTTCTCTCAGAATGTCATCTGGCACATTGCGGGCAGAAGCAGCCCAAGCGTCGTCGTCGTCAAGGAGTCGCTGTTGCTGTTTCGGGATTTGAACAAACCGGCGGTAAATCCTTGTTTCGCTGTTGAGGTCAGGCGACCATGTCGGCACAGCTCTAGTCGACATGACATCCGGCATGGGCGATGGGTGGTTGACTTCGCTCGTTCCAGCTGTCAATCAGGGGTCTGGAATGTAGTCGATGGAGTTCACCGCGCGCAAACTTATGTGTGGACGCGGCGCGAGATTTCACGAGCGCCAAGTCACGTGACGCGGTACCTGGCGGAGCAACGCACCGCGCGGAAAAGATAGAACCTAGTCATTTTTGTCGTCCGTTACCTGTAGTTGTAGGCCCGATGTCACGATCCATAAAAGGTTCAAAAGTTCATTTATGCTCCTGCGACACGGGGTGAGGCTTGCAGAAGCGGCTGCCTTAGGCAACCCCGTTTCCCGTCCAGTGACGACATTCGCTATTGCATCGAGCCCCACGGTCAGCACCCTCAGCGACAAGTCTTGGCGCTGTGAACTAGGCCTTGTCAAGTCATTCGAAATGGGCCATGTGAGTCCCGTCAACGCGCGTCCTGTTGCCCACGTCACTGGTCCCTCTCTTTCTCTCCTTTCCCAACGTATTTGGCATAATCGCTGAGTGAGCCGCGCCACGAAACGGAATGCTTTCGCCGCCGGCGACAGCCCGAAGGCTTTGCTTGCTGCCCCTGGGCACATATACTCGACCCACCACCTAAGCTTGAAGCCAGGCGGCTTGCCCTGGACCCCTCGAGTCTGTGGCTCTTTCCAACGCTCAAAATCCCGCCCGACCAAAGCCTCTTGTGTCATCGACGACGGCGGCATGGCCAACGCCAACGCCCCCAACCCCCCTGCTCTAGCCCTTTCGACGCCTCACTCGCCCGGAACCGCCCGGAACCGTCGCGACTCGCTAGCGTCGGTGTCGGTTTCTTCGCACGACAAAGAGCGGCTGGCCATCACGCTCGACCAGATCCACACGTCCGCAAGCCAGTCTGGCGCCCTGACCACCTTCAACGACTTTGCACCTCCGCCCGGCAGCCTACCCACAGCCGAAGCCAAAGGCACAACGGGCGACCTCGTCCAGCAGGGTCTCAGCGGACTGTATAGCCGCCTCAGGGAGGCTGTCGGTGTTGGCAAGTCGACGGCACAAGAGGCGGATGATACCATAAACCAAGATGGCGTCTCGAAGAAGAGCTCGAGCGTGCCCGGTGCTGGCACCAAGGCCTCGTCTACACTTCCCCGCGGTGAAAGCGGCGCCACCAGCTCGACGTTCGACTCGACTGCTTCCTCGGACATGCCAACAACGGTGACTTCTTCTTCGGGCGTCATGACAGCCAGCTCGTCGCACCAACCCCAGTCGTCCAAGGCGTCATCGATTACAACAGTGTCAGGTCCCAGAACGGCGCCCCCAAGCGTTCAAAACCTGGCCAAGATGGCAAAGAACGCGGTGCGGACGCCGGCTGGCGCTGCCGTGGCTGCCGTAACGGCAGAGGGCGTGATGGACAAGGAGAGTTCCCGCTCCGTGCCACCTCGGCCAGAAGAGACGCCGAGCCGTAGTACAGGTCGCAGGAGCTTGAGCCGACCTGTGGAAGGCACAACAACTTCAATTCTCTCAGGAAACCCCAGCCTTGACTGCGTCGCTACCAGCGACAGGATTTCTATCCTAGGTCGCTCTAGGCGAGACGACGCCCCTAGCGTTGACGGCGGCACCGACACCCCGCTCAGTCCCGTGGCTGCCGCCGAAATGCGTGTTTCTTCGGCTTCGTCCAGGGCCGCGTCGGGGGATGTCCCGAGGAAACCTGCTGTCATCGACAGAATCGCGTTCGCCGGGGGCATCACCCGCTCGAGGTCTTCATCCATGGAACCAGGGACAGCTGAGCCAAGCCCTGTCAACACTTCGGCGCACAGCTCGGTGTTCCACGACTCCTTTACGCATAATGAGAGACCACAGAGATTACAATCAGGCATAATGAGGATACCAGGCACAACTACCAATGAAGGAGCGCCCGATATGGTGAATACGAGGCTGGAGATGATGCGAAAACAGGTTCTCAGTAAGGACTTTTGGATGGCCGATGAGACGTGCAAAGAGTGTTTTCTTTGCGGAACACCATTTTCTGCATTCCGCCGCAAGCATCACTGTCGGACCTGTGGCTGCATTTTCGACTCCAAGTGCACCTCTAACATCTCTGGGCAGAAATTTGGCGTTCAGGGCTCCCTGCGAGTTTGCAAAACCTGCCTCAATGTCATCAACCGCCGCTATGATAGCGGCTCGGACGAATCAGGCGATGAATACCTCCCTGCCATATTCCGTCCCAATCAGACCAAATCTGCGCCGGTGCCTACGAAACCTAAAGCTGATGATGAGATAAGCATGTCGGAGAGGACGGAACCAGCGGACGACACAAGATCCGCCACAACTCCCATGATGGCTATCCCTGCAACACGGCGCGTCGGCGATAACAATCGGAATTCTGCGATTCTGGAAATCGACGCACTCCAGCTTAGTCGCCCGGGCTCGTCACGGTCGCTGAAATCACTTGCGGGCGGTAGGCCGCAATCCTCAGGTCATCGCAGGCACCATTCCAAGCACAACTTTCTAACCCGGTTCAAGACTACAACGGAGGACATAGCACCGTTTCGCAAACCTGTCAGCGACGAGCTCGGCAAGGCCTCTAAGTTAAACGCGTTTCACGATGACAACATTATTGACCCGGAACTAGCGGATTTCATGTCTGATGAATCCAGCGGTGACGAGCAAATGGGTATCTTCTCCACCATGAACAGTAACGACATCCAACCCTCGAGCCTAGACCCAGACAGGGCGAGCTTTGGCCCCTACTTGAATGCAGGCCGTAAGCACCGATTCCGCCAAGGCGACAAGAGCATCAGCGGCTTTAGTTACACAAGCCGTGGCCACGATGAGCCCGGTGGTATGCCCAACTTATCTATCCACACGCGGCCCGGAAGGCGAAGAAATCTGAGTACCGCAAGCGCCAGTGTGCATCACCTGCGATCCCCACGCCCAAGGTCTGGCATTTTCAAAGGGCCTTCGGCATCTGGTGATACCTTGTCAGCATTTGAGCAGCCAGGTGCCCTTGACACGTCTATCCAGAATAAGATTGACAAGTCGGCAGAGCTCAAGCAACCTGAAGATGGATTGAATCCGGCGAGCATGAGCCATGTCAAGAAGCTCTTCCGTCAGCTCCTCGATGACGCAGGTATTCCCAACATCGGGACCTGGGAAAGAGCGCTGATTCCAATTCTCGATCGATGCGCCGACGATGTCGACCCCAATATCCGGAACGGAGACGACATGGATATTCGTCACTGGGTGAAATTGAAAAAGATCCCTGGCGGCAAGCCAAGCGACACGGTCTATGTTCACGGGGTTGTCTTTACCAAAAACTTAGCACTCAAGAGTATGCCCCGCAAAATTGTCAATCCGCGAATAGTCATTATATCTTTCCCGATTGAGTACCAGAGGCACTCGGAGCAGCACTTTATGAGCCTCCAGCCTGTCATCGAGCAGGAGAAGGAGTACTTGCGAATGGTGGTTAACCGAATTCTCAATCTCGATCCTCAAGTTTTGTTGGTTGAGAAATCCGTGGCTGGCGTAGCTTTGCAATACCTAGCAGAGGCCAACGTTGCCGTTGCATATAACGTCAAGCCCTCAGTCATCGAAGCAGTTTCCAGGATAGTAAACATGCCGATCATTTCGTCGATGGACATGCTCAGCCTGGGCGGGCGGGTCGGTACCAGTGAAAGCTTCGAGCTCAAAACATTCGTGAACAACGAACTCAAGGGGAAGAAGAAGACATATGTCTTCATTTCTGGGTGCCCGAAAGACCGCGGTTGCACAATCGGTCTCCGTGGCGGTTCTGCTCAGGTCTTGGCTCGAATGAAAAGGATCACTGAGTTCATGGTGTACGTTGTCTACAACCTGAAGCTCGAGTCTTGCTTGATGCGCGACGAGTTCGTCTACATTCCCGCTTCCGTGTCTACCTCTCCCCCTTCGTCGACTAGGCAACAGACCGACGATAGTTTGCTCCTCCTGTCCGCCAGTACGACCAACTCGTCAGGTCAAAATCCTGCTGTCCTAGTGACATGCCCGAGCACCGAGGGCAGACGTGTCTCACAGTCTGCAGCAAGCACCATCGCTGATGGCGAGCAGTCTGAGGTTGCTAACCAAACCCAGCTTCCTCCTGGCCAGCCGAAACGCGTTATATCTCTCCATGAATCTCACACCAAACTTGCCCAAGCCAACCAAGTCCCGGAGGACCTCCCTATGCCGACATTTTACAGTGACATGGTTGCAAAGTATGAGACGAGAATCCTGTCCGCCTCACCATTCGTCAAATTCACCCAGCCCTATTTGCTGATGAGGGCACGGGAACAAGAGAGACGCCTGGTCTACCTCAAACGACTCCGGGATCAAGACATTGTGGAGGATCAAGGGGGCGGTGAGGAGGGCAAACAGCAACCCTTCCAGCTCATAAAGCCCGAGATGGTGCACGAGATCGGCCAGAAGGCTCCCCGGCAGATTATGGAAGTTCTCCATGCCGTCCACGATGCCGAATACGACAAAGCTCTGCACAACTACCAAACTCAGACCCGGCAGTGGGAAAACTATATCCAAGGCAGTCTTGATCTGTTCGATTCTTACGCTCATCAGAACATTGTCGTCCTTTACTCTGTTACATGCACCACCACCAAAATTCCTTGTGCTGAACCTGACCTAGTAGCTATCGAATTCTACAACGAGCATCCGGATGCGAGTGGCAATTTGGATCAGGATTGTACGCTGGGTCAGTACATTGAGGACGTATGTGAAAGTGCCGATTCAATCTGCCACGCCAATGGTTGCGATAAGAAAATGTTCGAACACCACCGAACCTACGTCCACGACGATGCCCGCATCACGATCATGGTGGAGAATAATCCGGCTTGGCCGGAGAACTTCCCAGAGAGACCGCAAGACAAGGAGGCTGACAAAGACGGCACCGGAATCTGCATGTGGAACTACTGCAGAGTCTGCAAAAAGGACTTCGGTCTCATGCCAATGTCTGTGAGTACTTGGAAGTACTCGTTTGGCAAATATCTAGAACTCTCGTTCTGGAGCAAGGGACTCCGATTGCATCCCCAAACTGAGTGCGAGCACGACCACCAGAAAGACCATATACGCTTTTTCTACTATCTTTATCGGGACGTCGCAGTCAGCGTGCACTACGATCCCATCGACCTGTACGAGGTTATTGTGCCCAGATCGAGAATCACCTGGAAAGTGGACAACGACCTGAAGCTGAAGAACGATATTTTCAACAAGTTCGAAGAGCGCTGGAACCGCTTCATGAACTCGGTGAAAGCCAGGCTCAAGAGCATCAGGATTGATAGCGTTCTGCCGGAGAAGGCCGACGCGTGCAAATGCGAGGTCGATCGACTAGCCAAGCGCGCTCAGGAAGACCAAAATGAACTCATTCTCAGCCTCCAACACGCATACATGAATTCGAAATACTACGAAGTCATTCCGTTGAATGCCGTCATGCGCGAGATGCTCGAAAAGGTTTCGGACTGGGACGCTGCCTTCGCTAAGTTCGAGGCAGACTTCCTTTCTGATAAGGATGTTCGCCAGTTGACTATTATCCAGCTGAAGAAGATCTTTACGGACAATGAGTCCAAGGAATCCTTGCCGAGTACTGACGGAACGGCATCTGTCGGCTCGGAATCCGAGGAGAAGACGACGCCGGCAACCACGCAAACTAGCATGTCCGAGGTGGACGAGAAGACACCCTTGTCACCGGACGAAGATACAAGCCAGCAGACACCGCTCTCGCCTACAGCTGAGCATCCCACTACCAAAGACATAACCACCGTCCAGACTGACGCTGTCTTGGAACGAGTGGAGCCTCTCGATCTTGCGACGCCCATATCGGGAAAGGTCGAACATTCACTTCCCACGCCCACCGCCAACGACCCGCCCGTGCAAAAGCTGGCCGATGCGGTGCCTCCCCCCCAGGCCACCCAAGTTTACCTTACAGAGAAGGTCGAGCAACTACGCCGAGCACAGTGGGCGGAGACTAGCACTGCCGCCGAGGGCGCTGCGGATGGGACTCGGCTACCAGACCGCACTTCTGGCCGACGGGCCGGTTTGACTGTCTCACCGCCAATTGCCCGATCCATAACTCAGCCGACTGGGACTTTGCCAAGAACCCAATCTAATATTGGAAAGTTACTGAAGGAGCAGAAGGCCCAGGATGCTCAGGGTGCAGCAAAAGAAGATAAGAAGTTTGTTGACCGGCTAGGTATAGGAGCGCTCAAGAGCCACCGCAAAGGGGGCCCTTCTGGTATTCCGCGATATGTCCACAAGCGCGAATCCAAAGTCTCTGCCCTCGCGCGCCACTTTGAGCAACTGAGCCGAGAGTTTGAGAAGGAGCGGATGAAAGACCGGAAGCAGCGGGCTGCTAAGATGCAAAACCAGCGGGCGTTTCTGCCGCGCAGTTCCACGAAGGCCATCGTCGAGGTCTACGAGGATGTGGATCAGGCCGTCCAAGAACCCGGCCCTTCGGACGATGACCCCGTAGACAAGAAATCGCTCGAGACTGTTACCACCCCGGGCACCAGCAGACAAAACTCGCAACCCAAGCCTTCGTGTTCGGAGCCCTCCTCGCCCAAGGACTCGCACTCACGGCGTCTTGCGACTGAAGGGACCGCCGCCGATATGGAAATAGACGAGCACCGGCACGAGAACCATGCAGGTTCTGATGACGAGGGTGCGGTCAGCGATGGTGACCACTCGGCAATCACGTTGGAGGATATTTTGCCAGATGTCAAGGAGATCGCCGAATCGCTTGAGCCGAACGATGAAATCCCGGAGGAGCTACCAAAGCACCAAAAGAAGAGCCTGATGACAATGTTGACAAATTTCTGGGCGGAACGGTCGTCCAGCGGTTGGGCGCAGCTAGAATATCCGATCAACGCCACTGATCACATTTTCATTGACTCGGATGTGATCATGAGAGAGGATGAGCCGAGTTCGCTGATCGCCTTGTCACTCAATTCGCTTGACTACAAGCTGAAGCTCGCTGCCGTTAGGCAACAGCGGGCGCCAAACCCACAGGACACGGACGATAGCAGCGATGGTCTTGAAATGAAGGGATCACGCATTCCCGGACCCATTGACCCCAAAGTCGAAGAGGCGGAGCTCGAGAAGACCTTGCTTGGGGCCACGGGAACGCATTTGAAGTATCAGTTCATTGACGGTTCCGCGAGGATGACGTGCAAGATATTCTTCGCCGAGCAGTTTGATGCTCTTCGACGAAAGTGCGGCGTCGGCGATCGCATCATTGAATCGCTGTCTCGCTGCATGAAATGGGACTCGAAGGGTGGGAAGACGAAGTCTGTGTTTCTAAAAACATTGGACGACCGGCTTGTCATGAAGTCACTCTCTCCGATCGAGACGACAGCGTTCCTTCAATTCGCCCCTGCATATTTCAACATAATGGCTGAGGCACTCTTCCACGATCTTCCTTCTGTGATTGCCAAAATGCTTGGTTTCTTCCAGGTCATCATCAAGAACCCCATGACGAACGCCGAGATCAAGCTCGACCTACTGGTCATGGAAAATCTCTTCTATGACCGCTCACCTAGCCGCACCTTTGACCTCAAGGGTTCGATGCGGAACCGCAAGATTCAGTCGACTGGCGAGCAAAACGAGGTCCTTCTCGATGAGAACATGGTCGAGTACATCTATGAATCGCCACTTTTCGCGCGCGAGCACGCGAAGCGCTTGCTCAGGGCATCAGTGTGGAACGATACACTGTTTCTAGCGAGGCAAGATGTCATGGATTATTCGCTAATGATCGCGGTTGATGAAGTCAAGAAGGAACTTGTGGTAGGGATCATCGACTGTATTCGCACATACACCTGGGACAAGCGGCTGGAGAGCTGGATAAAAGATCGCGGCTTTGCGGGTGGTGGTCGCAATAGACCAACGGTGACAAGTCCCAAAGAGTACAAGTCTCGATTCAGGGAAGCAATGGCCAGGTATGTTCATTTCCCCACTGCCGAAGCAGCGCTGACTCTTTTCCTGCAGGTACATCCTACAAGCCCCCAACTGTTGGCATCTTTTTGGCAACAGCCATGGCCCGAATAACCCGACGACTCCTAGAACGAGATTTGAGGGCGATGTTTAAAGCACCTAGGTAACTAGACACCCAAACATATTGTTTATGTGACAATGGTCGTGACATGGATCCATTGCGCCCTGCAACTCATTAATCAAAACCAAGTAGTTTCATTCTGCCAAGGGGACGAATGGCCGACGATGGTTCGTAAAGGAGGGGGTAGGGGGTGAAAGACAAGATTATCGTCTCGGTGTATCAAAGAGAGAGGAAGTATCGGGACAATCACCAGATACATGTATAGGATCTGTACTGTGCAGCCATCCATGCAAGCGAAGGAGTATGTGAGCGGGGAGCCACGACTTGGTGCCGTCGTCCTGTTACATACCTATTGCCCCATCTAGTTGAAGGAGTCAAGTCAAGGCGCACTGTCTTGACTGTGTTCTCCGCAGGCAGAGGAATTAATAGATAACAGCGGTTGTGTGATGTGTCCTTTTGATGGGTTCACAAGTATAGGTGCCTCGACTGTAATGCTGGACTAGGGTCGTGAAATATTAACCTTTCCGTTCGTCAGGGGAGGGGCAACTCTGCATTACACCCAAGTCAGCCGGGTTTTGTTAGAAGCGAAGCGCTCTTTTGGAGGAGGGAAACACCACTGTGTTGGACGAGTCCAAAAAGCGGAGCTTCTAGTTACTTTACATTGCCCTCACACACTGCCGGACTGACAGGAGTTTTCCCGTGGCACTCCCTCCAGCATATACCGCGGTTTGAGGTTTTTTTTTTTTTTTTTTTGTTTTTTTTTTGGTATTTCTGCTTTTTCTCTTGCCTGTGGTGTTTTCATCACCCTTGCTGCGGGCGCTCTATGCTCATTGGGATAAAAAAAATTATCTCCAAGGAAACCGCGCGGGGTGGGTGGAGCAGTTCATCCCCCTTACCGCGGGGTTTGCATCATACTTGAAATCGTGTAAAACTATTTGTCCGGTTTGGAATGAGGTTCCCCTCTGCTTAGAATCGCGTTTCGTTTCATTTCAACGGGTATTTATCGTATCTGTGGTGGAAGGTTTTCGGGTTTGTAGTGGGGGTTACTCGCGGCATATACCTACTACGTACTACTACCTACCTACCTACACATCCGCCCCAGTTACATACTAGACAAGAATAAGGGGGGCACAGAAAACAGAGGCGGGAAATCATCACAAAACCTCAACTCCTAAATCCCAACCCCATTAACGATCCCAAGAACCCACCAGCTCAACGCCAACTCGGCAGTCTACATAATAGAAAGAAATCGCAAGCAAGGAGATTAAAAGCAACAGACACACAGCGAATCAGGGCTGCTACTCCTCATCTGACAGATCCCGATAATCCGTGTCCATCTCATCGTCCAGGTTCATTTCGTAATCCCCACCCCTCGCTTGCCTTGCGTCCTCCGTAAGCCTAGCCTCTCTAGCCTTCGTCGCCACCTGCTCCGCCCTCCCGCGCTCCTCCGCGGGGTCCCAACTCCTTGGGATAAGGCTCGGATTCATGCGCGACAACAAGGGCAGCTCGGCGCCTTCGTCGCGGAAGCTCGCATACTTTCTCTTGAAGCCACGCGGGGGCCCCACATCGCCGGAGGTGCGGGCAAAGCCTGTTTTACACATGGTGGTAAACATCCACGTCAAGAGTGCTGAGTAAAAGAGAGAGTGGCTTACTTTGGTTCACCGCCTGCGTGAGATACTGTTGGATGGCCCTTGCCTGGCGGGGCGTGTCTCCGGCGCGGAAGACGGCAGGACCAACCTTGACCTTGGGCTTGTCGTCGTCCTCGCCCCATCTTCTCAGGCGAGGCTGTAACCACTTGCCGGGGATGGGGTCCAGGGCCGCGGGGTCGTAGTTCACGGTTGGGTCCAGGTTGATGTCACCCTTGATGGCTCGGGCTGCATTCTCGCTCAGCCAGTTGACAGGCCAGCGGGTGAGGCTGAAGAAGGTCTTGCAGGGACCGCCACGGACCTTCTCTGATGCCCAGTCCCAGTGGAAATCGCGTACTGTGCCAAATTGGTAGCCCTTTTGCTTGCTCCAATAGAAAAGCCGGCGAGCGGGGTACAGCATAGACTTGTTGGTATTGAGCTCGCCAATGATTTTCTCACGTGCCAACTGGGCGACCTGTTTTTCTGTCATTTCCTCTGGGTATTTGTTTTCGTGGTCTTGAAACCCAGGGTTCCAGGCACTCCTCCTCATTATCTCAGCATAGGGCCGGTAATTCTCCACGAAACTGCTAGCCGCTTCGAGGAGGGTCTCCTTCCGAGGTCTGTCGAGGCGGTTGTTCAATTGTGGTCCCTCTACGCGGAAAGTTCTGCCCAGGCGGCAGGCAAGGCGTGTAAAGAAGTTCCACACACGACTTCCCTCTCCCATGCCGATGCTGTGGCCAGCTCGCACAACTGTTTCCCAGTCGACAATGCCCCCAAAAAAGCTGGGCGGAGAAAATTCTTCGGAGTCGGGGGGAAAGCGAACACGGTCTTCAGGGTGGAAGTCAAGAATGGGACGCTGGATGATGCCGTAGCATCCGAGATCCCTCGTGAACCTAAGGCTTCCATGTCAGCCTGTTGTCATTCCCGGAGAGAGACAAACAGGTCCAAGGCTTACCTGACGTGCCGACTCTTGTGCATCCTTCGAAGCCAGGCAGAGGCTTCAAAGGGATTGAACTGATATCGACCGATGGCGCTGCTGTCCCACCCAGCGTTAAGCACCTCGAGAAGCTCTTCTACCGTGACTGCAGCGTCGGCCTCTGCGAAGAGCCCATCCGGACCCGGGTCGTCTAGCAATCTCTGCACCCGAGTGGCGAAGCTGAGAAAGCGTTTATACTTTGCCTTGGGCGTGTCCGGGTGGAATCTGCCTGACCAGGTCCCCTCGTTTACAGACCTGCCGCACACAAATTTGATCCATTGTACGTCCTCAAAATGGCAATGGTGTCCATCAAAGCTGCCTGGCCCAGGATCCCTATCAGCTGCCGCCAAAGCCACTACATCGAGCATCCTCCTCAGCAATGGCCGAGGGGTGCGTCGGTTGGCTGCTCTGAGGACATCCAGGGCCACTTCACACATTCGCATTTGCTCGTGTATATTCGCATCAGCATCACCGACTTCACGCCATACGAAGGGACCACCAAGCGGCAAGTTTTTGGAAAGCCGCACACTCTCGCTGTATGTCCGCCGCCGCGCAATCTCCCTGGCGCTCGCAATGTTGTCAGCCGTTCTCGCATACCACCAGGTAAAAAACAAAGGGTCGTAATTAGTGCAATCCTGGGAGAAATCACAGCTTGGTAGCTTCCACGCCGGGTTCGTGATCCTCTTGAGAGAAGACCGCCAAGTTGCTGCGTCAATTGGGAGCACCACCTGCAGTTTCGAATACTCCCATTGGGTTTGGTTTTCATTGGCGCCCAGGGCCCGGAGTATCTGCTGTAGGCCAGCCCGGCGCGTACCGCGGTCCCGAGCCCAGTCAGTCTTGTTGACCGTGGCCGGGTTTTGCGAGAACTTCCATGGCATCCCCTTTAAGCCGTCGAGATATGCGTCGTCCTCGATCCGGGCCATGTTATCCTCCTGGAGCATGTATTCGTTGTGGTATCTCGTCTCATCCAGAGCAAAGGCGTCCAGAATGGCGTTTTCCTCGGCCTCCTGGAGCTCCATCGGATGTACGGTTTCGAGAAGGCGTGGACACACTGGCCGCGGAAGTGCTTCTTTCAGCCTGGTGGCGCCCTGTGGTTGGCCAACCCACGCCAGGCGATTCGGGTAGACGGGAGCCCTCGGCTCTTTCCCAATCTTGCGCAGCGTAATGCCGTAGTGGTGCTTCTCAAATACGACGTGTGTTTTGGCCATCATCACGGCCTTTTCGTACATGGCCCGCGTCTTGGGGCTGGCCAACAAGACCTGGTTGTCTTCGACATCTTCACAGCCCAGCCAAAACAAGTGATCAACCACCTCCTGGAATCGGCGGTCCCAATTTTCGCAGCGGTCCACGTCCTCCTCGGCAAGGAAGTTGATAGTTGACTTGAGAAGCTGCGCCAGTGGCGGAAATGTCCCGCCCTTGTACTTTGAAGGGGTGGTCCAGTCTTGTGTCTCGGCGGCCTCGGCGACCTCGGCAGTATCTAGGCCACGTCGCCCACTCTCCCCTTGTGGGATTCTCTGGTCACCAGGAACGTCCATGGGCGGGATGAGGTCTAGTCGTTCCATCAGATCGACCAACCTGTTGTGCCGCTCGCTGGCTGGACCTGTCGAGGTCACTTTGGCCCACCGTCTTCTCGGACCCGGCTTTTCCTTGGGTCGGTGTTCATCCTCTTCTCCCAGCATACCCCAGTCCTCGACGTCGCTCTCTTCTTCTTCTTCTTCTTCTTCTTCTTCTTGTGCATCGGTGGCTTCACGCGAAATGCCGCCCACTTCGGCTGGTTCGAGAAGAGGGAGGCCCCCGTTCAGGGGGTCAGCGATCGTGAGGCTGTCCATTCCGCTATCCAGTATGGTGTGTTGCGACCGGGCTGAGGGCGGCAGGTACTCCTCGGGAAATTCAGCATAAGGTCGTATTACCGGCCTGTCCCAATCTTTCACTACTTCATACTTGCTGATCTTCCTCCAGAACTCTCTAACCCTTGAGTCAAGCGAGGTCTGGAAACCCCAGCTTTTCAGAGCAGGATTCCGCAAGTGGTATTCGACCCGTTTCTGAAGCTCGTCTTCATGCCCAGGCTTGAGAACCACGTCCCGTAACCATGCTCGGAAGTTACGCGGAAGCCCACTGCAAAAGTCGGTGGAAACGGCTATCAGATACCTGACCAGAGACTCTGCAGGCCTTCATCAGCATTGATCATCTGGCTCAGGACCGGGGAGGGTCTCATACCATCTACCTCGCTGGGCCTTTCGTCTCTTATACTGGGAGTCCATGGCTCAGGCGACGCTAAAGTTGTCGCCTGCGGGTACATATCCGCTATAGCAGTGAGGTCTGGCACTTGCTCAGTGTCCGAGGCCATGGGCGTCAGCGGTAGATTGTAATCTACGTCTTCAGTCATTTCGTCTTCCGAGTCTCCTGTATTGGTCTGCCCAGGTGGGTTCTGACCCAACATCGTATCACCCTCGGGGGTCAAAAACGGGCTCGAGTCTGGGCTCGACATCGTTCTGCCTAGGGGTAGGGTATTGCTGCAAGACAACGATAATCACTAGAAGGGGGGAATGCTTCTATTTCTCGGAAAGGTTGCGGGAATGGTGATGCGATGCTTAAGAGCTCGATGCTAAGGAATGTTGACAATGCGCGGCGACCCACTGCTGCTTTTGGCAATTCCTCAACCCTCAGAGAAGTTGTTTCCCGTTTTCAGGTGCTGTGTCAAAGGAAAAGCGAAGCTCCTGCCTTTGTTAGAGGGACCCAACAAAGAACACTAGGGGGAGCCCCAAGGGATTGTCGAAAAGGGAAAACGGGCACTTTCGAAGACGCTCAATGCTGTCGCATGTGTACCTCTTTCCCTGGCCATTTGATAGAGGGGGGGGGGGGGGATCAATAGCGACTTCTCTAACCCCTATTCTTCATTCGCCCCATTGAAATGGGTCGGGACACATCAGCTCGACCCATGAGTTTCGCGGCTGGCCCTGAACGCTCAGCACATGAAAGCAAAGGGGACCATGGCGGCAGCAGCACCAGCAGCAGCTCTAGGCGGCCGCCAGCCGTCTCGCGGGCTCTGCATAATGAGGCTAGTTTTGGCCGAAACCGATTCCACGGCCTTACTCAAAGGGTGGCGCCATATCCTCGTCGGGGGCCCAGAACGCGCAGCGTCGCGAAGGCCGAAGGCCAGCTGCTTCTCGAACAAGAGGAAGCTCAGGCCTCGGACTCGAGCCTGAGAACCCATGCCGAAGGGCCAAAAGATCAACTTTTGGTCGAACCCTGGGCCCCATCGTTTGTCATTGGTTCACCTCTCTGGAACGAAGGCGAGGATCTGAGCGGCATCGAATTGGCTGACCGGAAAATCGCACAGCGGCGTGCCTGGGTCGACTTCTATGGGAATTCGTCGCATTTCTCAAGCTTGCTACACGAGGCCATCGAAGAGAGGGAGCGGCTCGACGAAGGCGCTAGAGAAAACACGACACCGAGGTGAGTGCCACCCTGGCCTGCGTATCCGCATCTCGCTTTGGTGACCATGCAAATCAGGTCACTCCTGGCATCGACGCACGCCGAGGCCATACGGCGGCGTATTGACGTACTTCGATCTGTAGCCTCGGAGTCAAAGTTCCTCCCGGAGCGAGCAAACATGGAGGCTGCTATCGCGGGTTACGAGTCGGGCATCATTTCTTATTCGCCCTTCTATACCCTCATATGGGCAGGGCGAATTGTCGATCGCTGCCCAGATCACACCTCCTTCACCAAAGACCGGAAAGAGCGCCTTGACAGATACCTGGCGTTGTATGGCGAAGGCTGGTTTTGGTACGAACCCCCCCTTACCGAAGAAGGGGGAGACTTGGGACGAGCCCCGTCGATGGGCAAGATGAAAAAGGGCATCTGTCTTCAGAATAAGACCACGTGGCGTAGGAAGTCGGACGGTGTGGGACATTACCGAATTGTCATGGGATTTAGGAGACGACGAGAGGCTGTTGCGAGGGGAGGTCACCAAGCGTCTCCCGCGACTCCAACCTCACTGCCACAGTTCCCCCGAATCAGACCCGTGCGGGCGAGGCCAGAAGACCGACGCCTCATTGAGAGTGACCCCGACGGCCCGCGCCTCTTTTTCGATATGCTCCTTGACTGTGGTGCCACGCTCCCTTGTCTCTTCACCAGCGACCTTCTCAAACTCGGCATCAACCCGCAGCAATACGCTGCGCAGGCGGCTCGCGTAATTGCGACAGCCGAGAGTGTCAGCACCATGAAGATATACGAACTGGATGTCTGCGTGTATCCCCCTCATGAACCGTCCGAAGAGGAAGACGAGATTCTCGCCGCAACGATCCCTGTTGTGATCCTGGGCCATGTGGCGTCCAGCGACGGGCATCCTGAGACGGCGCCCGATCGGCTGTCCGGTCTCCTGCCATTTCACATGTGTTATTTCTCCAGCGCGCCGGGCCGCTTTCAGATGTGGATGGGCAAGAATCGACGGGATGTGCTCGGGGCGGGGCGGCTTCCAGGGCAAATGCGTCTGAGCTCGTGGAAAAAAAACATACCGCTGCTTGAGACGACTATGCTCGGCACTGTGATCGGGACACCCCAACGCGTTGTTTTCGAACACGATCTGCCCGACGGTAGCGTCGTGAGGGATCGCGACGAGGGCTTCGAGAGTGTCATCGTCACAGCGCCGCCCGGAGTCGATATTGATGATGCCGATTCGCAATCTAGCGACCTTCAAGTCATCCATGTTCTCAGGTCGCCCTCGGTGACGCCGGGAGCGACATGGCATCAAGTACGTGGCGAAAAGAAATCGGCGCCCCGAGCAACGGAAACTTCGAAATGGGTACGGAAAGAAGGCCAGAGCTAGACAAAGCACACCTACCCAGGTACCTGGCAACATGGGCCGCGAGAGCAATAATCATGTTCACGCACACCTCACTACACACTGTTTCCACCTTCTCTTCAGTTTAGGTTCACCGTAAAACGAGGCGGTTTTCAAGGACTGCCAGAGATTTTACTCTTTTTTTGTCTGTTTACAGCTAGCTATTTACGGCACCGCCAGGGGAAGCAGGTGATCAGACTCGATCAGAGCCAGGCATCTTCAACTGTCCAGCGCTATGTCCTTGCATGGAGAATATTTCGATATCAGAGGCAAATCAAATGAGTGATGGCCTCCGTCCGCCCCTTTTGTTTCGCAGTCAGGATTGACATCATTGCTGATGGACGAGCAAGCTCGTCGCACCCAAGACCCCCCGATCCGACAAAGGCGGCATCGCTGTCCATTCGCACGTTGAAACCTATTAGCAGGGGTTGCTGGTTGGCGTGTGCGGCTTGTGTTGGCTGTGTAAGCAAAGAGCACCGTTGTCCATCGGCCAAGCGAGGATCTCGGTTCCCTGGTTCAACGTCGTACATCTCCTCTCTGTTCAGTCCTATTGAAACCTCCCAGACTGGTCTTTCCACATCGCCAACTGTGTGTCAATCTTTTAGTCCCTCCGAGAAATCTTCAAGCCCCCATTTTTCGGTCCTATTGCCCTCTATAAGGGATCCTCCAGATCGTGGTGAAAAAAAGATCGTGCCATTTTTTTGGTCGCGCTTCCACATTCCCGAGGCGCTCGGTCTCATCCTCGATCGCCCGACACGGGATCGAATCAGTACCGCATTTTTTGTTGGTTTTCCGAGTAATTAACTGGAGATTGCCATGAGCGAAAAAGGGTATTGCGCAGATCCATGATGAGTGCATCTCGAAAATCGAGCTGCAACGGTGGCGCAAGCCCACAGCAGCAAATCCGACGTAAGGCGAAAAAATTCGCAGAATTCAACGCTGATGCCATGACGCTAAATGTTTTCCGTGAGAACACAAGAAGAGAAAACTGCCTGATGCCTTGCAATCTTTTGTCTTCCAACAACGTATACGCAGATGCCCCGGGAAAATGAAAAGAGGTGGCTCCTTCCCCGCTGGGTCAAGAAGCCAACTGACGAGAACTGAAGCTGACGTCATATTGCTGACGCCACCAACAGCACTGCAGGCAGGCACCATGGTAATTTAGTACGACATATGGGCTGTGGTACCCTCAAAGTATGTGGGACCTGGCATATGTTGATGGTACATAGGTGCATGCGTGGGTTGAGGAGTTGGTGTAACCGGGCAACGCGGTGGCATCTGGTAATCCTTAACAGCTCCGTTTTGCCCAAAGCAAGCACCATCGGGTGTGATTGGTGGTGTCATGTATCCGTCGGCAACACCGGGGACCGAGCCGAGGCCTTTGTGGGGGGTGCTGTAAACATTGGTGGGCTTGCTTGGGAGGGTGGGCTCGCATGGTGGAGAGGGAGGCACGCCGCGGCGGGCAATGGCAGCTTGCTGGGCCAAGAAATCCGCCAGCTTGCTGGATACCCTCGAGTAGAATGGGTTGGAGTATTTCCTCGACAGCGTGACCGATGGTTGGTGTAGGTGCTGTGACAACGCCAGCAGTGTGACGTTCTCAACATGCGCCCACTCGCTATCATTGACCTCGGGTTTGCCAAGGATGGCGCGGGCCAAGGCGAGCGATGACCTGGCCATTATCGAGGGCTTTGTCGAGACAAAATCTCGGTGGTAGAGGGCGATCTCGCAGATGTAGGCGGCCATGTGCTCGACTTCCCTACTATCTCGCTCCTCGGCGACGATCAATTGTGTGAAAAAATCGACCGTCGGGTGTCCAATGTTCCAGTCCAGGGTGTTGAGAACGTGCATCTCCATCTGAGTGAACATGCCTGCGTCGTAGAGACCGCAGCACATGTTGTTGAGCTCGTTGATCTGTGGTACACGGTCCTTTTTATCCCCGTACTTGGCAGCAATGAGGAGTGCGGCACAGCCAACGAGCTGATAATGTTGCTTGTACACCACTCGCTTAGAGCAGTACCGATCGAGGAGATTCACCGTCAGAAAAAGTGTTTCTGGGAGGAGAGAGAAGGCGGCATGGGCCTCAATAAGGAAGTCGATGAGATACGGCCGCATGAACCACTGAATCTCACGCTGCATGTCGATTAAGTTGGCATCTGGCAGTGTCTCATCCTAAACGTCTTTGTAAGTTTTCAAGGCCCTCAGACTGAACAGAGACAAGAGCAAGAGCGTACCTCCATGTGGCGCATGTGTTGCATGATGTCCTCAAGGTATTCGTCGCAAGCTAGCCTCGAGAGCTCGTTGGCAATTATTTCCTGCTTGTTGCGGGCGATCATCTTGGCGGCATCGCGGCTGTTCATGCGTTGACGGGGCTCATTCGACTCGACGAAGAAGCCACCATCGGATGAGTTATGTGAGTAAGCCATGGTGGTAGGATCTGAACGTTGGGAATCGCACGATCTTGGCGCGTGTCTTGTAAAGAGTGACCTGTTTCCGAATTCTCCGGGAAGTCGCGATGTGATAATTAAGACTAGTCGGTCGAGCCGAAGAGAGTGAAACGACAACCAAGTTCCGAGACTAGTATTAGAGTATTAAGGAGTGTGTTGAATAGCATCAAAGAAAAGAGTGACAGTGGCTGGAAAGAAAAGTTATGACAAGTATGCTGGGGTGAAATCGAGTTCCTGGCGAGCCTGAGTGAGAAAGGTGGCCGGGGAAACGGCGTGGTTATCAGAGATGTCGACAAGGGCGGTCTAAAACAATGTAGTCAGTAATGAGTCGTTTTTCAGCCTCGCTTCGCTTTGATGGGTGACCCTAGGCCCGCCGCTAGACTGCCGACGACTGCCCACTAGTATCCGCTAGATCCACAATCTCCGCCTGGAGAATCAAAAGCCTGTCTCTTGATTCGGCCGAGTTCATCTTGTGGAGACTCGTTCTGGCACGGGAGGATTTCACTGCGCTCCAGACAGTCCCAAGGGGTAGCGGCTGTCTAGATGAAGGGGTGGAGATACTACACATTCGAGAGGGAAAAGGGGAGCTTACCGCCACGGTCGCAGTTGGAGAAAAGGACCGACAAGAAATTGGCACAATTCCTCTGAGGCCGTGTGGAAGCGACGAGTTAACGTGTCCCACAAAGGCAGCCCTCAGGTCGACAAGCAAGTCAAGCGCGAGTGTGGAAAGATGCCGTCGATCGCAGGCGTACCCTAACCGGCATGTATCTGCAAGGGGAGAAAGCATAAAATTTAGCACCTGGACTGCGAACCATGACATCACGCACCGCGAGATGCAGGAACCAAAGAATTGGAGAAAATTAAGTTTGGGGGATCCAACATACCTCACGCTCAGCACCTAAAAGGGGCCAACAAGGGCTTGGGATGAATCGCGATCATGTATGGACTCGGCAGTCGTCGCGCTTGGTGACCAGCGGCGAGGGTTGCAGCTTGGAGTTTGGCGTGATCGAAGAACCGGCTGACTGCTTGGTGCTTCCGTCGATTGACTGCAGTATGCAACCTGCTCGCTTCGCCGAAAGAATCGCGAAGCCGGAGGTTCCCAATTGAGGAATGGGAACGGTCGAGCTCCCAGGTCTTTGCAGGACCAAGGGAGAGAGCGGTCGAGGGGGTGGGAATGGGGAGGATTCCTTCGTTGTCGAACCGAAGAATGTCCTCGACAGAAATTCCAGGAGCGTGGGCGGAAGGTGCGGGGAGGGAGCCGTTGAAGCTAGAAAAGACGGACAGGAAAATGATTAGAGCGGTGGCTTCCTCTTTATGTCCAGCATATATTTCCTCGTCGTCACACCCGAACTCCAAAAGTGTAAGAAATATGAAGCAGCACACAAGCACGCAGGCAATACCCACCTCAACACAGTCCGGCCAGGATCCTTTTATGGCTGGGGAGCTTGTCGGGGGGCCCAGAATCTGAATCTCCTCCTTCCCTCCTTTTCTCGGCAACGAGAAACGGTTTGTTGGAAGGAACGGTGCGGGAGAGGGAATGACTGGTTGCGGATGGAGGAAGAAAGGGAAAGGAAAGGGGAGGAGGAGATAGATATTCGCTCAGGTAGGAGGAGGATGGAGAAGGGGAAAAGGGAGTGGAAGACAAGCGAAGATTGGTTTAACGGCCGATTTTAAGACAGGGCCCCAGTTTGCTCACCAAGGCGCTGCTGAGCACCAAGCAACCAAGCAACTTGCAGCATCGGTCATAGTGAGGTACCAACCCTGGTCTGGTTGCAGGAGCGCCAGGCGCGCAGGGTCAACCAGGGCAGGTACTTGGACCAGCGACGCCTCCTCGACGCCAAGAACCCTGACCCGTGCAAGGTCCTTTTCTGTTCGCCCGCGGAGCCAAAACGCAAGGCCGCATTCTCACCCCCCCGTCTCGTCACTCGCTCATCAAGATCGATTCAGACAGATGGAGTCACAGTCACGACGACGCAACGTAAATACTGAGCAGTGAGCATAACGTGCCAGATAGACCACCTCGTAGAATCGAGGCCGAGGCCGGTCAGAGATAGCACGGCCAGGCCACACACACGGATGCAGACAGCTACATAGATTGAGAGAAAGACGGACGAGTCACGGCTTGCGGATTGAGGATGAACAGGGTTCGTCGAGCAGGTTCGGTCCAGGTGGGATGCGGAGGTCGCACTCAGCCAGGCACAGTGAGAAAGGTCTGTCTTTGGTGCCTTGGTTCCTCTGTCTGTCTGGGAGGGGGTGGGCAGACGGCGATGGAGGGTGAGCATGGATTTGTGTGGATTGGTCGCTCGGCTGGGAAATTCAGGCCGGGGGGAGGAGAACAGGGATGCGCGGGTGCTGGGCTTGCAGGGCCTCGTCGCGCCCCATCGCCTTTGGTTGACCACTGGCTGGCCGAGATTAAGAGGCCCAGGATGCAGAGCAGGACCAGGTGGACCGCAGCAAAACTCATTCACAGACACGGTACCATAGTATGCACCGACAAAGCGTTGCACTCCGAGAGTCTAAGTTGGTGTCGTGTAGTCGTGTCTGGCGTTTTTTTCTGGCGCGAACCTTTCTTTCGCTGAGGGACCGTTCGCCGCAACCGCCGTGTTCACTTTCGACTGATTGACGGCTGGTTAGAGATTGCACCCCCATTGCCAAATGTCGGGGCTTTGTGCTTCACTCAGTTGCGGGTCGGGGGGAGCGCGGATCCTCACAGCTCCAGAATTGGACCCCAGAATTCCGCTTGTTCCATGGCATAGTATTATTTCGACAATGCGGACAATTAGCTGTTGGCAGCTCACCGACGGGAGCCAGCAGCCAAACCCGGATTGTCCATGTGTGCGCCCGGTTGATACTTCGAAAACCACAGGTTCCCGCAATGGAGGACCCCAAGCTTGTCAGTTATTTGTTTTGGCTGACAAGCACTATCGGCCTGTTTGTTTATTGCATTGAGCTAGATGGCCGGCCTGATCCCCAGGCCCTCTCCAGACGAGACGCTTTTCTTGTTTCGCTGCCCTCCAAGCACGCAAATTCAAGACAGCCGGGTCGGCGACCCAGGTCGACGTGCAAGTCGCATCCCAATACGGATTGCATGTTGAGGGAGCGAATTGCGGGCCATCCATGTCGCTAAACTACAATCAAGAAATGGAGGTGGCATAAGGCCAGTTGCATGCAATGGAATGAAAAGTCCGCTTAACCCTGAAGGGCAGAGCCACTTTGACAATTTTCTTTCTTGCGTCTTGCAAGAGTCGAGCATGTGGGTTCTGTAACTAATTGATAGGAATGTGGGTTTGGTTTGTTTCCTGCGACTCCCCCCCCCCCCCCAAAAAAAAAAAAAAATCAAGGAAAGTGATATGTGGTTACATTTCCAGTCGTTTCCAAGTCAAGCTAAGGGTTTGTGAAGTGGGTTGTCAAGGGAAGGCAAGCGCGATCGGCCTTTGACCCGAACACGATCTTCCTTGGTGAAATGGAAGCTCTTGAGCTGAAGAGCTGGGCCATTGGCCAGTGGTGAAGCTGATCGCCAGCTGCTTGGATACTTCCGTAATTGGCAGGGAGCGGTCAGTTCTATTCGTGCTTCTGTCTGTCCCGAAAAAGAAATTTGTTAGTCAGCCGATCCACTGACAGCATTCCACACGGAGGTGCTGGGTGCTAGGATGGAAATACGACCTGCGACATCATTGTCAACGTCGTGTCAAGTATCTGGCCCGAATTAAATTCCAGACGGGATTGTATTCGATAGCGCTAGATATGGTATAATATCTCCAATCATTTGGTCGCTTCGCTGAGCGAAGTCTTGAGATTTCCCTGCTCCGGTGCCGATAAGCCCGACCTTCTTTTGTCCTGGCTTACTTGCTTGGTGTGTCCATATTAAGGCACTTCAACCTCGCAGAGTTCTGTATTTCAGTCTTATTCTGATCAGATACTCTCTCCTTTCGGTACCATTGACAGACACCAAGGCAAGATCTTGGGGGTACCTATCCCAGATTGTTCGATGTCCTCCCCTCATCACCAAAGCCATTGTCGTTGAGAGAGCTGCCAAGGGGTGTGTGCGTAGTGAGTCCTACCTCCAAGTGAGGTACACTTCCAATTCACTCATTTCGTCGCAGCAGTGTGCATTTCAGAGATTTCAACGATATGGTTTTCTGGACCTTTGTTGTTGTGCTCGATAGCGGGCTTACAGCCTCTCCAGACCATCCCACTTTTATCAGCCGCTAATGCGGGCTCCATCACATCTCCCTGCTGTGCCTTCACATCCACTCCGGTTCCATGCTCGATTTGTGGTGCTGCGCGTATCATCTGAGCTTGGCGTGTTCGTGTTTAATGGCTTGCAGCGACAGCAGACGGCGATGGGTAACTAAAGAGGCATCGGGGACAGGAACAGCGGTAAACTGAACTTAGCTGCACGCAAATGGGATTTCTTTCCAGACCACAGGTTTGGCAGACTGCAGTGGGCACGAAGACTCCAGGCATCTGGGTCAGCCAATTTCGCAAATGCACAGCTACTGCTGCATCATCAGCTTCCAGTGAGCAGCAAGCAGCGTATTGATGTGGCATGGACGGTTGTTCCCTGCGCCAATGCAAAACCCCTTGAGTTCGCTGAAAGCTCGGCCAGCCAATCAGAAACGGGCGACGCGGTGCTGCACGACTTCAGAAACCCAATTTAATCATGCGTGTCATGATGGGGAGAAACGCCCAATCCCATTCGTTGTATCCACCGCAGGCCTCGCCCAAGCAGGCCGCGACAGATCAGCGATGCGACATCTTGCGACTGCAACTCCATCTCCACAGGCTAGGAGACGGCCATTTTGTTTTTTCCGGTTTTTCTTGCCCGGCCAGGCCGGTGCTGCCCTGGAAATGCGGGGACCTGCCACACTTGCCCTCGGCCTCGGCCGGAATCTCTTCCTGGCGGTCGATCTGATATCGACCCGGATGTCACAACCGCCCACCTGGCGACCGGGTTGCCAGCCGATTAGGATTCAGGCAAATGCACTACGCAGTCGCAACGGGCCACCGCCAGCCAAGGGCTTGCCTACAACTCTCACCTCGCAAGACCAGCCGACAACTCACGGCATGCCGTGCACAGTCGCACCGAAACAAACCAAAAAGCTGATAGACGAGCTGCCTGATTGTCTGGCCAAAAATTGATTGCCTTGCATGCTGTGGGACACACAGCTTTTGATAGTCGAAACGTCCTGCAGCACGGCTATTGTCTGCCCGCGCCGTCACATCATTTTGTTACTCACCTTTTCATCAGGCTGGCGCACGCAGCTTTGGGAACTTTTGGATTGATCCGCGAGCCGCTCCTCTCCTGGCTCACCAACCACCGCGGCCGTGTCCCACTCACTGCCAGAGCTAATAGGCGAGTGGAACTGCCACCTGCAAGCAGCTCTGAGACATGGAAACGAGGACCTTGACCGACTCTCGCAAACGCGATGTTTCTGTGTCCGCGCGATTGTCGCCTGCAGCTACGTCACCCAGTTCACAAATCACGAAGGCAGGCGTCTCGTCTACTCTCATTGTCACCTTTCTCGAATCACGGCGATTGGTCCAATGTCTCGGCATGGTGGTTCTGCTCACCCTGCTGGGTCTCCGTGGCGGCAAGATTGCTCCCCCAACCCATCCCAGGTTACCAAAGAGTCAGAGGGCCTACATAGTATCTCTTCCCAGCCTCAACCCAAACAGTCGCAACACGCATGGCAAGCACACAAAGTAGCTGGCCGTTGTGTCTGCTATCCTGAGCAATTGATGGATTATCCCGGCAGCTCTCCATTCACGAGCTCGCCTGGCCACACCTCCACGTGTCCCGAGCTATAAAATGCAGCAGTATACCGCCAGCGAAGCTGCCGGTAATATTACAAGCGACCCAGTTTACCTCCCCGTCTCGGTAGCTGGCAATACCTTCGCACTCAGACTTGATCAAGTCGGCTGCACTTTGAGATCGGGTTGGTCCGCGTGTGCCTGCAGCCTGCTGTTGAGCCCCCCACGGCTCGAGATCGTCTGAACTTGAGGGCCGGCAGAAGTGGTTCACATGGCCCTGAGCAGCCCGTCTGTCTCAGTCGCTCTGTTGAGAACATGATGCCAGATACGTACCTAGATTGTGGTACTCGCCAGGTCGGATGGAGTCAGGGCCGTGCTGTTTATCTTTTGGCCTTCAGGATTCCCCACAGTGGCTGGCTGAGCCTTGGCCACGCTACGAATGAGATTCAAGATAATTATCAAGGGTATAGGCTTAACTTCGGCATGGGTTAGGGCAGCAAGAATAACCCTCCCGCGCGTCACTAACGCAGTCATCCCGCGGACATCAGTCAGCCGAGCTCGTTTCGAGCGACCCAGCCCTGTGGGAGATCAGTGTTGGCGCGTGATGTGAATTGAAATATTCCCCTTCCCTCATAACTGCGAGAATAGCCTTTCCTGGACAGTAAGAACGTGTTCCTCCCGGGTTCTGGTCTCGTATCTTGCCACTCCTGCGAGCCAACCAATGGTCAACTGGACAACTCCCGCACCGTCTCTGCTTTAGCCGTGCGGGTGTCCGGTCGGGGCACATAGAATGAACGGCTGTAAAGACATCAACGATATACCAGAAGCTAGGTATTGCGCCTTTCTTCCGCGTTTACCCCTCACGTCCCCCGCGCAAATGGAGGGAAAGCAGAAAGGCGCGTTGCCACCGACCAATGAAATGGCTGGTAACCACTCGCTTTGAAACCAAGACTGCTGCCAGCGCACCAAGGAGGGTAGTCAACTGAAGCCTTCAAAGGCCGGCCTAGCAGCGCGATTGGTGAATCGACAACTTTGTTTGCGCAAGCCCAGGTTTTTTTGTCGCTTCATGCTTCAACTCCGGGTGGCTGGGAAGCAAATGGGGACGCCGATTTGGTGGCCGAAAACGCGACGGAAGGGAGAAACTCAGCTACCATGGTCGATCCATCCATGTTCACCGCCACTGGAGCCCGACGCAGGTGCGTCATATGGTGTCCTTGTCTGCCCCCCCCGAGTAGCCGGTCGACTCGGCGGCGTCGACGGAATGGTACCCCATTTCTCTCCGCCAGTGTGGAAACAGCGGCAGATCACGCGTTATCTCACCCTGGAACCAATATCCCATCGATTGGGATGCATTCTTCCAAGGCAGTTGCTGAGCAACTTTTCGATATGCCTCCACAGTGGGTTTATGGCTAGCCATCTCCGAGCATGAGCCTTGCAGTGCAGCACGACGCAAGCAAGGCATGTATCGGCGGTCGGGTGGGCCCTTGAGGCAACCAGATGCAAGCGTTTTACTGGAGTCCTGCAAACTGCGTCGTTGACAGGTTTATGGCTCGAAGCCGAGGTGCCAAGGCTACTACACCACAGCGCGGCTTGGCTGACAAAATTACGACACGGAGTCGTTTATTACCTGGCTCAGTCGCCTCTTGACAGCTGTTTGCCTCCTCTAGACCCGAGCACGAGTTGTGGATGGGAGTGAGGGGTTCTTCCTGGGCAGCGAAGTTGATTGGGCTGCCATATGCCTCGCCTTCACTGTCCCACACATCCTGGCTGATTGATATGGGCTCAGGTCAAGGGTCTGGATGAACCCTTCTCTTGCGGACAAGGACTCATCCATGAGCCTACTGCGGACCAACGACTCGGCGTCTTGAACAGTTCCACGGCTACACATCCTTTTTTTTTCTTCTGCGGGGACGTGTTTGTGCCTCGTTTCTTGGGAAACCGGGAACGTTAGTTGTCAACCGTCTTTTCTTTTTCATCGGCTGTAACTGAGGTGGGGCGGGACCCCCAATGCTAAAGTTGAAACCCGATCCCAGCCGTCACGCGAACATCTGACAACATTCGTCAAGTTTACGTGACTGCGAACCGAAGGCGCGTGTGTGTCTTATCAGTAACATAGAGCGACGCGAATCCTAGATTGTTGTTGCGATTTGTGCTGCAAAGCATATCTAATGCCCAATAGCGGAGTCGATGTGGGTTTCTTCAGCACGTGTAGCTTCGAAGCGGCTTTCGGGATTTCGGTCAGGGACATGGATGCTGGGACTGAAAACTCGCTGACACAGCTTCAGAACATTGGTTTGGCAGAAAAACACAGTTACTAGCAATGACACGACATGATGGACAAGCTTGAACGGAATAGGCCATCGGGAATGTTAGTAACACCCCAGGAATCAGAAAAGAAACCCTTGCGCTCGGGCAGCTTCTGGAAAATTCATCGAAGACAGCTGTCCTTGCTAGCTGCAGCTGAAGGCAACTGGTAAGGCTGAACTAGTGGTGTGCCACAAGAGGCCCTGGCTGAGGGTGTGGCGCGCCGGTGTGCCGGGACCCGCCAAGGGGCTCCCCGTTTGATTTAGTATACCCAGATAAGCAGAGCGGCCGGCGTGAAGCAAGAAGTGGAGTTGCTACTGTGCACGGTGCCAAAAAACCCCCCGAAATGCAACGCAACGTTGTGAACCAAGGTTCATTGCTGTTCGGCAGATCCTGGAATAGTGCTTTGCAGCGATGCTTCGATCACTGGCATGAGATTGCGGCCATGCGTTTGGTTGTTTCGAGTCGGAAACTTTTTTCTCCTCCGTCGATCTCAAGCTCTGTCCCAATGCGGAAACACCATTCTCATGGCTGAATGCAGGAGCCGCGAACCCCAATGTCGAGGTCTGAGCACACGAACCGAGAAAGTTGTTGATTAGCCGATTGACAAGAGGAAAAGAGCGGGGGCGGTAAAGTCCATTTTGAGCATCAGAGAGTGACCGAAAATGGAAAGTAGAATGCTTTCAATATGGGGCCTCCCGCTTCCTCGCTCGCCACACGTGGACAACATTTTTTCCCCGGCTTTCTGATGAATTATGTGGTTAACTTGGAGACCTGGCTAGTTTGAGACACCAAATCAAATTAACCCACAACTCTTTGACCTCGCAACACTACGTAATCGTAATCTACACGTGTTTTTATTCGAGGGCTCGGCAGTGAGGTCCTCCTCTTGGAACTCTAACCAAATACGTAGAGCATCTGACACGATGCGGAAGTTTCTCTGCAGCTCTGCAGAAGCGAGACGCAAGAGGCAGACGCAGAATGCAAATGCACGGCATAGCGTTCCCGATTGACACCACCTCACGAAAGCTCCAGTTCACAATATAAGACACCAAAAGCAGCTGCTGCGAAAGTCATGCGGCACTGGATGAGCATTTTAGGGGTCTATTCTTATAATTGCGTCGGGAGGAGGGAGTGTTAGTTCGTAGTTCCTATAGTTCCTACAGCGCTGAGCCTGAGCCGCCGTTGCATCATCAATGAGGGGGACGGGAAGTCGAGCTCAAAGCGCTGAACCCTCGGCGTCGAAACCGTGGAAACATCTGACGGATTTCAACGTGCCGTCGCGCAAGTCGCCAATGAAAAAGAGAAATATCCCGATCAACGAAGGTCTGTGAGCAGCCAGACCCTGGAACCATAATACATTTCAATTTGCACTTGTTTCCCCGCGAAAAGGGCTGCTCTTGGCTTGGTGATGACCATGAAACGGCGCAGGCGGCAGACGTTGACTGGCACGCTCCCTCTCACCCCCTCCTGTGTGGGGATTGAGTCTGGCCACTCTATCAACTGCCACTGTTTCACCATGAGTACGCCCCCTTCCTGCGCTGGGTATTGAATGAATGCCAAGAAGGACGGGATCCCGGCGTCTTCTCCGGGTTCATCCTCCGGCAGCTCCCCACTTTTTCGGAGCCCCGTGCTGCCGGTCGCTTGAGCCGGGAATCAGAGTTGGCATGTGGCACGCACAAAGTAGTATTGTTTGCATAAGCCGGAACCCAAAGACACCAACTCCCCGTTATCTTCTGGGTTGAGATTCAGTGACAGATGACAGGTCCAACGAACGGTATGCTTTTCAGCCACCCCAATAGACAACAGTTTCCGTCAAAGTGCTCTCAACATGTGCAAACCAGATTTGCGGCACGGTTCGCGCAACCGAGAAGCCAACAACAAAACTTGGCCCAGTTCGTTTCGCGCGAGCCATCAGCGCTCAGACAATATGACGGCCCACATAGCACCCGCTTTCCATTAAACGCCTCAAACAAAGACGGGATCAATTGGCCAATGGGCAGGCACACCAGGTCACGACGCCAGCAAAGCTCACGCGAGAGACGCGATAGTGCAGCCGCGATTGTGAAGTCGTGTGACGCGAAGTGTAGAAGGCTGGGAAGCGGGGTTTGTGCTGATCATGAATCATCCGACAACTGTGCAAAAGTTTGCCGTTACACATGCACAATAATCCCGGGCACGTGATTCTGAAGTACGCCCTGAGTTCAGCAGGGACGGTCTTGCAGTCAATGGCTGTCAACGCCCAGGCTCGGTCGAAGGATGTCTGTCAGTTCAGTGGGGGGCATCAGCGCGCAGACAATCAGAAGTCTAAAGGGTGGATTCAAGGCAACACTCTTTCTTCGCGTTCGGCCACTCGCATTCAACATCTGCATAGCGCTACGGAGGAGTCCGCACAAGATGAACTTTCTTTGCCGAGCACATTGGGACTTCTCAGCCTCATTGGTCGCGGGGCAAGAGGAGGCTTGGAGCTGCCTTGATTTGCTTGCAGTCAGCGAGGTTGCCGACTCCAAGCAGTTCCTCCGGTCCTGTCAGCATCCGGCGGGGTCCGTCTGCGACCAAGCGTAATTGATGCAAAGCGATTCGAAGTCTTTTTCTGAGGCACCCCTTACAGCGATCCACTTGGCGTTTTCGCGACAGCCAGCCGCTTGCTTGATGCAAGTGATGTCGTTGGACAAGAAGCCTTTTTTTCTGCTTCCCTAGAGTGTTGCAAGTTAAAAAAAAATCACGGTTAGTGATGTTACCAAAGCATTCGCCTGGCCCCTCCTTTCCTTTTGGCCTGTTGGGTAGCTGATCCATAGCTCGCCAAATCGGCCCGCGGACATGCCAGGCAATCTCGTCAATTAACGGGCATACAGAGCTAAGGTTAGTGCCGGGCTGCTGTTTTGAAGGCGCGAGGATGATGATGGACATGATGGGATCAGCAACTGAATGGATGGAATAGGACTGCAGCTGCCAGATGGGAAGCAAGAGTTGAAATTGCACGCAACCAATGGCAAGGTAAAAGCACTTTACGCGTCGAGATACCACTCGGTTGACCCGCGTCTGTCTCCCCACGGAATAACAAAGCGGGGTGGGGGAGTATGTTCCCGTGTTACCCTAGCTTTGAGGGCGAGAAGGCAAGCAAGCAAAGCCCAAGGCTACCTATTTTGGGGGTAAGAATCAATCTAGTCAATTACAATCCTCTATTCCGTCTCTCTGATCTCTTTTGTTATACCGGTAGGATGTTTCGTTCCAGAGGAGAGAGCGAGCGGGAAGATGGAGGAGGTTAACACACCACTTTATCGCACCTCATCTTGACCCTGGTGAGCATCATCTCCGGTTCACGCCCCCAAATAGCCCACCAACCCCTTCGGCGAGGAATTCTCCGACTGGATGGGTGGGTAGGTGGATTGATTTCAATTTTACCGCCTTGTATTGCCTCGTCTGTTCTGCGAAATGTGAAATATGCAGAGAGGAAGAAACACGCCCGAGGTTATTCGGTGGAACGAGGAGCGGAGTTGTGTCCGCTGATGTTGTGAGCATGACCAAGACCCAGCCAGGTCAAGCCTTGTGAAAAGGCCATCCAGTGATCAATTCTCGCGCTTCAGTCCTAACAGCCCCACAAGCCCCAGACCGAACCCAGGCGCCAACGAATGACGAGCTGAAAACGAAAAATGCGGCACGACGCTGGTCTGCCCCTTCCCTTCCCTTCCATGGCGCCATCCCGTTGGCGAGTTAACTAGCACGGCCGGCCCCTGCTGGCTGAGAAGGACCGCAGGAAATCGCCACACAGATAGGTCAGAAACCCCAACAACGCCTGCAGCCACCAGGGCTTAAAGCCTCCGTATTCCCCCGTTTTGACTAACGTTACGGATAGAAACGATGCTAACAACACGCCAGAATCAGCAGAGGCTTGGCAGCTGCGCATTGCGTGATTGGCGTGATTGGCGTGATTGGCGGAAGGTGGAGGTGGGGCTGACGGGATGGTGATTGACGAGTGAATAGCAAACAGGCCTTTTATTCCTCAAATCGAGTGTATCTGTGGTTGGTAATTTTTGGCGGCTCTGCTCTTTTGCGCCTCTGTACCTAATGTATGATGAGTTCTGGAGATTGGTACAGGGAGGGAGGGAGAGAGCTGGAACGCATGGATGTAATTAAAGCGGTATCGGCCAATCAAAGAGCGCAACTGAACCTAAAGCCCCTTTTCTCGTGCAGTTGGGTGGTGATGCTGCGCGGGTGGAGTTGGGTATTAGACTGGATTGCGTTTACATTACCTTTGCTGCATTTGCAGCGCCGTGCTGTGGTGGGGTGTAGTGTAAAAGCGAGGCAATGCATGTGCAGGCAAGATATCTATCTGCACTCACTGCATGTGTTGTGTTGTTCTGCACTGTACTGCACCAAGTGAGAGAATACATGGGTATGGCATGGGCACACGACATTGTTTTTATAGGAGAGAACATGAACATATTCGACATGTCCATCTTCACGGACCCGGGGAAGAGATATACCTAGGTACGTAACAATTGTAAGCACGAATGTCGCTTCCCATACTCTGTTCTGGACATCAGAGAAATCCGCACTGCAGTGCGGCCCGAGGATTCGATAGTTTCCTGCAACTGGTCGAGACATTGAGGTATTGAACGGGACGAACGATTCCCGGCTCAACCTGGATGGACCTTATTACAGATATAGAGCCAGGCGCATGCTGGCTCCGGTGTATTTCCTCTCTTCCCGAACAGATTTGATGTTGTTCCGATAATAGGCCATCTCCGAGACATCAGATTGGTCGGGCCCAAACCTCTTCCTAGACGAGCAGGCTTTGCTTCCGGTATGCGTATGCACTAGATGCCCAGGTATGTTCACTTTCCCGGCCTCGTATTAAGAAGCAGCCTAGTTTTTCATTGCGCGAGTCTCGGGGTTTGTTCAGCGAGGTGTTCGTTGATGATGCGACTCAACCCCCCCAACCCCAACCCCAATCAACCAGCATTTAGGAACCCATGAAGCCCATCCCGGATGGCCCGTAGGCTTAGGTTCATTAATGAACCACGCCCTTGATGTGGGTAGCCAGTGGCAGGTTCTTTGACCACATGTTCGCTGATCAACTGGTAGTATGGGGGCATGGTGAGACTGTTTGCTCTCCTTGCAGAGGCGGTGACAACCGCACATCTCATGCTCCATATTCACGTGCCTGCCTGCCATGGTATTTGTTTGCTTTTCACCCTGTACGCCCCTGATAGTCTTGCCTTGATGCATTAATCCTGGCCTTTGACTGCCCTGGGTCTGCTTAGCATCCCCCAGTTAGCTGCTCGTATCATCCTCCGTCATCCGCGCTGTCTTCCTCATCGTTCAAGCTACTGTTGTTCAGGCGTACTGTCACATCCGCTGTCTAAAGTATCTCCGTGGTACCTCAAGTCATGTTGTTCTCTATCAATCCCGTTTCCCCGTTTCCCCGTTTCCCCGTTTCCCGCCCCCATCGGACCAACGTCCATCTTTGCATAAACACACATTGATGGACAACAGGCTGCCTTTTGGTTCATCATCAGGATGGTAAGGCGTCGAAGAGTAGCTCAGGGTGCAGGTGTTGGGCAGCTAGAGATATTCTATCTCACATAGCCGTTAACCCCCCTCGGGCACGAATCAAGCTAGTTGCTTGCTGAAAGAAAAGGGGACTATAGGGGTCCCGGGATGCTGGGGAATGGGATAAGTTCATCTCTATCCCTCTGGTGATCCACAAATCAGTTATCAGGCCACCGCCTCAGCGAGTTCAGCAGAAAATGACAGATTCCGGTTTCGTAGAATGTACCGCCATGTGAAGTGACGTGACACCGCAGCTCCTATGGGCCCCACAGAAAGCTAAGGTCTCGCGACCCTCTAGGTTTGCAGCAGCGTCGTGCCAATGGCTGAAGCCAAGCGTGTGAGACTCGTTCCTTCCTTTTGTTGCTTGGAATTGGCGAAGAAGCGGGCAACGGCCGCCAGGGTACAGTTGGAACCAGACTGAGCCGTATCGTCGGTACCAAAAGACCGCGCTTGTTCGTGAAAGGCTATGAAGTCTACACTGTGTTAAGCAAAGTACTGGGTTAGAGCGATAATATAGAACCGATGCTGAGAAAACATTCGCTGAAACTTCAACAACGGGAGTGCAGGTGGCCAGGCAAGCCCCATTATTGGAGCTGGTGTGCAGATGGATAGTGGCTCACACACTGGAACCGGAAAACTTGGAGCTTTAGAACCACGCCAGCGCTCGAGAAACTGAGATACGTAGACTAAGGCTCATACGAGGTCTGTCTTGGACTTATAGAGTGACAACAGGAGATTGCCTGGCTTTCATTTCCAATCCGAGTCCGTTCGTTGATCTGGAGACGGGTATAAGGCCAAATGGACTTATCGATATTCCGCTTGAACTTTCATTGCTTGAGTTTGTACTTTTGCTGAGCTCTTCCATGGGCACACACGCAAAATTCAGCCCGAGCTGACGGGGTTGACTGTCTCCAATAGGTGCCCAGGGCCCTGTGCGGCAGTTCCTAGGCTAGATAGAGGGTGCGGATTGCAACCTTGGGTCTCTCCCACTCGTCTTCGGGCCGAGTCGGTTTCGTAGCACCCATGATGCGTCAGGAGGCATCCCATCAGAATCTTCAGGTGGAACTTGAGACAAGAATCACGGGTGTTGGACATAAATGAAAGAAGCGATGCATAATCCTGCGGGATGTGTGGCCGTGAATTACATGCAAAGGTTTCAGTCTGGCCTGTTGCTGAACAGCCGAATCGAGTAGAGATTGCCCCTCGCCCTTGCAAAGTTTGGGTTAAAAAACCCACCAAAAAGAAAACCAGACAATGAGAGCCTACGTAAGGGATGATACGACCAATACAAAAGAGAAACCCAGGGCTATGGATGGGGTGTGATAATGCCAATTGATGAGTAGTTGTGATTATGTTTATGTCATCCTTCTTCCAGCGTGGCTGCCACCGGCCCAACAGGGGGGAGGAGGGAAGACGGGAGCTCCCCCGCTCGCTCCAAAATTATAGATTATATATTTTTTAAAAAAAACACAACACCAGGGATTCGCTAGTTGGCACCGACACAACTACTACTATGGCCCTCACTGACTTCTCTTCTGTAAGGGTGCAGACGGGTCCCTGAGTTCTCCAGTGGGTACCTCCTTATAGACCACGCGTGAAAGCTTGTTGACATTGATGGGATCGTTAGGGGGGATTGAGGGCCTGGAGGCTCTGCCTTGTCAACTTACACTTCCACCCAAATACTCGCACGGCACCTTGATGGGGGAATATATGGGGGGTTTGGTATGCAAAGGATTGAGCGTCATCGCCAGTTGGGCTTCGGAAACCGATAGGTAGATTCACGAGAGCCGCCATCCCGCTACGCCCACCCCCAGACCAAGATGGAGACAACTTTCAACCAGCTGCTATCCCTACTAAATTTCATCCCACAAAGATACCATATGTCGTACTAACTCATTCATGCTTTCTCGGCAAATGCGTCGGTCGAATGCTGTAGTTGGCTATCCCGTTAGTTCAATTGACACACCGTAGTTCCTTAGATCGAGCTTGGGTACGATCATTCCCAGAGTTACTGGTGTAGTCTACGCGTGATATTGTTCTTTTGGTGACTCGCTATATGTTTCACCTTTTACGGTTGTTTGTGGATACCCCTTTTCGTTGTTGCTACAACGCCAAGGTAATACACAGTGTGCACACACAGGAGAATACTTGGCAATAAGAGCTGTGAAGATACCTAGTTATCCGAACAGCTCACGCAGAGTGATATAAGCAGTCTACGGAGTAGACTTGCTCATTATCAGACGGAGCCCCCCTCATACTTGACCCCCACTATCGTATATAGTGGCTACACACCCTGCCACAGCGAGCCATGAACCGTTTCGATACTGCGTAAAACAGAGAGCCTCACCCTTTGGATATGATATCCCGTAAATTGACCTACACCACCACCGCCAATACTCCCAATCGGTAAACATAAATAAAACTGTGACGGTAGGTACGTATGGGCGAGATGCACTGTGCTGTGCTCCCCCCCGCTGTCGACACTGATTGAAAGCGGTGATATCAGATCGCCACGCATCAGAGTTATACACTAGTTGGTTACTTTGGACCTCCACTATCGGCTACTGGTTGTCTATCCGACCATATCGTGTGTGTCGAATTTACCCACCCCCTCTAGTCGTGGTTCTCTCCGCTGACCGCATTTGTCCCTTTCTCGGTATCTACTGCTGGAACATACATACATACCGACCCAAACAGGCTCGAACCAAACTAGATACACGCATATGTAAGCATTTAGGCAATCGATCAGGGCAGGTTGAGATAAGCCATCCTGACTGCACGCGATACAGGCGCACAACCAAGATATAGACGGTCGGGAGCCACGCGGCCGGCGGGAAACGCCCTTGGCACTGCAGAGCCAGCGTTGCTTGTTTGTCTTGTCCCGTTGTCCTTGGCATCGAGCTTTCCGAGTGCCGAGATGACCAGGTTTACCGTTCCATGCAAACCAATTTCAATCTCATCTCACGGTTTACCAGTCAAGCACAGTGAGATGCCAAGAGCACTGCACTGTAAAGCGCTTCGTCCGCCTCCCTCGATTGGCGGCGCGCTGCGGCTTCCGATCTGTGAACGCGACGACAACTAGGACATATAAGCTATCGTGGGTTGACTCGGTTAACAACCTAGTTCAGTTTTGGTGAGATACCTTGCACATGCACCGTATTTGTATATTGTACTTTTGGTTTTGGGCCTTCATCCCATACATCTCATGCAGTCCATCACGAGATTATCTTTTAATCTCATATTCCCCTTTCCGAGGTCTCATCAGTTTCTTCTCATGCAGTGTTAAAAACTAAGCCGACAGATGACTGCAGAAATGGGCAAACATTTCAGCTGTGCGCGCGCCTGAACGCCTTGCCCTGGCCTCGTCTTCAAGGCGAATATACAATAAGACAAAAATCACATCTTCTCCTAAACCCGATCTCCGAAAGGCAAGACGACACCCTGTACCCATGTTTCTCCGTTTCCTGCGCGTACTGTTCCCACCACAGCGCCTCAACACCCAGGCGTAATGACAATAGAGGACAAAGGGAAGTATTTGCAGAGCAGTGATACATCCAGCGCCGTCAAAGAGGCTACTGGGTGCAACTATATGTTCAAAGGTAGTAAGAGATGATGTGGTGGCGCCGAGTCTATGCTCAGGATGGCGAAAAAAGGGTACTGTGTAAAATTAGACACAATGGAAAATTAAAACCCGACTGTCCTCGTAATACGATTCGGCCCAGTGGGTGGTGACGTGTTTTCAGGTTTTGAGTCGATATCACGCCGTCAGGGCCCCTGTAAAACAGCAGCATGGCACCATACGGAGCCACAGCATCGGAGGGCGATGGGGGTATCATGCTGCTCAAGGAACAGCGGCGCCATCACCCAACGACCTGGGTCCGTCTTGTGAAACCCGGAGTTGGAGTCAACGGGCAGGTCGGAGTGCATTTAGGGGAAGGGCGGCCCTTGGTTTTGCGGAGGCGGGAACTGCTGGTTCCTATGGCCGTTCTCACCGCGAGCTGCTACCCACTCAGCGTTTCCGCTCTGACGACCGGGCAGGTCAACAGAGACGGGCACCTTGGTGTCATCGTTCGAAGAGCCTGGCCCGCGCCTTCCAGAGCCGCTTCCGCTTGGCCCGGCGTCGCTAGAGCCTGGCACCAATTCGGTGACGGCCTGGGTGATGGAGGCTACAACGTAGGTTCGCAGCTCACGGTCTTCCCTTGAGTCTTCTTTCTCCAGCTGGAATCGTCGTTCCTTCTCCATGTTGGCTCGGCGAAGATTCTTGATTTCCTGGAGAATGTACAGCAAAACTTCCTCCGGGCATCGATTCCGGTCGTTGTAGTGATCCGACTTCCGTACATATCGTCGTGTGACGTCAGTCGCACCGTCGATGGAGAAAGCGATACAGTATGACATCTTCTTGCCCCAGCCTTCAGTGTACAATCGCGGGTTGTCCCAAGCTTCCTCGCAAGCATCAACATGGACCCACCGCTTCTGGTGTTCTGAGTACACCTCCGTCCAAACATGATCCTCAGCGTTCCAAACCCAGCGAACACGGCCGCCAACAGCCCGGCAGAGCATGCTGAAGCAGTTGGCCCACTCGCCACAGCGGCCACGACGTGTCTGCAGTAATCGCCATACGTCGCTGTAACGAGGGAAACGCTCGTACACACCGCAATTAAGGTTCGAGCACCGGTAGAGCTCTACTCGTAAAGCGCCACAAGCGCTCTCTTCGGGCGTGGGAGGCGTCATACCGTGGGCGATGGTCGGCGATAAGCAAACTGGACAAGGGGGGTTGTTGACCCATGTGAAAAAGGACCTCTTGAACCACCTATGGTCCCAGTCAGCGACTGCCCAAAACTACCACGACAGAGAACATACCTGAGCAAAGCCCGGATCACGCAATCCTGATATCCCCATTCTGGCTTGCGCCCGTCGCCCATACTTTCAGCCTGCGCTTGTAGCACTTGGCTCTCCTCCTCAGCTTCGCTGTATATCCTATCGAGGGGTATTACCTGCAGTGCCTCGTCTAAGAGTCCTGGGTTTTCGTACTTTGTCGGTGTTGCGGACAGTGAGATAAGCATATTCCTAAATTTTTGTGATTGTTGGTCCTGAGGTGATGGTGGGGTCGGGATTTTGGGTAGGTTTCGAGCTATCGAGTACGACGGCGGTCTTGACGGACTACCAGCGCCGTGTGACGTCGATGGCCGACCTTGACCCGAGGTTGTTGATGGTGGTCGGAGGTTGTTGGATGAAGCTCGCTCGCGCGGCGCGGGGGACCCTTGGCGTGACCTCGTCTCAAGCTCATTCAATCGCTTCGTTCGTAACAATTGTTCGAATCGTAACCTTAGATCGTGTGCCCATTCCTCCCCGAATTGGCCAGGCGGCGCGTTTCCTCCGTCGCTCGCCATGGCTGTGTAGTCGTTGTCGTCGTTGTCGTCGTCGTTGTAGGTGGTGAGGTCGAGGTGGATGTAGAGGGTGTCGCAGAGAACAACGTCTCTAACGACTGTGCTCTCCCAACCGTCGATCAAAAGTCGAATGTTGGTGGGTTCACCTCCTTTCTTTCGTCTCGATTAGGGGCGAGCGTCGCTAACTTGCGACGTCGTCCTCGTCGTCGTCAGCAAACTCGCAATCGCGGAGATCGGATGGAATAGTCCTTCGTCAGAGCGGGGACGAAAGGCGCTCTCAGTCGGTGGACGTCGCTTAAAACTGGCTGATATTCAAGACACCTTTTCCCGGCGTGGGCGGCTGGGCCAAGGGCGAAGTGTCTCCTCTGGAGCGCTTGACGGGTCAGGATCGCCGCCTAATTGCGAATTGCCGCGCAGTGCGATCGTGTCGGCTCTTGTCTCGGTCGCACGATCAGTCCTGGGCAAACTGATGGCCGTGTATGTCGGGGCGTTATGGCGCAGACAGAAACGTCGCTGTCGACGAGCAGACGCCGCTGCCGTTTGAACGAGCGAATGCGGTTCGAGATGGTTTAGTTGGTGGAGGTGTAGGTCGGACCTCCCAGGCGGCGGAGATGGGCAGACAGGGTAGTAGAGGCAAGGCAAGGCCACTCTGACGGGAGGGGACCGGAGACCAGGGGGATAAAGCTGCGGATTGGGAGCGCAAGGTTTCAGGGAGCCGACCGAAGCAGAAGGGTGTGCAGAGGCAAGCATACGTATGGCGTCTCCACGGCACACTCCCAGGGGTTGCGTGGCAGGACATGCGCTGGAAAGCGGATGAGCATTGCTCAGCCAAGTAACTGCCTACGCCCCTCTTTTCGGGGGAGCACTTGCCCGGCTCCGTCTCAATCGCTTCTGCTGCTCTCTATTTTCTGAGATTTCGCCTTCTCTCTTTTCTTTCTTTCTTTTTTCGCGAATTGCAACGGGGTTTCTCTCCATCTTGCAAGAGTGCAGGTAATGGGTTAAATTCAGCTCAAGATTGAGGAAAAGGAGGGGTGCACGCAGCCGGAACAACGATTGCGCTAGAGGGGGCGACGCACAGAGAGGCACTTGGGCGAGAGAACGCGCGTCCATTTCAATTTGGGAGCAGCCCGGACCAATCAGCGCTGGGCTCGGGTCCCTCCGCCTCAAATGGGGGGGTCTCACGCAAAAGGCTGGAGTCATCCTCATGTCTTCTGGCTTTGTCACGATTTCGAGGACATTTTCACGGATTTGAACGGCTGGCTACAAGAGACGGAAACAATTGACAAACCGCCATCTTTCCAAACCTTCTCCTGTCTTGTGTGATGATGCTGACCAGGTGGCGGCGATATCGTTTCGATCCGCGCGAAGGGACTGCGTCAGCATCTGCAATGGGCCTGATGATGGGGTAGACGGGATCCATGTGGGTCGGCGATGACGAAGCGTGACTTCCTGGGTGCCGAAACCGTTGTTATACGTTTGGGGGCCGCTTGTGGCACTCGCCCGTGGAGAGTGTGGCTGAAGCTACATCTGCCTCCGTCTGTGGGCCGCCGCGCCTCCGCTACGAACATGACCTCAACCGCGAGCAATTGTGATCGAAAAGCCGAAGATACGTATCGTGCTGTAAGAATAGGCGCTAGATTGCGGAAAGCGGCCTGGTATCTTATCAGGAAGTGATATATTTCCTGCAACTTTTTAGTCCCAATTGGTTCGCTCTTGAAACAGCCAGCATAAAAACTTGCAGCAACATCAGGCAAAAAGAGCAGTCGTGAACTCAGCCCCCGCCCACGGCCAGAACTAGGGTCGCATTCTTGCATATATTCTTGCATATTCTTGCACACACAGTGTGAGCCCTTGGCATTTCCCATCCGCGGATTTGCTCCATCTATTCGGTTGTTGCAACATTACAAGATAAATACTGCGTAGTGTAGGTGCGTGGACTACCAGAAAGCTTTTGCGCTCATTACATTACCTTACGACAGCACGCCGTGCCTGGGAGCCCACGGGAACCCAGAAAACCTACTAGCTGACAACCGAGTTCGAGGGGCGAAAATTATGGGATCGGACGCGCGGAGGACCGATGAGAGGAGTTTGCCGCCACTGAGCAATAGACTCCCTCGATGTTCACGACGCACAAATTTATGTTTGCGTGGACCTCACGTTATGAGCTGTCAGACCCTGATTCCCAATGGAGCAATACCCCTCCGCCTTCAACACAGTGCGCACACGGCGATCCCGGCAATCAGCGGCACTGCTTCGATACCAATGATTACGCGGCGTCCTGGTGGTCTTTGCGCCTATTGCGTGGACGGGCTAGGACTCAACGACGATCGGCGTCCCCAGCGCTGCACGTTAACGTCTCACGGCGCCGGCCGCTGCTTAACCCATTAATAAAACCCCCGGATCGCCTCGTCTAGGCACTGCGGGACTGCCCCAAAGACTCATGGTTATGAAGCGGCCTCTTGGCAAGCCCCTTCGTGGGACCTCTCGTCTGGCCGACCCGGATGCTCACCGAATAGAGGGCTCATCTCCTGCTCACGTGGCGATGTATATTGGCCCATATTCCGCTGTCTCCAACTGTTTTTCCTTGTCCTGGCCGGAATAGCCTATTTCAAACCATACCACCCCCCGCCAAGCAGAGTGTTCGTGTCAGACTCTAAGATACTTGTGCTTCAACAAGACTGCTTCTTGACGACGACATTACGGACAACAGTAAGTGACCTCGCAGACACGACAGTGCTCGCATGCATCTCGATATTTCGACGACCTGTCCTCCCTCGGTGAACGCAGCGCCAAGATTCGGCTCTGGCCTTTAACTTCTGTGCCTCCATGGGCACAACACCTCTCACTCTGTTTCTGAATCTCCAGGCCTAAGCGATGACCTCCCACGCCCGATGTCCCAGCGTGGATCTATCCTAACCTTGACCTAGGCAATGCCCCGGCTAGTCGAGCGAAAAAAAAATTGGGGTGTGTAAGAAGGATCCTGTAGGTTGGGCGGAGACCGAACCTTCTTAATGAACGCGCGTCTCTTGCCCTTGGCCCATCCATATGTCACGAATCAAAGGAAGTCATAGTTGCCAATTCTGGCTCCGGTCTTCACCGTGCCGGCCATTTGCATCGCTGCTGCAACCATGTCTACGCTACCTAGTCATGTAACCCCCGCAGTGTGCAAAAGCTGTCTAAAGTAAGCCATGAATCAGAACTAGAAGATAGTGTGTGTATTTTCCTGACGCTATCTCTGTAACGAAATGATATCGAATCATGTACGAGCTTTCTAACACCCCAACGAACCAGCCATCTCAACCCAGAAGCCCTTGGAGTCCCAAACTTGGCTGGATCTCTTCGGTCCGATCTACTTCAGCGCGGCCCACGAAAACCAGACCTAGACCCGGACCCGGAGAAACGCCAACTTTTGTAGGGTTGCCCCGTCCATTGGGACTGGAACAAAATCAGCTGGATTCGTGAGATATACACAACCTACGCTAAAGAAGTATCTACGCTAGGTTCGCTACCTAAGGAAGGTAGGTACCTAACTAGGCAACTGGTACACGACATGTTGCCACCGTTACGTCCCTTCCCCTTTCCTGTTCAGTCAAGAGATAGGACACATTCACGTGGGCGTCATATCTGACGGACCGAGGCGTTGAGGGCGGGGTGACGAGATCACGAGGCAGTGAGACAATATGATTCAGTAGTGTTGTATGAGACGAACCACCAGTCTTGTATTCTTTTATCTTTGCCACTGCCTCGAAATGCCAGGACATAACATGGCAATTACGAATACGCTGCACACGAGAGGCTGCAGATCACACAATGACCTACTCCACGATGGCCATATCGACAAGACTCTTACCCAACTCTGTTCGAACCTATTCTAGGTTTTAACAGGCCGTAATTTTCTACGCGACCTAGATACTTTCAGGCCCGGGGGATCTGGGAGCGACCACCAACCCAATGCTCCCCAGATAATACCCAGAGATATTGCGCATGGGGAACTGGCAGTATCCGTATCCCGCCAAAACTACCCATCAAAGGCCGTCGTAAGCTCCCTTCCATCCCAAGTACTGTTTGCCGCGACCGGACATCGTTCATGTCCTCCCTGCTCTCACCTCTCCCATTCCCCGTTAGCGAAATAACGTGGGGGCAGGTCCAACTCGAAGCGTGGCCGCTCGACAATAGCCACCTCAAGAGGAGGCAGCCTGTCTGATGCTGCACCCCCTCGGCGCTTCTTCGACGGTGCACTCGAAAGAGGCACGATGCCCAATATCGGACGGTATTGATAAGTATTCCACCATGGTGCCCGCTTCGGCGCATCCTCACCATTGGCTCCTTGACCGTCCCTCATGCGTTGTAGCTCACCTGGGTCAGTGTCGTCGTCATCATCGTCGAATGCGCTGCTAGCCCCAACGCTCTTTTGGTCATCCGCATCAGCCATGTCCACATCCACCCACTCCACGCCATCTGCCCCATTGGTTGTTTTGATCTCCTGTGGGACCAAAGAGTGATCCATGTTCATTTTGCCTCCAGCCCCAGCCTCATGGCCGTTGCGCTTCCGTTTTGTTCCTTTCTTCTGCCCGTCCTCTCTCGGATCAGGTTCTGGCAGATCGCGAGACAGATCGATCATGAATAAATAAGAGACTCCATAAATCCAGGCTCTCGGCCCTTGCCAAATGATCCCCTTGACGACGTCTCTTTGCATGCGGAAGGATTCTGGGAACTTGCTGATAGGATTTCTTCGCGTCCAGTCGGACAGAGACCCACGAAGGGGATCAAAAACGAATATTGATCTGTTCGTCGTGACGGCTACGAGACTGTACTCGCTACCTTCCTCAAGTCTCGTAGGAGCAAATGTTAGAGCCACGGGGATAGCGCCAAGCCTTGGAAGCAGGGCAGCGCTGGGGTTGCGAAACCACCGCTCCTCGGGCCTCTCCGCTTCCTCATCCAACGACTCAATCGAGGACGTGCTAGAGGCTTCGTCATCGACTTCCCCATTAATGCTGTTCTTCGGTTTGCCGGGGAGACGCAGGACCCAGGTGTCGATGTATCCGGCGAGGTCAGCGACGCAAAGGATTCGGCTATCAGGTGAGAAAGCAATTTGTGTTACTCTCCTGTCATATGATCCAAGACCTCCAAGTAGAATATACTTTGCAGTTTGGCGTCGGAGTCGGTGTAACCTGTAGGGGTGGGAGATTGCGTACGCAGAACCGTCATCCGAACTGACCCGAGCCGCCATAACCTTGTCACCTTCGTCGACCCAACAAACCCAGCTTCTATCCGGCGAGATCTCTACCTTTGTGGCAGCTGATGCTTCAAGGACGATGACTTTTCTAACATGCAATCGGGCCGACGATGAGGCGCCATCGTATCGAAGTTGGAAAGCTTTTACTTCAGTGGAAGTGGAGGCCACCAGGAGAGTGCCATCATTACTGATGGCGGCAGAGGTGATGTTGGACTCGCCCTGTACCAGAATCTGACCCAAAAGTTTCCGGTTCCTGCGAATGTCTTGGCCAGCGGTGTCAGCATCCAATATTTTCCTGGCCGGGTTGTGGATGTGCCAGATACGGAGCTCATTCGCCCACCAACTGAGCAGGAATCGTGCCATTGGTGCGCTTTGCAGATTGGATTGTTGAGGGAGGTGTGACAACGTCCTGTGGTACTCTTTACTGGCGGGCCGCAGAGGAAACACTATGGGAGTTGCGTCGGGGCCTGCATACAAGTCAGCAGGAGCTATCGCATTGGGACACAAGGTTGGACCATTTACCTCCCGAGACGACCACGCTCATGCCCTTTCCTTCAAAAGAAGCCATGGCCTTGACGTCGTGTTCATGGTATTTTCGGTGGTAGACTTTTGTCCAACGGCCTTGTTGCCCAGAACGCGGCTCATAGAAGACGGTGCGCTTGTCCATGCCGCCCGAGAATATTTGAGACCCATCAGCGTTGACGGAAAGGCAGAGTACGTCCTGGGTATGACTCTGAATTCTCTGGGCTTGTGTGTATGTCTTCCCGTCCCATATGCACACCTGACCCGTGGAATCACCAGAAACGATGTCGCCACGGGGCAGACACTTGACCGACCACACTATGATATTCTTGGAGCCTCCCGAGACCCCAGTGCCAAGTGACATTTGTCGCAGCAGTGTCCCGTTCCTAATGTCGTAGGCACACACCGTGCTGTTGGAGCAACCAACCACGACAATGTTGTGGTTCTGGAAAGCGATGCTGACCATTTTCGTCTTCTTAGATGGGGTTTTAATAAGTGATTTTTCAAAGTGAAGGTTGCCGTCCTCGGTCGAATAGAGCACTAGGTTGCCGTCGACGGTGCCAGCGACAAGCTTGCGCGGATTGGGCATAACGGCCCCGTTCTTCCTGCGAACCGGAGGCTGCACCCCAATGCACCAGATATCACCATGTTGACCGCTTGCATGCTTCTTGGGCTTCCCCTTCTCCAAATCCCACTCGGTGATGGTAGAAGTGTAACCAATGCTGAAGAGTCGCGATCTGCCGGGAATGGTCTTGCCATTGCTTGATTCTTCGTCGGCTTCCGTGAGCCAAACTAAGCCGTCAACACTTCGATCCTTGCCGCCGGGGATAACGAGTTCTTGCAGCCAGGTGCCGTTGAAGGGGTTCCAAATTTCGATGTCGCCATTCGCGCGGCCGACAGCCAATCGCACAGCAATGTGCTTTGAAGGGGCATTTGCTGGTAGGGACGAGTGCGAAAATGCGACCGCATTGATTGCCGAGGCCGGGTAGGGCACGAACCGGCACCTGTGGATATCCATTGTTCTGTCTGGCGCTCCGGAATGCCAGAATCGCCGAAACAACAGAAAATCTGAGTATGTATCTCGTGCCCGAGTTCTTTTTTTTCTGCTGCCAATTTCTGCCGCCAGTGACTGGCCCACTCGGAGCTGCACCATGGTCTGTGCGGATCTCACCGCTTTTGGCGGGCACCAGATACCAAGGAGCGCCACCACGGCGCTTGTGGCATAACGACGACCCCACATTATCAGACAGATGCATCCAACAGCCAATCCCCTTCGGCTCAAAAACCGCAGCATCTTCCGGTTCTGTCCCGCCTCACCTATTGCGGCAATACTTTTGGCTGGCTTTGGATCAGGAACTTCCGTAAAGGCTCGGCTTGGACTTGTTCCCTCCAACAAAGTCTGAAACCTTTGACTTATGACGGCAGCCTCCAATTCCAGTTTGGAAATTCAAGTGAGAGGCAGCTGCGCGCCAAATCCACAACAGGACTTCTGTCAGAGACCGACATCACATTATCCGCTGTTTGCCGATCCACTCCACAGCCTTGCAGGGACTGTTCTGCAACATGGACTTCAACAGCTCGTCGCCCTACCCAGAGGGCGTCATTTCGTTCCTTGACACAGATCTATACAAGTTGACGATGCAATGCGCGGTTTTGAAGTATTACAAGGATGTTCCAGTCACGTATTCATTTACCAATCGGACCCCGGAGAAGAAGCTCTCGCGGAAAGCATTCAGCTGGCTGGAGGAGCAGGTCAGGAGACTAGGAAACATCTCACTATCAACTGATGAGTTTCGATACCTGCAGACCCACTGCCCCTATCTGACTCCGGAATATCTCAAATTTCTGCAAGACTTCCGCCTGCGACCGCGTGACCAAGTCGTCCTCAAGTTCTTGCCCGTGGACCAGGACACAGGTGCCGAAACTGATCTGGGAGACGTCGACATCAAGATAAGCGGCACGTGGTCTGAGACCATCCTATATGAAATCCCGCTGCTTGCGTTGACATCGGAGGCGTACTTCAAGTTCATGGACCCGGACTGGACCTACGACGGGCAGGAGGATAAGGCATTCGAGAAGGGTATACGCTTGCTTGAGGCTGGCTGTGTGTTTTCCGAGTTTGGCACCCGGCGGCGGAGAGATTACCATACCCAGGCGCTCGTCTTCCGCGGCCTCACCAAGGCCAGCAAGGAAGCAGAGAAACGCGGCCTGTCCGGAAAACTCTCTGGGACGAGCAATGTCCATCTCGCTATGCGCTTCGACATCCCCCCTGTCGGGACGGTTGCGCACGAGTGGTTCATGGGTACCGCTGCTATAACGGGCGACTATACGGTGGCCACGGAGGAGGCGCTTTGTCGCTGGGTTGGCTGCTTCGGGGAGGGTGTCCTAGGAATTGCTCTTACCGACACCTTCGGTACCCCGGAGTTCTTGAAGGCATTCAGCAAGCCAGTCAGACACCTAGGCGAGCCAGCGCGGAAAACCGAGCGGAAGCCCAGTATGGCAGACTCCTTCATTTCGGCGGCGACAACCTGGCTGAAGGAGCACAAACCCGACAAGACTTATGCCGATGTGTTCACGGGCGTCCGCCAAGACTCAGGAGACCCCAAGACATTTGTCAAACTCATGCGCAAGTTCTATGATAAACAGGGCATTCGGGACAAGAAGGTCATTGTCTTCTCCGACTCGCTGAACATCGCCAGGTGCTTGGAATACAAGCAGGCGTCGGAAGAAGCAGGATTCCAACCGACATTTGGCGTGGGAACCTTCTTCACCAACGATTTTGTCCACATTGACACCGGGCGCAAGTCAACGCCACTAAACATTGTGATCAAGTTGAGCTCGGCGGCTGGCAGACCGGCCATCAAGATCAGGTAAGCGGCCTCGACCCATGTATGCATCAAGCTAATGGGAATGATAGTGACAACATTGGGAAGAACACTGGCGACAAGGAGATGGTTGAGAAGGTCAAGCGCGAGCTAGGCTACGTCGAAAAGGAATGGGTCGAGGGCGACGAATCTGCGCGATGGGGTCATGAAGGTGACGCTATAAAGGAATGAGCAGATATTTGTATCCAACATGCATGGGCGGCGCCTCTGGTTCTTTGACAAGCATCTTGGGATGGACGGCTATTTGGTTTACTGGACAGGGGTTTTGAGCAGGGCTTTCAACGTGAGACATTTCACTACTAACTCTCAGAACCGCGCCCAAATACGAAGTATCGATGCACATATTGATCACGCGTCTTGATCGAATGCGTGATGACGATCTTTCGTGATGGAAACATGTCATTGGGATGGTCGTCGACCGACCGACAATGGCGCGGCAAGATTGCGATCTACAGCCCGTCAGCGATAACGACATTCCTGCGTTTATCGGCCATCCGCAAACACATTGCTCAATGACGTGCTGTTTCAGCATTTCAATCAGGAAAAGTGTTACCTAACACTTTCAGTTTCTTCGCAATATGTTAAAACCAACCCCAATCCCAACAACCATTGTAATACTCTGAATCACGTTTCCTCAATCCAGTTCTCGGATACGATGATCCTTCAAAACTCGTGGCTTTTCTTTGTTTGTCCTTATTGTTTTGGCGGCCATGCAAAGCTTCGGGCTTCCCAAATGCCGTCAGGGCTCACCTGCCGCCTGATAACCAGCCAACCAGCTCGACGTCGGGGTGAATTTTGCCGGATTTGGCCTCCACACCCCAGCTTCCCCATGTGTAGGGCAAGGCATCGTGAGACCTAAAACACGCCACCACCACCAAATGCTTTGATTGCCCAGCAAGTTCTGGGGATGACGGGTCGCAAGGAATCAAGCCATGATGGGAAAACTGGTGCAAGAAAAATGCCCACGAATTCCGATCCATGAGGGAAACCACCCTCCACACCGCCCAACCCGGTGATGAAACCGTCGGAACCCGTGGTCCTGATAACTGCATGGTTGCGGCGCCATCCTTCCCCAGCGACGTCTTGATAGGCCCGGGCCGTCACGAGTCCCCCTCCAACGAACGGGTTGAGAAGCTGCAAGGCACTTCCATGAACGGAGAGCTCTGGACCCTGGCACTGACTGGTGTTTTGGATGGTCAGAGCTCTTATCAATCAAATCCTTGTCGATGAGCAGCAGGTCGCTATCGGAAAGATAGTGGAGGGTGCTGAATCCAGAAGTCTGGAAATAACACCCCAATGGGTCGTTTGTAGCTTGATATTTAATGCTCGGCGTCTTATCAGGGCCGGATGGTGACGCGTCGGTCTTCCCTTTTTTCCAGCATTTTGAAGAGAGCTTTCTTGGTCTTGGAAAGCTCTCGCTGGATTTTCTTCAACGTGGCCTGCTGTGGCAAGCTTCTCCAACTGAATCTTTTTCAAATTTGCAGATATCTTACAAGTAAGATCAGCACTCTTGGCTTCTCTTACACCAACACTGAGCTCCGCCCCTAGCTTCGAGCTGCGCCTTGGCATTGCCGAGACGAAAAAGCTTTTGTCAACAACTCGCAACCAAAACGCAACGTGATCAAGATGAGCGAAATGGTCAACGATTCGGTGACGGCAAAAGGGACTGTGCTGGACAGGGGATCCGAAGACGAGACTGTTGCCGTCGTCGAGAATGGCGTCGTTCTCAATGCCTCAGGATACAGGGATCAACTGAAGCGGCAGTATGGCCTTCTTGGTTTGGCAGGCATCGCTGTGACAGTAGATAATGCGTGGGTTGCTTTGGGATCCTCGATCTCGGTATCTATTCGTATGTTCAATAACACTCTCCTGTAATGTGATGTCTGGTGTCCAGGCTTGTTGGCTGATTCGCACAGTCAATGGCGGACCCCCGGGTCTCATCTTCGGCCTCATCGTCGCCCTTTTTTATTACACTTTTATCGGGTTGGGTCTAGCCGAAGTATGCATCTCATCGAATGCCCACCTTGTATAAACTCCAGCATCTAACGGCGATGTCATAGTTTGCCTCGTCTGTTCCGACCGCCGGCGGCGTTTACCACTGGGCAACAATTGCTGGTGGGCAAAAATGGGGTCGGTTCCTAGGATTCGTCACCGGGTGGATCAACTTTTATGGATGGATGTTCGATCTCGCCGCTTTAGTCCAAATCGGAGCGAACATCTCGGTCAACATGTATGTCGTGTACCATCGGGATACTTACGCGTTTGAGGCCTGGCACGTCTATATTGCCTACCTGTTGATCCTCTGGGGAGGCACGGCGCTCATCATCTTTGCGAACCGAGTTATCCCACACACACAGAACGCGGGCATGTTCTTCGTAATCGTGGGCGGCGTTATTACGATTGTTGTCCTAGCCGCCATGCCCAAGCAACATGCGAGCAACTATTTTGTCTGGGGCTCGTTTGACGAAAACAATCTCACTGGGTGGTCGGGCGGTGTAGCATTCTTGCTTGGTGTTTTGAATGGCGCATTCACGATTGGAACTCCTGATGCTATTACGGTGGGGCCGGATTGTCATCTCCCATGTTTTAGTGCTTAGACTGACTGGTACCAGCACATGGCAGAAGAGCTGCCACATCCCAAGAGAGACCTTCCGATTGCCATTGCTCTCCAAATTGGTCTCGGTTTTCTCTGTAGGTCTCGAAAAATTCTTGTCTGTGGTTCCGAAATTGACCTTTTGCAGATGCGTTCTGTTTTGCTATTGCCATCTCATACGCTATCACTGACATAAGCGTGTTGACCCTGGGCATCAACACATACCCTCTGGTGAACATCTATGAACAGGCTACGGTGGACGGAAATGGGAATCCCAACGCCGGGGCTACATTCGGCCTTCTTTTCATTATATGGTGCTCCACAATCTGCTGCTGCATAGGAACCACTGTCACCAACTCCCGCATCTACTGGGCGCTGGCCCGCGACAATGCCGTGCCATTTTCGGGTTTCTTCTCCAAGGTCGATGAGAAGCTCAGCTGTCCGGTTCCGGCGACACTATTTGTCGGTGTGTATCTCGAGAAATCTCGCCACAGCAGAAGACTTGTTAACCGATCCGACAGCTGTCATCGCCACCGGCCTAGGCGCCATCCCGCTGGGCAGCCCCGTGGCTTTCCTTAACCTCGCAGGGTCCTTCATCATCCTCACCACGACATCGTACGCTATCCCATTTGCGGCCAATGTTGTCACGGGAAGGAAGTATTTCCCGCCTGGTCCGTTCTACCTGGGCAAGCTGGGGCTTCCCGTGAATATATTGGCAGTGCTGTTCATCGTGCTGTTCAACACGTTTTATTGCTTCCGTAAGTAATTTCCGGTCCAGTATTTTCTGTGTCTAGCTTATTAACGAGAGGATGCACGCGTAGCGTACGCCATGCCAACTACAGTCACGACGATGAACTACAATGCTGTCATTCTCGTGGGTGTGGTGGCTATTACGGGGATTTGGTGGGGACTCCATGCTGTTCGGCATTACCCTGGGCCCAAGGTCATGGTTATGTATATCCACGATGATGCTTCTGCGGTGGGGATCGTGACGCCGACTGGGTCGGGTGATGTGGTGGGTGATAAAAAGGCCTAATGAGGAGGTGGAATAGGGGAAGAGGTATATAATGAGGATTTTTGTTCAGTTATCGTTGCTTTGGATTACGGAATGCCCGAATGCATTCTGTGCAGCTTGGATAGGTAGCTGCGAATGCTGCATTTACATGGCCTTTGGTAACTCAACGCTTACCAACAGCCCCCACGTACCAACCAAAAAAAAAAAATTTCTGCCTGCAACGCCACACCTAGGGGGTGTTTCTGGCGCTCTGGTATGAGTTATTGATGACGAAGACGAGATTCGAACTCGCGCGGTTTCCCACTGGTGGAGTAGATAGTGAAATCCTAAAACCAGCGCCATAACCACTCGGCCACTCCGCCTGTTTGATGAACAGATGGCAACAAACACGCTTTGTCAGCGCCATCGAATTCCATCTCCACTCTGAAATGTTAGTCGGAGATGCTCGTCACCCCTCAACTCAGATTCCACAAACCTGCCGGGAAGGTAATCTCAACGAGGCTCTATTCATTTCTACTCCTTTAAAGAATCCACCCACCACCCACGCCCCCGAGACTATGCAACGGAGTACACATAACCCCTCCTCGCGCGCGCTGACAGCTGCTAGCCGCTTTACACAATATGGATGATAACACCACGAAGTAACTGTCGGTGCACATTCCAGGCCCGAATCCGTATCGCAAGCAACCCGACCAGTTTGTAAAGAACTGATATTCTCGCTTCTTGGTCTGCAACATCCATCCCCACTCCGGGACCGAGGCCAGAGACGAGCAGGCAGATGCCCACTCATGTAGGTTACACTCTGGAACTGACGTGATATATGTGATGTGGCATGTCTTCTTGTCTTCTTGTCTGTCTGGTGCTATCTACATAATTTTGCATGGGGCGTTCATCCGATTGGAGGGTTTCAAAGCATGACTTTCTATCCGCCTAAGGTATGTTCGGTTTAATCGCAGGTACTTCATGTTCGTAGGTACCTATGCTCGTATCTTCCAATCTTTAACATGAAGTTTTACTCCACTCAAAGGGTTCCCACTACCTAGTGCATAGGTACCTACTTAAGGACCACGGCTTGGGCTAGGTCTGGACCCCATGATGCTGACCTACTGCATAGCGGTGTGTGACATGGCTCGACAGGTCCCAAGGGGCGTGTAACTTGAACGAGGGGGCTAGGAGGACCCATGTCGATGCTGATGCTAATGCTGGGACGCGCCTTCCTCCCTGACACCTCCTATTGGGCATTTTCATCAAAGTTTAGTTTGGCTCATGGCATTCGCCTTCTTCTCCTAAACCCGCCCAGATAATGGATCAGTCTCTACTCCGAACTACGGTTACCAACGCTTTCCCCATCGTGTCCCACTTCACCGGCAGTTTCGAAACACGCCGTCGACCGCTCAATGACGTACAACCTGGTCAGACAGACAGGCCAGCCAGCCCACGCAAAGGTTCACGCAATATTATGTAAAGCAAAACAGGAATCGCCCCAATCACCAAGCCCAGAGAGGACGAGGTGTCATGTCAAGGGCCCTCTCGAGCCGCGTAGCTACCTTAGCACGCCTACACCTCGCGCAACCATGGAACCTAGGCCTTCCAGCGGTAGACCAAAGTCGCAGCAGCCTAGGGCCGTGTCTTGTTCGGACACGACCAAGCAATAAGTGATAAGTACAAGTTAGCCACCATACATTAGTTGTGTTTGGTGCTGTAGAGTTCAGCTTGATCCGTGTTATCGCTACCGTATCCGCTCGGTGGGAAAAGTAGGGAAGCACGGCCCAGGTAGTGATCCACCTCTTCAGACTTATTTCTCCTCAGTTTCCAACCCTATTGTCATGGCTGGTTGAAGATCGACTAGTGTACACATTCTACGTTTTTTTCTTTTTTTTCTTTTTTTTCTTTTTTTTTTTTTTTTTTTTTTTTAATATAAAAAAAAAAT
>Ga0247765_1000062_pt1 | contig 81128 bp, 70 predicted proteins | sample UWRJL106311C6_FD_179949 | JGI IMG/M metagenome (GOLD analysis project Ga0247765, IMG submission 179949) | Plant litter microbial communities from Arlington Agricultural Research Station in Wisconsin, United States - UWRJ-L106-311C-6 | ecosystem: Environmental > Terrestrial > Plant litter >... | reverse complement strand
GAAATGCAATTTGTATGGGGTTTGCTATATAACTGGCATATCTGCAAAGCTTTCAAGTATAGGGGTAGTGGGTTGGAAAAATGCAAATGTGGGGTTGGGTCGATACTTTTGTCACCCCACTGTAGGTAGCTTGCTTCTCGCCTGAGCCCGCGAGCTTGCGCCCCGCCAACGCGGTTAACATCAGCAAGCACGTAAAGAGAAGGGTCAATGGATATCGCTGCACCAGTCGCGCAAAGTTATCTCAACCCCGTTCCCTCTCTCTCTGTGGCCTAATTAAGATCCTTTCATTACACAATTCTGCTCGCGACACCGCAATCAAGCCTGGGTTTTACAGCTTTTTTTTGCTTTCTTGGCGATAATTCGTACAGTAACCCGTAACCGTACCAAACCGATTATCAGTATTGCTTCGAGGAAGCGCGGCGTCGCCATGTCTTCCTCGCACCCAAACATGGAAAAATTCCTGCGTGACTGGCGCCAGGATGCGCTCAACAAGGCGCAATACGACTCGGCCATATTCGTAGGCGATAAACTGCTAGCCATGACGAGCATGTCCCAACCCCTCCACCCCGCCATTTCCCGCTCGAGCTAACGAGACTTCTCGCACTGCAGAAGACGATACCGATGCGTTCTGGCTCGCACAAGTCCACTTTGCCGCGGGGAATCATACGCGAGCCTATGTGCTACTGGCCAAGCAGGGCCTCATCGACTCGAACCCCTCTTGTCGCTATCTCGCCGCCCACTGCTTCATCCGACAAAACCTCTTCAACGATGCTCTTGCCCTGCTCGGCGAGCGCACCCCAACACACCTGTTCACTAGTAATGCCAAACGGAAAACAGGTCGCGGTAATTCACGCGTTGGACAGGGGCGTCCAGGCTCCAAGGGAAACTCCGAAGGCTCGACGGATGAGGAGGTTTCGAATAGGAAATATGAAGCGGCCATGTGCTATCTCAGGGGTCTATGTTACGCCAAGCAGAACGCCTTCGACCGCGCGAAAGAGGCCTACAAGGATGCCCTACGGATAGACGTTCAGTGCTATGAGGCTTTCAGCCAGCTAGTCAGGAATTCGCTGATGTCTCCTGAAGAGGAGGACCAGTTTATGCAGTCGCTAGATTTTGGCTCGATCAAAGCCCCTGGAGACGACCCAGAGATGGAGGACGAACCGGGGGACTACGTACACATGTTGTACCAGACCCAGCTCTCCAAATACCGCGATCCCCGCGCCTTCAACACGGCTGTCGAATCTCTCTCAACTCACTACTCCCTAGAGCGTAACGCCGACGTATTACTAGCAAGGGCAGACCTGTTATATACACAGTGTCGGTTTAAAGACGCCCTCGCCCTTACCGATACTATTCTGGAAGACGACAAGCATAACTTCGCCGCCTACCCCATCCACCTCGCTTGTTTATATGAGCTGAAAAAGAACAATGTGCTCTTCTTGATCGCCCACGAACTAGCCGATTCCCATCCCGACGAGCCGTGTACCTGGCTGGCAGTCGGTATCTACTACTTCGCCACAGGAAAGATTGCCGACGCTCGCCGTTACTTTAGTAAAGCAAGCATGATGGACGCCAACTTTGGGCCTGCCTGGATCGGATTTGCTCACACCTTTGCTGCTGAGGGTGAGCATGACCAAGCCGTGACAGCATATTCGACCGCCGCGAGGTTATTCACGGGAACACATCTTCCACAAGTTTTCTTAGGCATGCAGAACCACGCCATGAACAACATGACGGCAGCCGAGGAATTCCTCAAGGCAGCATACTCGCTGTGCAAAACGGATCCACTCCTGCTCAATGAGATGGGCATTGTGATGTATCACCAAGACCGCCTTAGGGAAGCCGCCAAGATGTTTCAATTAGCTCTGCGCATTGCCGACGAGATGGACAGCGACCCACATGCCTGGTTGGGGGCTCGTACAAATCTAGGTCACGCCTACCGCCGACTGCGGATGCATGATGAGGCACTCGAGCAATTTGACCAGGTCTTGAGGGACGGAGGCAAAGACGCTGCCGTCTTTTGTGCAAAGGGTCTGATATATCTCGATAAGGGACAACCCGACGAGGCCGTCAGGGTCCTGCATGAGGCCCTGGCCATACACCAGCAGGACCCGATTGCGACGGAACTCTTGAACAAAGCCCTGGAGGAATCAGCGGCTGGGGAGATTGGAACGATGCCATCGAACGGTGACCCTGGGATGGTGGAGGATTTTGAAAGATTTGAAACCGAGCTGGAGGAGAGGAAAATGGCGGCGCAGTCGAGATTGAGGACCCGCGCGGCCAAGGACAAGGGTAAAGGGGTCCTGAGAGGCGGGGCGTCAAAAAGAGGTGCCAAGTCGACTGGCTTCATGGGTGACGAGGGGAGACGGGTGAGCTTGATGGATATGAGCGACCCCGAATAACTAATACTAGCAAGTGCTATTGTACAGGGTGGTTGTTGGAAAGGTAAAGGGAAAAAAGGATACGTAGCATTGGCATGGCAATCATGATCTGTGGGATTGGTACTACTAGGGTAAGGATAGGGAGAGAACAATGTCTAGCATGAAGTGCAACTCTCGATCGTAATGTTTCTGTACCCAAGCTTCCGGGTACGTGGGGAAAATTGATAAGTGAGCGAGTGACTTGGTAACTGACGTATGGTCCAGGAGACCACCGACCGAGATTTTTTTTCACGGAGTAGTCAGAGCATAACAGCACCCCAGAGAATCCACTGTAGTCACCCTAGAGCACCGGAACCGATTCGAGGAAGCCAAGCAGGGTAAACATTTATGTGTTTCTATCTATGTATTTTAGATACCTGAGTGGACAACCTGTCATTAGTCCAGAATGAATCGAATCCGTCTACGCAGTGAAGTCACGAGACAAACGACAAACGATCGCGTTGTCACACTACACCCACGCAGGTTAGTACAGTTATGCCGTGATGTCTACAGCTTCGCCTTTCGGCCAACCAGCTCCTCAACGTTGGCAAACTGATAGTAAAAGTCCAAACTCTGTGGGTTAGCAAGCGTGCCACTGGGCGTGATACGGTGGCCTGAGACAATCTGCTTGACGGGAAGTTCGACTTTTTTGAGGTTGATGGTAGTCTATGGTGGCGAAGTAGGTAGTTAGATGATGTTATATGCCAGGTGTCGAGTAAATAGTGGAATGGGAAGAAGGGAAGGGTTGTACCTACCGGAATCTCGGGTGTCTCGAAGATGTACTTTGGTACATGCCTCTTGGACAGGTCTTGGCCAATGTATTTTTTAACTTCATTGGAAAGGGCTGAGTTGAAGATATGGCCCGGCTTCATGAGCAAGAACAACATCACGGACTCGTCGTTGTCCTTGGGTCGGCGTTGGCCGACACACAACGAGTCCTGGATACGGTCGGCAAAGTAGCGCTCAATAACAGTGTAGATCTCAGCAGACCCAAAGCGGACTCCCGAGGGGTTGAGAACACCGTCGGCTCGGCCCAGGAAGGTAATGTTGCCGGTAACGGGGTGTACGTTGCAAAAGTCACCGTGTGCCCACACGTGGTCGAACCGCGCAAAGTAGGACGAGTGATAGCGGGATCCGGGGGCGGCAGCAGCGGGCCCCTTGTCGCCCCAGAAGAAGCACGGGATGTTAGGGAAAGGCTTGACAGCGACGAGCTCACCAGGGTTGCCATGTGGAATTTCCTGACCAGGGCCGTTGGGCAGAAGCGAGTCGTATATAGCGACATGGACACCGAGAGAGGGTCCTTGAATACCCCCGACGTAGACAGGAGTGAGAGGGTTCATGGCACCAAAGCAACCAGCAATATCAGTCCCGCCAGAGATATTCGCCAGATGGACGCGGGCCGGGAAGCCCACGTCATAGAACCACTCAAAAAGCTGGTCCGAGAGTGCCATACCGGTCGAAGTGACGGTGCGGAGAACGGATAGATCGGCCATCTCCCGCGGTGAAATGTTGTTCTTTGCCAGCTCAAACATCCAACGGGGAGAGATGCCCATCTTGGTTGCTCGCTGCTCAGCAGCAACACGGATGAGAATAGTGGGATCTGGCGTGAAGGGAGAGCCGTCATAGAGAACAGCGCGGGCGCCAAAAAGGAGACCACCGACTGCAGCAAGATACATGATCCACCCCGTGGTGGTGTACTGAAGGGTGACGCTCTCGGGACCAAGGCCCTCGTGGAGTACACCCTCCTTGAAATAGTTGATCATGACGCCTCCGACAGAGTGCACAATAGCCTTGGGAGTCCCGGTGGTACCGGAAGAATAACAAATGAGGAACGGCTCGTGGAAACCAACATGGACGAACTCGGGTGGTCCAGGGTTTGCCCCAGCACGGGCGAGAAAGGAATCCCAGGTCTCGGTCCGGGGAACCTGGGAGATATTCCGGGCCTCGCCGAAACGACGGATAGAGACTACACCGAGGAAGTTAGAGCAGCCCTTGAGGCCCTCCTCCACCTCGGCCATTTTCTGGCGTAGGTCGGCAATTTTGCCGTTGTAGAGAGCGGCGTCATCCATAAACAGCAGCTGGATACAAGATTAGTTGACAGCTCCGCGATGACAAGGTGGGTGAACCTACTTTGGGGTTCACCTGAACGGCACGCTGGAGAATACCCTGAACTCCCATATCGGTTGAACTGCTGCTGAAGATGGCACCCAGCCAAGCCGTCGCCAGCCAGACACACAGAGTCTCAAGGCTGTTCGCGCCAACAACGACAACACGGTCACCCTTGGTGACGCCGCGAGCCTTCATAGCAGCCGCCAGCTTTCCAGCGACGGCACGCAGCTCGCCATATGTCATATCGCGGTGAGCACTCGCCCCCTCACGCACCTCGGTGAGCGCCGTCTTTGCTTCCTCCTTGCCCACTATGCCCCTCTGATCAGGCGACCCACCTGGCGTGGCGCGCGTGTACAGAATGTTCTCGGCATAGTTGAGGGTGACACCGGGGAACCACTGGGGAACGGCATCAATGGGGAGGCTTTCATCGACAACCTGCCTGTAGGACCCGCTGTGGATGAAGTTGGCCGCATCAAAAACCTCGCTCCAGAAGGCGGACCGCTCGGCCAAGGACCAACGATGCAAATCATCAAATGTTGAAAGACTAAGGCCGCGCTTCTCGTTGAGGTGTTGTATGAATCGCCACATGTCAGTGCTTCCCGGGTCTGGATGTTCCCACAGTTTCCGGGGCACAACAGTCCCGGAACACGGCGGTGAGGGCGAAGACGAAGACATTGCAGGCTCCTGTTCTTGCTCAATCCAAGCAGCGGCGGCAAGTCGGGTGTCAATTCTTGACAAGACACGACAGCAAGCACAAGTTATGCGGGGCTGGGAATGCCAGGGAAACGCGATCCGAATGGATGCGGGATCGGCAATCGGCCTCGGCCCGGACCCCGGACGATGGATCCCCAACTTCCCCATTATCCATTTCCCGGGTCTTGGGCCGCCCCCACTCACCACTTTCCCTCTGCACTGTTTGCAATGCTTTGGTAATCGGATGGAATCAACGCCGTGAAATCGCGTCTCGCCAGCTTTCTTTAACTCACCTAGCGCGCGCCAGTGGTGCATACCTATGTAAGGTATTTTGGTGTCCCGGCCTTGGAATTCAGGCAGGTGCGCTTGCCCGGACTTGCTCCTCTTTGGCTTCACTTGGACTCGAGATAGAGCGGCGATAAGAGCACCAGAGAGTGGTTGCCACCACGCGCCACACTGGCAATCATACCGGATGAAGAAATTGTTTTTGCGGGCCCAGAAGAAGTACTACTCACCTTCGCTTTTTCCTCGGCATTCATTCGCGATTACCTTTTCGTTAGCTAGATACGGAGCTAGCTAGCGACTGCCAAACCACTTCACCATTTCTTCCGCAACGACGTACAACCATCCTCACGCCATGGACACAAAAGACGCCACAAATCAGCGAGCTAGTGCTGCAAGTGACGATGGGGTGCACACGGCCTTTTTCTATGGTATGTAGGACACGGCGGTATTCTCGGCCGCTCCGTCGATACGCTAGCTGACCTCCGAGATAGGAACTTTGGTACGCAGACGCCATCGCCAGATGAATCATGCTCTCCAAGCTCTAACTGACAGTTCCGGTTTAGATGGTCCCTGATGTCTTCTTCTCCGTCTGTTTGGGCACCAAGTGCCCCACGCCCGCTATTGCCAAATTGTACATATTTACACCCGCGCTGTTGCACGGTTACTGCCGCCGTCGGGTTAGGTATGCCGACTACCCCGGTATCACGGAGGATGAAGAACACTCCGTCTTTGGCACTTTTACTGCCGGACTGACTCGCGCCAACTTGGAGCGTCTCGATCACTTCGAGGGCGGCCAGTATGAGCGCCGCAGGGTGAAGGTCAAGGTACTGGACAAGGTCGGGAATATCAAGGGTGAGGGGAACGTCGAGGGTGAAGAGAAGGAGACCAACGTCTACGTCTTTCTTGATAGGAACGACTTGGAAGATCGGGAGTGGGATCTGGAGGAATTTCGCAAAGAGAAAATGAGATACTGGACCCGCGACGGCATCGCCTTTGATGGTAGGTTTCATGGACCAAAATACCAAATAACCCGGAACGGAGAGGGGGATGCCTCCCTCGTACGTACGGCGCAGGAAAAAAACTAATCATCCTACAGAATGCGATCCAAACGACCCGGCCAAGGTTGCTGCCGCTTGATGAGGTTACGCGGGCCGCGCAACTGGTCGACTGAGGTGCGGCACAGACAAACAGACACTAGGGAAATGACACTCACATACCGACCGGATTGGAGGAGGGGAGTGGTTTGCCCGTCCGTCGTTCCATCAAACAGTCTAACAAGTCCAATCTGTGATCCCACATGCGGCCGAGGAGGTGGCCGTCTTACTGAGTGATACGAAGTGTTAGCCGACTTAGGTGGCGACCTCTTTGAGATGACGACGGGCTGGGTTTCGTTCTTCAACTTTTCAGCTGGGCACACACGTGAATGAATGATGCATCGTCTGCCTCAGCTTGTAGGTCAAACCCCAAACTGATACTCACAAGTCGACGGCAGGCTGCTGCAGACCAAACTTCATGGCCAGGGAGCGCTGCTCCGATATTCTATAATGAGTGTCCTTGATGGCGCCAAGTCCAAATCCGGTTGTCTGCACACAACCTCCACTGACAAAAACAGCACGGAAGAGAAAGCGGGAAGGTCGGGGTGCTATGAATATCGCTCTGATCTGATCTGAGGTTCGGGTCGCATCCCAGTGTAGATCGAGAGTTTCCCCTTGTTTAACCGCAAGACCAGACACACTGCGCCACCATCCTTTCATCAAGTGCTGGGACAATGTAAGCTTTTTGCGAGATTTCGACTTTATGCTGCACTGCGAAGAGTTCGAGGCATGTGGTCGCATCGCCTTGCACTCGACGGGGCAGAAACAACTTTTTGGGTCTGTCCCGCCCGGACAGCAGTGGGTGAGCAGCGTGGCCCCATGTTTTTGCGCATTTGCTGTCCAGCTGAGGGAGCCACACAGTTACACTGCACTCATCAGTCGGGGCGACAAGCCGTAAACATGCCTCCTCCAGAAGCTGCCACTGATGACTCCCAGGGCGGGCCTGGGTGGAACTTCTCGTCCAATCGAGGTTCCGAAGCAACAAACACCTAGTTAACTCATCAGATGACAATGTGCTTGTCAAGCGCCTGAAACAAACAAAGCTGACGACTCACAACGCCGCCTAAAGCCAAAGTGTGTTGTCTCTGCTCTTCGTCTTGTCCTTGGCCGACACCGAGACAAAACCTGGAGCGGGATGGGTGAGGAGTGGCGGAGGAGAGCCGCTCGCTTCGAATCCCTCTCTGGGCACCCCAGCTCGTTTCACGCTTTGAGCCGCCGCACCAGTCGGACCTCCAGGCTTGGACCCGCTGAACCCCTGGTATCCACCCATTACCCCTGTTCATTGTCAGGGGCAAGCCCCTCGATCAAAGATATGGGCGATGACTGGCTGTGGTCCTCGGTGCCCCGCTCCCTGCGCGCAAGCCGCACCAAAGAAGAGGAGGGCTCCAATTGCCCCTAGGAATGGCAGCCAGTTTTCCATGGGTGCGGCACTGCACGCAACATTCAGGGGATCTTCCAACAAAAGAACACGAATGAAGGTGACCGATCTAGGAAAGAGCCCCGCGGGGCGCCAATGTTTTTCGTGATCTTTCCCCATATTGAAACATTTAGACCCTGATGAGCGGGAATGTGACCAACAGTTCTACGGGAGGCCGGTTCATCGTTCATCTACGTGTGACGGGACGAGTATGCTGGCAAAGTCTCATGCCGTCCAATTTATCAGAACATGGACATTTCCCCGGATTGCGGTTCGACAGGCGAAGGCTCGAGGACGGTTAAGCTCTGGTGGGGGAGAGGCGAGCAGGCGGCGTTGTCGCAGCTGCCGTCCCTTCCATCTACAATGCTTGGCAGGCACAGACCACCAGAGAATGCTTGCACGCAACGTTTCTCGACCGGGACTGGGTCTGGACAACCTGCCTTGGTGCGTCGTGGTCCCTCACAGCCCATTCCACAGTTCCGCATTCCCGCCCCACCCCTGAAAGAGACGCCCTCCGTGGCGCCGATGTGTGCGTTGCGCCGGCTGATCTGTCAGTTGGCGCCGCTGCACTGATGCAGCTGCTGGCAAAAAAAGAACGTCAGAGCAAACGATGCACCTCAAAAAGTGGGATGCGGGGTCGAAATACTATCAATGGGTCATAGCTGCCCCTATCGAGCCTCCCCAGCATGGAAGGATAACGTCAGCTCCACCGGGCAGTTCCGTGGCTTTCTGTCTGGGACTCTCCGGCATGTCTTCGCCGCCTCTTTCTTTCCGCTGGACAGGGAATGGGCAGGTCACCGGCCCTCGGGGCTGTCCTTGTCTTGAGCCTGGAGGCCGCTCCCAGTGTGTCCCCTCTTCAGCTCACCTCACAAGTTGACAACGGACCAACCTTGTGGTGACCCAGTCACCCAACATGCTGGCAGCTCCCAGAGCCGCATCACGGCAAAGTGCGATTGGGACGGATGGCCTCACCGCAGCGGCGGCACGCAGGAAGCCGTCGGTCAAAGTTTTCTCCCTGCAAGCATGCAGTGCGTCCGACCACATCTTGCATCTGCTAGTCAGGGGCAAGGCGGTAGTGTCCTACTTTGAGGTCGCGTTGGACAAACGAGTTTCCCGCCAGCACGGGAAATGTTCTGCCATTCCATGCCCAATCCGTCCCCATGAAACAGCCGAGCTGGTTGTACGCTGACCTATGGCATTCGTCGGCCCAGGGCTGGACCTCGCCTCCCCCTCGCGCGGACCCCGGCGGCGATCCCCTCTGCCCATGGTGCATCGGATGGCCATGGCCACAACCCAGCGGCCAGCCTTGACTGGTCGGGTCCCAGATTGTCGCTTGAGAGATGCCAAGCTCGGCGGCCACCAGGCACGGCGACTGGTCCACCACACAAAAGTTCCTGGTGCAACCCGGGAGCTGCTGTCCAATCATTCGGTGTGCTTTACTTGTTCCTGCAGCGCTTCTTTCTACCCTTCCTCTCCTTTCTTCTTCGCCCTCCTTTCATTCATCGCTCGTGATAGCAGTCCCTCTTTTCCACCCCCTTCACTCTTTACCTTCGCTTGGCAATATAAGGACGGCTCCCCCTCCTCGGTGACGCTTCCTCTTGTCAGTCTTTTCTGGACCAAGTCGTTTTCACCGACTCCTCGAGCTGTCTCATCCGCTCTTTGCAGAACGGCTAGTCCGTTTGTTCTTTCTTGAGTCGACCTCAATTTTGCCTGGGGCACTACACACCTTCCTTTCCCGAAGCTCAAGATCACTGAGTTCAGCCAACAGAAAACTCGCCCACACTCTCTCAGCGAGTCTGTCCTGCCAAACGCTACACACTGCTTTAGCAGCACCTTCCCATCTTCTACAAATCGTCAGGAACGGTTTGTTACTATGCTTTTCCACGCCATCGTCGCCGCTGGTGGCTTTGCCGCTCTCTCGAGCGCACACGTTTTGATTAGCGACCCGGCCCCTTACGCCGTCCCGGCTTTGCACAACGGCCCTCTCCAGCCTGATGGAAGCGATTTCCCCTGCCAATCAAGCAATGGCGTCTACCAAGTCGGCAAGATGAACACGATGGCCCTGGGCTCGACACAACCCCTCGCCTTTGTCGGCACCGCTGTCCACGGTGGAGGCTCCTGCCAAGTATCCATCACGTACGACAATCCTCCCACCAAGAACAGCGTCTGGAAGGTCATCCACTCCATTGAAGGTGGCTGCCCTGCGAGGAATACGCCTGGCAACTTGGGCAACGACCCTAACTTCAAGGTGCCTTTTGACTATAGCTTCCCTATCCCTACCGATATCCCTGCTGGGAATGGCACGATCGCCTGGACCTGGCTCAACAAGATTGGCAACCGCGAGTTTTACATGAACTGCGCCCCCGTCACGCTCACTGGTGCTGGTGGCAGCAAGTCCAACTACGAGGCGCTTCCCGACATGCTCGTTGCCAACGTCGGTAATGGATGCACCACGGAGGAGGGCAAGGACTACAAGTATCCCAACCCTGGCAAGTCGGTGCAATCGTTTGCCAGTGGCCAGCTTGTCTTCCCTCAAGGCAGCTGCGGTAGCGTCGCCCGTCCTCCATCAGGTGGCAACGGCGGTGGAAACGGTGGTGGTAATGGCGGCGGTGCTCCTAGCGGCTCACCTACGTATGCCCCAACGGGCGCTCCTGGCGGTGCTCCTAGTGGCTCTCCTGGCGGTGCCCCTAGCGGTCGCCCCAGTGGTCGTCCTAACAATGGCGGTGGTAATGGTGGCGGCGCTCCTACTGGCGGCGCTCCTGCTCCGACCAAGAAACCTTCACCTACCAAGCCTGGTCCCCCAGGTGGCGGCGGTGTCTTCATCACCGTTACCACCTCGGAATCGGCACCCGTCCAAACCGATGGCCCCAAGGCGCCCGTGGGTGCTCCGCCCAAGACCCCGAGCTCCGGAGGCGGTTTTGCTGCCGGCTCTGCCTGCAGTCCCGAGGGCCAATGGAACTGCATTGGCGGCACTCAGTTCCAGCGCTGCGCGAGCGGCACATGGTCTGCCGTCATGGCTCTGTCTGCCGGCACAACCTGCACGCCTGGCACTAGCGCGGCGTTGGATGTTGGCGCTGCGGCCTCGAAGAAGCGACGGGTCGCTCTTCGCTTCAACCGCAGGGGTTAAAAGGAATTGGGATGGATTCAAAACAGGGTCGGTTGATTGGGTCTTCACTTCTTCACTTGTGCCACATTACCAGACGGCTTTTGCATACCCCGGGGCGTTCTTTTCTAGGATATTTTGTATGTATTAGATACCTTACTTCTTCTTCAGGTCCACACCAAAACCCGCATACCTTTTGTATAAGAAGGTGGATAGGAAAATGGACAATCCACGGGCACCACGAAAATTAAAAAGTGGTCGCGATTCTCAAAAACACTTGAGCCTTTATTGGTGGTGATGTAACGCGAGACAAATCCAGATTCAAAAGTGTATTATTGTGGAATGTTGACAGTTTCTAAATTCTGAAAGCTGGTGCAACTTCTGAGGTCTATGTTAATTTTCCATATTTGCGATTTGCCCCACGACCAAAGCTGCGATGAGATCGTCCGATAAGATCAAATTGATAAGATTAAGCTCAGCGATGCGCCGAGACCTTGTGCGGTAGGCAGTGGAGTGAGTGGGCCTGGATTGCCGCTAGCACCGGAACAATGTTATTGCAGTACCTAGCGCATTTGGTTTTGGTGAACGCGGGCCCCAGCTACTTGCGCGCTCTGGGATTTTTCGATTTATCGGGACCGCGAAGGCGTGTTTGCGAGACGGGCTTATCACTGCAAACCAGAAGCCGAATTCTCCACACACGCGGTTCAACTTCAGCATCACCGCATCTTAGCTGCCGAATGATTTGACGGATTTTGCAGAGATTAAAGCAGGGTAGATTTTGGACCTTTTCTCACTCGGGCTGTCAATTTAATCCATGGCGCGATAAGGTCGGTTTCCGCATCGTCGAGTAACCCTCGTCCACCCACCTAGGGCAGGAGGCTCTCGCGACTTTTTTCTTTTGCTAACTTTTAGGTTTCAAGTGCACAGTCACGAATACATCCTGTACCGGAACAAACCCAGAATTTCTGCGCATGCTCGTCGCGCAAGGGTGTCGCTGCCCCACGATTTATTCGGGCGCACGCCGCAATCATGGCTGCGGCAAGCCTGATTGAAGATGTCGCGAGGAAGCTCAATACCCAGGAGATAGGTATGCGGGGACGGCGTCCGTTTTCGTTTCGCGTGTTCTCCCACCCGCATTGTAGCGTATTGGTACATTTGATAGCTAACTGTCGTGCTGCGCAGAGCTCCGGGTCAAGGTAGAAGCTGCCACAGCATTGCGGGACAGCCTCGATCACTATGTGACGGGTCAAACATACCCAGCTTTCCTCAAGCGCATGATGCCAACCTTCATTCACATTCTCCGACAGCCATGCATCCTCCAGACGACCACGCCCGACCAAGCAAACATGCAGAAACTGCGCAATTGTGTCCTCGAAATATTCCACAGGTTACCGACGGCGATGTGCCCTCCCGAACCGTTCGAGCCATACGCCGAAGAAGTGGTCGACCTCCTCATCAATCTCGTGCGCACCGACAACGAGGAAAATGCGGTGCTCTGTGTCAAGATAATATCGGACATCATGCGACACCAAAGCAAGGTGCTGGGGCCCAAGGTCCAGTCTTTCCTCGGCCTCATTCTCGAGCTCTTTGACCAGCTGGAGAAGGTGGTGAAGGAACAGTTGGATAGCACCTCCTCCTCCTCTTCCATGGTACCAGGTGCGCCGTCAACACCCGGAAGCACGCAGACCTCGTTCCTTCCCCACCAACAATCACCAAGACCCGGGTCGCCGGTGACCTCGGGGGCCCCAGATTTCGGTGCTGATGCGGGCCAACAATCCAACCGGCCAATACTGCGAGGTACACAGTCTTTCAAGGTGCTGTCTGAATGCCCAATAATTGTGGTTTCCATCTTCCAGGCCTACCGGCAGGCTGTGCCAACGAATGTGAAGCTATTCATCCCCGTCATCAAGTCTGTTCTGTCGACCCAGGCGAAAGCCCAAGAGCAGGCACATAGAGATGCGGCCGCAAAGGGAACAATACACACGGGTGTCAGCCCTAACATCAAGAACAGGGCAGGTTTTGGGGATTTTATCACCGCTCAAGTCAAGACGATGAGTTTTTTGGCCTACCTACTTCGACAGTACTCCACTCTCTTCCAGGATTTTCTGCCTACGCTGCCCGACATCGTCGTCCGGCTCCTGAAGGACTGCCCCCGGGAGAAATCCAGTGCGAGGAAAGAGCTGTTGGTTGCTGTCAGGCACATTATCAACTTTAACTTCCGGAAGATCTTCACTGTCAAGATTGACGAGCTCTTGGATGAACGGACGTTGATCGGGGACGGGCTGACGGTGTACGAGACGATGAGACCGCTTGCCTATAGCATGCTCGCCGATCTCATTCACCATGTTCGGGAGAACCTCAAGCCCGAGCAGGTTCGCAAAACGGTTGAGGTGTATACTCGCAACCTTCAGGATAACTTCCCCGGGACGAGTTTCCAGACAATGAGTGCCAAGCTTCTGCTCAACATGGCTGAATGTATCGCCAAGATGGAGGACAAGGTCGATGCTCGGTACTATTTGATCTTGATCCTGAATGCTATCGCCGACAAGTTTGCCGCCATGAACAGACAATACCCCAACGCTGTCAAGCTCTCTAGGCAGTACGCCGAACAGAATGCTGAAAACGCACCCGAGACCTACTTAGCCGACAAAGAACACCCGCCCGAGTGGGACGAGATCGATATATTTACGGCCATGCCGATCAAGACGTCCAACCCGAGAGATCGTGCCGCTGACCCAGTAGTAGACAACAAATTCCTCTTTAAGAACTTGATGAATGGTCTGAAGAACACATTCTATCAGCTCAAGGGGTGCAATGTTGCCCCTGGCATTGAGCTGGCAGCGAACGCCCCGGCCAATTGGACTGATATCTCGGTTGGTTTCACGGCCGAAGAGGTTCAAGTCATTATCAAGCTCTTCCGGGAAGGCTGCGGAGTGTTCCGTTACTATGAGCGAGAGAAGCCAGCCGCCGAATCGCCTTACACATCCAAGGTTGAATATATGGCCAATTATTTCATGGTCTCTAGCAGCAAGGAGGAGAAGGAGCTCCTTGAGACGTTTGCCACGATCTTTCATTGTGTCGACCCGGCGACGTTCCACGAGGTCTTTCAACAAGAAATCCCACGACTTTACGACATGATTTACGAGCATACCGGTCTTCTTCATATACCCCAGTTTTTCCTCGCGAGTGAGGCCACTTCGCCCAGTTTTTGCGGTATGCTCTTGCGATTTTTGATGGAGCGAATCGAGGATGTTGGCTCTGCCGATATGCATAAGTCGGCCATCTTGCTACGGCTCTTCAAGTTGGCCTTCATGGCCGTCACACTGTTCGCAACCCAGAACGAGCAAGTGCTGTTGCCGCATGTGGTGGACATCGTGACAAAATCTATCGAGTTGTCGACTACGGCCGAGGAACCAATGAACTACTTTTTGCTGCTCAGATCATTGTTCAGGAGTATCGGCGGTGGCAAGTTTGAGCACTTGTACAAGCAGCTGTTGCCTCTACTTGAGATGCTGCTTGACGTCCTCAACAACTTGATTCTGGCTGCTCGTAAGCCATCGGAGCGCGATTTGTACGTTGAGCTCTGTCTCACTGTCCCTGCCAGGTTGAGCAATCTCCTTCCACACCTTAGCTTTCTCATGCGGCCTTTGGTTGTTGCACTGCGCGCTGGCACGGAGTTGGTGGGCCAAGGACTTAGGACGCTCGAGCTGTGCGTCGACAATCTCACTGCCGACTACCTCGATCCTATAATGGCGCCTGTCATTGATGAACTCATGACTGCCTTGTTTGATCACTTGAAGCCACACCCTTACAGCCATTTCCACGCTCACACCACGCTCAGGATTCTCGGCAAGCTGGGGGGCCGGAACAGGAAATTCATGACAGATGCCCATGCCGTCGAATTCAAGCAGTACATTGATGATCGATCCAGTTTCGACATTCGTCTTATCGGCTCCAACAAGGATAGAGCGTTTCCAGCATCGTTGGGGGTTGATGTCGCCATTCAGAAGCTGATGGAGGTGCCCAAGCATCCCAAGGTTGTCACAAGCTCTCCCCCAAAGCAGCAAGACCGCTACTACAAACGACAGGCACTTCAATTTATCAAATCTCAGGTCAAGCTGCGCATTGGTCTTGACTCGTTGCCTGACGATCTGCCTCGCTTGCTCAGACTACAGGTTCAAGATCTAGTAACTCGCAACAAGGACTCTGATGTTTCCATACTTCTCGAGGCTTCGGATAAGAGGCGTTCGGTCTCAAAGAAATGTGATGAGGAATATACACTGAAGCGCTTGCTGAAGGCTCTCATGTTTGCGCAGTCGATCCCGGAGTTCAAGTCGGAAGTTGACATATTTCTTGTCAACTTGGCCCGTCATTTCGCCATACTCGAAGTTACGCGGTCGCTCGTTGACATCAAGCGCCGTATAACCCCGTTCAACGTCGACGCTGGTGAGGGGCTGCTTGTTATCGAGCCAAGAGTACTCGGCGATGCCATTCTGGAATCTCTTTCCTCTGAGATCCCAGAGGTTCGGGAGGGGGCCGAGAGTTTGATCAAGGAGCTCTACAACGCGGTGGTTGTAATATTCGGACAGCCGAACCTCGCGTCCCGGCTTACCTCATTGTGGGACACGCTGGCGATGGCCTTCTGCCACGGGTGCTACGAAGAGGAGTGGTTCACCAAAGCGGGCGGCACGCTAGGGATCAAGATCCTGCTTACGGCCTTTGACCTAGGCGATTCATGGGTTGGGTCGAAGCAGATTGAGATTGTTCGTGCTCTAATGCATGTTGTCAAGGATATGCCTCAAGATCTCCCGGAAAAGACGCGAAGATCGGCGGAGGTGGCTCTCGAGATCCTGCTCACGAGGCTCACCAAAAATGTCAAGAAAGAGGACTGCATCCCTCAACCCCCACCGCCCGTCCAACCAGGCCAACCGCAGCCTAAGCAGTCCAAGCTTGCGCAAATATGTGGGATCCTCAACGGCGAACTGTCGCACATGAACCGGCACGTTCGCAAGACAGCGAGAGACTCCCTTGAGCTCATTGCGAAAGCGTCAGGGGCTGAAGTTTGGGAATTGGTCGAGCATAACCAGAATCATCTCCTTACACCCATTTATGCCAAACCTTTGCGGGCTTTGCCGTTCGCCATTCAAATAGGTTTCATTGACGCTGTAACCTACTACATGTCACTGAAGCAGGATTTCGTGCGGTTTGATGATCACCTGAACCGGCTTCTTATGGAGTCGCTGGCTCTGGCAGATGCAAGCGACGAATCTTTGGCTGGCAAGATGCTCGAATTTAGGACACACGATTTCATAGTCAGCCTTCGTGTGGCTTGCATCAAGATACTCAGTACTGCTATGGGTTCCGACGAATTTATGAAAGGGCCGACAAATCCTAATCGACAAAAGGTTGTCGCCGTGTTTTTTAAGTGTCTCTATTCGGATTCTCAGCCGACAATCGATGCCGCAAATGAAGCGCTGAAAGGAGTCCTCTCGCAGACTAGTAAGCTGCCAAAGGATCTCCTTCAGGCTGGTCTACGACCGGTCCTAGCCAGCCTTCAAGATGCGAAACGACTGACGGTCCATGGCTTGGAGAACTTGGCCCGGCTTCTCAGATTGCTCACGAATTACTTTAAGGTGGAGATTGGTGCCCGTCTGCTTGATCATATCAAAGTCATTGCGGAACCAAGCGTGCTGCAGCAGCTTTCATTCACGTTTTTCGAGCAAAACTCGTCCATGAAGGTCATCGCAGCTGTGTTCAACATTTTCTATCTCCTGCCGGACGCAGCTAAGCAATTCAAGGAGCGTGTTGTCGACCAGTTTCTGGAGCTCGAAGAGAAGCTGCGGCGAACTCACCACAGCCCATTCCGCGCGCCGCTCTACAAGTACCTCAATCGGTACCCGCCGGACATTTGGGCTCTCTTGCTTGGAAGAATTGAGGACCTCAAGTATGGGCGTTTCCTATCACAGGTTCTTCGCCACCCGGAAAATCAGGATCTCCGCAACTATGGTGTCGCAAACGTTGACCTCATCATCAAGACATGCAGCAACGCCCAGGCCAAGGAGAGCCAGCACGTGGCGGTGATTAACACGATCAACACGCTCCACGCATTATGTCAGTTCCCGAACACGCTCTCCTGGCTCGACAACAAGGAGCACATTGAATGGCTCAAGCTTGTAGGCAAGGAACTGGAGAGCAAGTTCAAGGCCAACGTTCTCCCGCCTCATCTCCGCCTTCCTGCAGCCCAAGCGTCGGAGCAGCTCATGGCAATTCTAACCAAGGCTCTCGAGCGGAACCCGAAGGATCTCGATTCTCTATTTGTCCTGATCGAGTCCATCACTGCAGACGATGCCAGAGAGCCGCAGATATTGCTGTCTCACATCTACAATCACATTATCTGCAGTGACTCGATTGACTTTTGGAGGACGACGGTTCTCCGTTGTCTCGACATCTATGCGGGGAAGACGGCATCGCAGCGCATGAAGTGCTACTTACTTCACAACATCGTCAACCCTATCGTGGCGATGGATGTGATGCGTCACTGGAATAAGGGCGAACAGGTCAAGGGCCAGCGCTTCCTGGACAAGACCATTATTGATTCCATAAACACCAAGATCTGGAGGGTCAATCTGGCTGACCCTCAGGACGATCTTCTCCATCCACGCATCGACCATACCCGAATGGAGGTGCTCCAGTTGTCAGCCATGTTGGTCAAATACCACTACGCGATCCTGCAAGACGCACGCAAGGACTTCATCAAGTTTGGCTGGACCTATATTCGACTAGACGATACCATCAACAAACACGCCGCTTATGTGGTGATCGGCTACTTCATTGCCCACTACGAGACACCGGCTAAGATCGTGACGCAGATTTACTTCTCGCTTTTAAAGACAAACCAAGGCGAGGGGAGAACGTTGGTCACACAGGCGCTGGAGCTGATGGCGCCCGTCATGCCCAAGCGGTGCAACATGACACTTGCCGATCGGAATGCGATCTGGGCCGTTGCGCCGCGCCGTATCCTGGCCGAGGAAAGCCAGAACACGCAGCAGATGACGAGCATCTTCCATTTCTTGGTCAGGCACCCGGATTTGTTTTACCATACTCGTGACAAGTTTGCCATGCTCATCATTACTTTTCTCCGGAAGGTGGCACCACCGCAGAACTGCTCCAACGATGCGAAGAAGCTCGCCCTCAACATGATGTCGTTAATCTGGAGTTGGGAGCAGAGACGTGTGGAGGGGAAGAGAAGCGAGATGCTCCAAGAGCCGATGGAATCTCCGAACTCGAAAAAGAGGAAACCGGAGGAGGCGGCAGCTGCACCGTCGCCATCTGCTGCAAGACAGGTTGGCGGAGCCGAGTTCGTGATCCCACCTATGGGTCGGCAGAAGATGGTCAAATACCTGGTCGAGTTCATCGCGCAGCTGAACGAACGCTACCAGCTGCCTTCAGCCAAAGCGCGAGAGGTTGCTAGCTCAGCCGGTCCCGCCATGCCGACGCCGCCGACGGAGCTTTGCAAGAAAGCCATAACTCTACTGTACAACCTACTCCAACCTCAGTACTGGGGAGATCTCGACGTGGACCTGTTTCCCAACGTCACCGACGTCGTCCTGGCCAGCGATAAGACCCAGGCGGTGCTCGCAGCGGATCCTTCGGACAAGGAAAAGTACGATGACAAGTTCGTTACCAATATCATCAACACACTGCAGGTTGTGCGCATCATCCTAAATTTCAAATCGGACGATTGGGTGCTGAGGAACATGACGCACATCCAAAAGATTCTCGAGAAGTGCCTGAAATCAGAAAACCCCGAGCTGCAGGACTGCCTTCACACCGCCGACAAAAACTATGATAGCGGTCGAGACATTCGCCCCATCATCAAGAGGGTTCTCGATGCGGTGCCAGAAGATGTGCCGATGGAGGATGCTGACGCCGAGATGGAGACGGAACAGCCAACGTCAGAGATTATTACCTTCCTGTCCAACATAGCAGGGGAGAGCATGAATGCTGGGAATTATGTGTCGGGAATCAACATCCTCTGGTCTCTCGGGCACCGCCGGGCGGGCACCATTGACCAGCACATCACGGCCATCATGAAGTCGCTGCAGGCCAAGCTGGCTCGTGACCACGTCTCGCACTATGCGGCTCTTTCCTACGCGGCAAATGGCGGCCGGCCACAGCAGGATCCAAGTGCTTGTCAAGAGATGAACGCATACGACCTCGAGATCCAGACCGGGTTGATACTCAAGGCTATTGAGATCACTGCCATGCGCATGGAGATCCTCGGCGACAGCAGGCGACCTTTCCTTAGTGTCATTGCCACCATCGTGGAAAAGTCTCTGCATGTTCCGCTCTGTGAAAAGATTCTCGAGATGGTGGAGGGTTGGGTGTTCCGCTCTGAAGGGACTTGGCCGACACTGAAGGAGAAGACGGCGGTGCTGCATAAGATGTTATCGTTTGAACATCGGCAAGACCAGACAATGCTCACGAAATTCCTGGACTTTGTCATTCGTATTTACGAAGACCCCAAGATCACGCGCACAGAGCTGACGGTTCGCATGGAGCATGCCTTTTTGATAGGGACTCGGGCTCAAGATGTCGAAGTTCGCAACAGGTTCATGACTCTTTTCGACAAAAGCATTGCGAAGCAAGGAAGCGCGAGACTGGCATATGTCATCTTGGCCCAGAACTGGGACACTCTCGGCGACTCGTTCTGGCTAGCACAGGCGTCGCAGCTCCTTCTCAGCGGCGTGGACATGACGCCGCTTGCCCAGCTCCGCGACGATGACTTCCGCACCATGACGCCGTCGCAGCAGTTCGCGACGTACCTCGGAGACTCGAGGGAGCCAAGTATGATCATCGATGACAAGTACGAGGCCTTTATGGCAAGTCACCGCCGCTTCCTCGTCGAACTTAGCGACGTTAGAGTCCGCGACATTTTGGAGCCGCTCATGCAGCTGCAGCATATCGACCCGAATTTTGCCTACGAGCTCTGGGTGTCACTTTTCCCCATGTTCTGGTCCGCGACCGCACGCGAAGAGCGTGCTGAGCTCGAACGCGGCATGGTGAATCTTTTGACCAGGGACTTTCACTCGCGTCAGATGGATAAGCGGCCAAATGTCGTCCAGGCTCTTATGGCTGGAGCGGCGAAGGCGTGGCCGGAATGCAAGATACCGCCTCACGTACTCAAATTCCAAGCCAAGACTTACGATGCCTGGTATACGGCCCTTTACCAGCTCGAAAAGGCGGTAATCAGGCCTGAGATCGAATCAACCCTTGTTCGAGAAAGCACCCATAATGCCCTGGTGGACTTATACGCGTCCCTCGGCGAAGACGATCTCTTTTACGGTGCTTGGCGTCGCTGCTGCCAATTTGTCGAGACTAACGCAGCACTGTCATATGAGCAGAATGGCATGTGGGACAAGGCGCAGAGGATGTACGAGGCTGCCCAGATCAAGGCTAGAACGGGCGTTATCCCCTTCTCAGAGGGCGAATACATGCTCTGGGAAGACCAATGGGTCACCTGCGCGCAGAAGCTACAACAGTGGGAGGTGTTGCAAGATTTTGCAAAGCACGAGAACCTTCCGGATCTTCTGCTGGAGTGCGCTTGGCGAAACACGGAGTATTGGCGGGACCAGGACAACCGCGACCAACTTGACAATCTGATCAAGGGTGTGATGGATGCCCCCACTCCTAGACGGTCTTTCTTCCAGGCTTTCATGGCTCTCCTCAAATTCAACGCCAAGCAGGAGACGGTGCAAGACTTCAACCGAGTGGTGGACGAAGCGCTCCAGTTGTCTATCCGAAAGTGGCACCAGCTCCCGAAGCGGCTTACAGCAGCTCACATCCCACTCCTTCAGAACTTCCAGCAGCTCGTCGAGCTCCACGATGCTAGTGTCATCTGCCAGAGCCTGGCGACTACCAACCAGTCTAATCTCGACACTAAGTCTGGCGAGCTTAAGCTTCTCCTCGGTTCATGGCGCGATCGCCTCCCCAACACCTGGGATGACATTGTTTCCTGGCAAGACTTGGTCAACTGGAGACAGCACATCTTCGGACTCATCAACCAGACCTATCTCCAGCTCCTGCCGCCACAGGGACAGAATTCGCAAGGCGCCTCGTTCGCTTACCGAGGCTACCACGAGACAGCCTGGATTATCAATAGGTTCGCTCACGTTGCGAGGAAGCACAATTTGCCTGATGTCTGCATCAACCAGTTGAGTCGCATTTACACGTTGCCCAACATTGAAATCCAAGAAGCCTTCCTGAAGCTGAGAGAGCAGGCGAAATGCCATTACCAGAACCCCGACGAGCTCGGCAGCGGACTTGATGTGATCAACAATACTAATCTCAATTACTTCAGCGCCCAGCAGAAGGCTGAGTTCTACACTCTCAAAGGCATGTTCCTGGAGAAGCTCAAGAAGAAGGAGGAAGCCGACTCTGCCTATGGAACCGCCCTGTACTTCGACATCACGGCAGCGAAGGCGTGGGCCGAGTGGGGATACTTCAACGATCGAAAATTCAAGGACGACCCAACCGATCTTGTGGCCGCAAAGCAAGCCCTAACCAGTTATCTGCAAGCTGCCTCGAGTTACAAGAACCACAAGTCGCGAAAGCTGATTGCCCGTATCTTGTGGCTCCTGAGCCTGGACGACTCTAGCGGAACCGTCGCTTCCGGCTTTGACGACTTCAAGGGAGATATTCCCATATGGTACTGGATCACATTCATCCCCCAGCTTCTTACGGGTCTAGGCCACAAAGAGGCGCCCAGGGTCCAAGCCATCTTGCTCAAGATTGCAAAGTCGTACCCACAAGCTCTCTACTTCCTTCTTCGAACAAGTAGGGAGGACATGCTTGCCATCAAAAAGAATCAAGAGGTGAAAGATCGCTTGAGGCAACAGCGAGCCCAGTCTGCTGCTGGAAAGCCTGGCAGCTCACCTCAGCAGACGAAGCAAGATACGGTTAATGCTACCAAAGCGGAGGGTGCTTCAAGCTCTCGGCCTGCCACTGCCAATGGCGATGCTGCTACGCCAGCCAAGACGGAGGTCAAGAGTGAAGGGCTCGAGGCAGCCGGCGCCTCGGCAGCCGCTGCCAACGGTGCCAATAGTGCGAATGGAGTCAACGGAGCTGCCAAGGCCGAACAACAGGCCACACCAACCCCCAAGAAACCTTGGGATTACACCGAAGAGATCATGAGCAACCTTAAGACCGCATTCCCGCTGCTCGCTCTGTCCATGGAGACCATGGTCGACCAAATTCAAAAGCACTTCAAGTGCCCGCCCGATGAGGATGCCTACCGCCTGATCGTTGCGCTGCTGAATGACGGCCTCACCTACGTGGGCCGTATGCCCGCATCCTACGCCAAGGATGTCAAGTTGCCGGCAGCGACCGAAGCCAACATAACACGTTTCGCTGAGACGATTCTGCCCGGCCACATCCGAGGAACGTTTGAAGCCGACTTCGTCAAGGTTAAGCCCACCATGTATGAGTATATCCAGAAACTCAGGAAGTGGCGCGACAAGTTTGAGGAAAAGCTGGACCGGAGGACGCCCCAAGTGCCACTGGAAAGCTTTGCGTCCTATTCGCCCCATCTCAGCGAGTTCCGATACCAGAAGTTTGACGACGTTGAGATTCCTGGGCAGTACCTCCAGCATAAGGACAAGAACCAGGACTTCATCCGTATCGAGAGGTTCCTGCCCAACGTTGATCTCGTTCGTGCGAACGGCATGTCTCATCGGCGCCTCAAAATCCGCGGGCACGATGGCAGCGTTCACGCGTTTGCAGTCCAACATCCTGCCGCGAGACACTGCCGTCGCGAAGAGCGGATCCTGCAGCTGTTCAGACAGCTCAACCAGACTCTGAGCAGTAAGAAGGAGAGTCGTCGCCGCGATCTGCAGTTCACTCTACCTCTAATGATGCCCCTTGCTCCCCATATAAGATTGGTGCAAGAGGATGCATCCTACGTCACGCTGCAAACCATCTACGAGGACCACTGCCGTCGCAACGGGATGTCCAAGGATGATCCCCTGTTGTTTACGATGGATAAGCTGCGAGCGCTTGCAGACTCAAAGCCTCAGGTTAGTCCCACTGCACCAGGATCGAGTGAAGAAGCTGCTAACTTTGTGATGCAGCAAAAACCGCCAGAGGGTATGGTGACCGCCAAGCTAGAAGTACTCCGTGCCATCCAAGAGAAGTGGGTAGATCACACGATTGCGCTCGAGTACTTCCAGGGAGTGTTCCCCGAGTTTGCTGAGTTTTGGCTCTTCCGTCGTCGGTTCTCGTACCAGCTCGCCGCTTTGACGTTCATGACATATATTCTCCATATTGACAAGCGGAATCCCCATAAGTTCAACATCTCTCGCCGGACAGGCAACATTTGGGGGTCGGAGCTCATCGCCTTTATGGCGCAAAACCGGCCCTTCTTCCACAATCCCGAGCCGGTGCCGTTCCGATTGACGCCCAACCTGCAAACACTCATGGGTCCCCTGGCAACCGAGGGAATCTTCAGCTGTTCGATTATGGCGATCGCACGTTGCCTGACGGAGCCCGAGTTCCAGCTCGAGCACGCGCTCACTCTGTTTGTCCGCGACGAGATGATGTTTTGGTTTACCAACAGCCACCGGTCGCTAAATCTGAGCGAGAACCAGCTACGCGAGGCAGTACAAGCAAACAACGAGATGATTGTGAAGAAGGCAGTTTCACTGGCGCAAGCGCCGGCTGGCAACCTACCCGCTCACCAGACGGTGATCGACTTGATTGCCAAGGCGGTCAACCCGATGAACCTAGCTTTGTGTGATGCGCTATGGATGCCGTATGTATAATAGGTCTGCTGTGTTTGGTTTTGATTTGGAGTTTGGAGTTGTTGGAGTTGGGATAAAAGGCAAGCTATAGGAGGCATATTGGCATGCTGGTTATTAAGATGGATGAAAAAATATGGCCCTGTACAAAATAATGTTCTTATTACCAACGTCATTGCTCTCGGGGGTTTCCGCGCTTTGATTGACCAGACCCTAACAAATTTCTGCCGATTTGATTGGTCGCAAGGCCAATATCCATTCGTCAGTTTAATCGGAACTAAACAGGCTGCGAGTCAGGGTAATCCATTGTGTTGTATCACTCGGTTTTGGTGACAACCAAAAAAAGATACGGTAGAGTGTTTTCCTGTCGTTCAACCACTTATTTAGATTGGGTGAGGCATGTGAGGTGTTGATGTTTTGATGTGCAAATGGTTGAAGGTCGATCAAGGATGAGTAGCGAAGTGCCTACCTACCTGCTCTTGACCTGGGGGATCACCTACATTCAATGTAGAAGAATATTTAATAGGTATGCAGGTGACCTTTTGGGTGACAAGCCATCAACGATACAAGCAGGTTGCCTTTTTAGAAGCCACTACCAATCTTTGGACACATTTAACTAATCGGCCAAGGTCTGTATTCAAGCCAGTGCCTAGTGTGAATACCTATCTATGTATGCACCCCCCCAACCAAGGTGGTCCGGTTCGGTCCCACATTCGCAGCGAGTCACTCACTTGGCTTTGCCACTTCAGCCCGCCGGAAGAAGCGGGGAAGCATTTGTGTCAGTTCAAATAACTACCTACAAATACGTACCTGCCCAAATTACTCAGCATCTATCAAAATCAGCGCCAGTATTTCAATATCGGGAGGAACCTCTCTACTTTTTTACCCTTTTGCAAGAGTTTTTTTTGTTTGCGTCCCGTCCCCTTTTGCAAACGAAACTTCCCCACCTTTTCGAGAAGAGTTTAGAGGAGACGGGGAGGGGAAAAAAAGGAGTGAATGAGAGAGAGCGAGAGAGTGTGAGAGAGAGACGGAGGGAGACGGACGAGGAAGGAACGAACCAGATAGGCGGAAGAAAAAGCAAACGAAAAGGAGAGTCAAGAGAAGAAGAAAAAAAGGGGGGGAAAGTGGGGAGGAAGGGAGGGAGGGGAGTACCTAGGTACCTACCACCCAACATGTCAGAAGCCCTCAGCGACGAAATCGAAGCCATCAATTCCATCTACGGCCCCTCTACCCTCATTCCCTCCCCAGAGGATGCCGCCGACTCAGCAGCCATCTACATCCTCTCTCTCCCTCAACACGACCTTGACTCCCCAGCAGCTCCATCAGGACACCAAACAGTAATAGGGGTATCGCTGAGAATCCACTTTCCCGGGTCCTACCCCGATGCACCACCCAGCGTGTTAGGGACGTATCGCTCAGCGGAGGGTGCAAAAAGAGGAGAAGCGGCCCGGCAGAGTGGGGTGTTTGTGGAAGCGATCGGGGAGGTTTTTGTTCCGGGGGTGGTGTGCCTTTTTGATGCGATTGAGAGGGCGGGTGAGCTTTTGTCCCAGCTTGGGCAGCTTCAGCAGGTCGATGACGTGGGGGGTGGCCATGATGAAGCACCCCCCGTGGAGGTAGAGGAAAAGCTGCTACTACCCAGACCTAGAATGCTGGGGTCGTTGACGGCACCAGGAACGGCAGAGTCAATATCTAGGACTGAATGCCGATGGACGCTCTCCGACTCTGTCACAGAGCTCAAGTCCGTCTTCGTCGCGCGGTGCGCCACCGTGTCATCCCCTGCGCAGGCTACGCAAGCCGTGGCGGACCTGCTCGCACAGGACAAGCGGGTGCGCAGCGCGACGCACAACATCACGGCGTGGCGGATCCGGGGCCCAAATGGGACTTCGTTTCAAGACTGCGATGATGATGGGGAGACGGCAGCGGGGGGCAGACTGCTGCATTTGATGCAGCTGATGGATCTGTGGGATGTTATGGTTGTGGTAACGAGGTGGTATGGAGGGCAGAAGTTGGGGCCGAGGAGGTTTGCACTCATCAATGCGGTGGCGAGGGATGCGTTTGCCAAGGCAGGCTTGGTCGTTGAGAGCACTGGGACAGGGGGTAGGAAAAAGGGACACAAGTAATGATTCAAGAGGAGAGGAGGAGATATATGAGGAGAAATCGTTCTTTTGTCCCTGAGGTACATAATCTATATACCTGCCTAGGTAGGTAGCTGCCGAGGTAACTACGTATTTACGATCACTACTCGTCAACTACCTCCCAAAATATATTCCTCTCTTACCAGCCAGCCCAGATTTCTTCCACAACGCCAGACGAGAAAGCCCCGGAAGATACCAAAACCTGCCTGCCTGACAGATCCTGAACTGCGATGCCAAAGAGCCCCCACAGCCCTTGTTTATTTCAACGAAACTTCAACATATTTTCCTCTCGGCGTTTTCCTAACCCTCCTTGACCAGTGACGATGTCAATATCTGCAAGGCCTTCACCGACTGCTCCTCGCTCAAAATCACAGCGCCCGCCCTCGCAGTCGAAAGATAAGACAGCTCCGACGTCTCGACCATGCGCATCTCCTGAACCAAGCGGCCCGCCACCCCCGACACAATGCCCGTAGCCTCGAACGGGAAGTTATCCAGATCCAGAAAGATGGGGATCAGCGCGCCCTCGGTCGGTCCAACGAGTGAATCCCCAAACACATCCAACAATTCCCGATCCAGCAGCAACGATGGCGGATCGTCCTTTGCCAGCGTGATAGACAGGAACCTCGGCTGTGATGCCAGCGCCGAAACCACACCCGCGTACAGCTTCGTGTCTACCGTGTCGAGCCAGGTGCGCACCCGGCCATTGCCACTGCTACTCGTTTGGGTACGGTTCGACGAACGGGCACGCAAGAGCGAGTCCCTGTTTCGCCCCGAGCAGTGGACCAGCGTGAGGTTCTCCTCGATGTAGGGCGTCACGTTTTGCTTCGTAAGCAGGTTGAACGTACGGACCTGCAGCTCCCCGACGCTAGAAGGGGGCGGCGTTGAAGGCGGGTTGCTGCTCTGGCTGTTTCCCCTGCTATGGGCTGCCGAGGAAGGGCCTCCCGCCGGTTTGAACGACGATTCCTCTTCCGAAAATTCAAACCCCCGTGATAGGAGGGCCTGGACAACAGACTGGCGGTCCTTACTGGGAACAAGGATGAAGTCGGAGTAGTAGGTTGTGATGAAGAAGATGGGAATCCCCGCGAGGGCCAGCGGCGAAGTGAGGTCGACAACGCGCGAGCCGGCGTCCATGCCGGCACTAATGACGGAAAACACGGCGTACGAGTCTTTCGAGATGGTAGGGGCTTTTGCTGACTTTGAAAGAAAGGGCGCCATGCGCTTCATGGCGGGTTCGAAAACCGTCTTGGCCCAGATTGAGTGGCAGACGATGGAGCACTCAATGGGCGTCACTGAGATGTTAAGGAAGCCATTTTGGGAGTCGGGGCTGAGGCCCTCAGGTGTGCTCCGGGGGAGGAAGACCTGGAGAATGGGCTGGAGGAAGCTGGAGTATAGGCTGAGTGGAATGTGGATGAGGCTGAAGGTTCCCTCCTATTTTTGAGTGTCAGCGGTCAAGATTACCCCATGGAGGCCAGAAATAAAAAGAAAGGAAAAAAAAACATACCAGGAACGTGACTTGCGCGTTCATGGTGAAACCGGGTTCAGCCCCGAGGAGAGGCCGTTCCCTCTGGATCCCAATCGGGGGTTACCCCACAGTTGTGGGAGGTGTGCTGTAGCCAGAGAGACAGCTCCCGCCGTCATCAAGATTGCTGTCTTCCAGGTATCCTCGTCCCAAGCCTGGGCCAAAGAAAGAAGAAAAAATATCGGTTTGTCAATAATATCAAATTCTAGATGAAGAGGGGAGCACAGCCTTGTGAGTTGGTACAAGTCAAGAGGATAAAGGGAGTCCGCCAGGTACGGTCAACCCACAGTGGTGGAAGTTTCCGGAGTGACGGCCATGCAGTCCAGAACAGAACGCAGATGTAGTGCGGGTGTAGGTGTGGGTTGGCATGTGTGGGCGCGGGTGTACGGGTTGTAGGTAGGTGTGGATGTGGGTGCGGGGGGGAGGGAGGAGGACGATGCAGGGAACGCCAGAAACCCAAAAGAAACTCGGCCTCGGCGACGCTATGGATGCAGGACTTCTTCTCTTGACTGGCGGGTAACTAACGGCAACGTTATTCTTTTTCTAACTTGCTCCAGTTCTCGCTGCTCTCGCCATCCTCTCATAACGTCTCTGGATATAAACGTGCAGGACCGGCTCCCCACTCGGTTTCTTTGTCGGAACTGAATAACAGCGAACCCAAAGCCGAGCTCGCCCGTCTGGGCGACCCGCATATTTGTACATGTGTGGCCTGTCATCGGATGAGGGCTTCTTCCGTCAATCTTGGGAAAGGGACTCCCAAAACTTCATGATTTGGCTCGGCATGCAAGCTTGTGCAGATGGTGGGGTAGGGGGAAAGGGAAAGAAGAGAAACGTGGGGGGGAAGGGGTTCTTCCTCAATCACCGTCATTGTGCTACACCATTCCTCGCCCAGTTCTTCTATGGATGTTCTCAACCGATAGCAGGTACCTATGACATCAAGTATCCTTGTGTGGATTCATGGTGCTGCGAGAGGAGGGGTAACCCTGCCAAGCGCCGCCGATAACCACGTTGAAGCGCAGTCGAAGTGCCATTGATCAGTTCATTGAGACGGCGAATCTTTTTTGTCTCCAGACCGAGAGGTTCCTGTTCCTGACAAAATCAACCAGTTCCCCACGCCTTCGCATCAACCCTATCTGCTCGCCTGCATGGCATGCACCCGTGGTACGTGTGACGGGATGCGGGGTGCTCTCCTCGCCGCGAATAAATCCCACGCCCTGGAGCCTGTCCTTCGGCGTGTCCCAATCCGTCCATTCCGACTATCTCCATGGTGCATCTGGTCTTAACGCCAGCCTAGGAAAGGAGGCAGACTTACAGCTCATGGCTGCGTGATGCGAAGGTGCGGGACCGCTGTCTTCATGCCGATGTGATCAGGGTCAATCCCACAGCAAAGCCAAGATCCTGCGGAGTCCATTGGCCACTTACCACAGGGAAGTCGGTGTCCGTGGCTGCTCTCGGCCCGAGGGCCACTCTGGATGAGTGCCCGACTTGCTACCACCGAAACCAATCGCAGGGTCCAGGGGCAGTATCCGACAGAGAACAACACATTTCCGTTCGGTTTCGTAGCTGGAGCCCATCATTTCTTGATACCCACCACCACTAGGTTTCGAGGGCTCTCCGAGTAGTCAAACACCGTCTCCACCCAACAGTCTCGGACGATATCGGAATGTTCCTTGAGAAACAACCAACGATCTGTCACGATAAGAGATTCGACGACGCAGGCACTGAAGGCCATCAAGCTCCAGACAGCACTCAGCTCCCGCTTCCGATATCGGTATTCCTCCTCGTACTGTGTGATCTCGTCGTCCGTAATGCCACCGAGCTTGTCTTTGATGAGCTGACTGTATTGGCTAAAGTCGGCATTGGTCGTCAATTTGACGATTGCCCCCCGAACATAAGCGCCGAATGATGAGTAACATTGCTTGCGAAGAGAGCCGATAATAACCGGGTTAGTACTCGAGTTGAATGGGCTGTTCCTGTCATCACCCCCAGCATTGCTGTGGTAGACCCTGGAGATGACACCCTTGTCGAGAAAAATCTTCTGGAGGACGGCACGGTAGAAGTGGCGGGTGAAAAAGGCATCACTCTCCCCATCTGTCCAGTTCTGCGGTGCCTGACACGCCATCATACGGGCTGTGATATTGAGCCGGATACCGTGGCCGTTGTGCGTCGACACTTGCTCACTCATTGGAAAGCCTTGGGGGTCCTTTTTTTCTGATTCCCGCGTGACCCGTGCATTCATCGGCTGGAGAGTTGGCCTGCCGAACTTGTACGTGGGCGGCCCCAGCTTCTCTGTTAGGAGATTATAGCAGCAGCCAACAATCGCTACAGCCTTCATACAAGGGTTCAACACCAGCGATCGGATGCCGTAGTGGGACAGGTTCCCACAGGAATGGATTGACACAGCCATCATACGGAGATCTTTGGCACTACCCCCGTCGTCGTAGCCGCGAAGCTGTGTAATCACGCTGGTGAGATCGGCATGCTCAAGACGACCGATAACATACTCGATGGACCCCTTTCCCTCTTCCACCGTGTAAGTGGCCTGTAGTTCTTTCCTGGACCTCAGGTCGATGGTAGCAATCTCCTCATCGCTCACACCAAGCTCCCTCGCGACGCGTTTCAAAGCTTCCTCGTCATCTTGTTGGGATGGATCCACCACTTCAAGAATCCGGTGGTAGAGCTTCTTATTCCGAATCCGCTTCTCTCTCTCTGCTAGGCCAGACAGAATATCAAGACCCTTGGCGCCCACCATATTGGACTCCTTGCTCTCCACGGCGACAATATGTCTGTTATAAGGAGGGCTGGCGAGTGTCCTACCAAGATAGTTCTGACCACTGCCGAAATCAACGAGATGGGTTGGCTGGTTGCCTAAAAGCTGGCCCACATCTTCAGCCAACTTGTCGATGTAGCCCGCAAAGTGAGTGACCTCGTGAACCTTCTTAACATTCATGCCCAATGCCACAGACCTTGGCAGCACTGGCAGCCTCGACTTGCTGGGGGTAAAGGATCGTCGCAGGGAAAACCTCCTAATGTCCTTGACATATTGCAGCAGTGACTCGGGCGGTGCCCCGGGAGACCCCGGTTGCGGGACGGCGTCTAGATCATGCCGCAGGAGGAAATCCAACAAGTCCATGGGGTTATTCTCGACGAGAAATTTCTGCCAATCGAGAGGCACTGCTGAGGCGAATAGACCTGGCTCCGTGGTGAAGAAATCGAGAATGTGCACGCCACCGCAGAGAAACTGGAAGAGGTCTGATGTTGCGGCAAAGTTAAGGAGACCTGAGACGTAGTCCTCGGCCGAGGAAAACTCGTCCGAGTAGGGGAGGTCGTTTTCGGGCCTCATGTTGTGCGGGTGGATATCGAGACGGTGTGATGATCGAACTAGGAATAGGGGAATGATGATTCAGGGAGGTTGAGCTCCCTGATGCTTTGGAATCTTCCCTCGTTGTTATGGTCTTCGTCCCCGAGGCTTGGCTGTCTGGCACAAGCAAGTGGGTGGAAGAACTGTAGTGCTCGGAAATTCGGGTCACCACCAGCTGGCCAATCAAGGTTGGCACAGTGGGTCAGACAGAAGCGTGCCGGCACAGGGTGAAGTCATGTAAGTTTGACGCTGGTACAAAATATATAATGCGCTAAAATGAGAAACCAGGCTAGACAAGCCATTCGTAGAGCAAATGTCCTGTAAAGAAAGGGGTTTGGATTTACACCGGGGGCGCGTTGAGCTGCGGGATCTGGGGCGCGTTGGCACCTGCCAGTCGCAGCTCCGAAAGCCGTTTCAACGAACGTGGTATTTCCGAGGCAAGGAGGCTTTTGCAGAAAGCAGAAATATGAGCAGACGACAAAAAGCTCACTCAAGTTATCCACTGCTGAGAATTGAGATGCCAGGTTAAGAGTTCGAGCACCATGTGTATAGCCCGAGTTCGACAGCCTTGCCAGCTGCCAAGTAGCTCCCACCTGAAAAGTCGTGCACGTCCCGACCCGGCTTTTTGTCGGCCGCGACTCCAAAGCTTGAACAGGATTATTATCGCGATCCTAGACCCGCGACAAACCTGCCTCAACTATGCCCCTCCCCTAGCCGCGAGGTGATTGCCCGCTAGAAACAGACAAGATGGTGACTATTCACGACCCCATAGATTCAAACCAATTGACCTAACTAGGCCCCCCCAAAACCAGGTGTTCATCCTAGGAGTCAACTTCAACGAGCACAAGCTCGTAAAGGTCCCCCATCCCATCCTGATGCCCTCTCCCGCAGACTCTGACACGCACTCAACTCTTAGAAAGCGCTCGAGTCCTTCTACGCCCTTGGTCCACAGACATCGGTCCGCATCCTCGCGAAATACTGCATCCACCCACGCGCAAAGATGGGCTCGCTGCCGCCCAAAACTTTAACGGCCCTAACGGCCGAATTATCAACCATGACGATCGAGAGCGATGCCCGACGCATAGTCCAGGACAATATTCGTCGATTGCGTGACATGGGCACGTATCGCGGTAGGCGGCACGCCATGGGTCTGCCGGTGCGTGGACAGAAGACGAGGAACCAGACGCAAACAAGTCGGAAACTCAACCAGGTTGAGAGGAGAGGCTGAGAGAAGTGATTGTAATGGCTTGGGCTTCTAGGTTTGGACTGTGGTGCGTGGGCTTGGAGCTCCCTCTGGAGGAGCGGGCTCGAGTGTGTTATGAAGGCAGCGATGCAAAGAGACAACATACAACGGCTGGCGCAATTGGCTGGTAGGTAGTGGTGGTGGGAGTGTCTAGCTGATCAGTGATTCCCCCGGGCTGGGTGTACAACACAACATGAACATATCCAACAATCTTTCTACGTGTCCTTACCGTGTATCTGTTCACCACGGCGGTGGTAGGTCATCTTCGAGAACCGGCTCCCCCTTGTTCTGAAGCTCCCCTGCGATCGCCTCGGCCTCCTTCCACACGCGCAGTATATTTCCTCCTACCACCTTCGCTGCATCATCATCACTCACTCCCTTTCGCAAAAGTTCGGCCACTAGGTCCGGAAACTTGGACACATCATCCAGCCCCCGCGGTGTGCTCCCAATGCCGTCAAAATCACTCCCAATCCCGACATGGGCAAACCCGATCCGCCTACCAATGTAGACAACATGCTCAGCAACCCACTCGAGCGTCGAATTCTGAGGATAAAAGTCAGGCAAACCGTCATCGCGGCCGGCGTCAACGCACGACACGAAGTCGGGCGCAAAGTTGATCATAACCACACCATTGCGTTCCCGCAGCAGATCCAGCACTTGATCTTCGACGTTCCGTGGGTGAGGACACAGCGTGTGCACGCTCGAGTGGGAGAAAATAACTGGTGCCCGACTGCCCTCCCACCCGTCAGCTCCCCCACCCAGCACATCGAGCTGTGTGTCAACACTCGTATGCGACAGATCAACCAGCAGGCCCACACGGTTCATCTCCCGCACCAACCGCCGGCCTGCGGCGCTCACCCCGCCGTGAACAGCGGGTGCCTTACGCAAAGGCGACTCCCACAGCGCGGCATCTGCATAGCGATTCCCGCAGTTGTGCGTAAGCGTCGCGTACCGGACGCCAAGGTCGTAAAAGCCGCGGAGCGTGGCGGCCGAGTTACCGATTTGATGGAGGCCTTCAATACCAAGCGGGGAGATGAGCTTGCGCTTGGTTAGGAAGGCATGCTCGGCGGCGGAAGCAGGGAGGAATGGGGAGGAGAAATCATGACGGTAGGCGGTGATGAGGCGGTGAATTACATCGATTTGGTTGAGTGTTGCTTGCACTGATTGGAGGTAGTTGGCGTCGCGGTAGTCGGTGGCGTTGGCGGGGCAAGGCCAAAATACACTCCAGAAGGCGCCGCCAGCGGAACCCTGGCGAAGGCGAGCGAGGTCGGTGTGGTAGGGGAGGGTGCCGTCTTCGAAGGGGGTAGTGAAGTTTGGCGAGGTGATGTGGTTGTTGAAATAGCCCCGGAGGAAAATGGCGAGGTCGTTATGTCCGTCTAGGTATTCCGAAAATGTGGTTAGCAAAATGTGTATGCATTGGTAGCAAGAGGGGTGGGCAGGTGAGCTGGTTACCTATCAGGGGCGTGTGGTTGAGAATGTGCTTCACTCGCTCGTCAATCGATTTCTGAGTGTTGTGATTGCGGCTGATCGTTTCAAGCAGAATAGAACCGCCAGTTGGTGCATACAGCAAACTTATCGAGAATAACGAAATTACGAGCACTATAGATACTTTCAGGGCCCGGGCCGCTCGCGATGGCGGGTGAGCTCCCAACGTCATAGTGGTGATGTTGTTGTTGTTCCAGCATACGTTTCTGGGCAGCTCGGACTGCTGGTGGGGTTCGTCCTTCATTGACTCACTCACCCACCCAAGCACATCTCACCCTCAATGATTGATTGCACAACATTACCGTGGGTTTTCAGAAGGTTAGTTTATATTTGGAACAGTAAGGCATAGTGAATATTTTTCAGATTTTTCAGTGCTTACACTGTCGAGCAGGATGGTCTCTGGATTTCTTCAAACCTCACTTTGATTGGCATGTCACATCTTCAGTTCTCGGCGTCATCGGTTGGGCAGCTGCTCTCGGCACGGAGAGTCGGGTGCTGGACATATCGCCACCCGACCGTTCCTGCTCACGTGCTGCTGTACCCATCGTAGTATCTTGTGCCGAAAAAAGAAGCCTGAATTCTTGTTTTCCTCAGGACGTACTCACCGTCACACTTGTCGGAACTTGTCTTGTCTGATGATCTCGCTCGTGTTGGCGAAAGGAGACCCCTGTTAAGGCTGCGCCGCGCTAATGTTTGCCCCTTCAGCTCTCGCCCAGCGGGCTAACGCCGCCAGGCCGCCAGGCGCCTGCCACCTCACCGGCCTTGCTGAGCTGCCATAGTCAACGCCTGGCAAGGGGTTCCCTTCAGCAGGAATACCTCAAGTCCCCTGAATGCATGATGCCTGTCTCCTGACGAGAAAAATTACCATTAATCTTCCAGCTTACAACAACAACCAAAGGGTAGCGGTCAGCTTTTTTGACAGAAACGTCCCGTAGCAAATTTACCTCGAGCCCTTGTTTCCGTCGGGGTCTGTAGGATCGGCGCCAGACCGTCTGTGAGTGGCTGACAGCATCTTCTCCATACAAACTTCAGCCAAGAGCTCGCCTGCCTCAGCCTCAATCGCGCTCACGCAAAACTCGGGCTTCCCCTGCATCATTTCTCCAGCAAAACAGTTCGTCCGTGACTGGTGATCTCGGGCCGGCCAGGAACAACAAAGCCAAAGCATCGCCTCCAAATTAGAGCTCCATTCGCACTCTCCCCATCTCCCTGACCGTGTCACCAACGTCACCCGTCGCTCCGCAAAGATGCCGGGCTTTTCGGACTCGTTCTGGTCCAACGACTACGCCGCAGGTATGCTCTCGCGCAGTTCTTGGTTTCCACAAATGTGCCGACATTTTGGCAAGATGGATACTAACCACCCGGCGCAGGCCTCGGGGTTCTGTTCGGCAAGCTCCAACAAGGTGTCATCGAAAACCGCCAAGTCCTAACCGTTGCTCGAATGCGCGCCGAAGCCGAAGAGGTCTACGGCCAGCGTCTCTCAGAAATCGCCCCAGTAGTCGACAAAGTGCAAGGCGGCTTCTCTCGCGATGACGGTGCCAGCGTGCGGAAGGCCTACGAGGGCGTGCGGTCTGAAATGGAGGATGCGGCCAAGAATCACAAAAAGATCGCTCAGAATATCCGAGACCTAGTCGTGAACCCCTTCTCTCGCTGGTGCGAAGCCCATGAATCCCGTATACAAGACTCACAAGATGAACTACAATCGCGCATTAAGACCCACGACAAACAGGTCGAGGTGGTCAAGAAGCTGAGAAGCAACTACTTCAGCAAGTGCCGCCTGGTCGAGGATATCGAGGAGGAGAACAAGCTGGCTTTCCAGGACCCCGAGACGAGCCCCAAGGGAAAGAATATTCCCGAGATCAAGGTGGAGCCCGAGCCAGAACGGGAAGAGGAGACATATGAGATCGGCGACGAGGTCTACAATCCAGAACAGGTCAAGAAGATCCTCTCTCATATGCTTGGGAATATCAAGATGGGGGAGACCAAGACTTTTTTGGGCACCTACCAGAACACGTCGGCCGGAACCGACATTGTCGAATACCTACAAAAGAACATGGGGACCACAAGTGTCAGCTATGCGGAAAGGATTGGCCAGGACTTGATTGCCAACGGCTTCCTGCGGCTGCTAAGCGTTGGAAACACGTTTGCGAACAGCTCCAAGCTGTTTTATCAGTGGAAGCCCAAAGCGTTTGAGTTGGCTGGTGTGCCCGAGAAGAAGGTTCCGCTCGCAAGGACGTTCTCCTTGCCCACTGCTGGAGCTGACGGCTCTGACTCGCCCGTCGTTGGCGCCGTGAGCGAGTATCTCGAAAAATGGAATGTAATCAATACGGCTCGCCCAAACGAGACACCGGCCGAGAAAATGCGCCGAGAAGCCCGGGAGGCGGACGAGAAATACAAGGCTGGGGTTCAAAAGCTGGATGAGATGCGCTGCGAACTCGAGGAGGCCATCTTTGTTCACCTCAAGTTTCTCGAGCGCTGTGAGCTGGATCGCCTCAAGGCCATTAAAACGGTTGTGCTTGACTTTTCAGGATCCATCAGCAATGTGATACCCAGTCTGCAAGCTACGGTCGACAACATGATGTTGTACCAAGAGACGGTCCAGCCTGCGGGTGATCTTCGCTACCTCTTGGAGAACTATCGCACGGGCTGTTTTGCCCCCAAGGTCATGGTCTACGAGAATTACTACAACAAGGTCGATGAGCAAACGTTTGGCGTCGATCTCGAGGCCCGTGCCCGCGCCGACAGGAAGCGGGTGCCTATTATCATCACTACCCTGCTCACCTACCTCGACCACCATTATCCAGATCTGGAAGGTGACGAAGCCCGCCGAGGCGTGTGGCTTCATGAGGTTCCCCTGAGCCAAACACACAAACTGAGGGCTAGAGTCAACAATGGCAAACCACCTTCTTTGGAGGTATTTTCCGAGTTTGACATACCCACCGTAGCAAGTTTGTTGAAGCTCTACTTGTTGGAACTTCCAGGTACGTCGCCTTACGCTTTGGACCCTGCGAATTGCTGACTTGAATCAGATTCTCTTGTGTCTTCTCACGTGTACGAAATCATCCGGACCATCTACAACACCCCAACGACGGATAATGACCAAGCCCGCGTTCAGGTTCTTCAGCAGACGCTTTCCCAATTGAGGCTCACTAACATTGCGACCCTGGACGCTTGCATGAACCACTTCACGCGTTTGATTGACCTCACTTCGGCGGACGAGGAGTACATTACCAAGTTGGCCACCATGCTCGCCCCTTCTGTCCTCCGGCCGCGTGCTCAAACGTCACTCACCATGGAGGAGAAGCACGCCTACCGACTGATCCGCGACCTGTTTACATACAAGGATCCCATCTTTACAGAGCTTAAGCGCCTTTCAACCCAGGGGTCAAGCGGATCTGTCCGTGGCGAGGCCAACAGACCACGAGCTATCTCTACTGACGAAAGCAATCGCAAGGCGAATGTGGAGGAGCGGAACAGGCTGCTCCTGGAGAAGGCTAGTGGCAGCCGAAGCCGGGCAACTTCCCCAGCGCCGAGCCCGCGCGGTCACCGCCGTGATAAGAGTAGCGGCGGCCCGGAGACGCGGTTCCCCATCCAACCCAGCCTGACGAGCCCGACATCGGAACGGAACAAAAGGCAGAGCATGGGCCCGGTCCTTCCGAAGCGTACGAGTCTCGAGGTGCCTGATGACTACAGCATGGGCCTCAGCCACCCAGCTGATGGTAATCTCAATCTTAACGGAGGCGGTCCAACGGCAGCATCGACGGTTGCAGACCAGATTGCCAAGTTGGAGAATGAGTCTCCCATTGAGAAACGCAACAGCCTAGGTCGTAGCGGAGCACGCTTTGTGGGTGGACGGCGTGTGGCGCCGCCAACCATGACGGCAACACCACTTCCTGATAACAGGGACAGCACCCAAGGTGTCACGCTGGTAGACCGACCAATGGATTATTAGGATTAATTCTATCGCGACGGTGTTGTAGGCGTGGACTGTTAACTAGCGGGTCCAGACGATGCTGGATGCAGGGTTCTAGGGCTAACGACTGTGAAATGACACGGCGGTGGATGGCAAGATGGGGTAAAACGAGAAAGAAAAAGCTTGGGGCCACGCGATGTATGTTTTGTGCAAACCAGCTTGTATTTGTCCATCTGACCAATAGCCGCTTTTTGTTCCCTTGGGCTGCTTGGGCAGTTTAGGCGTCCAGGTCGGGGACGGCGGTGTTTTTCCTTCAGTCACTCTTCTCTTCATGCTTTCTGTAATTTTTATCTACTAGTTTCCCGCTACTGCGAATGCATTCATTGAATTGACGCCATCTGGATACTTGGATAAATGGCGGGACAAACTTTGAGGCCTAGATTTTCACCCTTGGGACCTAACATTCTCTACCAAACACCTGCGACACCCCTACGCTTACAACGCTCACGCACATATGTACGAAAGTACATCGCAGATGTCGACAGGCGCTGTTCCCTCTTCGAAAGGGCGAGCAATTTGCTCCAGGAATTGGCCGTTTCCTAGGGCACATTCGCGATTTTCCCCTTCGTACTCGCGTCATCCGCGGCTTTCCCATTTATGCAGTAGATGCAACCAGATCCACTTGGGACTTTTTCTCCTCGTAACGGTTCAAATAGATTCTCACCTGCAAACCTAAGGCAGTCATCCCGAGGCAAACTCTACCTCTCCTAAATCGGTCGGGCACAACTACGTGTTTTGAGATGCACCCGGCCCTGTAACGGCGTCTGTCTTCCTACCTACCATGAGTAGACCTCTCACCGGGATACTTGTAGTCTTCCGGAGTGAGGAACTGGCCACAAAATGGCGCCAAGCATATGAAGACTGATATCATGAGTGGTCAACTCCGTTCCTGGTCTGAGACCGCATGGTTGTTAGGATTGAAGCCTCTTGAGACAACACCAAAAAGGGATCATCGTTCAATAGGTGGATAAGGTGCGGGTAAAGGATAAAACCCAGCTCGTGGAATATTCTTCACTTGGGACTTGATATGGTATCGACAGCGGTGTTCACATTCGAACAATGGCCACGGGTGTGTTGGTTTGGAGCAACGCTAGGCAAAGATATCTCGGGCCCCAAATCCGACTTTTTGGCTGTTGAATGGCTGTCACAGTGCCGCAGTTGCATTCTTAGCGGTCTGTCATAATTTTGTTGGCTGCCTCCGTTTTTGATGGCTATGACATTGGACGGACCCGGCACAGCTTTTCCGGAGCACGGCATCCGGCAAGCGAACAAGCGAGCTCGGCGGCGCCATGCCCGGTGGCTCACCTGTCCATCCAACTTTGGTCCGGGGGCTGTGCACTGGTGGGAGCACGTTAGTGAGTGCCATGCAGTGAAGGGATGGAAATGGATGCATTGCTGTTGCCTTGAGAATCAAGTCCGAGTAAGAAAATGCATGTCCTTCCTTGCGGATTGAAGAAGTTCCTAGATTTGTCGTCCGACTGAATGTAACATGGGGTGTGGGCTATCTCATGGAACCCAACTTGTGAAATGCAAGGAGACGGAGTTCATTTACATCACTCCGTGGCCTGTCAGTGGTTGTTGACACGGTTGGTTAGATAGGACAGGCCTGTGTCCTCGTCATCTCCGCCCTTGCGGCCTGCGATTGCTGAGTGCTCACGTCAGTCTGTCCGATCGGATCCGTTTCGTCCGCTCGCCCGCTGTTCTTACTTTTCCCGCCTTGACGCAGGGGCCACGGGGCGGCCACGAGCCTGCAAACCCGCTGGTGGGAGGCGCTGTGGGATCGACAGTGAGCGAGGACGAGAGGTAGAGATTTTTTTCGTAGGAATTGTGGAAGTGAAATGTCGTGTGTTCTCGGTTCTTTGTATGCAGACGGGAAAGCAGCGGTGTTGGGAATGTTGAAATGTCAGGGTTTCTCGCTTCGTTTTAAAGGGGTTATCAATCAATTTGATGCTTCACCGCAGCTGGTTCCCATGGATCCTGTCGAGTGTCTCCGAAAGCTTAATCTTTTCACGTAGGTCGTAAAAACCCCCCCGTCTAGGTCTATGCGCCAACGTGATGCTTGACAGATGTTGTAATTTAACAATTTGGGGTTGGTTGGCAGTTGGCAGTTGGTTGTTGGGTTCCTCTGTTCTTTCTCACAGTTGGGTTGCCGGGTCAGCAGCCCGTCTGTTTTGGTTAGAACTTTGATACAACCGTAAACTTTGGTCATTTGACGCTCAGTTAGCGGTCATCGCAAAGGGAGAGCCTCGGGATGTGTGGAGGGCGATCAAGACACACAAGGAGACCCCCGCCAAGATGAGGGCGGTCACGGGTAGAAATATTGTCGCAGCGCCAAAACTCAGCCGCATTCGTGAAACAGGCGCCATCCTGTCCCGATGAAGCAGTGGGTTTGTTACTTAGTATGGCGCTGCCCAGCCGACCACTGGGCCCAGGGCTGGGTCCGCCAGTCAGTGGCAAGGGTTCTCGCAACCACGGACCCAGCCTGGCTGCCCTGCCAGCTGAAGCTCGGCCGGCACTGGGCATACTCGGCAGGGCTTGCGTCTGCTTCTGTGCTGCGCCTTGGGGATTCGACGAGGAAAGCCTCTGTTGCGAAGAGTTCCACGCGTCCCCCTTGTTTTCTCCCTTCAGGCTGGGATCTCACTTTTTTTTACCCTCACTCACGCACTACGTTTTTCAATTCCTCCATCTCTTTCCTCGTTTCCTGCCCCACAATGCATTTGTGATATTCTTTCCTCTCGTCGGTTTCGCGCTTGTTGTCCCTGACCACCCGACCAGCAAACGACGACGTTGCGACGCAACGCACATCCGTAAGAACAACTGACCCGCCGGGAACCACACCCACCCACCTCCCCGGACTACACCAGACTGCACGCCAAACAAGGAGAGACAGGATCTGTCCACCACCTTAAGGAAGGGATAATGTGGGAGGATCTCGAGTTCGATCCGGAGAAGATCCCGGCTTTCAAGTTGGGCTTCCACATTGCCCAAATTGTTTGCGCTTTTGTCCTATGGTGTTTGGAGATCGCCGTCTTCCGCGCTGAAAATTCCGTTGTCAACGGCAACGTTGGTTGGACCTTTGCAGTAGTATGTCATTTCCCATGAGACCAAACAAGGGCTGCTGGCTGACAGACGTTCGTCTTTGCGCAGTGCTTCCTCTCGTTGCCAGCATGGGTATATCTGTGTATGGCACCGCGATTCCCGCGCACGCGAAAGCTCGCCGAACCCCGCGCCATGGCGACGGTCGATGGCCTCTTTACCATCATCTGGTTGTCGGCTTTCGCCACGCAGGCGGCGTATAACTCGGCTGGGTTGTGTGGAACTGCGTGCGGCATGAGCAAGGCTATCGTTGCGCTGGGAGTTTTTGTAACGTATGTTTCTGGCACGAGTTGGGTACAGATAACCGAGGCTAACAGATATGCAGTATTTTCTTTTGCATAACCACGTTCATCAGCATCTACACTGTCAAATACTGGCAATGGCACAACAGGCTGCCGGGCTATGATAAGCTGGTGGGGCAGAATCAGAACATTGACCCTGACAAGGCAGCGTTCTCGATGGCGCCGCACGATGAGGAGGCATACGCCCCAATCCACACGGACGACCACGACAACGATCCGACCCGTCTGGCGCATTCTGATTACTCGGATCCTTACGGCGCGCCAAGCCATATATCAGAGCCATATGCTGGGGCCGGAGGTAGCACCGTGAGTGATCACACGGCCAACCCGTTCCAGCAAGACAATCCGTTCGATAGCGACAGCGAGTATCACCGTCCCAGCCCTGGACCTGCTGCCGGTGGCCGTTATGCGCCTCCCTCTGCCCAGGATGAGTACGAGGACGAGCAGCGGCCAGTGGCCTTCCCAAGCGCGAACTACGACCGCATCACGAGGTAGGACTAAGGAAAGCGGGGGCTTGGACTGAGAAGGACAAGGATGGAATCAATGATTTGTACATTTGATTGGAGTTTGCAAACCTATGGGCCATGGTTGTATTACATACATTAGCTTGGTGGTCCCGGTGTTTTTGGCGTCAAGAAGGGTAATTCAACGAGATACCATGAGCATTTCCAGTTTCCACACGTCTGAATCATCTGCCGTGTGATTTATCCAAACAGAATTGTAACGCCAGACTCCCAGACTCCAAATCGCCCATGACATTCTTCTTACTCGACCAGCCACGCTTTCCTCAGTCGTTTTCTGATATCTGCTGCCGTCTGTTGCATGGGATTCAGCTTGCGGTCCCTTGCCATGGCCTCGACATTTTCTCCATGCTTGGCCATCAAGTCCCGTAACCATTCCACTTCCCTTTCACTCTGATGCCTCACCAGCTTCTTCTCCGTCGGCTGTGCCGCCTGCCGCTCCAGCTCCCGCACCACCAATGGCCTATCCTGATCATCGACAGTGTCAATTCCACCCCATTCCTCTCCATCATCCGCCATGCCTTCTGACTCGCTGTCCGTCAAACCATTTAACAGGTCCCCGAGCGGATTCTCGTCCCGAATCACCCGCACAATCCGCCCGGACTCATCCCGCTCCACTTTGACTTCAGCAACCTGAAACATGCCCCGACTTCGCGGAGTATGCGCGAGGGACCCAGCCGCCGCGGCGGAGACCGTTTTGGCGCTCGGGACCTTGCCGCCAGCGGTGCGTCCGAGTTTGGCGACGAGGCCGAAGCGCGAGTAGTTTTGTGTGAGGGTCTCTTCTTTGTTCCTGGGAGTTGGTTAGTTGGTTGTGACAGCAGGATTGGTCCCAATTGGCAAGCAAATTGGGAAAATAGGTGTTGGGGGGAAGGGGTAGGTAAAGATTCATCATACCAGTTTTGCGAAACCACGCCGTGGCCTGAAGGGTTGAGGACCTTCTTTCGCCGGTTATGCGTCGTGACCTTGGGGCGTGAAGAGCGTCGCTTGCGCTTTTGGAGCTCGCGACCCATTTTTTTTCTCGGGGTGTTATATTTCGGGGGTCCTGCGTCGAGTGAGAGAGAGAGAATGGGTTTGGTGGTCGCCTATATTGTCGGGTCGATCTCTCGTTCGTCGTTGGCAAGGTTCCAGGCTAGCGCTTTTAGAGATGCCGCTCAAAATTTCTGGGGGGCCGTTGAATGCGTGGGCGATAAGGACTTTTTAGTGGAGCGGGGCTTATCGACAGTAGTGCCTATTTTGGAGGGGCTGCATGGGAACAAAAGAACCCGTCACAACCAAAATGTATGAAAATTGACAGAATGGGAGTTGAGAACATTCCTTTTGCTGCGGCTAGCATTCCTTTTGTGTCTCTAATCCTTTTCAATAGAATATTCCTCTTATTGTTGGTTGCGTATTTTTTTTGGCCCTGATAGAGAGGGGCTGCAGTTTTGTGAACCAAGGAGAGACTTTTTCTTCCATGTCGTTCTTGGATTATGTGAGTTGACTTCGACGGCCAAGACGCGGGCCCCCTTTTTCATTGTTGCTTCCTTTGTGTTGTTCGCTGTATTGGACACGAAGTAGTATACAACGTACATAGTAGGATAGCATGGTGGGGAAGTGGCTCCCGACCTCCTCAGATATGTTTATACTCTCCCCTGATTTTGCAATATTTGGCCCATGACAATGCTCTCTGGTGGCCGAGGATTCACTGACAGCAGCGTCATTGGCACAATGGGGCTTTGGGTTATGTCTATTTGGGTATATATTGGCTGATGAACTTCGCTCAATGTGCCTCCGGAGGAAGGGGGTGGTGACTTGATATTTTTTTGTTCTTTGCTCACCCGAGACACAGGCTCGACCTCAGCCAGAGATGAGTTGACACAGCGAGCTGGCGTCAAGGGGAGGAACTTCTGGAAAAGTGGATTTCAGCTCCCCAGGGCTCTACGGCTCCTGTCTACTACAGCCAAGGAAGAAAGGCGTCTCAAACTACATGGGCAGGCATCTCAGTTATATAAGACTCAGGCCACAAGAAGACTCGCCTCCATGAATCTCGAGACACGTCTCGAAGTCACTGACAAGCCGGTATGTACTTTGGCAAGGAAGGAAGGCTGATGAAGTGCTACCATATGTTCACGCACAGGTAGGTACCTCCACCTTTTCGCCATTACATCCCGAGACCTTCACCAAACACCTAATAGCCCCTGTAAGGAGGCTGGCGGAATTTGCGTCCGGAATAGGACGAGGGTGAGAACAAGCGTTCGCCTCAACTCATGAACTCCTATGGAGAGGTTAGCTTATCGAGAGCTAAAAACTGCCAAGCCAACCCGAGGTACCTGTTTCCCAGTTGCAAGGAGTAATTTCTTTCCCTAACAAGCTCCGGCCTTGTTGCTGATACGCACGGGCAGCGCATGAAGTTGGGAGATATTCGAGATATCGCATCACTTATATGCGCCCGAAAGTATCCCCGTTCCCGAGGAACCACACACGACACCAAGACAGCCAAAATACGCACATCTCCGAAGTCAGGGTTCCAGGATGTATCTTGTCCCCACGCTGGCAGAAGCTATCACGACGGCGCACCACTATGAGTCTCGGGAAGGCTAGTGTGGATCGGATCGGAAACAGTTGAAGATTTCCTTAATCTCTCACTGAAGCAAGCAAATGTGCACCTCGGCAGATGATACCAGATGCTAGTGTATATGGCGTCAACTCCCAGGTTGTTGACAATGGCACCCCATCTGGCGCTACTGCTCTCTTGTGTTCCATCCCGCGCTTCGGGCTCGAGCACCATCATGTTCCTCACTGGATACACACCCGGTACCTCACTCTTGACGGAGTGTCTAGCGCCAACTTCTCAAGCACCATCGCCAACCCTCAATCCGGACGGGGAAGGGGGCAGCTTCCAGCCCTGTTTCGTCCTTCCTCCCCGAGGTTAGCTTGTGTATCATCGCCTACCACCCGACTTGTTTGCAAACGTGCTAGCGCCGTCGAGATAGACACCCAAGTCTCCCGCCCTCGCATGTCCATTCTCCATCTCACCTTCTAGAAGCGAGCCATCTCGTGCCCAGTCTTGAAGTTCGATGCATCAAACATCCCACGCTACAGTCCAAGACGTACCCATCACGAAGGAGTGAGCAAAAAAACCACCCTGCATCTTCAATCACACAATTACACACCACCTACACACATGCTATCTAGGTACCTATGCATTGCACTTTACCGCATTAATGGACGAGAAAGCCTTCTCTCGTCCTTCTAGACCTTCTAGAAAGAGTGTGGATTCCCGATCGCGATGATCACGTACGTTACACCCAACTACCTACCTACCTACCTACCTACCTTTCCGTCCCTGCCATACCATGCTGTTCTTCACGTACCTGATTTTCGGCGAGGTACCTCACTTACAGCATACCATGATAGAGAAAAGGACAAGCGGAATCCCCATGCATACGGATATTCGGCAAAATCACTCCCTACCTACCTAGGTACATATGCACCATCGTCCGGACGCCAGGAGTTTAGATCCCCTCCACCTTGTCGCCCTTGTACAATCTAGCCCTTCTAGAAGCGAGCCCCTCTTCTTGTTTGTTCCCCGCACAATCACAAACTTCCAGCCCACACACCATCACAAGAACCTAGTCACTCACGGCCGTTCAAGGCAGGGGAATCAGAGAGACGTAGGCAAGGCGAGGCACAAGTGTCTGCTTGGCCATTCGAAAGTGCTGCACCCCCTTACTTGGCGACACCTCCAAGTCTCCATCCCCAACCGTGGTCCCCCACGAAAGTCCTCCATTCCCTCTGTCAGTCGTCCTGCTAGCAGGTGGTTCCTCGGGGAATCGGATCTGGCATCTCGTGTTCGGGTTGTGGGGGGGCACCTAGGTCGCCGACCGTTGGGGTCGTTTGCATGATTAGGTACTTGAGTATGGGAGGCATGTGAGATGTGACTAAAGTGACAACCCGTCAGAGACAATAAGGTATAGTTAGGTATGATTTATACCTACCTAGGGCGTAAATGCACCTAGGTAAAGTAAGTAGGAAGCTACTATACACCGTCTGATATGTGATATGTCGCAGCCAAGGCCAGTAGCGATTTCCCAACCTCATAGATCATCCAGAAACCGCAAGTGGAAGTAGTAAAAAGAAGCGCCTCAAACCCCCAGGGATTCCCATATATGCCTCCCAATCATTCATATATGCATACATGATACACAGCATAGTGCCAGCCATAGCCCATCATAATCCATAAGACTCAATAAACCAAAACAGAAAGGGAAACCAGAGGCCCTGTTCCTGAATAACCCTTCACACGCCTCTACCTGGCTAGGCTCCTCCGTCCCAATGTACCCCCAACGCCCCACTCAGCGACTCTCAATTGATCGATACTGTCTGGTCGTTTCAGAACATGATCCACTCCATATCCAACCCTGGTCCCCCAATAACCTTAGCCCAGTTGAAGGGTCCACGCCGGCTCATGCCCGCAATCTTAGATCCCATATTAGCGTCGTCCTTCCGTTCTCCCGCCCAGAGACGCTCCAATACGTCGAGCGCTGCCAGGTTGTTCATGTAGCCACTGCGGGCCATAATCTCGCGGCATTTGGAGCGCACAATGCTCTGCTGTAGTTCGTTGACGCACTCACTGCCCGCCACAAACAGGGGCCATAAGAGGAACTTTTCGGCCCTGCTACCAGCCTCGAGACTCGTCGCGTAGTACACCACCTGGCTGACCAGGTTGCGGAAATTGCTGTGTGCGCTCGGCACATTCGGGTTGCCTAGTCGCTCCGTGTAGACAAGTGCAGCATATCGGAACGCCTCGCTGAGTGAGCCGAGGTCACGAACCTGGGCGCCTGTGGGCGGTGATGCCGACGATGCTGGAAGCAGTGAGGCAACCACCCGTGAAGCGTCAAACTCCCAGCTCTGAAGTGCGATGCGGGCGTCCTTCCATTCACGCCAGAACATGCTTCGGTGATCATCGTAGGCCGTCGGTGAGTGAAGTCCCACGCCACCAAGGATATCCTCCTCATCTATTGTCGAAAACCCATTGCTGTCAAAGCGCGGCTGGTGCAAATTGAAGAGGTGATCGGACCCAAGGTGGGGAGAGGCCTTGAATGGGCTACCAAGGGGTGAAGCTGACCGAGACACGGCATTGGGTCGGGAGTGGGATCCCCCGTTCAAGAGACTCTGTACAGGGCGGTTTTGTGAAAGCAGATTTAGACGGCCCAGTTTGACAATAGTTTTGAAGAGTTCTCGATCACATCCCACGAGGTTCTCGGAACCTGGCGGTAAGAGCTGAGCGTCAGGCAACACACCGAAGAAGGATGCATTAAGTTGTGCCTCTCTGTCGTTCACGCTGGCTGAGATGGCATCGAAGTAAGTGAAGAGCGCTTCCATCCATGCTGCATCCCTGGTCAAGGGATATGGTGACATGCGTCGCATACCCAGAATCTTCTTGACGCCGGCAAACTGCGTCTGAAACTTAGCGACACCAGACTCAGCCATCCGGTAATGGCACAGCAGCAAGATAGTCGCCAATACTGAATCGTGAGTAGATTTGTCTGCATCGTTGAGTTGTTCATTGAGAAGTCGGACAGCGATATTTCGGTGCTGATACTCCTCCGACAGCGACTGGTCCTCGGGCTGTGCATCAGACTGACTATCAATGGGATCGAGCCGTTTCTCGCTAAGCTCTCTGCCGTGCTGTCCGAGACTGAGCCTCCGCTTCTGCCTCAGATTACATGCTGCGAGGGCGCAGATGGCGTGTTGGAGACTTCTGCTACTGGTGCTAAGCTGCAGGATGTGTTCTCTGAATGGATTTCCCGGTCCATCGATGAACACCATGTTTGGGCACATGGTCTTCTCGTAGTAGTCGATGAAGAAGGGCATCTTGGCGATGATATCCGGGCTGACTTGAAGGACAGGGGAAGCGGGTTGAGACGGAAACGAAGAGGGCCAGGGAAATCCGTGATGATCAGGAAGGCTCTGGGATGATGAGTCCCCATCAGTGCTCGAGTTAGTCCAGAATGGTGCATGGGACTGCGCGCTTGAGCTGTACGTCTCCAGGTCCGGTGTCCCAGGGACTAAATATGCTGGTCAGTATCTGGGGCGTTTGACAGGGTAGGTTATCCTACTGAACATGTCGCAGTCCTGGGTCAACTTGCGGCTGAGCTGAGACTCGAGCGTTTCAACGTGAGATAGGTGAGAATGAAGGCTAGAAGCAGGCTCGGATGCGGTGTAGGTCAGGCTCGGGCATGATGTCGGCGCTCGCGGCTGCTCGATCATGATAGCAGATGCTGGGCTCTGTGGTAGTGGCGATCCGTGGCTAGGAAACCCGTCGTACATAATCGCTGGGCTGTGGAGGAAAGGCGGGAGATCATCTCGAGGAAACGAGTGCGTCATGGGCGACATATAATCAACATCGCTCATCCCATCCATCGAGGTAGTCATAATGTCCGTTGGCGAGGACACTGGCAGTGGTAAACTACGTCCGGGAAATCGTGGCCCGTCATCGCTTGGGAAAGGGATGTGAGTCCAACCAGGGGGGGCGCTCTCGACCGGTGAAAGATGCGCCATGTCGTAGGGGTGAAAGGGCGACGGCGGGACTGATGGATTGCGGTCTCGGGGCGCCTCGATATCATCGCGAGCGACCCGGTCCTCCTGCTCGGATGGCCATTGCCCAGTGGTCGTGGTAGAGCTGGTGCGGACCCGGGGGGTCGGCGACTTCAAGTTGCTGATAACCTTGCCGCCGCTCACTGGAGGGGCTTTGGCGATGGGAAGCGACAAGCCGCGAAGTTTGCCTCGACTGGCAACGCCAACGCCCCATGTAAGCTGCGTCTTGTAGCCAGAGCATTCGTTTCCGATTTCGAGACATTGGGAGCAGTAAGGCCTTCTCCGGTCACATTTGACGTTCCGCTTTGCGCACGTAAAGCAATCGTCGGCGGCCCCTCCGGCGGGCGCTCTCCTCCTCCGCTTCCTCGCAGAAGCAGCATCTTTGGCCGCCGCGGGCGCTGGCGGGGCGGTCATACTGAACTGGAAATCTCTGTATAAGAACAAAGGTAACTGAGTGGTTTTCCTGTCCCGGGGAGGGTTCGAAACGAGGACACGGTCCGGCCTTTAGGAGCGGGCGAGAATCGAGTGGCGCGGATAAATGGGTATTAATATGTTGAACTCGGGCCCATAACAACACGCAGCAAACACAACCTGGAAGCTGGGTCTGGGGGTGGGTAGATAGGTAAGAAGGCGCAAGAGGGTACTGGAAGATGGATGGGAAGGGCGAGATAGGATAATGGGGGATATGCGGCTACGAATGGAGGGTCTGGTGTATTTGAACGTTAATCAAGGCTCGCCGCCAGATGATCCATTGATTTCACACCCCCAGGCCAGCACCAAACGACATGTCGACGGCGCATGCAGCTCTTGGCTAACGCCTCCTCTCAACGGTACCCCGGGGTACATCGAGGCGAGCAGGGACGCGCAGGGGGAGGACCTCTCGACAGGTGACCGGGGGGAGGGTGTGGGAATGGGAGGCGGGCGAAGTGGGGAGAATAACGGGGATGGGGTCGTCTCCATGGTGAGGTCGCACACCCTGACCGGCTTTGCGAGTGGTCGATGGCGCAAGAGCGGGTGGGTGGGTAAGTTCGGAACAAAAATCACTGCGTAGAAAAACTGGGAGACGGGACGGCAGCAGAGGCAACCCCTCAATGGTGGAAAGGTCTCTCAGCAGTTTGGCGAAGCGGAGCTGGGGATGGAAGAGGCGAATCAGGCAAGGCAAAGGGCGGCCTGGAAGGGACGGCAGGGCCAAAGCTGCGGCAGGAGAGACCTGGTTCCCCCAAGGCTTCCAGGCAGGTAAGCCCGAGGCACATGCTCTTGCTGATTGCAGGAGCGTCTGGCGACTCTCACAGCGTGTGTTGCGGGCGGCGACAGGGGTATGAGAAAACCACCCACCGAACGGCTTCGTCTGTGGATCCCCCGCCCCCGGCGACCGTTGTTGGTTTGCTGCGGGGGGGTCGTCTTGACTTGCAGCGCCAGCGCGGCAGGAGCTAGCGGGACTCCTCACCACCCATGCTACCCCTGATCAAGCACCCGACCTTACACCACTTTGTAGACTAGTCTAGCCCCTACGAGATACCTAAACTACGAAGAGCAATTGACAAGGAGTTCATCTGCCGTCGCTGAGGGGATTTGGCGAAACTGGTTGTTCGCCGTCGCATTTTCGGTGTCTTATCTGCCGCCTCTTGGCCAAGGGCTGGCGGTTTTCGAGGAAGCGAGGAGGGCTCGCGCTCGAACTGCAAAAATACTGGGCATCCATCACAGAGGACCCGACCGGTATCGTGACGGGGCTTCGATGCAGGAGGCAATCTAGAATTGATAGGAAATGGGCGCTTCTCATGAGCATGTCGGCGCACCATGACCGCGGATGACGGAGGCTCCGGTGCGTGCAAACCTTGACGCCATAGTTGCTTCGAGCTGCCATGTGAGACATCCTTCTGTTATTTCCGTCGGCCATCAAGATGGCACGACTCCCAATGCTAGAAAGTGGGGGTCAAGTTGCTCCCGACCGCGCGCGCTTGAAGGGTGCAGTTAATATAAAATGCCCAGCTGTTTATCTTGGTTCTTGGGTCAAATAACCACTCATGACCCGCAGAGGCGGTCATGGCAAGGAAGGTCTCACGCGGGCTGGTGGGAGTAAAGATATTTTTTTCTGGAGATATCGTGATATCCAGCGTGGTCACCAGCATCCCAAGTTGCGACAAAAATAGCTGAATAGGAGAAACAACGGGCGACAGCCAAGATAATGATGCCCATACCTGATTTGCAGCTCCCTTTCCTTCCCATGCGTGCATGGCGTCGATTAGAGAAGATGGCGGAGCCAGTCGTATCGTGCTGGGTCCTTCCACACATGCTTCCATCAACCTTCCATGCTCGATGTTCCCACACCGATAACAACAAATGGCGCGGAGTGGCCGCCACTTGCTGACATCATGCACGCGGTTCTCCAGTCGGATTTCCGCACCGTGAAGGGTTTGAGGGTGGCATCTCGATGGCGAACTACCAAAACCTGAATTCTGTAGACGGCCCCCTCGTGGCACTTGATACCTTGGGACCCCTCAACATCCAGACCGTGCCTTGGTTTTCCGTGACCCCTCTCCTTTCCCCTCCCAGATCAACTCGCCAAGAGACTCAGATCAGCCACCTACGAAATGTTGTAGTCTGATGATGTACAGCAGGGCTAGCCAAACCTGGCAAAAAACCCGCCGCGAAGGGATGGTGTCCTGCAGCGTTCGCGATCGAGCATTCAAGTTTGGCAAGTCAATCGTGACATCGTGACATCGTGACATCGAGGCGTAGAGGCTTGGAAAAAACAATCCCTCAAGCCCGTTCACTCAAAATTAATTGCCCATCCCAACGAGCCGGCGCCAGGTGCAGGATAGCGAGGCAACCTTCACCAACTTGCTCTTCGCTCATGCTGGAGCATCTGACCTTTGGTTCGGTCCCTTCTTGAGATAGATTAACACCCGCGTTGTTTCTAAAAACAAGATCTCGGAGATATCGTTAGAGTTGGTCTCAAGTTGCGTGAAACCTGGTAGCGAAGCGGTTGTGCGCCGAGTCTATATCTAAGGCTAGACAATCTTTGTGGTTCGCAAGAAGTGTTTCGAAAAGAAGATAAGGCGTAGGGTGTGTGACCAAGATGAAGTTTCCGGGCTCGATGATAATTAGGAGGGCGGGAGAATGCACCTCCCTCGGCTCCTTGAGCCCACCCTTCTTACCTTGCCCTGGTACCTAGTCAGCACCGACATTTACATTTGAAATACCACATGCCACGAAAATGCGCCTTATTGGATCGCGTCAAGCAAAGATGCAATGTCTGTCCGTAATGAGCATCGCTGTCCTTAGTCGGGTGGAGGTAAGCTTGCTTGTGAAAGCGATGCAAGGTTTGAGGGGAAATTTGCTTCATTGCGTCTGGCCAAGCAAGCGATTTCATGAAAGGAACAAATGCGGGGCTTGCAGGAAGTTTGGCGCTAGAATGTCGTGAGAATGCTGCATGGAAGCTTTGGTTTCTCCACCTGTCCCGCATTCAGACAGTGGTAGGTTACGATTGCCCAAGAACTCCTCTGAAAGCCAATGGGCAATCGTCTCTCCCAAGTCCACTTGAGGCCGAACCAATTTAAGCTGTCGCGTGCGTGATTCGCGTTTCCCAGGTGCTTGGCGTCGTGACACCGCGTTTCGTGAGGAAATGGGGCGACATCACGACAGATCTCATGAACGGAATCCGGCAATGTCTCTGAAAACATGGCATCCTCCGTTCCTCTCGGCGCGGTTCAGCGCGGCTCTGATCACGATTGGATGGACGTCTCTGCAGGCCAAACCAGATTGGAAAGCGCCCGAGCCAGCTGCAGTCGTGATTGGCCAGTCGCAGATCCCGGATCTTAGCCCAAGCCAATCCAAGAGATGTGGCTTGGGCTCGCTGCAACTTATTGCTGGTAAACGGCCCTTTTCTCAACGCCTCCGGCTGCCAGCGATGCTTGGTTCTACCCTCTCGGCGAGAGCTTAGCTGGCGAAATGCTGTGAGAGTCCCCCACCCACGAAAGTCGGGCTCCGAGCCAACTTCGGTCACTGATGAAGAGCTGAAAACAAAATTCTGTTCAAAGGTCGGTAAGGAAAATGGCAGAGATTCTCAATCAGCGAGTGGTCCAGAAGCTCAGAATCGGAAATGTGCACGCATCGGTACTGGCACGGGGGGTGAGAAAGACGGTGCTGCAGCCTGCAACACCGCCCTAGCACCCAACGGCCTTCGAAAGGTCGAGCAGACGGCTCCAAATGAAACTGCGGCTTTGCGTTCGCAATCCTCTCAGCTGGCATTCATTCACGGTGCCCTCTCTCCACTATCAATATGCCTTACGCAAATGCCCGTCTGACTTCTGTCTCCCTCTTTTCTTCCTCTAACCTTGTTTTACTCTTCATTTTACGGAATTTTAACTATCTTTTATCAGTCTCGCTGTCTTCACCTGTCGTCCAGACTTCCATTTGCCAGTCTGCCGACAATGGAACGTTGCAATCTTTGGTGGGCACACTCGGGTCCAGAAATCCAAGACGCAAAGAGCTGGTGTGGGGCGCACAGTCCCTCAACTCGAGGCCCTTAACCCTTTCGGATCACCGAAGCCCCTTGACTTACACAGTTGGATCCTACGCAGCGGTTTGCACTTCGTACACGACAAGTCTCAACTCCGGGTACCCTTGACCTAGACTTTGCGCATGCTCCTCAGGCTCGCGACTCCAAGACATTGAATCTCACCTCATGCGACCGAGGTTGTGCATCTTCTCCGTCTCAAAGAATCTCGTTTGGAAGGGTTTGCTAGGTAGGTACTTCTGCGAAGATAACAGGCTACATTATAACACTACATTGAGGCTAGTAAACGCAACAGCTATCACGCGAACATGGCCACGTCGTCAAACCTCTGCTACGACAGACAGCATAGGCTGGTGTGAGTGATTATGATCGCGATGGTGGTCTTGTCCTGCCCTGGTCTGTGATACGCCAGAACTCTACTCGTCTTTCTCGCTCTTAGGTCAGACTCAGCTCCTGTCCTGCTGTGCCCCCAGGCTTTTCCCTAACTTTTGTCTCTATTTGGGGGCTATGAATAGCCTTTTTGCCCCCCTACGCAGCATGCAATTAATATAAAGCCGTGCGTCCATGACCCTTTCCCCATCCCCTCCCCCTCCATCCTCCCCAAGACCCAAAGGCCCAACGTGCCTCGCTAATCGCGGCGTGGGCAGCGTGACTGCCTCGTCCGCCAGGTTACTTAGTCTCTCGAGTTGACGTTCGCCTTACCCAGGGGCCGGGGATCGAAGAGCTGGTCATGGGTCAAGGGCGTTGGGCCGTGGGGACCACCCCTAGTAACACACCGGTCCCGCCTTCTCCTGTCTCTGTGATGCTGCACTGCGCTGCATTGCAGAGGTAAAAACACAACCACAAACTAAGGGAGCGAGATGAGGGAAGCGAGCACGGGTGCAATGTACAGACGGATAGGCCCTTTGCCGTCTTGTGATACATTTTGGTCCAGTCCCTACACTCCTCGGATCCATCCGGGGTTTAAGGTCCCCTTCTTCTTCCTCCTCCCTCCATCTGGTTGTGTTGTTGGAGAGAGAGGGGGGAGGAGAACGCCTGGGGGTTGCACTCTGGGATTCTCAGTTTCGGTTCATCCTGGCCCATCTCATTTCCTCTCATCTTGCCAACCTAGCTATCTCATCACCTGCCTTGCAAAGTTACGACCATGTCGTCGCCATTTTCCAGAATGTCCACCGAGTCGTTCAAGTTATCCGTGCCGTGTCGCGTCATGAGCCGTCTTGTCAACTAGGTAGGATACCTATATGCAAACACCCCTCATCTTTCTTGAGCTTTGAAGCCGAAGTTGAAAGAGTGCCTTGGCGTCTCAAGGGTATAGAGATACCTGGGTATGGGTACGGGTAACCCCAGATGGCGATAAGATCTGAAGCTCTTCTGTGAGAAAAAGGAGAGTGAGAGTGAGAAACTGTTACACTCAGCCCCCCCTTTTTTGTCGCCCTCCCCCTCAACCCTTCGGCAGCTATGGAGTGTGAGGAGACCGCACAGAGCTCGGATTGCCACTTCTGACGTTTGTGCGGTTTTGGCGTGCTTTGGTCTGATTTAGCTTGGATCTGTTTATCTGTGGGCAATATCAAGAAGAGGGATCTGAGCCACCTGACGCTTACACGCCGGAAGCTGCACCATAGGGCACAATAATTGAAGGAATGAAGGCGGCGAGTCCCGTTCCTTGACTATGGCCGTGAATGAAGGGATATGCCCGTAAGGCCAATGTTGCGTAGGGGCCCTGCTTCTGCCTGCCTCTGCGGGCTTGGATGTGCGTTGTCCGTTGAAGTGGTGGTTCAATTGGGCCCAGCCGGGCAGGCAGGCAGTGCTTACAGGATGACTCGTTGAAGGAAAGGGATGGGAGATATGCAGTGTGGTGGTGGCCGTGATCATGTCTGGTCCGCGCCTGAGGATCGAACTTGATATCGAGCCTTGACAGGGCTGCCCCTGACAGAACAAAAACAAGTCTTGTCGAGATACCGGTGCGGCCAGTTAATTTGATGTTTTTGGAGTGCATGGCAGTTGCGGGATAATTGATCTTGGTCTGGTTGCTTCGATTTCTACTCTATTCTATTTCTGGCGACTTCATGTGCACCTTCTCGATTCTGTCTTCACGACACCACCTCTTTTTTTCTCTGTTTCCTCTCCCCTCTGTCTGTATCGTCTCCTTCTGCTCTGGGTTCATGGTGGGATTCTTTTCCCCAGGTTTTTTTTCTCCCCCGCTGTCTCAGTCTCGCTGTGTCTTCGATCCCATCACTGCCTGGTGTTGTTCTTCTATCCGAAAATGGAAGGAACGCATGTTCACCACCTTCCTTGCTTGTATCTACTCGTGCCCCTCTTTTTTTCTCCATCTAGCAATACCGGTGCTCCCCTATCCCATCCCGCCCTACATGTATCACCTCTCCATTATTTCTTCTGCAATATGCCGTTCCTTTTTATGTCCCGAGAGAAAACCGGGTTACGCACCATCCCATCCGACGAGGAACATGATCAATGTCAGTGATGGTCTAAGCCTCATCTGCAGTGATACCTAATCTTCAATCTCTTTTCTTTGTCCATGTGCCGAAAAGAAAGGGGCCAAGACTGATTCAGAATGGTTGGAGTGACAAGACTAGAGGCAAGGATGTGAATGGATATTGCTTGCCATCGGAAACAACGAGACACAAGAGATACCTAGGGGTACACAGCGTAGTAGGGCACGGCGCTGCGGGTAGGACCTTCGAACGGGCTTCGAGAAGGGATGAAGGAATGGAGGGAGGGAACGGGATGTGATGATTGTGGTGAGAGCGAGACGCGGTTTAGGCTTGTTGACCCCGTGGGGCTTGTGTGTTTCTGTTACCACCCCCCTCTGGTGGTGTTATACGAGCTTACCGTGTGGTGGCTTGCCGTGTGCTATCTTGGGATATCGTGTGAATCTTTATCGTGACGACGAAAGAGATCTTTCCCTGCCTGGGAGAGTGGCCTGTCAAGGATTTGAGGGCACAGTACCTACCTAGGCAGTCTCTACCAATCTCTGCCAGTCTCGGGGTGATGTGGGCATGTCATGTTCGGTTGAGTTGTCGCTGATTGGTGGAGAACGTAATTCTGAGCGCGGACTTTGCATATAGACTGGTTGATGGGAGAAAAGGTTGAAGCAATGTTGCATGTCATATCGCACACCTGTTGCGTAGGTACCTTGATAATTGAAAGCAATGATAGCATTGATGGCCTCGCAACAACCCAGTAGATAGAACCTACAAACAAGACCAAAAGTGTGTGTTGCTGCTGTCCATTGCACAAGACAGGCCGTGACAGACCAAGGAAGTTCTTCAACTGAGAGGGCACTTTAGCCCCATAGGACTGTCTGAGAGTGACCAATTCCCTAGCTTTGTGATGCCCCTGAGGATTTCTCGACCCTATCAAATCCACTGGTCTAGAGAAATCCCTTCATCACTTTCAAAGTATGAATACATAGTTGGATCTTCCTCCCCCCTCTCAGCCGCCAGCACAGGAATGACCACGCCAGACCTTGGAAAGAAGTTGAGGGGCTGACTGTTTTCCTCGGGAGGGTTATAGGAGGCTCATAGAACCTAGACAATAGGCTTCGATCTGTCCTTGAGGCACATCAATCACTGTCGGTAATGTGAGGGGTGGGCTAACTGGTCGCAAAAGAAGAAAGAGATGGCTGTAAAAGCGGGGACCACAGCGACTCCTACTGATCAAATAGGCCAGTTCTTTAGTCCCAAGGTACGCCCCAAGCTTGTAAAAGCCGCACAGTGTCAGTATGGAGCCCCATGCTAGGTAAACCCGGTTCCAATCTGCCTTGCTTGGTGGCAGACGACCAAAGTGCCTATCTACATGTGAAAAAGAGGAAATGTTGGGCCTGCTTCTAGAAATAGGTTTTGCTCTTTTGTGTTGGTTATGGATGTGCTGGCTTCCTGTGCCAATATGCAAATATATCGGTGCACCTGGAACTGTAAGCCCGAGTCAGCGTAAGGTCATGCATGGGCTGCTGGAGGACACAACTCTTTGGTGGTGCGTGATACACCATTGTGAATAGCGCCAAATCTGAACGCTGCACGTTCCTGTGTGGCAGAGTACCACCACCGAAAACCCGCGAACGTATCAAAACTGGCGTGACTACTTTGACAACTACCCGTGCCTGGGTTCCTGTCTTCTCACCCAAGCTCGTACCAGAGTGGCAGAAAAGACTACATAAAGAACGCCAAAAAAGACGATGACAATCAGGATCTGAACCTACTACTTCGAGCGCGAGCAGATCGGCCTCACACACCTCGGCCTAAGCACAAGACATGGGCCAATGCACCAAAGTGCACTGGACCTAACCCCAATTGTCATATACCTACATCATTTCTGCAGTTTATAGATCCCCGGCACCTGGAGCCACGCCCATTCCCCCCCCAAGGTTAGGCTCAGCGGGCTCTAAATCGTTGTTCAGCGTCCACAAAAATGACGTCCGCAGAAGCTCACTGGCCCAAGATTCGTTAGTGGCGTCGATTCCAGCCAACCGGATAGACTTATCGCAGCACAAACATATTTGCATCAACTCTGTCCTATCAAACCCCTGCTTTAGCTGCCTGTTTAAAACAAGACCAGGTCGGTTCCCGAATCCCGTTTGTCAATCCCGATCCCGGGGACCTGCCGAGTTAAGACCCAGCAGTTCGGTAACATTGCTGGAGCCTTACTACACGTCCTGACTGGAGGATATCACTGGACGATGGATTTGGTATTTTGGCTCGATGAATCGGCTGTCGCGGAACTCGAGATGATGTTGATATACTAACAACCTCCGTTTCAATTGGTGGACTGGACACTCCGGGGGTGATGCATCCTCGCATCAGACGTCTACAACAAAGTGGTAGCGGATAGGCATGTCAGACGCTTATTTTCGTCCCATTCATGCCTGCAACCCCTGACAAAACAACAGCGACCTATAAACATTTTTAATTCGACGTCTAACATGAACAAAACATTGTACTAATCAGTTTCTCAGTTCTCAGCTGTGGTCTCCGAGGGAGCATTCGTCAAGAAATAGATAACGTGTGACATTTGCTCAATACTGCTTGCATTCAAACTAACAATTTCACTTCTCAAGTTCCTCCAATATCGCCGACTCAAGTGACTCTGGCTTCGTCGTCGATGCCCACCGGCCCTTGACCTTGCCATCCTTGCCAATTAGGAACTTCTCAAAGTTCCACTTGATCATCTTGAAGCCCATGATGCCGGGCTTCTCTTTCTTCATCCACTCAAACAGGGGGTCTGCATTGGAACCGTTCACGTCAATCTTTCCAAGCATAGGGAATGTCACGCCATAGTTGATCTGGCAGAAGTCCTGAATTTCGTCATTCGACCCTGGATCTTGACCACCGAACTGGTTGCACGGGAAGCCTAGGATGACGAACTTGTCGCCATACTTTCCGCGAATCTTGTTGTAAACCGACTCGAGGCCGGCGAATTGCGGCGTGAACCCGCACTTGGAGGCCGTGTTGACGGCGAGGACAACCTTGCCTTTGTAATGGTCGAGGGGAAAGGGGTCGCCCTTCTCTACAATGCCATGTCAGTTAGCGAGCGACTCATCGGTGTGGACAATGCTACCAGAGACACATACTGTCGGCGGGCTTGAAGTCGTAAAAGGTCGTTGCGGATGCCATGTCTGCGACTCGTCCGTGACTGCCTGCGAGACTATTTCCGATTCTGCGTCTCCAGAGACGATGATGGGCTTGATGGGCGCAGGCGTTTTGGTGCAACCGAGCAGCTTCTGTTGAATATTTGGACGGTAGCCGGGCGAGGACAGGGCGATATCGTATATGGGGGAATTGCGATCGCATGGATGGGGGTAAAGAAAGACTTGGAACGGAAGGACCGGCGCAGGAATTATTCCGCCTCAAGTTTCACCTGATTCGGGACAATTGCCTGCTCTAGTCTATCGCATTGTTCGAGGGCCCCGATCCGAGCTTGTTTGGTTCTAGCCCCCCCGGACGCCACGGACTCAAACTGTCAACCAACTGCGTCTTCGTATATGGATGCAGGGCATTTGGATTGTGGACGTCCAATGTCCTGCAGTTGGGCCCCAGTACCTCGGTCTGTGACGTGATGGGCAATACGATCTCTTGATTGCCCCTCCTTGGTCAGGATCGGGCGAATACACCGCCCCACGCCAGCCAGGCAAGCCTCGATTCAATCTTGTTCTCTGAGCATGGCACGTGGTGGAAGAAATGGGTCCGACTGTTTTTGCTGTGATTTGCACTGAAAAAGTCGGACTCATTTCTTCCACCACGTGCCTGGCAATGCATACTCCAAAGTTCCTTCCTACAATCTGTAATTGAAATCTTGGCCGCATGCGGCCTGGTAGTTTCTCAAGTTTCAGGAGTGGCGCTTTTCCTGTTGCATGGTTTTGACAATCGGCATGGACTGATCGGCCTTCCGCCGCTGCAAAGAAGACACATCTGCAGCTCTGCGGCACAGCACATGGAGCTTGGGCCACTGTCTCTGAGGCGGGGACCTGGCCGGTCCTGGGAACGTGGGGTTTGTTGCTTTCGGCTTTCTTCAACACCACAATCAACCATCGAGCAAGTTGACCAAGCGCTGCGCTGATGGGCACTCACGACTGCGCATCTATGATTTTCCACCAGGAGGCCATTTACGCTTTCCAATTGGTGCGCAAGCTGACACACGTCACATAACACGGAAGCCCAACGCCGTCTCTGCGTTAGTATGGACCCCGCGCGACCAAGAAACATTGTCATCATCGGTACCCTCCCCTGATGCCCCCCTGAGACTGGTAGCGGACTAAGGATATCCAGGCGGAGGTGTCATAGGCTGCACTACAGCCTACTACCTAACGCGCCATCCGAGGTTCAACCCTGCCGTGCATCGCATCACACTGCTCGAAGCTGCGTCCATCGCGGCCGGTGCCTCTGGGAAGGCTGGTGGCTTATTGGGCCTCTGGGCATACCCTGAGTGCTTAGTACCGCTATCCTATCGCTTGCATCGCGAACTGGCTGAAGAGCATGGTGGCGCTGAGCGCTGGGGGTACAGGCGTTTGACCTGTGGTAGGATAGGGGCCATCGTCAAACCCGATGATCTTGAAAGGCTAGGGTCGCAAACGGAAAACGGAATAATCACCGCTCTGCGAAGCGTCACTTCGACAGAAAAGAGCGAGAGTGGGGACTCCAAGGATTGGGAGAAGCTCCCCAAGCAAGACAACAAGGCTGCAAGGTTGCTGAAAAACTCACCACTGCCTGATGAGTTGGATTGGGTGAACAGTGAAATGATACAGTGGTATGAAGAGATGGGGGAACCTGGGTTTACCGAAACAGCTCAGGTTCACCCCTTTTACTTCACCAACGCTCTCGCCAATCTGGCCAAGGAAAAAGGTGTCGACATTAGGATAGGCGTTAAGGTAACCAAAATCAACCAGTCAAAGACGGCCGTACGCAGTATTGAGTACGAGAACCGCGAGACTTCGACAAATCACACCATCGACGATGTCACAGACGTGGTCGTAACAGCTGGCCCATGGACCGGCAAGCTCCTTCCCCGGTCCAGGGTTGAGGGTCTCCGAGCGCACAGCGTTGTCTACGATGCAGACGTCAGCCCCTACGCTGTGTTTACTGACATCCAGTTGCCAACCGACTACGTGCCAGAACATCGCGCCCGGATGGGTCAGAAAAGGAAACATCGTGGGAATGTTGACCCGGAGATTTATGCCCGTCCAGGCAGTGAGGTATACGCATGTGGTAAGGTTTCTCTCCCATCCGCGAGCCTCCCTCCTTGACACTTTGTCATCCGCAGGCGAACCTGATTCCACCATTCCTCTTCCTGAGACTGCCGATCTGGTCCAATGTGACGAGGCGCAGTGCGACGACTTGGTCGCTTATATCGGGACTGTCAGCTCCGTCCTCGGGGTTGCCCCCATCAAAGCGAAACAGGCTTGCTACCTCCCACGCCATATGCGCTTCGGCGAAGAGAGAGGACCTCTTATTGGACAAACATCCGTTCCTGGGCTGTGGGTAGCGGCCGGCCATACTTGCTGGGGCATACAAAACGGCCCAGCCACAGGATATTTGATGGCAGAACTTCTTCTTGAGGGCAAGGCCAAGAGCGCCGATATTGGCAAGTTGGACCCCAAAAAGTTCAAGGTCTAGGCACCTTTCTGGCCGAAGCCCAGCACGCCGGAAGCCGCTCGCATACTGGTTGGAGTGGAGCCTTTGGCGAGCATATATCCGGAGATTTGTCGGTTCGCGTCGGGATCGGTATTTCGGCCTATCTCGGCCTAAGTCCGGGCGGGATTGCCTAGCACCAACCAGGTTCTGATCTTCAGCTTGTTGGCTCTTCAGTTATGCAATAAATGCATTCTCTGTTTTTGTGTGTGATCCGTCTTATCGCAGGCGAGACAAAGGTGAATCACGATCCAAGGTCTGGAACACGAACGACGTTTTTTCAATGGTCAATTTGGCTACACACATAGATTCGATAGATGAATATATGACCGGAGAAGAACAATCAGATAACCAAACGTGACAATCACAATTTATTCCAGGCATTCTATATAAACAGGCCGTTCCTCGTCAATACCAACTATGCCAAGGCCAAGGGGCCATTTTTAGTCCGCGATGGGGAGCGTAGCTAGCATTTACCCATATCTCTACTGCGCCTCTGATCCCTCTCCTTTCTTCTATTACTTTTGTCGTGATGATGGGACTGAGACGAATAAAGAAAATTAGGTAATAAATGAATAAAACCAACCTTCCTATGAGAGGCAATTGCATGCATGCAGGACATAATGGTGGCGGGACGATGACCGAAAAGAGAAAAAGAGGGAAACAATAAGAAATGGATAAAAGAGAAAATAGGGAGAGAAGGGAGTAAGAAGATAGAAAAATGATGGCTGGCTTGTCCTTTTCGGTCCTGTTATCTTATAAATTCAACCGGCCCTTGAATTACCTCGGCGTGATACAAGGCCCGACAAGAAAGACCTAACCTCTCGGACAAAGGTCTAAACAAGAAATAGAAGGAATAAATTAGGGCAAGCTAGGCAACGTCTTCTCAATCTCCATAACCTCACTCACGCCCTCCTCGATGACCGTAATCTTCGCCTTCTCTAGCCGCTTGAGCGGCCGCCGCGGGTGTCCGCCATAGCCAAAGTAGCTCTCGATGGCCTGCTTGGTGCCAGCAATGGCTGCCTTGGTTAGGAACCAGTCGGCGCGTGACAGCGTCTTCTGTAGAGCCATGGCTTCGTCGCGTTTTCCCTCGGCATAGAGGTTCCAGACTCGCACGCACACCTTGGGCATGACGTTTGCGCCACCGGCGATGATACCGCTGCCACCACTGGCGAGGGTCTGGACAGTAAAGTCGCACATTCCGCCAAAGGCCATGTAGCCTGAGCCTTCGGACCAGGGGGTTTTGGCGTCGGTGGCGAGGGCGACGCGGCTGAGCTTGCCCGTGTTGCCGCACGTGAACTTGGTGCCGACAATGTTGGGGTGTTCGGCCAGTTTGATCAACAGGTCCGAGTCCATGTCGATGCCGGCGACGGCGCCCGGGTAGTTATAGAGGATCAAGGGGAGGGGACTTTTGTCGGCTACGGCGGTGAAGTAATCGTAGACGGCTTGCTCATCCATCAGGGCGCGGAAGTAGGATGGTGGAAGGAGAAGAGCGTAATCGGCGCCCACCCGCTTGGCCAGCTGGCAGAGCTCAATGGTCCCCCGAACGCTACCCTCTGTAGCGCCGATGATGATGGGCGTGTCGCTGAAGCCTGCGGCATCTAGGGCCTCTCGAGTTGCCTCGGTCACAGTAATTTTCTCCTCGCGTGTGCAGTGTACAGCCTCGCCGTTGGAGCCCATGGTGACTAGGCCAACCAAGCCATCCTTCGCTAGGCGGACGGCGTGCTTCTTGATTGTCGGGATGTCAAGATCCTCTGTCTCGGGTTCGAAGAAGGTCATGGTAGGTGCGTAGATGCCACAAGGGAGCGGTCTCCTTGGTGTCGTGTGCCCATTCTGCCCATTGGCAGTGCCATTGGAGACGGTCATGATGTGCTCGGGAAACAAGATGGAATTAAATTTGCTACCGAGGGCTCCGGGCCGAGATCGGGTGTAGAAGCGGGATGGACAAGGTAGAGGAGAAAGAAGACGGCTAGCTGACACGGAAGGAAGGGTGTACTGTAACGGAGAAGATGTTTGGCTTCTTATATGAAAGAAGGATGGTCTCGTAGCGGACAAGATACCTTCCATGACCTAATAGGAACTGGTGGTGGGGAGGGGCGCGGGAAGACCTATATATTGAAACGTGTGTATGAATTTGTAGCTTTCGGAATACTTGCATTGACATTGGTCGACTGCAGTGCCAGTCTCGGGACCTCTGGTTGAGGCAAGGCCAAGAAAGGCCACACCAAGCTACCATAGTAGAAAAGGGTCTAATGTAGAACAGGGAGGGTGTGGGGGGTGTGTACTTGGGGGTAGCAGGACATCGTTGGAGGGGGGGTTCGTGGTGACGAGACAGCGAGACGGCAGCCACTGACTATTGGCACCTCGCAGAGCTATATCGGAGTAATCTATAGTGCAGATGGAGAAAGAAATCACGCACCAGCCTCTCAAGCTTCTCCCTTCTCTCTGTCTCGAGATGTGAGAGACATGCCCGGTAAAGTCCGGTCAACCGGGCAGTTGGGATTGAGCCAAGCTTTCGGCCTCACCCAATGGCAGGTCCATGGAATCAGACGCCAGGCACACCAGCAACTCGTGGAAACGAAGCAGTATCAAGAGTACTTCTTGCCTATGACCCCCTGTTGTCGCCCAGGTCGTTAGGGCGGTCCGGCAGACAGGTGCAGGAATTGGAGACACGGCTAGAACATCGAGCTGGCTGCTCTGACCGCCTCGCGCAGAAGTGTCGTCGATGCAGCCAAGTGGACCAAACAAGACCCCCAGTCGCGGGTCCTGTGATCTGGAATGGGCGAAATCGGGATTAAAAGCTGCTCTAGGACAGGGGACGGGAAGCAACCTGGCGAGGAGGCGGCCACGTTATTCAAAGTGATGGGAGGACCGGAGAAGCTCTGTCGTGATTCGTGACGTGAAGTTGGGGAAGTACGGGCAGGCAGACAGTGGGCAGAAAGCAAGAAAATGCACCTGTATGCAGCTCGCCCCTCTTCTCCGGCGAATAGGCGTCACAATTCCCACAGCCATTGACGAGTAGACGAGGGGTGGTGCGCAACAAAGACGGCGAAGATCGATGAGGAGAATCAAATTGAGGCTCCTGGCAGTTCCTGTAACCACGCCACGGCCGGGTCCCTTCTGAAGCGTTGCATTCCCCATACCGGTGACCGGTTAAATTGGCCGGCAATCAGTTTTGTGGGCAGCTGGATCATCGACAAAGAAGCTTCAGGAGATGCTCCGTTAGAGCCTCGACTTGACGCTGCGAAGCTGAGGTGAAGTCGGGAGCGAATGTCAGACCCGTTTGCTGGTGCTGGCTAAGCGCCGGGAAATATTTCTCCACCAATCAGATCGAATACTATCCGACGTCGTCTGCTGCATCAGATCTAAAAGTGAGCACACCTGCCTGTTAGCAAAAAAAAAAAAAAGTTCAATATGGGGCTCTTTAGGGCATTCGGATGCTGAGAGACAAAGGAAAGCGCAAGAGAAAATATCCTACTCTGCTGCCCGACTTAGGCTGAGGTACCTATGTGGGTTCCGTCGTATTCCATCTCGAGACGTGTTTGCCAAACGCAAAGAAGGACTCTTCATAGGCCTTTTGCTTCATCATGAACCTCCCCCACTCGGAACGGAATCTGCACACATGGGCGGGACAAATGTGGACACCAAGATGCATTCTGTTGTGGGGGCGGCAGAGTTGCCTGTCGTGAAACCCCCTCTCGGCGTTTGCAAGCTTCAGCCGAATTCTGGTCCATTTCAACGCTCCCGCGCTGGGTGCATGGCTGATCCCTGTCGACGGTGACCGCGATGACGCTTGTCTAGAACGATTACAGGCAGACCGTGTGCTTTCCAGTTTGAACTCCATCGGTCGAATGCTCTTGCTTCTATACGATGATCTAAAAACCAGCATTCATCCAGCTTCACTGTCCTCTTCAACAAATCGACACAAGGTTGCGAGACCGAGCGGAGCATGATGCAGCTTCCGAATCTAGTTTCTCCAAATAACACCAATTCCGATGCTACCCCTCCTGTGGCTTTCAGACCGACGCGGATGCCCAGATAGCGCCGCTGTGGCGCCAGGCACAACGTATCAGATACAGCCTGGAGACACAAGGGCCCTGGTCCAGCCAATGTCAATCTTCCGCTCGTCATATTTTGCGTCGAGTTATTGCCGCTCTTCCACCTTCCCCGCCTCAATCGCCGTTTAAATAGGGAGCTCCCACAGCCCGAGCCTAGGTTAGCCGGGCACCGGACTTGTCTCTCGACCAGCACAGTCCCTCTTCAGCATTCGAGTCACAATGAAACCCCTAAACGTTTTGATGGTCGGTACTGGAGAGTACACGACGGGCTTCGTCGGTGGGGGGGCCTCTGGCTCGGACAAGAAGGTCGGCGTCGTTGGGCTGTCGATGTTTGACCTTCGACGGCGAGGCAAGGTTGGTAAATTAGGCATGGTTGGTGTCAACGGGACTAAGTTCCCTGCAATCCGTGAGAGCACTTGAAGTTCCTGTTCAAGCCATTATTAACATGTCACAGGCGAACATCTCCACAAGAATATCTCTCTCGCGTACAACCACCTTGATACCTCATTTGAGTCGCACCCGGCCGATGATGTAAAGGACCCAGATGCATACAAAGCGGCGATCGATGCACTCAGCCCCGGTGATGCCATCACCATATTTACACCAGACACAACCCACTACCCGATCGCTCTTTACGCCATCGAAAGGGGGATTCACGTTATGATTACCAAGCCTGCCGTCAAGCTACTACAGCATCACTTGGCCCTACTCGAGGCAGCTGAGAAACGGGGTGTTTATGTTTATGTCGAGCACCATAAGCGCTACGACCCAGCTTACAACGATGCGAAGTTCAGGGCTCGGAAGCTGGGCGACTTCAACTACTTTTACAGCTACATGTCGCAGCCCAAATCTCAGCTTGAGACGTTCAAGGCATGGGCGGGCATCGACTCCGATATTTCGTATTACCTAAATAGCCATCACGTTGACATATGCGATTCGATGGTCTCTCAGCTGGGATATGTCCCCGTGAAAGTCTCGGCATCGGCCTCAAAAGGGGTAGCTACCAGTCTCGGGTGTGATAAGGCGACTGAGGACACCATCTCGCTACTAGTGCACTGGGAGAAAGAGAAAGAGCCGGGAAAGCGCGCCACTGGCGTGTACACAGCCTCGTGGACCGCTCCGCAACGGGCGGGGGTACATTCAAACCAGTACTTCCACTACCTGGCACGAGATGGCGAGATCCGCATCGACCAGGCGAAACGTGGGTATGATGTTGCGGAGGATGCGGCCGGGCAGATCATGTGGTACAACCCCTTTTATATGAGATATGCACCGGACGAAGATGGAAACTTCAACGGCCAAACGGGGTACGGCTATGTTTCGATGGAGAAGTTTGTAGATGGATGCCGAGCAGTCAATGCTGGGACACTGACACGCAAGGACCTGGATGCCAAAGGTCTACCGACTTTGAGGAATACTATTGCTACGACGGCCATCTTGGAGGCTGGAAGACGAAGCATAGATGAGGATAGGGAGATCAGGATTGAGCGGAAGGATGGGTCGTGGAGTTTAGCTTGAGGCCTCGGCCAATGGGAGCATCAACGGGGTAGGCATTGGCGCTCATAAAACATGTTGCCGAGGGCTGTAACTTTGACTCACCTGGTCATCGCCAACATGCGGTATTCGCGGCGAAGTATGAATTCTCATTCCGGCGTCCCAGCTGCTGATGTTCGCTGGAAGTCGTTTTGTAGTGGGCAGAGAAAGGGAGTTGGGATCCAGAGCCTTGTCTGCCTCGTTGGGCTCTCTCAATCTCCCCAATGAATTTCTTTTTGGGCGTGCAAGGCTTTGCGCAGGTCAACCTCGTTTCTATGCACGCATCGTAGCGCCTTGAACAGGCACTTTGAGAAGGCTGTCCCTTGGTGACACAGAACGGGGGTAATGCCGGCTTAGTCATCGGCGTCATTGATCATTGAAGCAGCAAAGCTACTGGAATTGGCCAGCCCCATTGGGCGACACGCTCGGGACTAGCTAATACCTACGGAATACGGGTATTTACCTCCCTAGCTATTCGTAAAGCCGAGCGATATCGCCCCGAAAAACGCCTGAGCCATCCCGACCGATTACCATCTCCGCCTTTGTTTTGACACCCGTTCCCTCTTTCGTACTTTAAAAGAGACTTTTCGGTCCAATGTCTCCAATGTTTCGGGTTTAGAATCTGCGCGGTAGTCCATACCGAGTTCTGCCGTTTTTGCTTAGTGTCTTACCCCTGCCATTTGATTTCCTCCAACTTATTCTCCCTCCCGGTCCCCCGACCAAAAAAAAAACATCCACATCATGCCCTCCGCCTCGAGTCCCGATCCTGACCCCGAAGCACCAACCCTCGGCCATGGAATCTCAGTCGCCACCGAACACACCCCTCTCCTTGGCACTTCCAAACCACCCCCCCGCGATCTCTCCAGCAATGGACATGCCAATGTCACGCGCAATGATGGTGACTGCAGCGACACGTCCTCCGACGGTGGTGAAGTCACCATAGTGGTGCAAGAGCTCTCCGATCTCCGTCTAACCCTAACCCTCCTCACCACGTGGGTTGGTGTTTTCCTCGGCGCCATCGATGCTAGCATCATCGCCACGCTGTCAGCACCTATCTCGAGTGAGTTTCACTCCCTCAGTCTGATGAGCTGGCTGGCAACGGCGTATTTGATCGCCAATGCGAGCTGCCAGCCGCTGTCGGGGAGGTTGACGGATATCTTTGGGAGAGGACCGGGCTTGGTTTTTAGTAACGTGATGTTTGCGGTGGGGAATCTGATTTGTGGGTTGGCGAGGGACGAGGGGATGATTATCTTTGGGAGGGTAATGGCGGGGGTGGGAGGTGGTGGGCTGATGAGTATTAGCACGTTTTTGGGGAGCGATTTGGTGCCGTTGAGGAAGCGGGGGGTTTATCAGGGAATAGGGAATATCGCATATGGGTAAGTGGTTCTAGGCTTGGTTTGCACGGGAAGTGGGGGGATGAGCGGCTGGCTAACATACCGTGTGTGCAGATCCGGTGCCATGTTGGGCGGCGTCTTCGGCGGTGTCCTCAATGACATGTCGGTGTGGGGATGGAGGTTGGCCTTTCTCATCCAGGTGCCCATCGTGTTGGTCTCGGCGGTCCTGGTGCATATTCTCGTCAAGGTCCCGCCCAAGATCTCCAACAAGTCGCTAGTGGCACGGATCGATTTTATGGGATCATTCCTGACTATTGCGTTTCTTGTAGTCCTGTTGCTAGGGCTGAACGCAGGCGGGAATTTGGTTCCCTGGACGCATCCATTGGTTCTGGCGACGCTGCCCTTGTCGGCTGCCCTCTTAGTTGCTTTCATCTGGTGGGAGAGCCGCGCAAGGCAGCCTATCATCCCTGTGCGGCTGCTGCTCGACCGGACCGTCTTTGCCGCGTGTATCACGAACCTGGTATCAACGATGTTTATGATCACAGCGTCTTTCTACGTGCCCCTATATCTACAGGTTCTGGGCTACTCGGCCACCCAGGCTGGTCTGCGACTCTTGGCTTCGCCCCTCGGTGTCTCTATCACCTCGGTCGGGTGCGGTATCATCATGAAGAAGACGGGCAAGTACGTCGGACTGGGTATCTGTATCCAGCTGATATCTCTTGCCGGTGTCATCGTCCTCAACACTCTGGATGAGAACACACCCGCGTGGGCCCCCTTCCTCGCCATGGGTCTTCATGGTGCCGGTTACGGTGCCATGCTGACCGTCACATTGCTCGCATGCATCGCTGCTGTCGATCACTCCCAACAGGCCGTCATTACAGCGGCTACGTACCTCTTCCGGTCTGTTGGGGCAACGCTCGGCGTCACGATTGCATCGGCCGTGTATCAAAATATTCTCAACGGGCGACTCTGGGAGCGCTTCGGTGACCTACCCGGAGGACCCGAGGCGATTGACAAGATCCGAAATGATCTTGGCGAACTCGGGAGACTCCCAGAGGAATGGCGTGATGGTGTGATCCGGTCGTTTATGGAGGCATTCCAGGGCGTGTGGTTGACCTCCCTAGGATTGGCGGTGGTGGGACTGACTAGCATCTCATTAATGAAGCAGCACAAGCTGCACTCGAACTTGGCCAGGGAGGATAGGGAGTAGATGGGGTTGGCAGTATGGGGCTTTCGGCGTCCTTCCCCGTCGTAGATGAGTGATTGGGGTTGAAAAACAATACGAATGTCTCCTTCGGTCGATGATGGTACCAGTCTTGTGGAATGGCCAGTCGCGACAGACACACGCAGCCCGTGAAGGTTATACCTCGTAGGTACCTAGCGCGTGCTACGACCTTGTGCATTCGTTGGTTCCACGTAAAGAGTTGGCCGTCTAGTCTCCATGTAGAGGGCAGAAGCTGCGATAGTGTCCAAGGTCTAATCTCTACCAGGAGGGAGGCAAAGGCGGTCTTGGAGGTGGGACATAGATCAAAGGGTGGGACCATGGGGCGAGGATACCCTCCGAAGACTGACCATGTTTTTTTCATGGAGAAATCTTGCGTAAACCATATCGCCTACCTGAATGGGATCGAAATTCCACTTTCCCATTTGAGTAATCGAAGGGGAATGTTTGTTTACCCGCCACGTCTGCCTGGTGTCCAGGCCCCGGACACCAGTTTCCGCGGCAGCTTCCGCCACGTCGCCCCATACCTTCCACAACCAAGAAAAGATAAAGCGTGCGCTCGAGCCCGAAGATAATGGAAGCAAGAAGAATGGCAACCAGTGCGCCTCAACCCTTGCAGTTGGGAAATTTTTTACTGCGCACTTTCACAAAAGCCGGAACCGGAGCGGCTCAGACGACCATGTATTGGCTCCCGTCGTCTCCTGTGGTCGAAGTTGAACCTCAGACCAGGGACCCATGACGATATACCTCCTCTGATCTGCATTACACCCTGGACGGAGTTGAGGCTCTGGTCAACAAAACACCCCTGTCTCACCGAGAATTGCCGCCGAGGGATTGCAGTGCATCGAACCTAGCCCACACTTTCTTCCAACGACCATCGATTGTCAAGCAATCAACGTTGACTCTCTCGCCATAGCATCATTTCTCCTATCGGAGCGCTCGCCTCCGCATCTGCCACCCTCTGCACTCACACCGACCTCCAACCCTCGCGGTGTTCCAGCGAGTCGCCTTTGATCCCGATAATAGGAAGCAATGTGCCAGATCCAGGCGAAGCTGCAGGCGTTTGGAATGCACAGCTCAGTAATTCAAACCCAATGAGTGACTGATCTATCTGTTTAAAGGCCAAAGCAGATGGGAATCGGCGAGCTCGGCGCTCGGCGCACCCGGCCGCCAACCAAACTTTACCCTCGATACCAGGAGAGACCGACGCTGCTAACAGCAAGACGGAAAAATTCAAACAAAAAGTGTGCTCCCAAGAGTTAGCGCTTATACCCAACCAAGATCATCCAGAAAACTCGCAGATACCTCTCCAGGTTAGTCTAACCCTGCTCACCAGATACCACCACCATAGTTGCCTTTGACGACATTCAGGCACTAGTTTCTAGTAACAGTCACCTCTATCTCAGTTACAGAAGACAACCACTACTAGAGACGATGTGGTATGGCATGTTAAGATAGTAACGGGCCAAGAGCCAGACAACAACTACTTTATCTTTGTTGTTACCCCTTTTCCCAATTCTGCACCTCACTCAGTAACACCAGCCAATCATTCTATCCCGCGGCAGAGCTAACGGGACGCGATACTCTTTTCTTGCTCTGCCGCCCCCAATGCCCCAGACGTTGACCACCGGTTTTTTTTAAACTTTTTGGGGGGGAGGGAGGGGACTGCCCAGCTCGACGTAGCTCACCCTCTTAGTCACACAACCCCGCCGCTGCACTGCAATTTTCAAGTTTATCAAGTTTGCTCCGACAAGTATCGGCTCACTGAAATCTCGCTACATGTATACGCTCGTCTTTTCAAGCAGAAACGTGAAAGTTCGCATATTCTCAAATGAAAGTTCTTGACACCCCCAGCACAGGGAACACGCATGTCTTCCATCTAGCCTTCTTTCCTGCGTTTGACAGTTTTGTAATGTCTTAGTGTCTAGCAAAGCGAACGCGGCCAGACACGATGCAAAGGAAACTCAGTTGCCGCGCTGCATGCTCGGGAAGTTTGCCAGGAAGGTGCCAAGGACTGCAAGATAAGCAGCCGATGCAATGAACGTCTGGTCAAACTTGCGGCCCTGCAGGCTAGCCAGAATCCAAGTAACGAGAAGACCCGGTACAATGACGACAAGAGCAGACGCAAGCTTGCCGGGTTCCGCAAAATAGAGGATGCTCATGGGACCCATGAGGGGCAGGGCCACTGACAAGACGGCGATGAAGCGAAATAATTTCTCTATGCGGTCACTGTTGTAGTGAGCATTGTATGTGGATCCCTCAGGCTGGTCACGAATGGAGAAGAGTTTTTCCTGTGAGGCCTGTCAATATTGCTCTGTCATATGTGTCTAGTACGCCAGCACGGCTGCTTACCATGATGAAGCGGGCAATAGGGCCCTTGTGAGGATCGTAAATCCACCGCTCAAAGGAGGCATGAATCGATTGACTCGTCTGGTTCTTGGTCGTGACGAAGTCGTCGATGGGGACGAACTGAGCCATGGCAGACTCGTCAAGTACTTTCTTCTTCCTTGTGTTTGCGACATAGGTGTCGACCAAGCAATTGTCAACTTGGCCCATCTTGCGCAGCTCAGCATCACGCACAAGGAACCGGTCTTGAAGATTGAGTCATGTCAGTCATGAATGAGGATCAACGGCAAGTGCGATCATTGACGTACCAAAAACATCGAGCCATTCAATCATGTCATGGAGAATCTTGTCTTTCTCCGACAAGATAGGCTTCCCTTCGCCATCACGCAAGTCACGTTGCCAAGGGGATAAACCCCGGAGCTCGGTACTGTCTCCAGCCTGTTGTTCGTTATCGAGCTCAAGCAGGCGCTTTTCGAGTTCAGCTACCCTGCCGGAAATGTAATTCAGCAAGCGCTGGTGGGAAGGCCCGAAACGGCGGTGAATCGGGCCGTTCTGGAACCAGCTTTGGGACCGTGAAACATATGCCCAACCTTTTGGGCCATCGGCAACTATTGTGTCCAGTCGTTAGCCTCGCGTGTTTGACTTTTGGAGCGGGAAGGCCGGCACCGACATACATTCCCGAGCAAAGTTGTAGAATGGGTGGGTGTTGCGTCGTGGAGGTGGGCCAGGGGCCGGACTGGTAGTCGCTACTCTCACGGTTAACAAAAGACTACATCGGATGACCCGCCAAGGGGCTTTGATTGATCTCACATACTCTGATTCCTGGTGGCCATTCCAATCATACCCTCCGACAGCCCGGCCTCGATGTTGACAGCAGTGTTGTCACTCCTGTCGTAAGGCCAAGTGAGCCGTCGCCATCGCGAGGGGCGGACAGGCGGAATGGTTGAGGGTGTAGGCTCCTGTGAAGGCATATTTAAGTGAGCTTGTCACTCGAAGATAGTGCGGGTTGGGTATTGATGGTGATGGCAGAAAAGAGATGTGACAACTCTATTCCACTGCAGACGACCTGCTCAAACTTGAATTCTGGGGAGTTCTACCGGCCTTATATGCTCGAAGACGGATGCGAGAGAACAGAGAGTGGAGTATATCTCTTCCTTTTTGTTTGTGCCGAAAGGAATTGAAAATGCGTGCGAAAAGTGTTGTATGCGGCCCTGGTCTTGGTACTTCACTGAGGTTCGCATCTAGACACAGAAGGTACATACAACAATGTGTACCTAGGTGCCGAACTGTGTCGGGGTCTCGGAGCAGGCGGGTGCGGCTCAATGGGACTCGACGAGTGAACGCACACCACACTTCCCCACCGCATCACACCAGGGAGGGACGCCCTCGGCAACGACAGGCTCGCGGAGACGATGGTCCCTTCGTGGGTGTTGTGTGCTGGCCCGACTTATTTCTGCTCGACCAAAAAAATCAAGTGTGCTTCTGTGGCAGTGTTTTTCTCGAGTTCCCATATACTAGGCACTGGACCAGGACTTTCCAACACGTACGCCTCGAGAGAGCGGGAGGGTGGGCGTGATTTCGTGACGGCAGCACAACGCTACCTACCTGCCTACCTCAGCCACTGCATCGCGTCACGTCTAGCCGCCCATGATTGGTTGACTACAGCTACTTTCACGGCAACCTTTCTGTCTTCCTCTCTTTCTTCGGCTACACCCACGATGCACCAAGAAGAAAATGTGGTACACTTGGCCCAGTCTCTTGGCCAGGGTTACAACGTGCCATGTCATCACCATGAGTTGCTCATCACCATACCCACCCAGCATCCGCGTATCGGGCACATTTCCTTGTGAAGCTCCCTGGCCGGCTTCTTCAACCATTGTTCACCGCCGATCCAGATAGCCCCCAAGTGGGAGCCAATTCTAACCAATACGCAACGGCATGACATAGCAAGTGGACGGGAATAGGTGAAAAAGGTCTAGCTGGAGGGTGATGTATGTACATGTTACAAGGTTTCCATACAACTTAGAAACCCGCTCGCGGCTCCCCGCGCTACTGGACGAGATAGGCTCAGCGTCTTGTCCCCCGCATTGCCTGTCCTGTCCTGAGCCCGGCAGCACAAAGAGGCCATCGTATCCACAAGTCTTGTTGATATAATATCCTGACAATTACAGGCAGCGGCGAATATGGGAATAATTGTTTCAAATCATTGTCGTGATGGGGCGGGCCAAAACTGGGCAGCCACCTGTATCTCCTTTGTTACAAGAAAACACCAAGCCCGGCCGCCCACTCGCACGATGGAGGCCCGGGAAACAGGCCACAGACTACTTGTTGCCTTTTTGCTGGCTAGCGTATCATATCTTTGTAGCATATTGATTTTCTTGACCGAGGCTGACAACATATGCATATCCTATCCTGTCTGTGTAGCCAGGCAGGAAAGATGCCAAGCACATCTGAAAAGGACATTCTCACGGAGCTATTTCTACGCAATGCCAGCACAGCCACCATTTGCAAACACCCAAGGCAATGTGTAGTTTTTGTCAAAGCATGACCAGCAAAGCTGCATCGAGCATGTTTGAGACCACCCCTTAGGACATGATTGTAAATTGTTCCTCAACGGAGATGCCGGGTTTCCTCGACTTCTCGACCAGGCTGCGTTTCGTCATGGAGCCAAAGCCCGCCTTGCTCTTCTCGTGGGAAGCCGCATTCTTGTGCGGCGAGACACTCTGAGCGCTTCTCTTGAATTTTTCGACTCGGCTCGGAACGGTCAAGCGTTGAAAGGACTCTTCGATGAGCGCATTGGAAACGGAGTTAGGCCTCAGAAGGAGGTGACCCTTCGTAGCTAGGATTTTCGATTGTATCTAGGGATGGATGGTTTTCGTATCGTATTGAAGTGACTTGCGAGAAGGGGAAATTCTAAGCCGCAAACCTGATCGAGCGAATGCGCTGCGTTGTGCATAAAGCTCACCAGAGGCGGGAAGGATTGGGGAATGCTCACAGACCAGACGGACGCTCCCCGTCGCTTTTACCACCGGACGCCTGGGTGCAGGTGGATCACAGCCAACACGCCCACGGCGTGGTTTTGGCTTGTTGGCTTCGCTCTTTGGAGGTGGGACATAGCACTTCTGAAGTAGGCCGCCCCCCTCGTTGTTCCAGGGCAGATGGGAGAGATCTGGAGCCACAGACACAGAGAGCAAGAAGGAGTCCCACAATCATGGAGACTCGAGTTCACGGAAAAGGCCGGCAGAAAGCATCTCCTATGATCAATGAAAAGGGGAAAAAAACCAGCTGGAGGTCGCCACTGTCCACCAGGGAGCCTTGTGGTAGGGTTTAGGGGCGCTGCGCTTTGGGCAGCCACCTGTAAGACCTCGGACAGTAGGGTCCGGTTGACGACCAGAGGGCGTTCAGAAAGCCGCCAGCCTCGGTGCTCTCGAGCCCAAAGGTTAGGAACGACTTACTAACAAAAATTGCGCACCTGCCGCGCGAGAGAGGATTACAGAGGGAAGGAGCTGCTCGCGCCAGGAGGAGGGGGAGAATGGTGGCAGCGGATGCTCAGACACTTTCCCATAACCGGGAGGTCTTCAGCGAATGACGGACGGCCGATACTCCGCACCAAGCTGTGGATGCTCGCTGGGGGTGGGACAAGAGCTGGCCACTCCAGCGGCCGGGTCTGGAAGTTGGTAGTAAAAGGCATCTGCCCTTGACACTAGGGCTTTAACCCCCTTACATTCCTCCTACAAACAACATTGATTTTTTCCCACCGTCTTCTTTTCATCCCCTTCTCCTATCACATGGTCGATTACTCGACCTGAAATGTCCAAAAGTCAATCGCGCAACCGCTATATTCTTCTTCATGGTTTCTGCTCTGCTATTACCATCGAACGCTATGTCTCTACGCTGGCTGAAGTTGGCCACCTCGCTCCAAAGCCCTTGTCATACCACGTCGCGTTGCTCTCTTCATCTGACGATTCGAGCGGGCACAAGCAAACAACATCTTTTCTTTTCTTTTTTTCCCTTTCTATTTTCACCTCCGGACCCCCTCATCTCCGCCTCGGTCTCTTTCATGCCATTTTCCCGAGATGGGCAGACTGACATTAGAACCTCCCCCCCCCAGCTAGGCGGGCGGACGCAAAGGATGAACGACATGTCGCCAAGTGGCGTTGGGTCAGCCATCAATCAGCCAACCCCCACGATTCGCTGCGTTTAGATTCCCTTTTCTTTTTTCCCACTCGCATATTAGATGCAAGGTCTTCGCGCCTTCTGGCCCAAAAAGGGCTCGCGCTCATCACGCTCTCAGGGTGTCTAACCGAAGATCTTGGACACGCTTGGGCTCCGAGCGCTGGAGCCAATGGCATTGGAACCCTTGGGCCTGAGGCATCAACCCTAACCCTGGGCTACCTCATTCGATCAGGAGCAAGTGCCGCAGAGGGTTCACCGAGATGTGATGGAATCGGCACAAACTGCACGGCAAGGAAACAGAGGATGTGCCATATTCGGAGGAGGGGATTGGCTGGCTGCTTGGAAAGGGGTGTGATGGGCCTTGCACAACCTGGGGAGCGATGCAATGAGCTTCCAGATAGCGAAGCGATGCGCCCTTTTCACCCGGTTGGCGCGCCACCCTGGCCTCATTGGACAAGGCCTATCGAAACGGGCTGGGAAAGGGTTTCACCGTGATCGCATTTGCGGTCGAGGCTCACGATGGGGATAACCTCACCTGTTCGACGGCTGGAGTGTCTCGTCGAAGGGGAATATCATGACGACCAGCAAAATATGAGCAACTCAGAGCCCTGTCTCCGAGAGCGGCGGCCGGTTCCCCGACGGGCTAGGTCGCCCTAACGTGCTTTTCATTCGTCGGCCTCGATTGTCCCAGCGCACAATTCGCGGGGGAGTCTGCAAATCTTTCCTTCACCTACCCAAAGCCTGGAAAGCGAGAACTTTGAGTCACGGACTCGACTCTACAATAACCAAATTCTGGGAGAAAAAACCACCGACAAAATCCGCAGAGACCTACGAGAAAACGTACAGAATGGGTTGCTGGTTCAGCAAGTCAGAGAAGGATCAGTACGAAGGCCAGACGAACTGACAGAGAAATGTATGTGCTAAAACAGGATCAGGCGTCAGAGAGTTACCGTGCATCATCCTCGCGTTCGCGGCAAACGCGCCTCGGGGCCTTTTGTGGTAGACCACGAACCTTCGGGCGAGCTGGTCGACCACGAACCTTTGGACGAGCAGCAGCCGAAATCTAAAAAAAAGGCACAGAAGAAACCCGGCTCCCCATCGACGTCTGGGCACAGCAATACATCGTGAGCAGCGGAAAAGTGCGGCGGGTTCGACGCGAGCCAGCGGCAGGAGAGCGAGAAGAAACCACCATCAGCCTGTACTTGGATGCAACAAGACACAGAACCGCACAACTTCCCGTCTCCATTTCCACGTTGGCTATCTTTTTCCGGACGAAATCGTCCTCGGGTGCATGATTGGCGGCGGCTACCCGAGGTCAGGATAAAACATTGCAGGAGGTTGCAGACTGAGGAGCCAGCGCAGGACGGGGTGCATGAAAACTGATGGTTGCTTTTGGATATACGCTTCTCGTGGGTCAAGTGTCCGTTGTATCTCTGGTGCACTGTTCGAGATCATTTACAAAGAAACGGGGTGTCCAGAAACCACAATGCCACCTCCCTGCTGTGATTCTGGTGATGTTTTGTCCAGGCGAATTCGAACCCTATGCTCGCTACAATTTTAAACCCCTTTTTGCAGTCCCCCTGCGCAATTCTCTGTGCGGCCCCTTTGTGTGGTTCTGTCGGGTTCTTTCAACCCCGCTTTCCAGGCAACCAACACGCCCCCACTTCCCCTATCACGGGAAACGCAATGATAACCGCACATCACAGCACAAGCAAAGAGAATTGTTTATCAACATTAGGGTTGGCACAGGGGAATACAAAGACAAACACCGTCAAAACGACTAGATGAACCTCTTGGTAATTAGTACCGATTGAACTGCACAAGAGAGCTAAATTCACTCTTCACCCTCTCCAATCAATCAGTAGAATGCGCTCTTCACCGCCTTGTGCGGCCACCCCTTTTTACCTCAACCACAGACAGCACTTTCGCTGCCGCTGCTGCTACACCACCTTGGCTCCCTCAGGACAACAAAAAACGAACTCACAAACTCGCCAAGAGGCCCCACAAGGCACTTACAGCGGTGGTCCCCAGCAAAAGTGCATCCGATGACAAGAGGAATATTCCATTCAAACGGATTAGAAATACAAAACCAAATTGGCAATAGTAAAGCCAATGCTAAGAACTTGCATTCCGTTAATCTTGATACGTCTTGACCGTGGTTTGGGCATGGTTCACGAGATCTCCTGGGCTGGACATGTTTGTGAGTTCACCTTTTTTTGTCCTGAGGGAGCTTGGCCGCCCGCTCTTCACCGCTACACATAAAATGATGTGTTCTGTCCCGCGGCTCCGAGGTGTCTGGACAAGGTTGGCGAGCAAGGGACAAGAGCCTGGCAAATGCAGGCCGCATCGAATCTGGCCATATTTTGCACAAGTCGGCCCAGCCGGCCTGTGTTGCGTGGAGTTGATCCTCAGTAAAAATTGCTCGTTCAAAGTTCCCCAGTAGGCAATGTAGTTGAGGGGGCGACCCTGCGGGTTATGTGTAGATAACATATTAACGGACACTGCATTTTCGTGCTGTTCTCCACATAGTCTGGACAGTTTTCTTTCTTTCTATCACTTATCGTTTTATATAACTGTCAGGGGTGTTTTCCCCACGCACGAGCAGACCGACCCATCGGCGCGACCCCTGGACTCCCTTTCCCTGAATAGAAATTGGAAATTCTCACCGATCCCGACCCGACATGATGGGAATGGATCCACAGTTGACGACAACACAAAACCAACAACAATATAAACCTCCCTACATCGCACCGACCGAGGTCTATTTCTGAGGAGAAACAGTACCGAGCTGCACCATTACCGTAACGAGAATGGCAGAGAAAGCACATACGACAATCCATGCGCTGTGCGAATCCGTCTTCTGCGTCAAGGTGACGGACAAACCGAACAGAATGCTGAAGCCTATGACCACCCCGAACGATTGCACTTTGGTGAGATCACACAGGAACATGATCCCAATTGGCATGAGAACGGCCAGAGCGCCCAGGGCGATGAGGGCTTTATGCGCCATCTCTAGGTGGGCACGCGGGATCATGTCGCGTCGAGGGCCAGGTCTTGCCTTGCTGAATAGCTTCTGTAACAGGCTGTTGAGTACAGTGAAAATTTTAACCACCCATGGGATAGACTTACGACTAACCACTTGACAGGCTTCGTGTGGATCAACCAAACCATGAAGTCTGACAGCGGCGCTGAAACACATACGGCCTCGTCAGGCGAGTTGATCCAGAGCAGCGAGTCACCCTTGAGCATGGGCTCACTCTCTGAGTTAAAGATGAAGCTGATCATGTCATTGTACTGTTTGCGGGGGATTGGGTGGAGTTGAAGCATCTCCTTGTAGCGCTTCACCAGGTCAACTGACGGGACATCTCAGCATACATCCCTTGTCCAAATGTATGGGTTTGGACCAACCTACCATATGCATCGTACTCCTGCTCCGCCACTTCCAGAAAAATGTCCAACGAACCCTTAGCCACCGACTGCCCTGGAAGTCTCATCTGATACTCGGTCAAGGCTGTCAAGTGGATATTCTCTTCATTGTCAAATTTGCCCAGCTCCTTGTGAAGGAAGGCAAGCCGGGCTCCCCGAGCTTGGATCAGTCGCATGCCGACAGCGCTGAAAGTTCTCAACATGTCGCTATTGCTGAAATAGGTCGGCATGGCTGCCAGGCGCGGCCACCCTAGCGGGGTTTTGAGATCTACCTCAGATGGTCGGGTCAGCCTTGAGATGGTGACGCTTGAAGAACGGGAGCATACGGTCTTCGAACCCCAAACATTCTCTCTTCAGAAATTCCGAGTATTCCTTTTCCTCGTCACAATCCGCCGCGGTAGTCGATCCGCCTGTTGGAGGTTCTTCGGACTTGGAATCGAGTTGGGTCGAGGAAAGGCCACAGCCTAGACCTCTCTCGGCTGTATCATCGCTGCCAGCAAAGGATGCCATTATTCGGAAAGATATTTAGGTGCCTGCTTTGCTCCTCTCCGACTATGCGCCAGCGAGCAGGGGTTCGGACATCGCAATCTTATACACCTGGCATCGGCCTATGAAACCAACGGCCATGGCATCGTGGTTGTCCTTCCGATTTAGGATATCGTTAGAAACCTGACAGAGAATTTCTCATCCCAAGGAGTGCGCCAATCGCCAAGTCACTGATGACTAGCATGATGGGAAGTGGTGTCCGACTTTGCAACCTCATGGGACGGTCGTGCCGATGATGCATATACACCGGCCGCACAGAGTGGCCATGTATGCCCAAAGAAAAAGCGGTGATGGCAACATTGTGCAGAATAGGGGCTGTGTCAACTCTTGGTCAAGCAACCACATTAAACGGTGGTGGCCAAGGCTGGCGGAGACTTGCAGTGGATTGATGGGTATGGAAGAGCACAAATGAGGATGCCTCCTCGGGAAGTTCTGGCAAGCCTCGTGAGGATGAGAGAGGAAGATACTTACGGCTCTTGACAGAAAGGGAGACAGTTGGCTAGAATATTCGGCCGCCATTGGCTTGTCCCCAGCCCTGTTTTGGCCGGAACACCAACAGTGCCAGCGGATCTGTTGTGTTCCGAAGCAAACACAGCAGCGGCAGGCTTGGGGCTGCCTAACCACCTCCAGTGGAGGGTAAGAGGGGGCCAAATGGTCTCTTGGACGGCCGCAGCTCTTTAACTCGCCATTCGTGGTCTGGGCTGTCATCACGATGGCGTGAATGTCTCCATGCAGAGCCTCATTCAGGCAGGAATGTGTTGGACCCGGGTTCGACACGTCGGCAGGACCGGGCGAGCCATGTCACCTGTGACCAGCCAGTCTTTCGTGTCGCCGTGTTACGTCGGGGATGTCGAGGACTCGAAGGCAAAACCGCAGAGCCTCCCCTCGCATTTAGTCATCGGGGGGTGGGTGTAGCACGAGTGGTAGGCGGATTGCAGAAGGATGGTTTGAATGAATACTCCGTGCCGTCTCCGTATCGTGGTTTGACTGGAGGTCGGCGGGGAGATCAGCGGGAACAGGCAGGTTGTCGGGTTTAGGCGGCGGGGAATTTGACGCAGCGAGCCCAGGTGCAAATTCCCAGATAGAAAGCCGTCCTAGCAATGGCCATCTCGAGAGCAGCTAGGTGAAGGCAAGCTTTGATAGATAAGTTAGTGTCACAGAAATTGCAGTGCATCCGTTGGAGATGTCATGACGACAACCCTGTCTCTTTCTATCTGGGCGAAAGGGGTTAATATTCTCATGGTTGGCTGTGAATATTATTATTTGGGGCAAGCCCGGGGCAGGGGAGGCTTGACAGAGAATAAATTCGACGCTCCTCCCTCTGTTGCTCCTTCCCACCTCTCAGCGGCGCTTCTTCCAGCTCGGAAAGCACCCACAGCCCTTTTCCCATTGGCGAAATTGCTGCAAGCTACCGTGCCAATAGATGTCAGTCGCCAGCGATTCGTTATCTGCATTGTTACCAGCCAGTAGGTCCGGCTTCGCCTGAGACATTTCTCCATCACTTCTGCTTCATCATTCTTTCCTTCTTTTCATTACGAGTCATGACGCCAACTGCGCGCATAGTCGCATCTGTCGCATCGCGCAGTTCGGTTTCTCTTGAATTATGCAAAACCTGTGTTTGAATTTCCTGACACTCCGTCTCAATGCCTTGCCTGCCGCTGATATTTAGAGCAGGAACCCACCCCCTCCCCACCCCCACCC
>Ga0247765_1000061_pt1 | contig 81585 bp, 100 predicted proteins | sample UWRJL106311C6_FD_179949 | JGI IMG/M metagenome (GOLD analysis project Ga0247765, IMG submission 179949) | Plant litter microbial communities from Arlington Agricultural Research Station in Wisconsin, United States - UWRJ-L106-311C-6 | ecosystem: Environmental > Terrestrial > Plant litter >... | reverse complement strand
TCTTTTTCCCCCCCACCCCCCCCCCCCCCCTTTCCAAAACCCGATGCCCCTGATTTCCAAAGATCCTACACCCAAAAGATCAACACCAGTCTAATGCCCATTCCTCTATGCCTTGGCGAACTCGTCAATGAACGCCGCCAGCTTTTCAGCGCCCTCGAGCGGAATTGAGTTGTAGTTGGAGGCCCGAATGCCTCCCACTGAGCGGTGACGCTTGAGTCCAGTCAAACCCACGCTTGTCGCCTGCTTCAGGAATGTCTTCTCCGCCTCCTCGACATTTCCACCCTGTAACTGATTAGTCTTGGTATAGGCATTTGTAGTATCATGTGCACCAACCTTGGTCACCCGAAAGCAAATGTTCATCCTCGACCGTACCGGCTTGTCCGGCACAATCCTGTACACCTCCGGGTGAGCCTCAAGCGCACCATAAACGAACCCCGCCTTCTTGGTCGAGAGCGCCTCCTGTCCGTCGACTTTGTCTGAGAATGTCCCCGAAAGCTTCTTGAGCACCTGACCGGCAACGTAGACACCAAAGATACTCAGTGTGTTATATAAACTGTTGTTTTTGGCAATGATCTCGTACTGCAGCACAATGGGCCCGATCGGCAGTCCTAGCTTCCGCAGCAGCGCCGGACTCGGTTGAACCGTCGTAGGTGGAAGGAAACTCTTCCTGAGAACTGCTATCGTCACACCTGTGGAGCCGAGGTCCTTTTGCGCGCCAAAGAACAATAGTGAGTAATTGCTCACGGGGATCCTCCTCGACAGGATATTGGACGACATGTCAGCGACAACAATGGGGCCAGTCCCGTCAGCGTTGGGTGCAAGGATGGTAGGGAATTCGGGGAACTCGACACCTGACGGTTTCATTGTCGCAGAAATAGACCAGAGCCGCATCTTTGCTCAGCTTCCAAGTGTTCTGGTCGGGGATCTTCCCGAACTTGCCGCCATTGACCTCCCGAGTGTCGGCTGCCAAGTTCACATACTCGGGTCCCAACACACGGACAGCCTCCTGGTATGCCTTGAGCGACCAACTGCCCGTGACGATGTAGTCGAGCTTCAGGTCCGTCTCGACTTTCTGGCGCGGAGCCGCGACGACGGTGGCCTCATCAGCGTCGGCGGAGGCCTTTACTAGTGCAGCATGTTGACGGGCGACCTAGGCGCCGACGAGGTTGTAAACCGGAGCGGCAAACTCTCCGGTGCCGCCAGCTTGCATGAAAATTTACCTCATACTCGCCTGCCGGGATATCGAGGTAAGTCGCCAGATCCGCCTTGGCCAGCTCTGAGCGATGGCTGTGCTCGGCGATCTGAACAAGACAAAACTAGTTAGCATGATTCTTGCATATATGAGCATGCTATTCTTACGCCAGGCCCGGTGCCATTGTAGTCGAGGAGCGCCTGGGCCGCCGTCTCCAGCACATCGGTCGGAAGCAGAGCGGGGCCGGCGCCGAAGTAGGTGATCTCGGAAGGGAAGGCATTTTGTTAGCTAGTTTCGCAATAGATTATCTCAAACGAAAAGATTAAGATAGGCTGGCAGGGACAAGGTTCGACGAATTTTGGGCAGAGGCAAGACAGATATGAGGAAACCTCCAAGAGACCCCTCCTTTTGTACGTTTGCTATTCAGAGATTGGGACAATGAACCCCTCACTGCTCTGCTCCTCCAATTGACTCGCAGAATTCAAACTGCTCACACAAGCATTAGTGGGCATCGGCAGCACGTTGCGCCCGGTGTCGGCTCTAACCATGAAAAAAGTGACGTGAGTCACAACTACCCCAGATTTTACAAAAGCTTTTACTAGGAGGGGGTAGGAGGTGCACTGCTGCCGCGCGCCGGGGGTGTTTGCAGTGCAGCTAACCGCCTAGAACGTGCCTTCCTTCGAGCCTGCCGCATGCCGCACGCTTCCGCTGCACACTATCCACGGTGAAGTGGGGGAGGTCCTCCGATTCAATAACCGCTCCAACCTTGTCAAGGCTACCGATTTCTCCGATGCGGCAAGACAAAGCAGAGAGCGTGCTCTCGCTCGTTCCCTATCGGTCGGTCCTATATCTGGAACCGAGAGACGATCATGTTTACTCGCCTGGAATCTGACATGATCTGACGAGAGTATCAGCAATGGCAAACAGCAGCATAATAGACAAGAAGGGGGCTGCTCCATGGCGAGGGGCTTTTTTGTCAAGCAGATTCGAGGGGGGGCGTCAAGCTTAACCGGACGGCGGTCATGGTCGATGAACCTGTTTCCGACAGAGCCGAGCGACAAGACAGACCGAGTTTCCAAAGCCAGGAAGATCATTCTCGTGCTTGTAGTCCAAAAGCCAGGTTGCATTGAATGCCGAGGGTACTTACCTAGGCAGTAGAGACGAAGATGTTCGGGACGCCAACCGAATGTCGTCAACGCGCATGTTGAGCCTCATCTTATCCCCCTAGTGTCCCTCTAGGTATGGCCCAAGTAAACTTTCCGGGGCCCCCTGCTCCCTCGTTATCTGATCCATCAGAACTTCAAAAGATACCTTCATGAAACATCTACCGTGATCCCCACTGCCCGATGGGTTTGTTTTTCACGCAGGTCAGGGCCCCAAGAAGAGGACCCGAAGAGGGGGCGAGGCCTTAAGGCGGCGCTAAGCAACAGGGATGTCGATTATCGTGAAAGATTATTAAGAGGTGACAGAAGGGATCTTTTGCAGAGTCCAGATTCCCCGATTCCTGATCCCTCTAGCCTGGAGCCCCTTGGCCTGGAGCACGCAGCCAGCAGCAGCCCAGTCTCGGTCAGAAGATGCGACGCATACACATATAAGCAGCCTACCTTGTCTCTCTCTTTCTCTCTCTCTCCCTCTTTTCCTCTCCCTCTCTTCCTTGTACCTTGTCCTCCTTTCCTTCGTTTTCCCCTCTTTACGGTTTGTGTTGGCTTGGGATGGGCTTGTGTGTGGTTGCAAATTGCGCTACTTGATAATCCGACTCTGTCCGGGAGACAGGAAAGAGCCAGAAAACAGCCAGAAAGGATCCCGGAAAGCCCTCGCCGCGGTGCTAATGGGTGCGCCAGATCCTTGCGGAGACGAGCAGATTTGGAGAGCGAGGACGCGGAGAGAGACAACCACTTTTTCTATTTCTTTTACCTTCGCACCTCTCTGAATCGGATACGGGAGAATTTTTTATTTTTATCTGTTTATAGAAGAGATAGCTCGCCTAGACCATGGCGGAGCGAAAAATGTCGGAAGCAGGGCCGGCAAGACACTCTCATTCGGTTCCTGCGGCACCATTCCGTGCGCCACCCCTTCCCCCGCCGTTCTTGCTTGCCCCTCTCCCGTTCCCCCCGTCCCTCCCCACACTACACCACCGGGCCGTTGCAAAACCGTTGCAAAAATTATGGACCTTGCTGACCGGGCATGGAACACACAGCGACGCACAACTCGCCACGGACCTGGTTCCTCACCTCGTCACTCTCACCGTTGTGTATCCGTTTAATCCGGCTACTTTTGGCCCACGGCGACTACGTTGTCGCTTGTCTGCCACCCCACGAGATCGAGCACGAAGACCGCAGCGCTGAGTTCCGCGAGCTCATCAACGAGTGCAAGAGCAACCGCAAGGACCGCGAGGGCTGGAAAGACCGTATCCGCGGCATTCGTTGCGATGGCCGCGTCATGGGCCAGTGCGGCGCCGCCGTGGCCGAAGCCGTCCAAGTCTTCGGCCGGATAGATATTTTGCTGTGCTGCAAGTTTGAAGCCGTCATTGGGACCGTCGAGGAGCTATCCACCTCCCCGGCGACACGGAATCTTGTGCGCGACCAGTTTGAGACCATCTTCTTTTCCCAGGTCAACTTCATCAAGGCCGCCCTCCCCCAGTTTCGCGCCCAGCACACGGGACACATTATGATCCTCACCAGTATAGGCGGCCACATCGGAACACCGGGCATGTCCATCTACACGGCCGCCACCTGGGCTCTTGAAGGCTTCTGCGACTCGCTCGCCTACGAGATCGCCCCCTTCAACATCAAGGTTACCATTGTTCAGCCCAACAAGGAGATTCAGTCTCTCACCAACAAGATCATCTTCGCCCCTGCCCTGCCCTACTACGACTCGGAAATCAACCCCGCCCCTTCGATCCGGGACATGCTCACAAATGTTCTCAACGTCAACCCAGACACAGCCGTCGAACCCCCCTCCTTCCTTGCTGCCGGGTCAGCCGCCTCCGCTGCCTCCGTCTCCGTCGCATCCGATGATGGCGCCACCCCAGGCCACAGCAACCCTCACCAGCTCCCCACCCCACACTTCAACCTAAATCTCAACCAACAAGACGAGATCCAATACCGCTACCCCAAACTCCCCCCAGCCTCCCTCGACCGTCTTGTCATGGAAACAGTCCACGCCCTCACCGCCATCGGCGGCCACGAGAACCCGCCCGCCCGCCACATTGTCGGCTTCGAAGGCAGCATCGCCGTCAAGGAGAAGCTCAAGACCATCACCGAGGAGCTAGAAGATTTCGTCGAGGCAAGTCTCGCCGTTGATATATTTGAAAGCGACCTGAAGAATGAGGCGCGAGAGGGCCAGAGCAGCAGTAGTCATCTCTCTCATTCTCATCACCGAGACGGTCATCAGAATGTTTTGCTCGATGTGATGGCGGCGCCAGGATCAGTGGCGGGGGGTGGGCCAGGGTCTGTGTAAGACATTGTATGCAGTGAAAAAGTTTGGGTTAACTGGCTTATTATATTTTTGGCGGGTACCTAAGCGTGGTGTTATTTGTTCGTTTTCTTTGGGTATGTACCTTCCTACCTCCCCATATCTGGTGTGCCTTGTGGTAGGGCTCGATATCTTCACCACAGGTGATTGTTACGGGAACTGCGGGCGGAAGGGTTGCTTAGTATGGGTAAGAAAGCATTGTGTGGAAATCGCCGGGGTTAGCATAGTTCGTATCAGGATCGTGGCACTATTTACTTATGATACCTCCTAGGCTGCCAACAACTTAGTTGCATGCTCTCTTCTTCTCGTCATATCACTGTTTGCACCCAAAATTCCTGGTGACCCTCCTTAATACTGCGCCAGCCTCATATAACCCAGCTCAGTGTAATTCGCCTAACCCCTTCAGCACCATTTGCAGTGCCACCAATGCCGCCTGCTGTTGATGCATATCCTGCTGCTAGCCTTTAATCCGTTTCGCCAGCGAGCGGCGCGGCTTCTAACCACGACTTCTGCTGCGCCGTCGACTGCGGCTTCTGTCGCGCCGAGTGCGGTTCCGGTCCCTATCGCGGTCTCGGTCACAGTCGCGGTCTCGGCGTGAAGTGATGCTGCTGTCGCGGTTGCGACGACTGTCTCTATCCCCATCCCTATCCCTATCCCGTTCTCTGTCTCTGTCTCTGTCTCTATCCCTCTCGCGATTCCTATCACGATCTCTGTCGCGGTCCCTCTCCCGGTCACGATCACGGCTCCTGTTTCTCGACCGGCTTCGTCGCCTTGCGTCGCGGCGGTCGTCCCTATCTCGATCGCGGTCCCGATTACGATCACGGTCTCTTGTAGCCTGGCCGTTATACCTGTCTGCTGCAGGACGGTCTTTCTCTCGATCTCGATCCCGATCCCGATCACGGTCACGATCACGATCACGATCGCGGTCTCTCGCCGCGTCGCCATCATATCGGTCTGCAGGTGGACGGGGCTTGTCGTGATCTCTATCCCAGCCATGCTCGCGGTCACGGTCACGATCGCGGTCGCCATTATACCTATCAGCTCCCCGACGTTCTGTCGCCTCTCGGTCCCGGGTGTCTGATTTACAACGGTTAATCACCTCTGGTTCCCAGTGACGCTTCATGTCCGGCAATCTCTCACCTGTTGGGCGTCTGTCATCAATGCCCGGAACAGGTATTCCCTTTTCTCGTGCCTCCTTTTGAGCGGCCAGGTACGCCTTAGCCTCCTGCTCACGTTTCTTGACTTCTGCTTGTTTCCTAGCTTCCAGTTCGTCATGGTCGAGGCGTGAAGAGGGGCGGGCAGGACTCCGAGAGCGGCTCCTGCGGCTGTTATCACGGCCTTTGTCGTCTCGTTCGCGACTTCGTTCTCTACGAGTACGAGACCGGCTGCGGTCTCTCCTCTCGCGACGGTCTCGATCACGCGATCGGGAGCGAGTGCGACTTCTGTCTTTACGAGCGGTTCTCAGGCGCGAGCGAGACCGGTCACGTCGCTCCGTTCGAACACGGGGTGAATGGCTGCGACCATCTCGGACTCGGGAACGGCTTCGCTCCCTCCTATCATCTTTCCTATCAGTTCTGGCCCTTGAACGGCTTCTCTCGCGATGGTCAGCTCGAGCCCTAGATCGGCTGCGGTCCCGGCGTTCATCGTGTCGGTCATCACGACGCCCATCTCGCCTGGTATCACGCCGATCGTCGCGCGGGTCATCACGACGATGATCACGCCGGTCTGCTCGCGCCCTTGACCGGCTCCGGTCTCTCCGATCATCTCTGCGATCCCGAAACCGTGACCTGCTGCGCTCTCTCCGACGAGAGCGGCTCCGGTCGTCGCGCCGTGGTCTGGGTGAGCTGGATCGGTCGTCCCTGCGCCTGCGATTATCTTCCCTGTCTTTATCTCTGTCCCTGGTCCTGTCGCGGTCCCGGTGGATCCTGGAGCCGCGTGACAGACTTCGACTCTGTCGTCTCTCGCCTTTGTCTGCAACATCTTTGGCCACCTTGACATCAGATGTCTTAGTGTTGCTGGACTCTTTATAAGACTTTTCTTCTTTGGTATCCTTGGTTTCCACTTTGGATGTTCCCTCTGATGGCTTCTTCACCTCGGCGACTTTCGGAGAGCCACGACGAATAGGATCAATTGCTGACGCGGGCTTCGTCCGCCTAGGAGGAGGCACCAGAGCTGCATCGACCTCTAACTCGGGCTGTTTGGTTGCAACACGCTTGCTCTCTCTAAGGAGGTCGGCTAGCGCTTCCTGCTCAAGTCGCTTATGGTCTTCCTCAGTCAGCTGTTTCTTGGGCTCCTCTGGACGTATGTTTGAGTCGGCGGGTTCACGCCGGTCGCGATCCCTCTCCCTATTCCGAGAACGAGACCGATCTCTCGATCTGTCACGGTGACGGCCGCGATTGCGGTCCCGATCGCGATCATAATCCCGATCGCGATGTCTATGGTGATGATGGTCGTGATGGCGGCTGCGGTCGCGGCTTCTGTCCCGGTCACGATCGCGACGTTCACGGCTCCGCTCTCTTTCGCGTTCGCGCTGTTCCCGTCGCTCTTGTCGTTCCTTCTCCCTACGCTCATCTTCTTCGCGGCGACGAGCTTCTCGGGCCGCCCTTTCCTCTTCCCTCCTCTTCGTCTCTTCTTTTTCCTTTATTTCGCGCTCGAGCTGCCGCTTTTTCTCCTCGACTAGTCGGAGCTGCTCCTGAACACGCTCTCGTTCGGCACGGCGAAACGCAGTTTCTGCAGCATATTCTTCGTCTGTCTTGGCACCGCGGATTCGCTCTTGCTCTGCTGCCCCATCGCCAATCTCAGCCCGCCGAAGCTCGCGTATGTGAGTTTCGACAGCTTCGTAGTCCCAGAGTTCGTTTATGACGGCTCTAGCATTCTCGTAAACGTCGCTTCGGTCAACAGCACCATCGATCAGTGCTGCAGCTTTGCCTCGGTCTAGAGTAAGGAGCTGGTAAGGATTCCGTTCAATCTCCTGATCCGCAACCTCCAAAATCGCATGGGTGATGATGGCCTCGTACTCCTGTAGTGCCCGTTAGTAAGTACTCCATGGACTGCGATTCTTGTAATTAGATAAAGCAGTAAGAATGAAATGTTTGACAAATATATACCTTGGCCTCAAATTTGGCCCAGAGCTGTTTGCGAATGGTATCGTACCCGCCCTTCTTTTTGAAGGTATGGGCAAGATTATCAATCGCGGATCGAGTCGCTGACGGGAGGGGCAGGTCCGAGGCCTTGAATTTCCTCACCATCGGGTTGGTAGAGTCGGACATATCCCGAGAGGCCAAATAGGCCGTCGAAGAATCAGCAACGGCGGACATGGCTGTCGTCTGCCGAATTACAAGCAAACTGCGGATTTTCAAATCTCGTTTTTCGTGGGGTGAGTGTTATCGAGCGAGAGGGGCACGCGCACGCAAAAGGGGCTGGTCAAACCATGGATGTACACGTTGGTTAATCCACTCCGGCGCTGTATGTAAGTTGAGCTGGATTGAAACTTGTTGTCATCAGCAAAAGTAACAAAAGGAGAGCAATTGACGAAAGACGACTTACAACTGGTGCACGGCCCAACTCATTGAAAAGCCATGCGCGACGGGAAGAGCTAAGTCGCGTTTGCGCCTGCCTACTGCGCCAGTGAATATTTGGTGGGGCAAATGGGACGGAGCTTTCCACATGACAGGGGGACTCTGGCAAATGATCCGTGCACTGCCGGGAGAGACCCGCCTGGAACAGGTGCTGTGACCAAATCCCGAACAACAACGTCAATCGCTGGCAGACAAGCTCAAACTCACGCCAACTCCCCTCATTCTCCAACGGCGTACGAGGAATAGCCCATATACCGGGATTGAAAGGAACCCATCCTTTTATATTCCTGCACCTCATTTACAACATCATACATCCTCGCACAATTCGAGAGCGAAAAACTATGGTGAACAGAATCCTCTTCTGGGCTGGCTTTGGTAGGTGGCAGCACCTGTGGCGGGTCAATTGGCTCGCCTTAGGTCTAGCAATCACGAATAGAAAAAAGGAATGCTAATGTGTAGTGGTAGGGGTCCTGACCCGCGCCTGGCAGTTGGGCATCGAGATGCGGCCATTCCTCACGAGGCGAGATTACCTGGGTTTCCCGGTTTTTGCGGCGGTTGGGGCAAGCTTTGGTTACTGGCTGCAGGGTGTGGATGAGAGGCAGACGGCAGTTCTTGCAGAGCGGAAACAAGCTATTCTGGAGAAGAGGGCACGGCGGGCACGGCGGGAGGCAGAGGGCTTGGAGGCTGCGGTATAAACGGGCCTATCGGGTCAAGTTTGTCAATTCAGCACCTTTGTGTTGTGGTATCAAGGAGAAACACTGGCAGCTGCCGGCTGGTGAAATGTACAAAGTCACTGGCCCCAACGCCGACTGTCCTGCTACCTAGATGCAACCACAGCTGAGCTTCCGCTCTAGGATATGGTTGCTGCAGCGCTTCCTGGTGGGATGGGTCCTAGCATATGCCAGACAAGTCTTGCGATACAGTATCATGTGAACCCAGCGCTGCTCTTCCCGCTTAATCGACTCCTAGTTGATAGTGGGGTCCTCTTGCTTCCGGAGAAGTGCAAGGATAGCCTGGGCTGGTGAATTACCAGTACCACTCTCAAACTCCGTGATGACACCCGTGATGTACTGGTCGCGGGTCGTGTCGAAGAGAAGACGGAACGACTCGGCGGAGTTCTGCTCTGGATCGATCTCATTGTAGGTTAGAGCGTCGACGGAAACCCGCTCTCTGTCAAAGTTGATGGTCTCGCACAGAGCGGTTACTTTCTTGCCAGCATTTGTGGCAGCCACAGCAACATCAGCTGTGCCGGCTGCAGCATGAATGGAGCCGTTGGCGAAGACGGCTTCGGCTCCAATCAAAACGTCAGTAGCCCGTTCGACAATATGTCGCAGACCACCAAGGTTGGGTGAGTAAAATACTCGAATTCCTGCCGCGCTGAGTGCTTTGGCGAGATCTTGGCCCTCACGGTCGTAGGGATCATCGATGATAGAGATTGCGAAATCCCGTCCCATTTCTTTGGCTCTGAGGAATGTCTTCTCCACAAGCCGGTGTCGCCCATATGTGAGAATCACATCGCCGTTGCTAATTTGCTTGGCTGCATTCTTGGAGATCATAAACTCCGCCAGGGTGATTCGCTCGTTGATAAAAAGGTCGATCATCTCCAGCAGGCCTTCTTTTGCCTCCTCCTCCGGGGTATCAATATCGAAGCTATTGACTTTGGTCTTGAGAAGCCTGATGGCGTTTCCCATCGAGAAACACATGGGCCGGCATTCTGTCAGGTACTCAATCTGCGAGTTAAGGACGTGTGGAACGAAGTGGCGAGACAAGGAATTGCCCTTGGGCGTCTCGTAAGACTCGATGACCTGCTAGAACGTCAGCTGATCCCCGGCCTAGTGTTTTGGAGAACTCACTTTTCTAAATGCCAACAGTGTCGCCTCGAGCCTGGCGATGCTGTCCTTGATCGCGAACGTTGCCATCTGCTGTCCAACCGCAAGTACCGCAGGGTGCACATCTTTATGCGCCTGTGAGGTCGATATTCTCTTTGCCATAGGGATGTGACTGAAGCATTCGGGGATGCTGCTCCTAAGATCTTTCTCGACTACTAGGATAGACGGCCGCCGCCCGCTCATAGAGGGACGGTGAGCAAGCGCGTGCCCAGTCCGAGATTGCTGCGCTGATGGCTGTGTCGCATCCTGCTTCACCTTGTTCTTCGCGCCCTTCGCATCTGCGCCCGAGAGTCCTGGTGTCGGGGGGGCGGTTGCAGCTGCGGCTGCCTTAACTTCCTTGGCCTGCGCTCGCCTTGCTTGTTTTTCTGCCTTCGCTTTTGCTTTGAGTTGTGCTGGAGTGGGCTTTGAGGTGTCTGTAGGGGTTTTTGCTGGAGGGTTTGATGTGGTAGGCGCTGGTTGACTACTCGCTTGCTGAGCTATGGCCGGAGTTGGAGCTGCCTCAGGGGCAGGAGTCCCCTCAACGGCCATTTCTGTGAGTGATGGCGTCAATTGCGTCACAGCGATCGAGGATCAGAGGATTGGCGGGGTGTTGCTTGGGACGAGAATTAGAGGAGCTGTTGTGATATTGTGCGCGTTCTCCTCTCCTGCTGCAAATTGATTGCGTTCTAAAGATTGTGGGGCGGCTTGGAGAACAGCAGATACGAAGGTGCACGCCACGTTGAGGTGGAAAAGAAACTGTTTTTCGTTCAAAGCCGTAGATCTGAGTCACGGCGCGAAAGTGGTTGCAGGAAGTCACCCCGCGCCCCACTATCGTAGTCCAACACCAGTCGCGCATGTACTTGAAGACATACAAGGGCTGTCCAGCACATTCAAACCATAAGACTGCGTATCTTCCTATTGTATTGAGAGACTATTGTACTACTTCCCATTATTTATAATAGTAGGGCTGCCAGTACTTTCGGTGAAAACCCCTTTGTCGAACTCGTGCCTGAGAAATTCTCAGTCAACCCTAACCCTAGTTCCCGAATCGACACTTGAATGACTTGAACAGCTGTCTACATATTTCTACGGTGCTAGCAAACACGAGTCCCGCTTCAAATTATACAGTATGATACAAACTCGATAACTTCAAAATGCCGCCTAGGATCGATCCCCCCTGACCGTCTCCTCAGCCTCCTCCTCCTCGCCCACCGCGTTAGCTTTAGCTGCCGCCGTGAGCGATCCCTTGGTCCCCTGTAGAGTCGCCCTCCATATCCTTCCCACCTGCCCATCTCTTGGTTTCGCATCTTTTACCCCCGGGAGCTGGTTAATTGCTTCCTCTACCGTATTCAACAACACCTTGCACTCATCCATAGTGGCCAACTTCTTCCCCCTCTTCATTTTTCTCATCAACGTCAGCTGCACCTTGTACCCTTTGTCCAGAAACTGCCGCAATCGCCGCATCTTTAGCTGTAGATCATGCTCTGCAATGCCCCAGTTGATCTCAATTTCCTTGTCAACTTCTTTCTTGTGCCGCTCGGCGAGGACGGCTTGATGCCGGTTTTCGCGCTCGGCTTTGCGATCGACAATGTTGCAGATGGGATACTTTGGACCGTTGGGGCCGAAATTCTGCGTTTCCGGATCCGCTACCACTACGAGGCTGAACTCCTTGGTATTAAGAGTTCGAAGGATATCCTGTGGTGATGTGGGGCCCGAGAGTTGGCCCGTTTCAGGGTCGCGGACGTGTACAAAAGGGCTCTTTATGTGGAGATCGCGGATAAGTCTCCCTGGTTGCTCTTTGGAGAAGAGAGGACTTTGGATCGTGAAAGCCCTTCGCGGCTGCGGTTCTGCAAGGGACGGGAGCAGGACGCGAGGAAGGGCAAGTTGTCCTGAGCGTTGAGTGGCCAGCGCATTGTTGATGAATACCCTACGGAGGGCTACTGCGGAATTGAAGGCACACTGTGTAACCTTCATGGCTGCCAGTTATAGGGAGAGTTTTGTTAAAGGAATCTCGTTTTATAAGAAATCGGATTGAGAAACTTCAAGCTGCAACTTTTTTTTTTGCACTCCACGGAAGCTTGTCGCGCTAATGACGAAACGGGCGGGATCGGAAAATTTTAGCCAATCAAGACCCACCGCTAGAGAAGTTGTGCTAGGAGGCTCACTTGCTCGATGGAGCTCATCATCATGCAAACTCAATGATGCTGGCCCAAGATGCCCAAATAGAAACAGCTCACCGCCAGACAACGTCAACATCATCAATCCATCACCCAGAAATGACAATATAATTGCGCCCCACACAAGCGGCTTTCTCCCTCATGCCGTCCTTTTTCGGAGGCCTACTTGGCCATCCTTTTCGCACGACCATTTTCGCTGGAAAGTTTCTCGCGTTCACACATCTCTTCCTCGAATATGGCTGGTCAACAGCACCAGCCGCGGGGCCCTCAATGCTTCCAACATTTGACATGCTCGGCGAATGGTTATTGGTGTCGCGTATTCACCGTTATGGCCGAGGCGTTGAGGTGGGTGATCTGGTCGCCTATAACATCCCCATCAATGATCAAGTGGGTGTGAAACGGATTCTCGGGTTGCCGGGGGACTATGTGCTCCTTGATACGCCTGGTGGCGGGAGTAACGCCATGATTCAGGTAACAAAGCCCTGTCATTCACATCTGCCTGTATTCAACTCATTCGTTTTCTTTTTCTCTAGGTCCCACGGGGCCATTGCTGGATAGTTGGTGATAACCTGCCAGCGTCAAGAGACTCTAGGCTGTTTGGCCCTGTTCCTCTCGCCTTGATAAGGGGCAAGGTCGTCGGGAAGATCAAACCTTTCCGCTTCCAATGGATCAAAAACCCTCTTCAACATCCAAGCCATGCAACGGAGGGTTGAGAATCACAAAACAATAAGTCGGGCAAGGACATGGAGGCGGCGGCTATTTATAGCTAGATTAGGGAAGAAGACAAGACAGTAAGTAAGTGGCATAAGAAACTGCGGATATTTCTGAATCCTGTCTAATTACAACTCTACGACAGACCAAGCCCGCGAGGGGAAGACTCTGGGGTCAAAATAGGGTAACAAGTGAAAAGTCGAGGTGTTGCAAGACCGCCTCAGGGACAATCTGCTGGCGTGACACATTGCATAGCAGAGATGTGGTGTACAAAAGAAATCTGACGAACCGCGAAATAACCCCAAAGGCCAGAGTCGTCCTTGATGCGGCGCTTGTTCGTGGTGGTCCGCCCCACATCGCCCATGCCAAAGGCCGCCGTTCTCAAAAATACAAATCCTGCTCAAAACCAGCCCCCTTCCGTATAGTGTCAATGCCGACGCCACCAACTCCACGCCAGTGCATGCGGGAAAATAACACAGAAAAGCCGAATAGAAAATAACCCTCTCTCATGCCAATCTTGTACAGCGAACGCCCAGTTTCGAGCAGGCGTCAGCCTTCAATGTGCGTCTTCGAAATTCCTTGTCCGAGCAACTCCAAGCAGCGCTGAGCAATGTTCACAACCTCGCCCTCATCGTCTTCCTCCGTGATTTCGTGATCCGATTCAACTTGCCGGTTTGCGATTAGTTTAATCTTCTCCACAATCTCATCGGACTTTCCGATGAGACCGATGAGCTTCTTATCTTCTGACTCAAGCAATTGTAGCACGGTCCAGATCGCAATGTGTTGAAACGTAGCATCATCACTTGCCAAAAATCTGGTGAGGTATCCATAAATACCATCGGCAGGTTCGTTCCAGCTTTGGATAAACAGGCTGTAATCTCCGACTGCAATCTGGTCAGTATCATCCTCTACGGGGTCGGCTCCATCTAGCCTACCTTTAGACGACAGGTTCCCCAGAGCAGCGGCGCTGTTGCCCTGAACTTCCATGCTGGGGGACATGGTAAGCGGTATCAAAACCTCGAAAACTCCAAGTTCCAAGAGATGTGTCTTGAGCTCATCGCTCAGAGCAAGCACCGCAATCGCCGCCGTCATCTCAGACTGCACATCCTGGGGAACGTCCAGGACGAGTTGCTTGCATTTCTGTACTGCGCCAGCTTCGAGAACCAAAGATTTGTTACGGTCCGAACTCGCAGCAAGATTCCTCAACGTCGAGATAGCATGGCACTGGATCTCCTCGTTATCCGTTGACCCGAGCAAATCAACAAGAGGCTTTAGAAAGCCTGCTTCAATAATTGGCGATTCGTTTAACGGGTGGATCGAGATGTTCCGGATGCAGGCGACGGCTGAGAGAATGAGAGGTAGGTATGACGACTGGAGAAGGCGGAGGAGCGGGCCAAGGCCGTTGGCTCGAACAATCTCCAGCTGATATTTCTCGTCCGAAGCTAGGTTTCGAAGCGCTAGCGCAGCCTGGCACTGAACCTTGGGAGATGATGAATCCATGAGGTTGACAAGTGATTGAACCAACCGAGGCTCACTTTGGGCTAGTTTCCGCCTGTTATTCGCATCGACAGCTATGTTGCTGAGGGCCGTTGTGCAGTAATATTGCACATCTACATCCGAAGATGATAGCAGTTGCACAAGCACAGGGATAGCCCCAGCATTCACAAGCTGCTGTCGATTCTCGTCTGTAAATGGTTAGCCCTGAATATTCCTGGCGGAGTGGCTCCATACCCGAGTGCGTCATGTTGAGTAGTGCTCCAGTGGCGTTTCGTTGAACCCTCATATCTTTTGATTTTGCTAATCGGGTGAGAGGGCCAAGGGCCCCAGAACGAGCGATCTTGGCTTTATTGTCCTCCTGCGTTGCTAAATTGGTGATACAACCAACGGCATTGCATTGAACCTCGACATTTGTTGACATCATCTGCCGAATGAGAGGAGCCAAGCCGCCGAGTTGAACGATTAAAACTTTGTTTTCCGCTAAAGGTCCTGTTAGCCGTACTCTGGCAAATCGTTCGCTCTTGTGGACTCATACTGTTGACAGCAAGATTTCCCAAAGCGGCGCTAGCTGCCCTCTGAACTTCAAGATCGGGATTCTGGAGTAGGAAGAGGATCGGGTCAAGGGTATCGCGGTCAACGGCCCGGACATCTGCGATGCGGAGGTTAGCGAGCTCACTACAAACGAAGCGGGGGCACCGTTCATCCGGGGACTGATGATGAAAAGGTTTGCTGCCCGCATGTCGCTTTGCGCTGGGAAGTTCGAGTGATGTGGGTGATCTTACCTCTTTCCGTGATCTCAGCGAAGGTCAAGCTTGCGCTCCGTTGTAAATCGATGTTCTCCGAGTAAACAAGTGTGCTGAGAGCCCGAAGTGGCTCCCCCGAGAAGAAATCTGTGTCTCCGCGCTATTTCACTGTGAGATACTGTCCGGGCGAAAGAGGGGGGCTTATGGACGTTTTCGAGATATTGTAGGAGGTCAGCAACGGCCTCGCGCTCGCTCTCGGCGAGAACGTTCTCGTACAGTCCATCGCTCGATTTCCCTGGGTTCCTATCAGCACGCGAAATCCCTTGGTGAATAGAGACTCGCAATACCTGCGCAGCAGAAGGAACTGCAAAGACCCATGGCTGCGACGGGGAGATGCGTCTCCTCTCCCGGCGTCGAGGGTCGGTAGGGCGAAGCTGCGTGCTGGTCGTCTGGTAGGTTTGGTCCGTTGAGAGTTTCGGTCAGCTGCAAGAGGTGTGTCAGGTTCCCAGTGGCTGCAGGAATCAAAGAAACATCGTCGAATAAAACCCGCGGGTGGCAACGGGCCAACAACAAAGAAATGTGACGAGAAACGTTGGGTTGTCGAGCAGCAGAAATGGATTGTTTTGGGAGGACGGGCTCGTCGCACGTCAGGAAGCGAGAACGCCAGTCCTGAATCGAAGCTGCCTCTTTGCGCATTCGGGAGTGGGCCGTGCACGGTGACACGTTCCTGGGGGCGGCTGGGGTCGTGGTCACCAGTTTTCAGTCGGTACCCAGCGCGGCAAGCACATGAGGTGGTCGGCTGCCAACCTCAAGTATTGGGATGGTGTTGTCAGCCTTGTTGATAGATTCGGCCTCTCACTTTCTTTCCAGAGGTAGCCACTGTCGGACAAAAGCAGACGTCTGAGGCCTAACCGAATGCCGTCTTCTCTGTCATGTTCCACAGGCTAGCAAAACAGTAACCCATCTGCAAGTAAAGCCCCTGGAGACCCTACGATTGGGCAGGTACTTCGCTATTCTCTCGGAATGGAAGAGGAAGGAATGCCGCCAGTGAGATTGGGACCGGAAACAACGCTTCGCACGATGATGGCCCGAAGCTCACTGTTCAAACACTTTTCAGAATCCCAATTATACAAGCTCAAATCAACTCCTCTACGTATCGTTGATAGCGTTGGTACGGACGAACCCGCAGAAGAGCCATTTCATGTTGTCGCTCTGTCAAAGCCCGGGCTCGCCGTGATCGTTCATATCAGGATCTTTCTGATGAGGCATCTTTCCTGCACCTTTTTACCCCTCAATGAAGTTTTGGTGGATGTGGGACCATTCTTACGCATTGCTGCGTCATGGGATTTGCTGGCAGTTGGAGACAGGCCGCCCTCTGGGGCGCCAGTGCTGGGTTTCCAATTGTTGCATCTTCAAGCGAGCGTCTGTCAGACATGCACCACATTGATAAAATGCCAATGCAGGCCATGTTGAACTTCCTCGAGTCCTAGTCGGGTTTTGTCTCTGCAAGGGCGTGAAAAAGGGTAGGTTGACGTACTGGGAGGCATTCGATGGAGAACAGAGGGCGACCCTAAGATCAATCACTGATAAGGCTCGACTCAAGTTGCTGCGGTTGATAGGGCCGTTACAATGGGTGGGCTTCGGGCGGTGTTAACATTTCTTTTCCCTTCGCACCCTCACCCCCGTATCTCCAGCCTCAGGTCCGACAGTCGGCGGGCATCGGCAACCACCACCCTTCCAGCTAAGGTTGTTTAGCCCCAGAAACTGGACCTGGAACCGCCTGCGCTTGTGCTTGACGGGACGGCTCTCAGGTTCCGATGCGCGTTCCACGACGACAACCGCGATAATGGACGAAGCTCGTGCTCCCGCTGAAAAGGCGGATTCCAGTAGCAGTGCCGGCAATCTCCCTCCCACCACCGCTCCGACCACCACCACGACAACTCCTAGCGGGGGCAGCGATGCCCGGGGAGTATCGCAGCCACTGCGACAGGGTCACGAGCTGCCCTTCGTCGCGCCTTCCTCGTACCTCCGCCCCAAGCCGACCGCGCACGCAATGGTAGACAAGACAGTCAGTCCGCTAGACAAGGACCAGATGCAAGGCCTGGTGAGAAGTTCCCCATGACCCCCGTACTTGCACGCATCGAATTTCGTCCCGCGAAATTGTCCCGGTTCCGTGAACCCTCGACCACCCCGCGAGAGGACCCCCGCCTTGAGCTGTGATGTGGGGTTCCGGGCGGGCCATGCAGCTCGAAACTCGAACCATTGAATAAGATACTAATCTCTTGTCGTCGCCCGCATGTAGAGAGCCATTCGCGAGTTTCTCAAGGTCCGCACCAGCTACGATGTCCTCCCGCTCTCGTTCCGTCTCGTCGTGCTGGACAACGACTTGCTTATCAAGAAGAGCCTGAACATACTGATCCAGAATGGTACGCAGTGACACCTGACCTTCCTGGTCCGGAAGCTAGTCTCTCCCGACGTTGTGCGAGAGCTGAACTGACAGGCGGCAGGCATCGTGTCGGCGCCGCTATGGGACTCACGCAACTCGACGTTTGCCGGGCTGCTGACCAGCACCGACTACATTAACGTCATCCAGTACTACTGCCAGTTTCCGGATGAGATTAACCAGGTTGATCAGTTCCGGTTGAGCAACCTCAGAGGTATGTCAACGATATATGACGTTGGACTCAAGGTTGGGGCGCAGGCTGAGTGTTCGTAGATATTGAGAAAGCTATTGGCGTGGTGCCGCTCGAGACAATCTCGATCCACCCCATGCGTCCGCTGTACGAGGCATGCCGGCGAATGCTAAAGACAAGAGCCCGGAGGATCCCTCTAGTTGATACCGACGACGAAACCGGCCGGGAGACGGTAGTGAGCGTTGTCACACAATACCGGATTCTCAAGTTTATCGCTGTCAACAACGAGCAGCATACCATGCTTCTGAAGAAGCCTTTGAAGGAGCTCAATCTCGGTACCTACACTAACCTGGCAACGGCGACCATGAACAGCACAGTGCTTGACGTAATCCACTTGATGGTGAAGCACAACATCTCAGCCGTTCCCATAGTCGACCAAGAGTTCAAGTTGCTCAACCTATTCGAGGCTGTCGACGTCATCCCTTGTATTAAAGGTGGGGCTTACGATGAGCTCTCTGCCACGGTAGGAGATGCAATATCCAGGCGCGCTGAGGACTTCCCGGGCATATATACATGCGGTGATGAAGATCGACTTGACTCCATCTTCGACACAATACGAAAGTCGCGTGTTCACCGGTTGATTGTCATCGACGATGACAGTCGCCTCCGAGGCGTCATATCTCTTTCAGATGTGCTGAAGTACGTCCTTCTGTATGGCGAAGAAGACGATAGCATCAGAGGATAGGGGCGGTGATGATGATGATGGCTTGGTAGATTTTGATAGGCCATGCGTGAGCGATCAGAGAGGCTAGGATCGACCAGTGGTCTAGGAATGCATTTGCAAGGCGCAACAAGGAGGTAAATGTTGGCAAGGAATACCATGGTTGCATATCTTATTTCACCCCGACGATATAGATCTGCTTTCTATCTAATCTTCCGATGGAAGATGTCCGTGGATAGCTTGGAGAGGGTATTGGGACCTTGGACTACGGAGTATAGTATTCAGAGGACCAGCGAACAGGTGTAACTTCCCCACGGCCACCCAACATCTTTCCACTTCTCAAATAGAGGCCGGGTGCCCGGATCTGGAAAAGTAGATGACCACTCCGTTCCATACCCCGGCACTGTGAACTGACTCCGATTACAGTCTCCCGGGACAAACCCAAACTGTCGAGAGCGCACGCCCACGCACCTTTTCCTCTCTCCCATCGACAGTTCCCCAGCCCCTCTATTCTTGTTGGAGGCTACAAACTTCCATGCGGGAAGGTGCGTCTACTAGGGCAACATGCCTCGGGACGGCAGGCGACATAGGAGTGGAGGCTACTCAGGTCCTGCCTCTAGTCGGTCGAGACGTCGGAAAGGACCTGGCTTTTCATTTTGCTGTTTCCACGCCATATGTCTTGCGCCTGCAGCCTGCAACGCTCGTCTGATTGCCTCAAAGCGGCAAACAAATCCTGCATTCGCGCGAGTTATGAGCCGTACCCCGGCACCCCGGCCGCAATGTATCGGTTCACGTATCACGGCGAATCCGACGGAACCTCCCAAATAACAGCGACCACACCACCCAGTCCAAGCGCGGGCTCCGCTCAGTTGGATGAACCCCCCGGTGCTTCCCTACGTGAAATGCGACACTCTGTCACTGCCGGGCAGCTACCGGTACCGGGGCTTGACAGAAAAACAAACAGGAGTAGCGCTACATGGACCTCCTCGAGCGGCGATGTAGCCGGCCACTCAGACACCGATGATGTCGAAGATCGCCCCGAGTTTGTCCAGGAATACAACAGGCTCGCGAGAAAAGCAAGCTTTCCTCTATTCACACCTTGGGTGAGTGATCGTAGTTGCTAACATATCCTGCCCAGCATGGTATTCGGTCACTATCATGTCGAGATCGTAGTCCCTTGCCCGTCGGTTCCTTCCTCTGTCCCCTCCAGAGCCCAAATTTGCCAAGCTGACCCCAACAGGAAGACCAATCGTCTCAGGGCCACAGGAGGAGTTGGTTCTCTCGTACGTTCTTGCGGCAAGTCTCGGCGACGAGCGTGGCTAGCTCGACAAAGTCAGACAAGAAGATACGACATAAACGCAGTGTTGGTGACATTGCCAGGCAGATTGTCTGTCCCCGGTTCAAGAGACATAGCCTCAGAGATGAAGACCTCCGGTCTCTAGTCCGATTATGCGGAAAGAGCATATTGTATCTACCGTCTGAGTATGCCCCAACCTCGTTAGTCCTACCAACATGCTTCCGGGCCACGGCCCAGTATCTTGTTCAGCACGGTAAGTATAACGGTTACATTCTTTTAGCCTCGTTACTGACGAAATCCAGCTCCCAGCACCCGTGGGGTTTTCCGCGTTCCAGGGTCAATCCGAGCTGTCAACGCACTTTACGGCTACTACTGTGCAGAGGGGGATCCGAACGAGATCAGGTTCACCATACGTTGCCCCAACCTGCCGCTACATGTCAAGGCTGGAACCCACGATGTGGCATCCGTATTCAAACGGCTTCTGGCTGGACTTCCGGGCGGCATCCTAGGCTCACTAACTCTGTTTGACGCTCTTGTAGCAATTCACAGCCAACTCACGGGCGATCCTGAGTTCACCAAGACCAAGCAGACGAAGCTGAGAGCACGGCTGGTTGCTCTCGCAATTGGTGGTGTAAAGTCCCGGTTGCGTCGTGACCTTATTTGTGCGGTCTTTGGTCTATTATGTCTGATTGGGCGAACTGCCGAGATATCACCCCGGGAAGACAAACATGGCAGGCCACTTCCAACCACGGATCTGATGGGATATAACGCCCTAGGGATTATTTTTGGTCCACTCTTAATTGGAGATCTCATCAACTACTCAATGGGACTCGCCAATCCGAGTGCTGGGCTAGTACTGATTCCCCTCACTCCTCCGGACATCAGGCGGGAGAATCGCAAGTCTAGGGTCTTGGAAGACCCAGGAGCACTCACCGTCGACAAGATCCACGTAGCGAACTCTATTGCCGAGATGCTCATCACACATTGGCGGGAGGTTGTAAAACACATGAGAAGCCTGGGGGTTCTGAGAACTCACATTGACGGAAGAATGGTGAGCGCAGACCCGTGTCGACGAACCTCTGGGCTGCGGCCGTCGGCATCTGAACCATTTGTTATGAGAAAGCCTGCAGGTTGGACTTGCCACCAACTTCCAGTGGCTTCCTGTGATAGGGCCGAGTCCCCCACACCCCCAAGTCCATCTCCGGCTCGTATGTTCATTGCCATTTTCTCACAAGATTTAGCTAACCATAAAACTAGCAAGAATGCCAACGAGAAACGCAAATCGGGGGGAATCCCAACCAACACTCATCGTACCTCGAGTGAGACCAAGTGGTGCCCGGTCTCTGCCCAGAAACCGGGGTACTGTTAAAACAACGGTGGAGGTTCTATCTCCAACTGCAGAAGAGCCGCTTGTCCAAGGTCTAGAGAACCTTGATGAGGATGAGCCACCTGTCGTACCAACCTACAGTATTCCACCGCCATCAATGGAATGTGCCGCCCCTATGAAAGAGCCCAGTGTACCTATTCTAGTTCCATCCCAGGAGCGACCCGAAGAGTCCAAAACGGCTTCACAATCGGCGGCGCCCGCCGCGCCACAGGTCCGGCGTACCTCTGTGGAGCCGTCACGAAGGAGCGTGGAAGCAGGAATTGCAGTCTATACGCCCACCAGAGAACGGAATCCTGTCCTGTCGAAAGATTCCATTCGATATCTCGACGGCCAGGAACAGGAGAGAAGGCAAAAAGTTGTTGGTCAAGAGTTGCATCGAGCAGGTTGTTCCCCTCTCAGGTTAGCTGTGGCAGACTCCACATCTGAACTGCCGCCGGTAATCACTGGTAGAAGATACTCAAGGGGCTCTGTCGAGAGCGTTGCTGCGGAGCCGAGAGACAGTCCTATTCAGACAACCATTGCGAAATTGATGAAGTCCGTGGACTCCCCGATCATCCCCCCTGAGGAAGGCTCGAGATCTTATTACAGCCCAGAACTATCGACAAAGATATTGCTAGAAGTGGCTACGAAGGATTCGACGAAATATTTAGAAGGACTTCTCCAGCAGGCTGGGCCAAGGTCCATCGCTCTGGGACCTAGGCAACTGGAGCGCCCCGAGATCCTCCTTTGCAAGTCAAGGCCACGCCAATCAATATCGTCAGATGAAGAAAGTCATGTAGGCCACGCTAGAGCCCCTAGCGACAGGGGTTTCACTGGCAGCACACCATCTGCCCTTGATCTTGGCCACACCCATGCTAAACAGCTGCGCCAACGGCAAGCTACACAGAGCATGCACATAGATAACTCTCAAAGCTTGCAGGACCAGTCGACGAGCCGAGACGATTCTGAAGAGAGACATAGTAATGTTTCGGAGTGCAGCGGAGCTGACAGGAAAGTTTCGGGAGAACTGGAGATGTATGGCTTCCTCAACAAGCAAGGCGCAGGCAAGCAAACACCCAAGCCAGGCAACGAGAACGATGACAACCCGTTAAAAGCCCTGGTTCAGGGTGGTGCCATCAATAACGGCGAGTGCGATGTCAAACAACAAGCCCCGAAGACTCCTATCCAAACTCGGGTCGACAGGCTGCCCAGAAGTGCAGTGAAGGCTATAGCGGCCAAATTTGAAAGTGCGTCTCAAGAGGCGGTGTTTGTCCCAAGCCCCACGTATCACTCTCCGAGGCACGGTGGGATTATATCGCAATACACAGTAAACCCGTCGCCAACAGCGAGAGGAAAATCGGCGACGAGGTTAGGTTGGGGGTCAAAGCTGGACTCGATAAATCGTTCCATAACCTCGGGTCCGTCTGTGGCATTAAATCAAGGTTCCAGTGTCTCACCAGCGATACCGTGGGGTGAACGGAGTGTGACTGGAAACGAAGTATCTCGTACAATTGTGAGCGAAGGCGAAGAGGACAATGGCAGCTGGGTTCGCCGGTTTCTCCCACTCTTGGGGCGGGACGAACTCGACAGCCGAACGACCACTGAAGCTGCCAAAGGTCATCCACAGGTAGACACATCCATTTTGTTCGATGATGGCAGGTTAGTATCAACAACTCCGCATACTTTACCGCGGCGCCGGGGGCATTTTTCGGAGTCGGAGCGGGACGCAGACCAGACACTGCCGAGGAAAGCGCGCGCGATGAGCTTTCCTCATTTAGCAGCGCCTCAACATCGCCCGCAGGATACCAAGACTCTAAACCCCTCGAACGCAACCAAAGACGCGAGCCCTGATGTCGTCTTGCGCCCAATTGGTAAAATATCTACTCTGTCACGCGGACACATGGCCAAAAACCTAACGGTACAGGCCCAGATGAGGAGCCTACAGAACCAAGTGGCTGCGAAAACAGAAGAAGCCAGACAACTGCGTCAGTTACTAGAAGCGAAACGGGATGCAGACACTGTGTTGTTGCGCGAACAACTTCGACTAATTGGACGGGATCGCGAGTTCTGGAGAGAGCGGGCGGAGAAGGCGGAGAAGAGAGTAGCAGCGTTTGAGCGGGTTGCTAGCCGAATGAAGAGACTGAGTGATAATATGCCGATGAAGGGAGAAGCTTCGATCCCAGGGGTAGATGGCAAATTCGGGACTTCTGAATTGCATGCTGGAGAACTCGAAACTCAGGCGGCGAGGATGTGCAACATCGAGAGGTGGCTAGAGTGAGAGACTGAGGCATCAGTGGGACATACAGAGGGTGATGGTACCATGGCTGACTGGATCCGCAGGTCACTGGGAGCCGGGCAGATGGAGGGCGACGAGACGGATAGAAGCGTTCTTGACCAGGCTGGCGACCATGGCTCGGCGGTATATCAAACGCACCATAGGGTGAGTGTCGATGATGACGGATAAAACTGCTGGCCAGGGCGCTGCACGATTGGACAAGAGAAGACAAACTTTGAAAAACAAGTTTGGGTGATTTGAGAAGGCAACCAGCCAGGTGCATACATTATCAAGCAGTGCAGTCGGCTTGGGAGAGTATCTGATAAGGCATTGATACTGAACCTTTTCATAATACTCAAGGTACACTGGCTTGATTGGCTAAGGTCCCCCTTCTGTCTCCATAAACTGCTTATTGCCCTGGGTCTTTTCAAGTCTGTACAGTGGACCTCTACTTTCTTTGATACATAGCACATATAAACGCCATATACCTATACATGTTTGGTACAGCAATATGATACAAGGGGGAGAAGGTATCCTAATTCTAGCGTCCAGATCCAGCTCCCAGCTCAGCTTCAGTCCCAGTTCCAGCCTTCACCGCCGCACTGACCTCAAAAGCGTCAAGAAGCAACCTAAGCGATGCGCTTGACATACTTCCACAAGCTCCTGTACTTGGGCTTCTGGCGCTTGGCTTCCCAACCCCGAGCCTTGCGTGGGCCCTTGAGCGTCTTGAAATGCTCATGCTTGAGTTCAATGTCGGCGCCGGGGAGGCCATGGCGCTCCATGACGTCAGCCGTGTTCTCATCCCACCGGGTGCGGAAGAGGTTGAAACCGACAGGCCGCAGGTTGAATTTGTCGCGGATGCTCTTGAGCCCGAACCCCTCGCGTCCGGGGCCGTCGTAGAGCTCCTTCAGCTTAGCGGCATCGAGAACCTCACCGGGCGCTTGTTCAAGAACAAATACGGCCAGGCGGTGGTAGGGCGAGCCCTTTTGAGCGAAAGGTGGCAGCCAGGGGACGGCTAGCTCGCCACCCGTCTTGGAGGCCGGGGTGCCGATGTGGCGGAGTGGGAGCTGCTTCTTGTTCTGATTCCAGGGGATGTTGGCGGCCAGGAAATGGCAGCGGCGGGAGAAGGTGTTGGTCTCAATATTGGGCACGTCGGCATCAAGAACAACAACCGTCAGGAGGCGCTCGCCCTTGTCAAAGACCTGCAACTTGAGTGTGGGGGCCACCTCAGTCACGCGGCTGTCTAGCATGGTGCCAGAAGCTGTGGGCTGGCCACGAAAGGACATCTTAACATCCATAGCAGGGTCAAACTTGGGAAGGAGGTCGGGGACGATGTAAAACTGGCTGATACGCTGTGTGATAATCTTGTAGTCCATGGAACGCCACTTGCGGTCAGCAAGGTAGCGGTAGATAGGCTTGTCCATGTCGCCTGTTGCACATGCTTATTAGCTGCAGCGGGCAGAAGCGGGGGTGAACATAGTGCGTGCGCGTACCCATGCCATCCTCGAATCGCCTCTTCACCAGCGGGTCGTTGATGTCGGCGAAGATCTTGAGACGCTCAACAGAAGTTTTCAAGTTGGCCAGTCGTTTTTGCTTCAGTGTCTCACCCCCCGGCAGCGTATTTGGGTCGGTGGCTTCTAGGCGCTTGATCTTCTCGGTCTGGGCGATGATCTGGGTAATCTTCTTCTGGCGGTCCTGGTTCAAAATCTTGCGAGCTTCCTGGAAGCACTGGTACGGCATCTGCTCGAATGGGATGTTGTACGATGTCGCGAGGGCTGCCCGCCTTCTTAGGGAGCCTTCTGATGGCGACGCCAGCTTCTCTAGTTGCTCTAGCGTCCATTGCGAGCCGGCTGATGCACGGTGGGTAAGTTCAAAGCCAGAGGGGTGTTGTGTGCCGGTTTCCTCTTTGCGACTCGCCGTTGCCGAGAACTGCCGCATCGCAATTGATCGTGGCCTCGCCGACGCGCCGCTACATTGTCGAAGAGACCGCACGATCGGCCCTGAGATCTGTTCGGGCCTCGACATCGCTGGTCGAAGGGGTCGGAATGGTGGCTTGCTGGTTTCAGTTGCTCGATTCGCGGTTGGGTTCCCGGAGCAGAGGCCAGGGACAAAAAATTTGGGAGCTGCGGCAGCGGCAGCGGCAAACTCCACAGCGGCAAGCTCCCCTGTCGCGCACGGCCACTCCAGATCTTTTTCACCCCAAGGTTCCGCACAACAGTCTTGTCGTCAATCGTTGAATGTTCGTTCATTGTTCAGCAGGCAACTCGTGACAGCTGACCGTCAAGCATCTTAATCGACGCCTGCCTACGGGGGACACGGCGGCCATGGTCGGCAATACATTGAGGGGCCTCCGAGAGGCCTTGAAGGGCCTGAGCATAGCATCCAGGACACTGCCAGTTAGCACTTCTTTCCCACGCACATGGACAATCTTGCTGACAATTTGCAATGAACAGTGGGTTCGGTCAATGTCCACAGTAATAGATTCATCCACTGCCCGCATTGCGAAATCCGTCGCGGAACCTTGGGAACCCCGTCCGTGCAGCTGCTGTCCTGCAACATTGCTCAGTTCTCCGAGCTAACGACAGAATCAGTAGCCTCGGTGCCTCTCACCATCTACTCCTTCCCCTCTCTTGAACCGCGGTTACTTGAGTCCTGGTCGCCGAAACATCTCTATCTCCCTTTGCGACGCGACATCCTACATCTCGCCGTTGTCTACGAAGGCGACAAGACACGGCAGGGCACAGCGTCGTCCAAGACACGATGGGAAGTAGCTGGTTCCCACAGGAAAATGGGGCCGCAGAAAGGTACCGGCCGAGCCAGACGTGGTACACGACAATCGCCCCTTTTGCGTGGAGGTGGAAAGTCGTTTGGCCCTAAGCCGCGTGACTTCAGTACCAAGCTCAACCGCAAAGTCTATGATCTAGCATGGCGCACTGCGCTGTCATATCGCTACCGCCGCGGTGAGCTGATCGTGACTGAGGACGGCTTGGACTTTCCCCTTCCTCAAGACTTCCTACAGCTGGCTCAGTCGGGGAAGCTGGGCAGAGAACTCGAAGATGGCTTCGTTCGCAAATATGTCGGGGACATGATGGCGGCACTGCAATGGGGCAAGAAGTTTGGCCGGACAACTTTTATCACCGGACGTGTCCGGCCAAATCTTTTCACCAGTATGGAGCTTGCTGGACAGGATGGCAAAGCGCTAGAGTTAGATGATGTCGACGTCAAGGACTTACTTGAGACAGGGCGGCTAGTGGTCGAGCGGAGTGCTCTTAAGGAGATGATTAAGGCGCACCAGAGTGATTTGATCAGCAAGATCGTGATTAACGGTCATCGGGACACGGGTCTTCCCACGGGTACGGTACTTGCGACATGAGCCTCTTGGCGCACAGCTAGCTCTCTGTATTATGTGTCTCATGTATTCTAGATGTCGGAAGTAGTGATCTTGACTTGATAGTTACTGGAGCTGACACTGTGTTGCATCACCTTACCACCTTCTTTTTCTGCACTCAAATGTGTTCGCAGATTTGCGGTGTCTGTCACGTAGCTGTCAAGCCTCGCTGTGAGTCATCAAAATGCGGCCTCATCACACGGCGAAGGTGAGTCTGTCGATGTGCACGGACCACGTTGCGGAAGTATATAACTACCACCTGCAATCCAAGACTCACCAGCTCCCTCTGGTTCCCCATCCCAGTGCAGTGGCAAAACGTGGATCTATGAGGATACGTCCGAGATAATGCCTTTGCTATTTTAACACTACAACCCGAGCGCTCCCAGTTGTCACAGCTGGCTGGGGAATCTTTGCAGTTTTGTCCCGTTTTACATTTCCTTCCCGAACGCTCTTTGCGGGGGGTGTGGTGTAGAAGGAAGAGCCCAATAGCGATTTATTGGTTCCAATTGATTGGTTTGGCCTTTACACTCCAGGCGCGGCGCCTTTTGTCTTTTGCGACATATCCCTGTCAATTATACCTAATGTCTCTCGCAGACGTGTTCACCCGCCCGCGCTGGGCTTTGGGGGCCTCAGTTTCGCCCTTGCGCCCATTCATGTCGGCCGCACCCCCCCATCTTGGTCATTGATCCTGGCTGTTGGCACGCGTGTTGGAGATGAGGACATGTTTAGTTATTATGTATGGAGAAGAAAGCTGTTGTCACAAATATCAAGATTTACCTTGTGCAATGTTGAGTTTCGACATCGGTAAGCAGCCGACAGCACTTTTGTTACACACGCAGTCTCTTCGTTGTTGTTCCTTGCTGCGGTGACGTCGGGGAAAGGTGAATGACCTGCATCGAGCGGCGATCAAGGGCAGGTGTGGCTTGAACTTGGGACGGGCCCAGCAACAGCCAAGCCCAAGCGTTCCCCGCCTCATCCGTTGTCTCGTTGAGCCAAGCGAGCGCATGCGAAAGCTGCAGTGACATCAAGTGAGATGAGGAGTATTCTGCGAAAAGAATTTACCTATTTCGAAATTGAGATTGTACACTGTTCGCTATTGAAGCGCTGCCCGACGGCCCGCCCTGAAAGAAGACACAGGGAGCTAAGCCAAGGAGAAATCAAAACCCGACTGGTCGCCGTGCGAAAGGGATCGATCGGTGGGTCCAGGCGAAAACGAGACTTTCCCGCTGTAACTACGTTGGTACCCGCCCGCCCCCAGCAACCTGCCTTGCCTGCCTGCTCCGCTGTTGCCAATACGTGCGCCTCCTCACCTGCCCACCTTTTCTTTATCACTTGATCATCATCGAAACCTCACACAATCCGACCTCCCAACATCGCGCAATCGCCAACACCGGGACGAGGCCCGCGGCTGCCGAAAATAGCAACGAAATCCATTTAGATCTACGGCGATTTTTTTGTTCTCTTCGGCATCGAAAATCAGCATTGATTGATTGACGTCGCTGCGCGGGATACCAAAGGGGGAGTGAATGTTGGGGACGAAGCGTCTGCGATAGGGTTTCTGATCGGCCTTCTCGCGCGAATCGTCACGACACCTCCTCCCGACAGCCCGACAGCCCATCGCCAAACCCTGCTATCCAGCGCATCTTGGTTTTTGACAGGTTTTGGTTTTCCAGACGCGCCTGAAACGTTGAGCACAAGTAAAATTCGCTTTTCTTTGTCAGGGCCGCCACCACTGTCCATCGAGGGGCGTTGCCGCCATAACCTCTTGCAAACGACCAGACTTTCATCGCCCGACGATCTCGATCCATCATGTCCTTTCAACCTCAAACCCCGCAAAGTCCCTCGCAGTTGTCTCCCAGCACGAGCGACCTCATGACGAGCATGACAAGCTCCTTGACCTCGATCACGACCACTCTGCCGACTCCCGCACACAGCGTCAACGGAAGCTCAATGCCCTTGGATATGGCCCACGACATCGCCATGGGCGAAGACTCAACGCATAAGCGCAAACGCGCGGCCGACGATTCCAGCGAGCGAGAGCAGAAGAAAGTCCAGATCGAGGACCGCAGACTCGGTATTGAGAACCTTCACTTGGATGTGGGTGAAAAATACCTGCTTTGCAGAACTCGTAAGGCTCCCTTCACCTGCAGTGAAAAGCAGCACCCCGAAGAGCGGCGACTCTGATTTTCTCTCCCGCGCTGGCGTTTCTGCCGCGCGATCATGTCTCCCTTTGCCGCATATGTAGTTATGCAGTCGGGGTGTGGTCTTTGAACTTGCAGAGACTTGTTAACAATGTGTTTACTCACAGCCCACCCTCCATCGCGGCCGTTTGTGTCGCAAGATCTGTTCGAGATTTATGGCCTCACCGGCCTTGCTGCCGAAGTCGCCCGCGTCCTCCCCAACGGTGAAAAGAATGCTATCCGCAAGACATACAAGGGGCACATCAAGAAGCTCGGTGTACAAGGCCACTTTGACTCGGTCAAAGAGGAATGGCAACGGCCTGACAGCTTGCTCAACCTCGCAAAGTGGCCCATGGATGAATGGAATGTTCACTTCGTGCGGGGCAGGGACATCAGGGACGGTATTCCAGCAGACATCCAGTCTCGACTTCCGAGGGCTATGACGATGAGCAAGGGTGTTGTTTCCAAGGCTCTGTGGGACAGCTCAGTTTTGGGAGAGGTGGGACCTGGCAAGGGAGACAAGCAACCATCGTCTGCCAGACCGACCGCGCCGAACACACCCCTGCCATCCGCCATGGCTCCGCAACGACCGAAGCCGCTGTCCACTGCCGCTCAAGAGGCGGCACGACCGAAGCGAAGCGTCAAGAAGCGAAGTTATGGTGACAGCAGTTTCGAGGGTTACGGCGAGGGCTACCCCGACGATGAGGCTGGAGGAGAGGGCGGATACTCGACTGCAGAGGGCGAAATGCCGGGCCAGAAGCGGAGAAAAAAGGTGCTTGCTGATGGCTTTGATCCTGACTGAATGGGGCAAGCGCTGACGTTGCCATAGTCCCATCCAGTTAGTCAACAGTCGTATGCCCAAGCACGACAGCCATCCTATGGCCTTGGTATGACAGGAATATGACGGGCGGTTCTACCGTTTGTGTGGACAAGCGCCCGGCTGGGTCGTTCGACGCACCGATTTCTTCGTCCGAGCCGCGCGATGCGACAACCACATGCTTATTACCAAAGCATGGGCACTTTGCAGTAGCCGCGCCTGATCAGTGTTCAGGGTGATACCTGGTTGACCGGTTGGCGATTTTTGTGATGCCCATGAATGGCGGTTAACCACCTAGGGCTTGAAGAGCACAACCGAGAAGGAAGACAGGTCAGTTGGGGGCTCGCGGGCGATTGTGACAAAAATAAAAGGATATCATACTCAAGCGACCTGGGGCCTGCAGCAGAGAAAAAGGGTTACTACCTCTTTTCCTTCATCTTTCCCCCTCACCGCGGTGAGGCTCGTTACGAATGGCTAGAGAACCTTGGGGCACTGGAGTGATTCTGTTGCTCCCATGATTTGACATATTAGCATGGCGTTGGGGTTGGCTTTGTTTTTGATTTGGCTTTTTCTCAATACTTTCCATTCAGTGACCCGGACAATCTCGGCCGATGATAGACGGGTCACGTCTTCTGGGTATGTCTCGGGGGTAGCTGGACCGGTGCATATCACTGCGGCGGGGGGCTGTTTTCCTTTATTCGGGAGTGGTGAAGTTAAAGAGGGATGGTATGATTGCGGCCGGCTACCCAAATCCGAGAAATGATGAGCGGAAAGTTGGCAGCAGAGTTACTGCAAAGTCATGGTCTTGGTCTGGAACGCGGAATGAGGTCATGAAAAGCGAGGAAGAGGGAGCAGCTGGCAAAGAATCAGGATGGGTGGATGCCAGCAGCTTTGAATAGGTAGGCTAGACAGGCCAAGGAACGTTAGGTTATGGCTGTGACTGGCCATGAATGGAGCGAAGCATAATGAATAAAAATATAGTCTTCGTACCCGAATGATGAACCCTGTGTCCCTTGTGTCCGTTTGTGTCGTGCCTGGAAAGTCTTGTGTTTGCAATGGATGGCTTAAATGCTCATGGTAAGGATTGTTATCATCCCAACCCATTTCCCCATGACCAAGTCTTTGTTCTATTGTGCCCATGCGAGTGTCAGCTAGCTGTTAAATCGCTACCTATCGGTAAACAAGTGCAAGGCAGAAATAAGTAAGGGAGATTCTTTCTATTCTACACGAGGCAGCTGGTTGCCGGGCCTAGGGAAGCGTTGTGTGGGAGATATCAGAGTTGGATAGAGCAGGGAGGAGTGAAAGGGTCGGCGGCGAAGAGAAGGGGGGGAAGAATGGAAGGGAGGTAAATCCGCAGATCTTGGGTCGGGTGGAGGAGGCGGTCAGGAGGTAAGTGTACCTACGTACGTGTGTAGGGCCTTAGACCTCAGAATACAGAGATAGAAGGCTCACTGGGAAGGCACTGCCATCACCAGCACGTGGCCACAGGGCACCCCATGGGCAAGAGATAAGGAGATAGGGGGGCGGGGGTTCCTATGGGAACCCCATGAGCTTATGTTTTTTTTTCCCTTTCAATGCGGCACCCCGGATACGGGGTCAAGTACGTAATGTGAAACGGGGCAAGGCACAAGGGTTATCCCGGGAGGGGTGTACTCTCTTAGATGTGCCATGTGCGGTTCGACCCTGGGAGTAGGCGTGACCGAGTCCAAGCCAAGAATGGCGGTTTGAACCCTCAGAAGATACGTCGATACGTTTACTCCGGCCAGTATCTCGGCATGGATCCATGTGAAACTTGAGGCTTTGGGATTTTAGACATGGGCCCGGAGATTCTTCGAGGAAAATCCTAGAGACTTCAAGAGTACATGGTAGCATGTCGACATCAATAGCAGAGGGAAAGCCATGCACCAATAAAAATGCTGCAGACAGACACCCAGAAATTATTCGGCGGCGTGTGCCTACCATGCCAGCTTGGAGCAACATCTACAGGCATTGAGTTTGAGGACTCGTTGTCTTCCCCTTCGGATTGTCCTCTGAGCTCCCACAAAATTCCATTCTCATATTCCACGTAAAAACACAGCTGTGCCTGATCCTAGGCCTAACCCAAACTACGGACTATTTCACCCTGCGATAGCACGTCTTGAGGCATCCTCTTGCACCCACTCAATAATACGCGACCCAACGTCACCGACGAGAGTCTCGTAATGGGGCCCAGGGAAGAAGAGACCGCAGTGGGCTCCCACCTCGTCAACGCCCTCCATGTAGACACGAATCCAGGTTGGATCAAGAGCCCCGTTGACCTTGCAAGGAAGCATACAGAATTTCCGTTCCTTCTTTTTATTCGCGCCACCACCCAGAGTTAGTATTGGCGGTGATGTCGATGGCGTCAGTGCATTCATCGCCCGGCTTTCTTCCCTAGAAAGAGGTTGCTGAGGTTCCTGCTCTTGGTTGTTCGCCAGAGCCAGGGTATCACGAAGCCGCTCCTCCACGTCAGGCTGCAGCACCAGCCCTTGGCTTTCCGCTGTGGATGATGGCATGGTCTGGGTTGACTTGGTCCTCTGCTCCTCTCTGGCTATTCGTTCCGCCTCCTTAGCGGACTTCCGTCGGTGCTTGTCAATCAACTTCTGACGCTCTTTGATGGCCCTGTCACGGTTCTTGACCGCTTGTTCGTACATTTTCTTAGCACGTCTAGTTTCCTTCTCAGCTTGCTTTCGGGCATCCCTATTAGTGTAGAGGTTGGGGTCTGGCGGCACGGGAGGGCTTGGCAGATCAGGAATCGGCGGTAACTGGAGGTCGATTTCGTCTGTGCCATTGCTAAGAAACGTACTCCCATCCATTGTGGGTGAGGGTTCATGCTTAGGCGAGCTAGAGTTCTTGGTGGACTGATCGGACTCGTCCGGCTCCGGTTGCAGAGGCTTGGGCCTCCTACCGTCATCGTAATCCTCTATTGATATCCGGGGGGTAGACACGCGGGATTCTACATCGGATGAGTACCCTTCGATAAACGGGCGGGCGTTGTCCTCTGTCCGCGGTTGTTTGGTCTTCCCCAGGGACCCAGCAGACACAGTGTAGTAATTCACGAATCGAATTCTGTACCGGTTGTCATCTTCGAGCTTTCTGAGCTTGTTATATCTGGACCTCAGTCCGGGGTAATCGGCCAGGCACCCGCCAAACTCGAGGTGGGACATGATGTGAGTCGCGGCAGCTTCGACAAGATTTTCTTGTCTATGCTTCTTGGCAAAGTGAGTGATGTTCTTAAACCAACCCCTGTCAATGAACGAGACATCGTTAAAGAATGGGGGGTTAAAAAGGGGGTCATTGGTAGCTGGCCGGGAGCTGGGAGGAGGGAGGGATGGCAGAGTAGGGGACGAGGCACCTGAGGGAGGAGCAACTTCCGAATAGATGACGGGGTCCGGTGACACCCTCTCAAAGGCCGCCAGACTCTCGGGCATAGTGGCAGGGCTTGCGGCAGGGCGGAATAAGCTCGCAATGCCCGAGACCACTATGCCGGGATGGAGGCCGAGTAAGGGGGCGTCAAGGGAAACGGTGCCAAGAATTCTATGGCGAAAGGGATAGCCGGCCGTCGTGTTGTAGCTTGGCTAGATCATTTGGTATCAGAAGTCTGAATGACAGTAATAGAAGATCAAAGAAGAAATCACACACCATCAAGGCGACCTCGCCAGCGAGCAACCCGCCCATTGAATGACCAATGAGAATTACATCGGTGGTCGGTGACTCGTGAGGCTGTAGCCAGGCACTGAAGTTGTCGCGAGCGACTTCAATAGCTTTGTATGTCTTGTAACGTGGGTAGATCTTGCTATGAATCACGTGTGTGTCGACGAGCGCTTCTCGCAGAAAGCTATGGACATGGGCGGGGAATGATCGAAACGAAGAATCATTGCCCATGAAGCCATGGATGTAAATCACTAACAAAGTCCGCTTCCCCTCCTTTTCGCGCAGTGAGGGCACTAGCGACTGTGTCGACGACGAGCGGGGGTCGTTTGTGTGCCACCGCTGCGACCTGAGGCCATTCGCAGCGCTGGGCAGCTGAAGGGATGCCCCTGCCATGACGTCAGAATGGTGGGGAGCGTGAACACGAGCAATCTCCCCCAGCTGATGAGGAGGGGCTGACAATGGGAATGACCCAAAACAACGAACTAGACAGAAATGTAGGCTTCCCTCGCAACGTCGTGATTTATGGATTTCATACTAGCTTGAGAGACGGAGAGCTGTCTCTTGTTTGGCGAACCGTTACAATTGCGCAAATTTCCATTTTGGGCAGTTGAGACAGCTGAGCCCAGCTGGGAGCTGCAATGTTGCGCGAGTGCCGTTTGCCACCGCAGAACAAGCTGCCATCTCCGTGCCAAGGCTTACCCTAAAACACCGGCCCTGCACACAGGTTCACGTTGATTCGGTGGAATTTGTTTTACCCACAGGCTACCTCTTTGAGCAGGTACGATGCTTGTCCGGGTGTGGAATATGAGCAGAGTACTAGGTCCGCAACCCGGGCCTGTGAGAAACGCGAAGCGGCGATCCATCCCAGGCGGCCGGTTTAGTGCACACTACAGTCCAACCTCTGAAAGATTGTGAGCGTGGGAATTGATGGGGATTTAGCAGGGGTTTGCGCAACATTTGAACAGCCTGGAAGTTGTTTACGACGAACTACTACCTACATAGCAAGCCTGGTTTTGAAGTCCGAGGCCTCAGAGTTTCTCGTCGGGGCCTTGAATTCTCTCCATCAAGCCTTGACCTTACCTAGCTGCGAAGCAAATCTTTCAGGGGCTGGATTGTTGGTTCGACCCCAAGACCGCTGAAGAAATGCTTGACTTCGGCACGATGGTCCAGGAACGGGATTCAGTTGCCTGCCGTGCCTTTTAGTAGTATAGGCGTTTACACTACGTATTCGGAGATTTGCTTCGGAGCGCAGCGTGGATATCCGCGCCGACCTTCCGTGCCAGCGTCGGTTGGATGGGTAGTCGCGGTGTCGAGAAGTGACAATGGTAACCGCCAAGAAATAGGGGCGTGGTACCTCGTGTTCTTCCTGGGCGAAACGACTCGAAAGAAGATCGGATGTATTTTGTCGGGCTGGCGACTCAGCACACTTGGACGGCTTGTTTCGCCCGTCGCCGGACACATCGGAGTCTACCATGCGTGCTTCTCATGTTTTCTCGTCTTGTCGTCAAATCGCACCGCAACAGCGGTTGGAAATGGCGATGACAATCCAAGTTTGCAGCATGCGAGCGAGAGCCCCGGCTCATCGGAATCCACCATGATTTCATCAGCCAATCAGACTGCCCGAGTCCCCGCAATCTTGCAGGCCATTCTCAGCTCTGATTTGCCAATCCAGATTTGGTCAGAAAACAGAGCCAGCACCATCAGCCAAGCGAGATTAGGATGTCGTCGAATGCCGCACTCGGCCCCAACCCAGAACAGGGAGAGTGCCTGCGAAGGTGGCTCCTCTGGGTTATCTTTGGCAGCCAATTCTGCACGGGAAAGGCACTCACTTCAATTTAACTCGATCATCGCCAGACTGGCATTTTTGGCCTTTTCCTCTTCCATCGCTCGACAGGTTGTTGGTGAATGGTTCGACTGGCTTCGCCGAACGACGATGCGGAGCTGGTGAATTGGGAGACGCATGACCGGGAGACGACCTCAACAGACACAGCCTGTGCTGAACCCCTTTCCGCGCGCAAAAGAACGAGATAAGGGCACCATGATGCGATGAATGTGACGATGACGAGTGGATTCCACCCGCCGACCGACTCGAAAAGACTTCACCGCATTCAGGCCGCCAGACTCTGGTTTACGAGCTGACGCACGCCAGCCAAGGCGCCCGCGTACTCGAATACGGGATTTCTGGTCGTCTGCACAATAGACCGACGCTCTTTACCCCTCGCTCGTTTCCACAGCCACGCCGGCACCCACCGGCGCCATGACTAACCACGCACGCGGGCCTTCACTCCTTCAGGCCCGCAACGAACTCAACCACCGACATTTACACTCGCAACCACTCGCTCGCAAACCACTGCGCGACGCCAACGTCGACGGCGCCGGCAACCACGTTCGTTCGCCATCCCTCGATCAGCAGTTACATGGGCGTCAAGTTGTCGTAGTGCAAACCGTCTCGGTCCTGCACATCATAGATGAGACGGGCGCCATCATCGATTCCTCAACTCTCCTTCCCGAGCCGCCGGTTACCCAACTGCCAGACGTGCCGGCTGCTCTGACTGCCGGCCTGTCCGAATTGGAGAATCTACTGCCGACTCCGACGCTCCCGGACGATGTCCTGCCATTGTCCGAGACCCCCGCCCCAGCGGGATCGCTCTTGTCCATTTTGTCATCTCTCACAGACACCGAGACGTTGACGTCCGATCCTTTATCCGAATCTACTACTTTCCCTACGCTTTCACGCGTCTTCAACTCTAGTAAGACATCCCACATTGCAGCGCCCCGGCCTTGTTCGTACTAACCAACACTGCGTAGCCCGCACACCTGGATTTTTTGGTAATGGCACATTCCTTTTTTCCAACACAACTCGGGCTCGGACTTCGAGCTCTGAGTCTTCATCATCGACCACGTCTGATTCATCAACCTTGAGTTCGGTCTTTATCATTCCGACCGAAGTCGTCGGTGGTAACGGAGGTGTCCCGCCTCCACCTCCAGCCCCGCCAGCTACAACCTCGAAAGCGGCGCCCCCACCCTCTCCCGGCCTCACACCCGCCGCGCAAAGTGCCGTTATCGGTGGCGTGGTAGGTAGTGTTGCAGGCGTTGCTCTCGTTGCTTTGTTTTTGATGTTCCTTCTCAAGTGGAAAAAGGGCCAGCAGAATGGCCTTCTCCTGCTCGGAGATAGTGACAGCGCCAAGCGAGCTGGTGGTTTTGGGCTGCCTGCAGGACCTAAGCCCCGGGACGGCAATGACGGCGGCATGCCGGAGCGGTCGGTTCCGTTTGCTGTCCCGTCTGCGCTTGCCAGTCTGACCGGTCAGCGCAAGGGCATCGAGGCCGGCCCGGGCGAAGCGGGTTTGGAAGAGAAGGGATTTTATCGTGTCTCGGGCAAAAAACTGGTCTCGGTCTTGCAGTCCGGCGGAGATGGCTACAGCGATCCACATGCCAGCGTCATGAGTGGCACTTCAGACTATCGGACGTCGGAGATGTTTTTCGGCGGGCCGTTGCAGCGACTACAGCTCGGATCGCCGATGCGGCCCGAAAGCGGCGTGATGATCATGCGATCCGGTCCAAACCGAACACCAGTCCAGGAGCAGAACCCCTTTTCTGACGAGGCGCGTCCACTCACACCCCCGACTATCAACCCCAACGGCCGCAGCCTCACATCACTGAGAGCGTCTGGGTCGCAGGGCTCCAACACCCGGTTCGCCGAGGACATGTGATTGCGATATTTGCCATTTATCATGACGTCTCTGCTGCATCTTATCTTATTCTATAATGTTTTGTACTGGGGCCTGGAAAGGCGCTCAGGAAAGCACTGCCCCTGTTGCAGTGATATCCAAAGCGCCTGTTAGATACGAGGCCGGAATTACGTGTGGGTTTAGTTGAGGGAGAAGGGAAACCCCACTGGCTCGGACCATGCCATCAGCCCATCTGGTGGCATCCCGGCGCGACCCCTCAACCGCCCCAGAGTTGGAAACGTGGGCTTTGGGGCTTGTGTGTTCTTTGTACATTCTTGGGTCACGCTAGATGTAGCGTTGTGTTTCTAGGATATGGAAGAAGGGAAGAAAAACCTGGATATGTAGAGGCATCATGGGAATCATATTGTCCGATGTTGTCAAGTGTACCGCCCCATATGGACAGCTCCGGCCGACTTTGATGTGAGTATGTGTGCATGTGTGTGTAGTCTCGCGAACACAGCGGGTTGGACAGCGCCAGGATCAGACCTAGGAAAGCCACTTCCCACCTCGAGAGTGACACTCCCGTACGATTGACCAACAATGGAGGCCTCAAATCTGCCGAGAGGATCTTGGCCGATTATCCATGGGCGGAAGGGAATCGTTGAAAGTTCTGTCTTTTATGACTGACTGCCATTCGATTCAAACGCAGCGCCGCTACAGTACGCTAAAATGGAGGGGACTTCTTGTGTGTGATCACGATATATGTTCTATCCCTTCCAGAAGAGTGAAAAAGGAAGAAGAACAAGAAGAAGAAGAAGAGAAGGGGACATTGGGCAGAACCTGCCGTTTTCCTTCCTGGGTCAGTTCCTCAGCTGTTGTGAAATGAGGCAACTCATCAACCACGTGTGAAGCAGAAGCGACCCTAGGTTCCCCTGCGGCAGTGCGATCTCGGGTGCCAGCGGGCCAAGACTCGTGCGGTCAGGGGTGGGCCAACCATCCAGAGGCCCGTCGGGTTTTGAGACAGCGATGAAACTAACCCCACCGCTTGGACAACAAGAGCCTTTCCCACAAGCAAAGCATGCACATCACCAGCAAAGGCAAAAAATTGATGGCGTTGTACGCGTGTGCGTTTTGTTATGGGGGGAGAGTAATCTGATGGAATTCCAAATCCTCTTTTATGATCTGCATCCAGGGTCCCTTCTTTCTAGCTCTAAAATGATGACGTCTGGTGGTTGAGTTGACTCGCGATGCACCGGATTCGGGCTCCAAGTTGGGATGATGAATGGATAGAGATTGGGGCGACACGGCGTTCTCCAGACTCGGCTCTATTCTATTCTAATCTAGTCTCCGCACAATATTACACCTGCAGCAAGTTTGCAAACAAGGCATGAGACGCCACGGCACATCGTCGTATGGCTCTGTGATCACTTCTTGTAGGCGGTGCACGCAGACAAGCAGGAGCGAACATGGCACCACATCATAGGGCGCGTAAGCCTTCGGGATTGCTTTCGGTTTCTGGATACGCTCCGCAACACCTTGTATTAATCAACGATGTGGGAGGGGCTGAGGGCCCGGGGCGTCAATTGCTTCTGCCTCTTTCCGCGATCTTCCCGTGTTTCTTGCCCTCTATTCGAGTTATAGAGCAAAAAGTTCACCTGACTCCGGCTTTCTTGGTTGAAACGCGGAACTGGTAAACGTTTCGACACCGCAGACGCCATTTGCCTGTGGGGCGCACCTCAATCTCTTCGGGTTCCTGCCAGTCTCGTTGGGACTCTCTGGAAGTGGTCTTTTGGGACTGTAAGGTTTACCGATTGAAGGATGACAAGGTTTTGTTCCTCCCGTTAAGTGGCGAACACCTCAACATTAATACCGTTAGTTGACGCCTCTCTCGCGCATCCGTGGTTACCATGTTCTCTTAGTGCCAGTCAGGCACAACCTTCACACACCCATAAGAAGGGTCTGTATCACCGTCATTGCGCAAATGCGTCGGCCGACTTGAAGAGGATTGGAGTGCACCGCCGTAAGGAGTTCACCCGGCATGCTATACTAGGGCCAGGGGCGCGCTTAGGTTCCATCAGAAGTATTGCGCTTGCGCGTGCCGAGAACAACGTCTCGTGGTAAGTGTGCGCTAGGGCGCCGTACCCCCGTCGGAGATTTTATGGGACGATGCCGCAAAGGTTGGCGTTATTGAAGCCTGAAGGACGATGATGCGATGCAAGGGCGCGCATCATGGACATCTCGCCATTCCGCTTTGGGAGCTTTGGAACAGTGAACTCGCCGCATTGAACATGACGGCGCCCGTCAAAGGCAAGACAGGAGCCCCCTTAGTGAAATTGGCACGCGGCCGGCACCGTGAGAGAAGTCCGGATCTTCCGAAGATGCAGGTTCGACACCTTCCTAACGTTGTTTGACGACCCCGTAACACACAGAAGCCGCCCCCTACACGGCCTGTGGACGGACGTTGTGTCATTGAAGGATGATAAGACCACCTAGATTTGTCTCTGTTACCTTGATGGTCCAGATTGGGGTGTAGTTAAACAGGTATTGCAGTTACTCGGCGTTTGGGCAATATCTCCTCTCCATACTCGGGGTACAGGCTTTGCTGTCTGGGTTCTGGGAAAGCTGTCTGTTGATTCGCCTGCTCCCGGTGCATCTGCACATCAGATTCAGGTGTCACCAACGGGACGGAAACCCTGGGAGTTCCACACGTCTGGGGAAGGTAGCCTTGCCGAAGAAAGAAAAAGCTGTCCGTTGTCCCCATGGTAATTTGTGTTGCGAAACCTGTAATAGGCAGTCAGCCAGTCGGCCCCCAAAGCGAAAGTCCTGAGGCCATCGATGAGAGATCCACTGAGCCCCTCTGATGCTTGCGTACCTTGGGTCGATGACGAGCCCCATTTTCCCCGCTGAAGCGGAGCTGACCAAGCAACTGCACCCTGAATTTGGGCCACCGTGCGCTCCGAGTTCCCGCCCCCCACTTGTGTAGTAGGTGTGCCCCTCCTGGACCCAACTATCCCGCACCTCATCTGTTTCTGAAGTGCTCTGAAGTGCTAAACACGGACATATGTACTGCCTAGTCTTATTTCCCATCCCGCTTTGTCGTCAGTTGCTCTCTATTTCTTCGTATCCCCCGTCCTCTGTTTGGACATTGTGCTCTTGCTCGTTATCTATGCGCCATCTAGGTACTCCCGACCGTTGACGATTTCTCCGTCGAAGCTTAGGTTGACGCCACCCCTTGCGCCATTTTTGGGACTACCCTCAGCCCTACGTTGCGTCTGCTGTCGTCTGTCGTGGCACCTGGCGTGGCTTTATCAGCTCACACCACCACCACCACCACCACCACCACCAAAGTTTGACCAGGTCCCGCCCAACAAGACCGAAGCTCTTTAGCGCCGCGAAGCGAGCTGCTCTTTGGGGGCACAGAATTACTTGCCCGCAGTACCGCTAGCTTGCCACACACTGGCGCTGATAAATGTCGTCTGTCAGAAACTTGGGCCACATCAGGAGGTCGTCGACTTGAACTCAGCCCCCGAAGTGCCCCGGGCTACCCGCCCCTCCGAAACCCCTGATTCGACAGGGCCCAGATCACTCACGCCTATTCTTACGCCTATACTCTTGGTCTCCAGTAATAATAGTACACCCTGATCCCACATTCCCCTCCTCCACCTACGGCTTTGTTCTGTGAACACCAATTCCCCTCGCCCAACCTACTCCAGGCAGCTCCACCCAGCGCCAGCTCCCGATAGCTTCACAGAAACTAGCAACTCTGAGAACCTACTGCAGCAATATCAACTCACTCGCAAAGAGGCGCCGGTCGACGCTGCGACCACCTCCGTGCATGATGGACCACATGCATGCCGGTTTCCAGATGCCCATGGCGGCACCACCGCTGCTCAACCAGCCACCCCAGATATTTGGCGGTTACACCGAACATGGACTACCAATTCACCAGCTCCCGCCCGATCTCGGTGTCGCGCAAATGTTCGGGGATCACGGCCTGCTTGATGATTCCAATGAGGCTAAGAGGAGGAGGATCGCCAGGGTGAGTTGTCTTTTGTGATGTGACGGGGGGTGGAATTTGGGAATAGTTCAGAATGCTGATGATGGCTTGGCTATACTTAGGCCTGTGATATGTGCAGGAAGAAGAAGATCAAGTGCGACGGCAAACTCCCTGCATGCACGCACTGTATCAACTACAAGACGGACTGCGTCTTCACGCAGGTGGAAAAGAAGAGGAATCCGCCCAAAGGGTGCGTGCACATTCTCATGCTCAACCTTTTTTTTGGCGGACTCACCTGCTCACAATAATTTTGTGTAGGGCTAAGTATATCGAGGGTCTGGAAAACCGCTTGGGTCGGATGGAAAGTCTCCTGCGGTTATCAGGGCTTCTTGGAGAGGACGACAACGGCGCGACTGATCTTGGGACGTTGGAGAAGAAACTTGCAGAGAAGCAGCAACAATCAAGACAGCCGTCACAGGCCGTATCTCAACCTACCTCGCCGTCGCAAGCGACTTCTGGTCAAGATGGAAACCACTCGACGCCCCGCAGCTCGTTGAATTCGCCCGAGCCAATGGCAAAGGAAGAGAAGAGGAAGTCGGCGACGCCAGAAAAGGAGAAAGACAAAGAAAAAGAGAAGGAGAAGCCAGAGGAGGAGCAAGAGGAAGTTGCTGCGCTATCAGAAATGATGTGCTCGCTGGTTACGAACAATGATGGCGAAACACGATATTACGGTATGTCCCCGCGTTCTAAAGGTTGGGTTTCCAACTGACTCAACTTAGGATCCTCGTCTGGATTCTCCATCTTCTCGCCCAAGGGAATACAGTGGGTCAACGAGAAGATGGGTGATAGTTCCTTCCAAAAGATGATCACTGACGTGTCTATCGACGACCACAAGTGGACAGCTTGGAAGCCGGACGTTTTCGGTGATTTGTTCCGGCGTACCGTCTTCGTAGAATTGCCACAAAAGCCCGAGGCCATGTCGTTGCTGAAGGATTACTTTGAGAACTTCAACTGCATGTTCCCGTTGTTCCATCAGCCGACATTCATGCACTTAGTCGAGAGGCAGTATTCGGCAGATCCTTATCAGGGATCGGGTTGGTGGGCAAGCCTCAATGTCGCCCTAGCGATTGCGCACCGTCTGCGAGTTATGAGCAATCTTGTGCCCCAAGAAGAGGATGACAAGGCTTGGGCTTACATGAAGAACGCAATGTCTGTCTATTCGGAACTCACCATGCGCAACACCGATTTACTCAGTGTACAAGCACTCCTGGGTATGGCCCTTTTTATGCAGGGAACGCCAAATCCGCAGCCATCCTTCCTCCTCATCGCCACGGCCATCCGTCTCTCACACAGCATTGGCCTTCACAAACGCGTTACCGGATTTAGCCTTAATCCCATCGAGATTGAGCAGCGCAAGAGAGTCTTCTGGATTGCCTACATGCTTGATAAGGACCTGTGTCTTAGATCAGGGCGGCCACCGGCACAAGACGACGACGATATGAACGTGGATTTGCCCGATGCAAACCCCGCGGACAATATTGGTAACATCCCCCTAGCGGATGGTAAGGGCAAGATGAACCTGTTCCGGGTTATGTGTGAGCTTGCTATTATTGAGAGCAAGGTATACAAGAAACTCTACTCGACTAAGGCGACCAGGCAAACGGACGGCGAGATTTTGAATGTTATTGGCGAACTTGACCAAGAGCTCGATGACTGGAAAGACAGCATCCCAATCGACTTCCGACCTGAACATGAGATCAAGGCGTCGCATACGCCGCTGATTCTCCACATTGTCATGTTGCATTTTACTTATTACAACTGTCTGACGACAATTCATCGCATGTCGATCCATCACGGATACTGGACGAGCCGGTTGTCCAACTACGCTATTCAGGGACTGAACGCTAAGCCGCTGAACCCGCGGGTGTTCTCGTCGGCTGCGCTCTGCACATCGGCGGCAAGAGCGTCGATTTCGCTGCTCAAGTATATTCCACAGGGAGATTTCTCCTGCGTATGGTAAGATGGCTCTTCCAATGCGTGTATGCAGGCGCCGTGACTAACTAGGATGCAGGATGGTGCTCTACTTTCCCGTTTCGGCTCTTATGACGTTGTTTGGCAATATACTACAGAATCCTCTGGACCCTAGGGCCCGCTCTGACACAAAGTTGATGTCGGTGGTGGTGAACTTCCTGTCTATGCTTGGTCCCGAGGCCGAGACAGGTGGCGTTCATCGCATGCTCGGCGTCTGCTCCGAGTTTGACCGGATCGCCAGGGCTGTCATTGAAAATGCCGAGAAGGAACACGCATCACGGCGGAAACGGAAGAACCAGGAAGGATCTGACTCGAAGTCGGCTTCGGTGTCCAAAACTCAGTCCCCTTCGTTCAAAGCTCTGCCAAACCCGGTATCCACAACCCAGACGCCTCGGCCAACTACTGCCAACTCGGCCACGCCACAGCCGAGCCACGGGCAGCGACATCTCTCACCTCCAACGGGCGATCACCGAAGTCCACAAAATGGATATACACCCATGATGAGCCAGAGCCCATCACCGGGATTGGCGCCTCAAGGCTGGACAGCCGATTTTACTATTGCGCCTAATAGCGATGGCGTCGGAGTTGACTACGCTTCATTTGCCGACTTCACTGGATTCGGAGCTATTAGCAGTATGGAAGGCGTTGTGGGACCAAACGGCCTGACGAGCCCTCCATTAGCTGGGGGCTTCCAGCAGCCGATGCTACCACAGGACTTGTTCAGTCTGCCTTCAACGCTGGATTGGAACTGGGCCGAAATGAGTGGCGGCGCATACCCCAGTGTGGAGAACGGTAACTTTGGAGGGTCACCGCGATGATAATGACATGGCGCTTGCTTGCATAGATTGATGCTGGCCTTTTTCTTTTTCTTTTTATGTCATTGACAACCGTCGGTCGTGGCATTGATATTCTGTCATGAGTGATGATTGGCTGCTGGGAGTTTTGGAGCGCGCATTCGAATGGATACCTCAGCTGGGCACTTAGGGTTCGACTTGATGGGTTTTATTTTTAGTGGCTTGCTCTTCGGGGTGTAGAAGATTGATTGCTCAGCGCAACGTTGGGCAGTCTAGTCAGAGGTAGCAATTAATGGACTTGGTGCGCCACTTGACATGCGAGAGAAGTCCCGGTCTGCTAAATTTGGTATCCTGGGCGTATTTGAGGTACAAGCTATAGGTTGTTTCTGCTACATGTTGTGCGACGTTGCGGGCAGGATGCAAGGACTGAATGAATGCAAGCCCAAGTCATCAGTGGCTCATGAAGCACCTACCGCATTTTCTCGCGGAAACTGAATCAGCAAGGAGAGCCTTGTCTCTTTGGTTTGGGCTGGCTGGTTCGTGATTAGGTCTTGCAAACACCAATCAGGTCAGTGGGAGTAGTTCCATGAACAGCCCTCTCGCTCGAGGCTCTCGATGACCCAAAGGTAGGTAGCCAATCATGCCCTCCTCTCGAAGCCCCATAGATAACCCTAACCCTTCTCGATGAAAATGCCACATGACCTTGGAGCTAAGCCGCTTTAGGACTAGCCCCTTCTAGCTGTCGCCGCTGCATCATCAACGGGACTGATTTCTCTGTGGTTTGGTTTTCCCGACTCGGCCTTGGTCATCGCGAACGCTTTAGCTTGGAGCATCGCCACCTTTGGGTGGTTCCAATATTTCCTCGATTGCATGGAAACAAGGCACACGAACCAGAGGAGATAGCGCGGCAGATTTTTGCCGTCTTCTCGCCTTGTATCCTGGACCCGCGACTTCCATTGCTTGCGACGCTTCAAAACTCACCATCGCCCCATATCCCACCATGTTCCGACCGACTACACAGCAGCTTGCCCGCTGCATAGCGAGGGCATCCCTACGAACACCTGCGAGGTTGACTTACAGAACTACCGCATTTGCCCGATTGACACCACTCACGCGAGCTCCCTCATTCAGATTCTACTCCTCCGAACCACCTTCTCCTCCCAGCAACAATGACCGTCCCCCGGACAAGCAACAGAATCCCGAAGATCCCGCTGCAACCCCAGAGGTTCCTTTGCCCCCGGGCTGGGTCAGGCTGAGCGAGGAGGAGCTGCAACACCTTGAAAGGCTGCTGAACTCGCTCCCAGCTTCGGCAAGTCTCCGCGAAGGGAACAAGGACCTCCTCAAAGGCCTAAAGCGTACCGGCGCGCCTGAGGATTTTCGCGAGCTTCTCCAAAAACAACGAGCGGGGAATCTGACCATGATGGACGCTATACGCGCCCTGCGCGTCTTGAAAAAGGTGGCGGACGGGATAGTGGCCCACGATAAGGATGTTGCAAATGCGAAATCGCGCAGCGGTCCGGATTTTACCTCGAACCAACCGAGCTTCCAGGACCAGAAGAATGCGCAACAGCCGGGAGAGCAGAAGGAGGGGGAACGACAGCAGCAGCAGCAGCAAGAAAATCAAGGACAAGATGGCTTTGGTCAGGGCCAAGGTCCGAAACGAGGCAAGGGCGAGCCGAAGGTCTATAGTATAGATATGTCGGATATAACGTTAACGGCTGGTGTGATTGCGGGAGTGTATACATTTTACACCATGTTCAGCGGAGAGTCATCCCGGGATATTACCTGGCAGGAGCTACGGAGGATGTTCCTCGACAAGGGCCTAGTCGAGAGGATGACGGTAGTTGGTGACCGCGTCAGGGTTGACATGAATCTCGAGGCCGTCCGATCCGTCTACCCCGATTCGCCCGCGTCTAGGGCCGGTTTCCACTACTACTTCTCTATCGGGTCCGTAGATGCTTTCGAAAGGAGGCTAGACGAGGCACAACAGGAGCTGGGCATTCCGGCCTCAGAGAGGATACCGGTCACCTACGCAAGCCAAGGAGTTCTGGGTAACCTCGTCCTGGCGTTTGGGCCGACGCTGCTCCTGGTCGGTCTTCTTGTCTGGATGTCCAGGAGGGCTGGCGGTGGTAGTGGCGGTGGACCGGGCGGCATGTTTGGTTTCGGCAAGAGCAAGGCAAAGATGTTCAACCACGATTCAGCGGTCAAGGTCAAGTTTGCCGATGTGGCTGGCATGGACGAGGCCAAGGTTGAGATTATGGAGTTTGTCAGTTTCCTGAGGACACCTGAGCGATTCCAGAGACTCGGTGCCAAGATCCCCCGCGGCGCTATTCTGTCAGGCCCTCCTGGTACCGGAAAGACTCTGCTGGCCAAGGCTACGGCCGGCGAATCCCAGGTTCCGTTCTTCAGCGTTAGCGGATCCGAGTTCGTTGAGATGTTTGTAGGCGTCGGCGCCTCGCGTGTGCGCGATCTGTTCGCGACGGCGCGCAAGAACGCACCTTGCATCATCTTCATCGACGAAATCGACGCCATTGGAAGATCTCGCTCAGAAGGCGGTGGATTTAGGGGTGGTGGAAATGACGAGCGTGAAGCCACGCTCAACCAGATTCTGACTGAGATGGACGGTTTCAACACGTCGGAACAGGTGGTTGTGCTCGCTGGCACCAATCGGCCGGATATTCTTGACCAGGCGTTGATGCGTCCTGGGCGTTTCGACAGGCACATTCACATTGACCGACCGACCATGAAGGGGCGACAGGACATCTTTAGGGTGCACCTCAAGCACATTGTCACCAAGGAGGACATGGATCATCTCACAGGACGACTGGCAGCTTTGACACCGGGTTTCGCCGGGGCCGATATTGCCAATGCCGTGAACGAAGCTGCCCTTGTTGGTGAGTTTGGCTAGGTTCTCGTTTGTGATAATATGACTTGCTGACATGAAACAGCTGCGAGAGCCAACGCGACTAGCGTCGAAATGATTCACTTCGAGCAGGCCATTGAGCGTGTTATTGGAGGTCTCGAGCGCAAGTCTCTGGTCCTCAGCCCCGAGGAGAAGCGGACCGTTGCCTACCACGAGGCTGGCCACGCTATTTGCGGATGGTTCTTCCGGTGGGCTGACCCGCTCCTCAAGGTGTCCATCATTCCCCGTGGTCAGGGTGCTCTTGGCTATGCTCAATATCTCCCATCCAGCGACGCCTACCTGATGACAACGAACCAGTTGATGGACCGGATGGCCATGACACTGGGTGGGCGTGTTTCGGAGGAGCTGCACTTCCCGACGGTGACGACGGGCGCCAGCGACGATTTCAAAAAGGTGACACGGATGGCTACCACAATGGTAACGCAGTGGGGCATGTCGGACAAGTTGGGTCCTCTCCACTTTGAGCAAGGTGAAAACCAACTACAAAAGCCTTTTGCCGAGTCAACAGCGCAGACCATTGATGCTGAGGTTCGCCGCATTGTGGACCTAGCCTACAAGCAGTGCAAGGAACTTTTGATCGCCAAGAAGAAGGAAGTCGGTATCGTGGCTGAGGAGCTGCTCCGCAAGGAGATGCTCACCCGTGATGATCTGGTCAGGTTGCTGGGCGCGCGTGAGTGGCCAGACAAGGAGGAGTTTACCAAGTATTTTGACGGCAAGCAAGGGACGGCGCCACCGCCTTTTCCTACAGAGAGCACCGACTCGCCAAATGAGCCGCAGCCGGCGCTGTTTGAGAAGACGGCGGATGGAGCCGAGGAGAGAAAGAAGGAATGAAAGTGGCTAGACGAAAGATTCTCAACTCTTGCGTTTATAAACTCAAAACCAACCTGTGTTAATAGCGACGGATAGACCTGGGAGAGAGGAAGGATTCCGTTTTTCGTTTGTGATTCCCGTTGCTGAAGGAAAAGGGGCGGGGTGGAACAATAGACTTCCAAAGGTACCCAGGTACCTACCTTCTCAAGCGGGACCGCCGCACTGTAAAGCGAATATATATGTATTGTATTGTACATAGAATCAGACCAGACCTGGACCCGTGCTGGGGAGATCAGAGGTGGAGTTGAGGTGGAAAGCGTGTGAAGGAAGGTAGAATGAGTGGGGTCGGTCAGGTGGTGCATATCATATATAGTCAGTCAGTCGGTTATGAGGAGTCTTTTGCACGGTATTGTGTCGTGTTGTATTATACCGTACTTTTTATTCCGCGCAAATGCGTTTTGACTCCGCGATGGAGTGTCTCGGTCGAGTTTCTCGATTGGCTGGGACAGGTCGAGTGCGGAAATTCAACACGTGCTTCTCTTTGTTCGGGTAACTCGAGTTTCCAATACTCCCGGGCTCAACTTCAGCGGCCTAACTGAGCCAACCAGTCCACCGGGTCGGGTCCAAAATGGCCGCTTGGTTCTCTTTGTCTTGCGGGTCCGTATCTTGTCTTCTTCTCGTTTTTCTTTGTCCCAATGCCCTCTGTGCGTCTCCCGTTTCCCAGGCACATGCCGGGCGGTTCTGGATCTCGGGTTGGTGAAACTTGTCTTTGCTGAACTCGGCTCGGCGCCGCTTGGTTGGTGTCGGCCGGTGGGCCTTTGCCGCCCGGACCCCTTCCCCGGGTTTCTTATCTTTTATGTTTTTTCACTTGTTTCTTTCCCTCAGCCCTCTGGTTCCTTCTATAGAACGCCTCGTGAGATCCTCCCGCATCATCTACCCCGTCGGACACGGTATAGCGTGCCGTGACGCGACGTGAGGTCGGCAACGCAGAATGGAGTCGGCCAAAGCGCCACAGGCACCTCCGGGCGAAAGCCTGCCCGGCTCCGGATTCTCACCACAGCACAGCCCAAGGTTCCGCATCCGGAATTGGGCATCTTCCTTGACACTAGGCCGGGGATGGCGCCAACACCAGCATCAGGCCCGCTCGAATTCCGGGGCTGCTGCTCTTTCACGGAACGGCACCGATGCAAATGGTTGGCCATCCGAAATAGCATCACCACCGTCGTCCCACGCATGGTGGACAATCCGTCTATTTCGCGGCATGGTCAATGACGTTCGTCGTCGTGCGCCGTACTATCTGAGCGATTGGACCGATGCATGGAATTACCGGGTTGTTCCAGCAACAGTGTACATGTATTTTGCAAAGTGAGGTGGTTCTTCTCGGGTAGTGTTGCCTCGCTCTTTTGGGCTGATGTCGAGATGTAGTATCCTGCCGGCTTTGGCCTTCTCTCTCGACATGTTCCGCAAAACAGACATGCAGTTTGGCGTCAACGAGGTGCTGCTTTCGTCGGTCCTTGGGGCGCTTGTCTTTTCCGTGCTGGCGTGTCAGCCGCTGGTTATCGTGGGAGTTACGGGTCCAGTTACCGTCTTTAACTAGTAAGTTGCTTGTGGCGGCGGTTATGGTCCTACCAGAGATTGGAACTGATGGATGGCATGACGTTTCGCCCTTTAGTACCGTTTACGATATCATGATGCCAATGGGGACCAACTATCTCGCCTTCATGTGCTGGATCGGCCTATGGTCCCTACTCTTCCACTGGATCCTCGCCATCACCAATTCGTGTAATTGGCTTCGCTATGTCACGCGGTTTCCGTGCGATATTTTTGGCTTTTATGTGGCCTTTATTTACCTCCAAAAAGGTGTTCAGGTGCTCGAAGCCCTGGGTGACGACGAGTCATTCTATTTGTCAATCGTCGTGTCGCTGTTGGTATTTGTCATTGCATACATCTGCGGCGAGCTGGGGCAGAGCAGCTTGTTCCGGCACCCTGTTCGAGTCTTCTTGAAGGACTACGGCACCCCCCTTACAGTCATTTTCTTCAGCTGCTTTGTCCACTTTGGCAAGTTGAGGCTTATCCATCTGGAGAACTTACCGACGGGAACTGCTTTCTTGCCGACAATGGACAGGGGATGGTTCATCCATTTCTGGAACATCGCCGTCGGCGACGTCTTTCTCGCCATTCCCTTTGCCATTCTATTGACCGTTTTATTCTGGTTTGACCACAACGGTAGGTTTCTCTTTTTGCTGCCAGGCAGGGGTTCCGTCTCTAACGAATCTTAGTCTCGTCCCTCATCGCACAGGGAACTGAGTTCCCTCTGAAGAAACCGGCCGGCTTCCACTGGGATCTCTTTCTCCTCGGACTCACCACAAGCATAGCCGGACTCCTCGGTCTCCCCTTCCCCAATGGTCTCATCCCCCAAGCGCCATTCCACACCGAGTCTCTTTGCGTGACCTCGGTTGTGGCCGACACTGGCGAAGGCTCCGACACCAAAGGCCACTATGAATACAAAGCAACCCACGTCGTCGAACAACGCGTCTCCAACCTTGCCCAGGGCCTCCTCACCCTTGGCACCATGACGGGCCCGCTCCTCGTCGTACTCAACTTCATCCCCCAGGGTGTGCTCGCGGGTCTGTTCTTCATCATGGGTGTGCAAGCCCTCGAGGCCAACGGCATCACAGCAAAGCTTCTCTTCCTCACACGTGACAGACAACTTACACCCAAATCTCACCCGCTGAAGCAGATAGACCGACGCGCTGCCATATGGCTGTTTGTGGGGATTGAGCTGGCGGGATTTGCCGCCACATTTGCCATGTATGTTCTCTGTCTTTTTTTTCTCTTTTTTTTTTCTCTTTTTTTTCCCCACCTACCTGCCTCTGTTTATTCGCCCTGTCCTTTTTCTATATGGAAAATCACTCAGCGAATGAGATGGCACTAAAACCCCTAACAGAACCCAAACCGTCGCTGCCGTGGGCTTCCCCGTCTTCATCCTCGCCCTCATCCCCGTCCGCGCCCTTATCCTCCCAAGGTGGCTCACCCCACGAGAACTCGCTATCCTAGACGGTCCCACTGCTTCCCCTTTTACCATGGAAAGCGTCAGCGGCACTTACGGTGCTGGGAGTGCCGTTTTGGACGCGGCTGGATCGGGCGGGGAGAGTAGTGGACGCGATGCGAGTGCGAGTGGTGGGGTGTTGACGACGGGGAGTGATGCCGTTGCTAGTCGAGAGGAGCTGGCTGAGCTGGCTGAGCTGGGGGAGGTGAGGCGTTCTCGGGAGGGAAGGAAGAGTAAGAGTAGCGCCGCCTGGGAAGGGGCAGGAGCGGTCGAGCTGCCGAGCATAAGGGCGAGAAAGGGGTTGGGCGGGGAAGAATAGAGTAGGTAGGTAGGTAGGTAGGTAGATAAAACACACAGCATTGTTTCCGGAAAATGGGGTGCGCGTCTTTGACCATACTCGGATCTTCATTACTCCAATTGCAGCATTTGTCTGATCTGGGCGGGCCCTCTGCGTCTTTGTGCTGCAGGATCTCATGTGTCTGGTTGTATGCAAATGACTTGTCTCTCATGTCGGTGTCGCTGTCGTAGCCGTTGCCATTTCGACCACTGTGGGTAACTTATCTGTCGTTGTGGCTTCTCTCGATTGTATTATTGGGGCTTCTAAGCTCTCCGTTGCCTGTCCTGCCATTGTGTTCGTCTTTGATCGTCACCGCCATCGCTTCTCGAGGTCCGGTGGGTATTCGTCAACCATTAAAACTACGTACCTAGAAGAGATCAAAGTTAGTTTCAACGTCCGTACGTACCTAAGTAAATCCATATCCCCCCTCCCCTTCCTCGCAGGGTGGGACTTCTTGCACATACCTTCTGATCCCTTCCGGGCACCTACACACCCAGCACAAAAGCCGTTTCCGACAAAAAAGACGAATGAATAAAAACCATATCTTCGAAGGATATCTCGACAGATAGGAACCGAGGTGGAAATCAAAGATTACGCAGACCACAAGGCTTGATCAACTCCGGAGAGTATCACCACGTAAGCTCCAAACGAGGAGGCCCGAGATGACAGCAACAAGAAGAGCAAATAAGCCACGATGAAAAACACGCTGGAAGTATTCAATCACCTTTTTGGGGACAATAAAACTTGTTTAACATACGAAAGAGTCTAGATAAAACACTCTGGGCCAGCTCGAGACGATGATAAACTATCTACCCAGTGATAGGATAATGCTCACGTCTCCTTCAACTCCTTGCATCCCGTTGCCAGCATCGGGGATCTTGACGCCAACCCACCATCAAATTATACGCAATAGATGGCAGGAAAGCTTACTTTTCTTGCAAGATAGCTACTCTTAAAACCCTAAGCAATGATCAGAAAAGCCACAGCAAGGCCAAGCGCAAGACAGACAAAAAATCCACCTTTTAACCGCGAGAACACAGGGAATGGGACCCAGTAATCAAATTCTGATTAAACCCAAATAATCTCGCTCGGTTTGCCCTCATCTACGAAATCACACATAGATGAACTAGTAAACTTGACCCAGGGGCTTTCCATTCATGTTCGCACCATTTTCCTTTTGTCTTGATGAACCAACACCGGAATTTGATGAAGCCAAAGTGATGCCTATAGAGTGCTGACTCGCCAGCGTCAAGTTCAACACATAAAGAGCCCCAACGCCCCTCCCATCGACTGCCCATGAGATCCAGTTGGATGTAAGAGGAAAACTTGATCGACCGAGACGATTCGATGGCCACCCCGGTCCCTTTCACTCTCGCTAAGGCTCGACGTCGGGGCTCCGGAGGCGAACTTTGACTGATGGCTGCTACCGCCGCCTGCCTTGCCTGAAAGGCCTCATCCTTGCCAACTACTGGAAATGCAACCCTCGAGCAACCACACCCATCCATCCATCACCGTCATCGAACAGGAAGAATGTCTTGTCCCACCGGTACATTGGTCGACCGTTTTTTTATTTTTACGTCGTCCGTAGTCAGGGTGGCGCTGCTGGATGAAATCCGCTTTACAGCTCTGCCGGCCTCCTTCCTCCCGGCCTGATACCGGCGCCCCCCTCCCCTTCCTGGGCTCCTATCCAAGATCCAAGGGCAACCCTGATGCCGAGCTGTCACGCCCCCCCGGGGAGATCCACGGGCGCGAAAACTTGCGGTCAATAAGGTCCCGTAGGAAGCTGGTCCTTGTCCGTCCCATTCAGGTCCACTCTATGGCAACGGGGTCGGGGTGATCTGACAGAGCCGACAGACTGTTCCTGTTTTTCTCTCAAGGCTCCGACATAGTTCCAGAGTACGCAACGGCTGATGGTTTGAGAGATGGAGGGCAGTCTAGACACTAACCGGTCAGACAGCAATCTCAGCCAGCTAATGCCATTACCCAACTTCATCGAGGCGGCCCGTTACGTTTCACAGCGTTCGCCGTGCTGCCCAAGATAGCATATCGGTAAGCAGCCGGGGCCAAGCATCAACTTTCGATGCTTGAGTTAAGCAACGCCCAAGCAGGCAGGTGCTCAAGGCGCCACCAGTCAGGTTGCTATCCCATCGGCACTCTCGAGCGCGCCGCTCAGCGGCCGATATTGCGTCTGCGGCACCTACCCCAGCCCCGTCCTCCGACATCACAAGCAAGCGCTCGTAAGATGGCATGGATGAACCCGTGTACTCTGCCTGTTCGAGAGTCGTCCTGGGGTTCAAGGCTTGGCCAAGTTAGGGTTCCCGATACAGTGTCGATTTGATGTCTGCCGGCTCGTTTCTAGCACGAAGGCAGCCCACTCCCCAAGCGGCGCGAGATAGATTGCAAGGGTGACTGAGCGCCAGAGGCTGGCAGTTGATTGCCAGCAGATTGACAGGCGGTAGCGGACAAGCCCAGGACGGGCGAACTCAGGCAATAGGGCTCGTAGGCGGGGCCAAGCGATGGGCTCGATGTCGGGGTTGGTCCGCGACAGGAAGCTCGCCTCCGTCCGAAAAGGCACAGGCAATTTAGCCAAAAGCAGCGTAGATTGAGCGGGAAGCCGCCCAAGCGCTCAACCAGGTCATGGGGGAGGCATTCGAAGGCATGCGAGCCAGGAACTGACCGGGAATTGACCCCCAGGAACACATGGCATCAGTAAGAGCTGCGCAGGAAATCGAGCAAAAAAAACGGGGACGACATTGTTCGGTAAAGGGGGGTCCGTAAAGTGGGAGGGGAAACCGGGAGCCGGATACTCGCCTGGGCGTTACAACAAGCTCACAGCTTCCAGACCACTTTGCCCATTGCCGCTGACCAATCCCACCAGTTGCAGGTAGCCAAATCGAAACGGAGACGCTACGAGGATGCTAGAGTCGTAGACGAACTGAAAGATGGCAGTCCTGTCATATATGTGTGACAACCGCAAGCCAACTGCTACGCTCAGTTGTCATGAGAGCAACGCTGCCCGTGGTAACAGGTTCCGAGCCAAACCAAGAAATCGCGGGCACTTTGGTGGCAGGCCATCTCGTTGGCGGGCTGCAAACTGCGCTCCGTGGCTGGCATTTGGCAAGCACGATGGAATGTCACATCGGTTCAGGGCACGAAGTAGGAAGGCACAGGCTGAAGTCTAGCAGGTGGCTCGTGCTTTTCTGGCTGTGTGCTTTGCTTTTCTTGGCGTTGAGATCGCCTTTGGGACCCCGGTCTGACCCTGGTTTAACCCGGTCCACCCTGGTACTTGCGGATGGCACTTGCCGTCGTCCTCTCCGCCGACCCCAGTGTTCCTTCCGCAGTCGTCCAGACGGTATCGGGTGATTTGCTATGAAGCCATGGGTGAAGTGTGGACGAGGAATTTTTGCTGTTACCCCCACTAACTCTGAGAGCACGGGTTAGAAGAAAAACGGCTACCAGCATACCGCCAGCCTCAGATGGCCGCACACTCCCACCATGTGGCGGCTCCTCGCAGAGAGCTAGCGTGGCAGTCCAATGCTTCTTCCGTAATTTGATTTGGGTTTCTTTGTCGCTCGATGTCATGGAACAAGGCTCCCGGGCTCGGCGCCACCAGAATGTGGCCTGTGTCCCAAGGACAATATGAACAGCTGTAAGAATCCTGGGGAACCCGGACACTCAATCTCGCTGCCCGGGTCTGGGGGATGAAATCTCCGACAGGCTCCCACGTCGTGGCTCCATGGCTGCCCACTCGGCAATGCCACTAGCTCTCCTCTGCCTCGTCCATCGGTGGTGGATAGTAATTGCAAGTAGCATGCCACGGGCGACCTATAGCGACCTCGGGCGCTCTATTGTGCGCCTCCCGACGTTTGTCGCGCGGTACAAGACTTGCTCCTCGGCGGATGGCTACACGATGGCGGCTATGCAGTCCATAGCGCCCCCTGCTGCCGTTGTTCTGGACTCTGAATCGCCGTCACAGCCCCTCGCGGGCCTCGCTCACACAGGGCGCCCATCGCTTGCGCTCGAGGTGGAGAGATACGTCGTGTTATCGCCGCTACCCACTCTCCTGCACGCCAACACGAGCTTTGGCCTTGGCGAGACTGAATCTCTCTCTTGCCTTCTTATCATCATCAGCCACACAGTCTCCATCTTCCTGCGGCGTCCACATCTGCATCGGCTCGGTGCATGCAGCTAAACCCCCCTCAAGTGCTTCCTTGCAGTCAGCATGCACGAACAATATTTGTCAACGGAGCTGACGGGGAGTGGCATTCAACCTCGTTGACCCAACCTAGACCGGCGCGGGAACCGTGGTGCTGACGCCCTTGTTCTCTACTCATTCCTTGACCACCCCCTCCCTCGCAGAGGTCGGAACCAAGTGGTTGCGGTGCAAGTGCCCTAGTAGCCTGGCCAATCTTATTGGTTCGGCGCTGAAGAGACAGGTTTCCGTCTCCGGAGGCTCTGGATCCCGCATGTGTTGTCCAGCACCCGCCACATGACTTGGTTCACACCCGGCCGGTCAGCTACGGTGTTGGCGACAGAGACAAGCTGCAGCGTTGCTCTCTGCACCTCGTCACGCAGGGGGGAGCGGTCTAGACGCAAAGCTAGCTTCGGCGGCCAGAGCGGTCATACCAGCGGCCTGTCGGTGCGCCCGCATTCCTGATCACCTGGAGAGGAGCTAAAAACCTGCATGAGATGGCCGCTGCATGGTTTGTCACGCATATTGATGGCCGATGTTGCCGTTGTGTACCTATTTGGTGAGGTTCTACCTTGACCTGCGAAACACATGGGAGCCTGCTCGTCCGCGTCTGGGGATGTTGATCTTCTAAAACTTTTCTCCATGGCTCCTCACTGCAGAATATATGGGGGCAGAACTGAGGCTGGGGACACCGCTAGATCTCAGCGGCGGTGCAACATAACCGGGACCTACCTGTCAAATTACCCCGGATGCTTCTTTCGGCTGTCCATGCCATTGTCTTGGTGAACACCTGGCGCAGTAGCAGCGAAGACCAGGCCAAGTCGACGAAGAGACGGCTGCAACCGATATGGACGGGCCCAGGTGTCAGGATCTGGCGACAAAAGTGAGCTTGTATTCTGTACATGTTTGCTTTCCTGCTGCCCATGACGCAGAAACGCACCAATGAAAATAGGATCCAACGTACCATTCCGCCGTGTTGAGAGACATAATTTTTTTTCCCATCCATCTCGTTATTTTCCGACGAGGGCGTCACCCCGAGATACGGGTGCCCAATTGGGTTACTGGGCGAGAAGATGGTCTTGTCATTCAGAGGTGGACGATACCATGCCGAGAGAGGAAAGCTGACGGCGCGAAAAAGGGGGGTGGTGGTGTCGCTGGCTGGTGTGGTGACAGGATGCTACCAGGCGCTCGCCGTTTTACTGGGGAAAACGGTGACGGTGACTGGTCGAGGATGCGACAGTGGGGTGGGCCGCCCCGTCTGTTCGCACTCTGCTAACAGCTTGACGGGGAGGGGGGTAACTAACTAATTTCCCAAGGAGGAAATGTTCTCGATGCTCCGCCGAAGGTTCTTCCCGTGTCTCTTTCGGCACACTATCGATGGGGCGTCTGTGCCAAGCCAAGCCCACGACCAACGAGTCCATTCTTCTTTTGACCTTCCACACCCACCACACACCCCCTTCCACTTTCCGTCATTCATCACCACCTGAGCATTTTAAGCTTTCAGGCGCGGGGTATCTAACATAGTATGTTGCGATCGATGAAGCATTGGACGGTAACATCCCGGGCAGTTGGGTTTTTTAGACTTGTATGATTGCAAGGACCACCAGCTCTTGCTCTTTTGTTCGTCACTCCTCCTCGTAGTGTGCGGTCCGTCGACCGTGACCGAGATGAAGCCGGATCGGACTGCAGCCAATGGCATGCCTGGATTGGACTACGCCAGAAGAGAAAAGGTCCCAAGTGTGCGGCAGAAGTCTCAGCGTTGCAGCATTCTAGAATGCTTTTTTTACCTTCCTTGTTTTTTTCCTCTCCACCTTCTGTGTTGGATAAGTTTCGGGGAACTTTTGGTCTTGCTGTAGCAGAAACAAGACACCGAGTAATCGGCCGAAATTGCATTGATCATGCCCTTTGCCTCAACTTTCAGGTCGCCACCCTTTCAGGTCAGCTTTCTTGGGAACGTTTGGTAGACTATCACGAAAAGGAGATGTTGAGATGAGAAATGGGGCCCCGGCCAAGAAGACAATGAGGAAGAACATCAACAGGAAAACGGGAGAGGGGCCGAAAAGAGACTGAGCGGGAAAGAGGAGTGTGACATCCGATAGACCCGAGGGAGGAAACGCATGTCGGGCGGTTGGAGTTTTGGGGATTAGTGTAAAGACATGGTCTGGACGGGCATATCTCGTAGGTGAGTCCGCGAGCGAGTTAAGTAGGTATAGCGCGGTACCGCAGGCTGGATGTCGTCGGGTTTTCGGCAATTGTCCTTTTCCGTCCATTGGTCATTTCGTCTTGCCGCAGACGGAGGGGAAACGAGAACCTTTCCACACTTGCCTTGTCTTGCTTTCACACATTGGGTTGGGATTGGACCGGGACTGGATACCTCAAGTATGTAGTGACCGACCGGGTGTCTTTAGCTGAAGAATTACTTGAAGGTCGTACGGCAGGACATGCCAACCACACTTATCGTCACTTACTGCCTGTCTTGTCTACTTGGCCCTGGCACCTTGTCTGTTCACCTCCGTAGAATAATTACATAGAACTGCACAGCTTGGAGAGCCGTTTCCCCGGAGGAATCATAAATCCTATAACAGTGATGCCAGATATTCATCACTCCATCACCATGTTGGATCGGCGAAAACTCTGTCCGTATTCCATATCTACATCCCACCAGCAGCAACCGGGGCGTGGTTGGTAATTTCAACACAGGGCAAAGTGAATAGACGAAACCCATAAGATAATGGTTCAACGTATTTTGCAAAATTTCAGTTTTCCTCCGGGATATCACGCATGGTAGAGTTCCCTCCTCCTCCCCCACTCCCCAAAAAAAAAGGCTCAGTCACACTACCTATTTCCCGTAACATGCTATGGGTACCAAATTGTTGCCCTATCGCGACATACCAGATAAGATCAAGATCGAGATTCCCCCAAGCCAGAACCCAAACCAGACCAAAATCCCAGTAGACACATCAAACAACATACCCGACCCCTATCCTATCTTGTCTCCTCCTTCCCGCACCTTCCCCTTCCCGCCCCGAGATACGCATACACCAAAAACCCCAAAATTCCCCGCCCAGTTAGAAGACACGCCAGAGAAGCCCCAAACCACCTCCATCCTAAGAAAGGAACCTCAGCCACCCCGCCTGAACCCCATGCCCAGAAGTAGGTAATTGCTCAGAACACCCCTACTGGACACCCCGCCCCCCGTCATTCCCTTCGGCATTACACCTCCTGTTTTATTGCAAAGTATGACCAGCCTTTCCTGTCAAGCCACTTGTTGAGACAACAAGGTCAAGAGAGTACCGAAGAGATGAGAGAGATTTCGCCGACTCGAGTAAAAGCCAAGGGGGCAAAAGAAGTGAAGTTGGTATATAAAAACGCAACAATATGTTTGGGTATTGATCCTTGCGCAAACGGTATAGCTGAAAAACAAGCAAACCCAGATCGTATCCAAGGAGAGCAAATAGCAGTAAGGTGGTGTGATTCGTGAGATAGTTAACGTAGAAAGAGTCGTAGTGATTCGGTCCTAGCGCATTAAAGCCCCAAAAAAGTGTTCCAATTTCTTTTCCCGACGCCGTATCCCGTCTTTGTGCGTTGCATGTGTTTGTGGGTGTTATGTCCTTCTCGTCAAATCATGTCGTAGTGCCGTAGGCAGCCGTTGTCGCATTGTTTGTGGGAGTCGTGCCTCCAAAGCTCCGCTTGCGCTTCAATCCCATGGGGTCTTGCGTGTAATCATCGCTTCGATCTCCCGAGTTCTGCGTCTGCCCCAAGCCAAGCGGCCCACCACCAAATGTGTCCCGCATGGGCGTCCTCGCGCTGGAGTTGTTCATGCTGGCTTGGAATGCTTGCGAGAAATCATTTGGTGGAGCGATGGGAGCGCTCATCTGGGGCATCGAGTAGTCTGCTCCAGACGACCTAAACCCTGGCGTCCTCGGAAGAGAAAAGTCTACGGGCGCTGTCAAAGGGGCCGAAGGAAAGCTTGCCGTGTAACTGGACGAAACGCCCCCAAGCTGTGAGGTTGAGGGGGTTCGAGGGCCTGGTGAGTGTGCCGCAGGTTGAATATTAGTGGGGCCAACGCCCGACCGGAACTGGTTCCGCAAGTCCAGACCGAGCGGCAGCGAGGCTGAGGCGGCTCGGAGTCGGGATCCCCGTTGTTGGTTCGGCTGGAGGGTTGACGACTGGAAATTCGAGTAACCCATGTGGGTTGGCGACTGGACCGCTGATCCTGTTCCTTGTTAGCAGGGGGTTTCACTGAACCAAACTGCACCAGGACTCACCAGAGTAGTTGCTTGAATCATAACCACCCAGCCCACCCGTAGAGGTGCCACTCATTTGATCCTGTGGGTAGAGTCCAGGCTGGCGGCCAGCCATCTGAGGCGAGTTTCCGCCATGATACGTGGTGTAATCGATAGAATCGCCTTTCCACGACATGCTTGAGCGAAGAGGTGACTGAAGTGTGTCGGAACGCGACCTGTTCATGGTCTCCCGAAGCTGGAGGGGCTGCAGGGGTCGTATTTGCTGTCGCGAGTGGGGGTTGTGCATTTGCATGCCAGAGTCGAGACTGGTCTGTCTCGCGAATGGGTTCGAGGTACGTGGTCCGGCGCTAAGCGGGCCTGAAAGGTGGCTAGAATAGCTGTAACGATCGGTAGACGAGGGGGACATGGGAGACAAGATGTCAGGGGTACTGAGCGTTGCCGATGGGTTGAATCCAATGCTCCCGAAAGCAGGGCTGAGACCCGTTGGTGAGAGATGATCTTCGCCATCCGGCCGGCGAACATCCACCATGAGTGGGCGCATCATGTGGTCAGCATACGGGCCAGCACCAAAGTCAACCGGCGAGGTGATAGGGGTTCCGAGTCCGTGGACAGCGCCGTAGGGAGAGTGCAGTGCCTGCACATTATCAAAGTCATCGGGAACCGCCCTCATCTTGATCATGCGATCTCGGTCATCCGCTGTCAAGCGCTTGATCTTGGCCCGTCTACATGCTTGTCAGTCAAAGCTTCTTGTCATTTTCGTTTCGCAATGCCTACCTGTTCTGAAACCACACCTGGACTTGTCGAGGACTGAGTCCAGGGATCTCCCGCGACAGGCGCTCGCGGTGTGCTGCGTCAGGGTGCGGTTGCTTGGCGAACTCGCTCATCAAGAATCGAGTCTGCTGGTGTGTGAGCCTGTAGCGGCAATGTCAGTGGCAGTTGGGGGCAGCCATCTCGTTGAAGTCTTGAATTACCTGAAACGCTTCATCTTGCGTCGCTGCGCGGTTCTCTCCGCCGCAGTCTGGGGTTGGGCCGGCACTTCGCCCTCTGCGTCGCCCTCAATCATCTCTTCATCCTCCAGAACATCCTCGTCTTCGTCCTTGATGGGAACCTGAGAGTCGGCTGTCTGGCTTGGCGGCATATCGGAGCCCTGGCCAGTCGAAGAGACAGAGCTCAGGGGATTGGATGTGATGGAGATGCCTGGCGTCTCGGTGGACACTAGGGACTCCTCGTGGACCGACTCGGCTGCCTTGGTGGCATACTGTTCACCGTGATTCTCGGGTTGCTCTGGGATCGGAGATGGTTGCTTTGGCTGGCGCAAGCCAAGTGGATCTATGCGGTGACCAATGGGCGAGCTCTCCTGCTCTGGCTTGATGTCCAGTGTGTTGGCAGGCGCTGCCACACTGCGAGGCTGGCTTTGCGGATCAGCATTATCCGTCGAGCTCGTCACATGGTCGTATGTCTGCGAGAAGAGGTTGCTGTCTCCTGGCGGGAGGAAGGAGTACTGCCCCTGCCAGTCTGACTGCGACACAGAGTCGAAGTGGTTCGACATGCGTAGGCTGTCCGCGGACTTATGGAAGGGGGTCTCGAATTTGCTGATGGACCAAGGACTCTGCTCCGTAGCGTTTTGCCTGGAAACAAGCATTGGAATGAGCGGATGGCCGTTGATGAGAATAATTTGTTTCCGTCTGGACAGGGTCAACAGCTACTCGCCCTAGCTGCAAGGGTCGGGGTCGTTGGACACCGAAAGAGAAGACAAAAAATAACGAGAGCCGGTCTGTCGAGCGAGCTCTGTCGCTGCTCGGCGATGTAGCGAACTCAGAGGAGGCAGGCGCACATTAGAAACCGCAGCTCCACGACGGCCGATCTTGTACCTGCGGGCGCTCGACTATGGTTCGTGGGGGGCTTCGGCCAGTAGATCCTGCAGGCGGAGACGGGTCCAAAACTGACTGTTAGGCGTCCAACGAGGTGGGTAGTCGTCCAGTTGTGCTGAGAATCGGTTTTGAGGGGATTTTCCGTTCAGTTCTCTCCAGGATGTCGTGCAGATCAAACCAGACAGCGCTTTGAGGCAGAGCAGACCAAGGAGCCGATAGACTTCGAGCGTGGGATTCTTCGGGTCGATGGCGATGCGTCGTACCAGGCGAAGGGACAGGTCCGCAATTCGAAAGGTGGTTAGGCGGTGTCTTTGTCGTCGTCGAGATGGTCGAGCAGAGAGGGGTGCTTGCTGGGCCCTCTGGATCTACGAACAGGGCTGGATGAAGTTCGATATATAGTTTGGCAGACAAGCTGTACGAAGGATGACCCAAGCAGTGGGCGGTGGGATGTTTATGAGTGAACGAGTGTGTGTGTGTGTGCGGGTATACTCCTTAACGTCCCAGAGACAGAGGCATGTCTTGTATAGATTTGAAGATGGAAGACTATGCTCGGCGGGGACCTCTTGGAAGCGGACTAGGTCCGGGAGCTGTGAGAGCTGTCGAGGGGATACCCGCGGTTGTAATAAGGCCGCTGTCCAGCACGCCGCTCTTAGTGTGGGACAGAGGTAGAGGAATTAATACCGGAGGGGGGCCCAGTCCACGCGGAGAAAATGTCGAGGCAGCATCCGAATACAGGACAGGGACTGCACGGGCAGCCGCAATAGTTGATGGCGATGGCGGGTACCTGGTACCTGACAGAGATCGTTGGCTATAACGGCAGGCCCTCTTGGAGGGTGAAGGGTTCCTCGAGTAGAGGCAAGCCGTCAGCTATGGCCTTAGGGATAATAATATCGAGTTCCCCAGAGCATGGAACAGCTGAGCCACAGACCGTTTCTTCCAAGTCACTCACTCGTTCGTTCTGGGAGGGAGGAGGGTTGGCACGAGCGACTGGCCTATAGCGAAGAACCTGGACCTTAAAACTCTCGGCTGAATGGGTAATGCCGTGGTAGGAGGGTCATGGAGCCAACGGGGCCGCCTACCACCTACCACAACGTAGAAAAAAAAAAGGCAGGGTGAAAACGGAGGCGAAAACGGTCGAACTGCCAAGACTAGGTAGCGAGCAGCAGTCGAGGAGGCTGCCGCAGGCGCTGCTGTCGCCCGGCCTGGAGTTGCGAGGATGCACCCACTCATGCATGGAACTGAACAGGACAAGAGGTAGGCGAGGGGGGTGTTGAGCCAATGAGACTTGGGCATACATCCGATACCCATGGGGACGAGACACGCTCGTTGAACCGCAGGTCGCAGGCGGACGCTGGTGAAGCTACCCGCGGGGTTCCTCCAGGCCGCCTTTTGTTGTGGGAGACATTGACGGTGTCTGTCTTACTATGTGTAGTGCGGAAGAAGACGTAACCAACTGGGATACGCCGGCGTGGTGGAGACAAGCAAGCAGACTGCGCCAGGACACCGCAGCACGAGGCCGGGAGACACTTGCAGGGGAGGAGGAAATGGTACAGGTAGCATGGAATCTCGGCTGGAACAGCGTGTGTGGCTCACTGGCCCCCGTCTGGCACATTAGCTCTGTGTCCACGGAAGGGGGCATGGCCGTTGAAGAGCTTGCATGGCCTATCAGCCAATGGCAAGCCTTGGTCATAGACGTAGGGTGTGTGGCGCTTGCTCTCGGTCTGCGGGGAGAGCGGTAAACATCTGGAGGGGAGGGGAAGCGTGTCAGTCAGAGGCAAGGGGGGTGGATGCAGATCGGATCACCAGGCGACAGGGGCAGGCTCCGCAAACTTGATCGCAGTAGGAGAGGCGAGCTCCCAGCGAATTGGGGCAGCGCTTCCTCAAAGCGGGAATTCTGGGTTGTTGGCGGGAGCCAGACGATTTGTGATGGTCGGATGGGGGCCGGGGGGATATGGTTGGCAAGGGTTCACAGGAACGATGGGGGAAAGATCAGAGATGGGCAGATCTCTTTTCCTTGCCGAACACCTGATCCACGGGTGGTAACAAAACAAAAGAGTGCCAGGCATAGCAGGTCTCTCTCCCGTCTGTCTTGGGGTTTTCACCCAGCTCCGTAACCTCGCAGCGTACAGAGATTAGCCTGGGACGAAAGGAAAGAGGAAGAGGGATGGGTGGTGGAAGAAGGGGACAGCTGGGCCCACAATCGAGCAGCTTCTGAGTAGTGTGTTCATGGCCGTGTCCAGTTGGTGTCCCGGCGTCCAGTAAGAGAAGCGCTGGCCGGGACTGCGCCGTCCTGCGCTTGAGATGGCTGATGGCAGCCGTGTCCCAAGACGTCGATGGACTCAGCACGTAGACGGAGTCTGACGCGGGCGCGGCATTTGTCATGACTGCGGCGTGGCATCATTTCCCTACGTCTTCCCCGCGATAATCAATGCCGACAGTCGCAGCAATTCTGGGATTCCGGGGAACGACCGCTATGACATGCCAGAAACAAGATTGAACGGGGGACACTCGGAGCCAGTGGGAATCTGCCCGAACAAGCCGTAGGCTGATATGGTGTACGACCTTTGGAGCTTCAGCACACTGTAGTTCGTTGGGTCGGCGGGGTTTGGTACGACTGTATGCTGGAAAATACAGGAGGAGGAGGAGGAGAGGAGGTAAGCCTGAGTGCGGCAAGGTGTCGTGCAGCAGAGGGTTGCATTGAACAGGGCGACGATGCGAGAGCAGTGAGCAGGCTGGAACGGTGGCCCCTCAACCAGAGAAGCTTCTTTCACTGCCGCGCTCCTCGGCGTGGCCATATCCCACGCCAGATCCAGCGTCCGTGCATCGCGAGCGCGCTTTTTCTTTTTCTTCCTCCTTGCAGGGGTCACGGGTGTGTGGCGGCGGCCACACGCCCACGATTGCTCCGGCCGTTTCAACCGGGCTGGTGCGATGGTGTGTCGAATCTTGCGAGGTGGGCGAATGGGGCTGGTTTTCTGGCATAGTGTTGCGCAGTGCAGTGCTCCGAGATAGCACCCGTCCCAGCTGTTGGGCTCACAGTGGATATGCCATTTTGCCATATCGCCTGGCATCCTTCTAGTCGTCTTCCACGGCATGCAGGCGTGCGTGTGCGTCCTGCAGCCGGCCCATCTGCGCCATCTTCTTTTTTCTCTTTCGCTGATGGTGGTCAGTCGAAGCTGGGGCGGCCGGGAAGCCTCTGACGACGGCACATCACCTACCTACCACATTGGCACATGCGACGCGAGTGCAAGTGCGCCTTGTCGAGAGAAGCATACGAGAGAACGCGGGCCGGCAACGAAAGCGGAAAGCGCCTACACTAACATCTAGAAGTTGGCAGTCTGGCCGAGCAAGAAGCCGTGCGTGAGGTGCAAGGTACCGAGAACAAGGTGCAGGGAAACAAATGCATCAAGCCGAGGTCGGCGCAATTACACACGACAAAGGTCGACACTTGCATCTCAGCTGGCGAGATGATGGATCTGACGGCTGCCAGAGATACATTCAAGGATGGGCCAAAGTCTGCTTGAGGTTGCAACTTGCGTTGCTTGCGCCTGCCGCGGCCCCAGATTTGTCACCGGCACTGTCTAGCGCGTCATGTTTCTCCATAGCGAACTGCAACTGCCGTCAGAAGGGACTCGCTGGGTGCTGGGGACAAGGAGCGCGGAGCTCTCGACGAGCAAGTGGTCGCCCAAATAGGAAGGTGGGCCAAACCCTCAGAGAGCCTTCTGTGGTTGACCAGTCAGCTCGCGCCAGTCAGTTTGGAGGGCAAGCAGTCCAACCCGGCACACACACTGCTTCTCCTTTCCGATTTGGCCGAGTGTAGGGCAGGCCCCAGGTCTCCCCTGCCTGATCGAAACTGGTCAGGTACAGCCGTCGCCTGCCTGGATGCGCGATGTGTTTCAACGCTGTGCGAATTTCACTCTATCCATGGGCCAGCTGGAAGGTAAGGATTTGTTAGTTCTACGTCAATATATCGTTTCACGCCCGAATATTGAGTTTATTTAGCAAATGCCATGCCATGACAGGTTTGGTCACGCAGCACGTTACTACTTTGCTACTACCTTCAGGGTTGACTGCAATTTGCAATTTGCGTAGGGTTGAGGTGGATGCCCGTCAACGGAAGGCGGAGGGCAATCCGTCAGATTAAAGACTAGACGGCGTTAGGGATGGGAGTTTTTGCGTGCATCGCTCTGCGTCGTGGCACTCATGAGAGGCGCGCTTCAATCTTTCTCAAGACTCCCAGAGCAACATCGAAAGCCATCCGAAGTGGGTAAAGTAGGAACGCTTGCTCCTTGGCCTCCAACACGCCTGATCCGTCGTCAAGCTGACATCTGGTGCACTCGAGCATACCTCCGTCAGGATGCATCTCATCTCTTTGGGACGGGGCGCCGGCAGTAAAACCACCGAAGGGGGGGCAGAGCGCGCACTACTGCGTAGACCTGGGCGTCAGCACGGAGGTGAGATGGGCGAACCGAGATCTGGCAGCTGAGTCAATAGCGGACCAATCCGATGCGGGCTTAGCAGAATGCGACGGTAACCGGCAGCCGAGCGGCGCGATGCCTTGCTGGGGAAGAGGCTCTCGAGATCCGGCCTTGCCCCGGAGCCAATGTTGGGTGACCGTTGCTTGCTGGGGCCCTGGGACCAGGGGCGGGTGCCGGTTTTCGGCCCGCCACCTGTGCGCTCAACCAGTCGACGTTGTCTCCAGGTTCTTGAGTAGTCTGATGTTTTGAACGAACACATCTGCGAACCAGGAATTAAAGGAAATCGGCGACAAAGGCAGGGAGATCAGTGCTGTGCCGATGCGACGCCGCTGCAGGGGATGCAATTGACGCAATGGATGACCATGGAAGGTGATTGTCTCTGGGCGTGCACGCCTCAACTCGACAGGCCCACAGGCCGCTAGGAATTCCCGTCCGGCAGTGGAGCGAGGATCGAGGATCGAGGTTGGCGTGCCTTGCAGGCCCCCCTCCCCATCACTCCACCATCCGACCCAGTCAGATCCAAGCTCCCGTTCCTGGGCAAGTTGCTCGTGCATTGATTGCGCTCTACTGCGTACTGCTGCTGAGGTGTTCGCTGCACCACCCCGCTCTGCTCGCCTGAGGCCGCTGCTCTCGTTCGCCTCGAACAGCCGCGCTCCTGGATAGATTCTATCTTTAGAGAGCGAGCCGCCCGCAAACAAACGCGGATCGAGATACCGCTCTGCACGACAAGAAGACTTCAAGAATAGGAATTCGTGCTGGGCAGAGTCGTGTTCTCGTCGCGGCTGCTATTTTCAATGCGTGGGGGAGCCTTGACTGGTTTCGGTCGTCATTTCAAAGCATTGTCCATGTCTCAGGTTCAGAAACACGCGAGCGGGAAGACGAGCCGTTCGTATCGGTCCCGACGGCCGTGGCCCGCTGCCCAAGGGATGGGATTGGATCACAGACACAGAGCACCGAGCCTGGAACTGGAACTGGAACTGCAAACCGAACTGCGACTGGAACAATGGAAACGGGAAACGGTACACGCACGTGTTGTTTTAGTGAGGCCAGGCCGCGACAACAGAATGCACGCACTGTCCTTCCCCATCTGGGCTGCTGCACACCGAACCGGCACCCGAGTCGATGGGCAGCAACGCTGAAGGACCTCGGGACCCGGGGTGCTTCGCCGGGAGGCTGGTTACGCCGTTGGGGGAGTATAAGGCTGGCTGGCACCTGAGCGAAGCCTGAGACGGATGGCGTCTGGCCAGCGACCTACTTCGTCCTTGATTTTGATTTCCCGTCGGCATTTCCCAGACGGGAGCAGCGAGAGAGATGCCATTCTCGCGGCTTTGTTTTCTGCCATGGCCGCCTATTGCTTATTTCCTGACTTTGCACAACCTTTAGTTGTTATTTTATCCTTTAGCCCTCGCGTCCGTCGAGGCGAGACGTCGGTCAGTTAGCCGCAACCCAGCCCGCCGCCCCAACTTGCCGCGCATGACAAACCTCGCCAGGGGCTCGCACCGTTTGCACCGCTGATGACCGGCCGCACACCCTCACCAAAAGTTCCCACAGGTGGACAAATTCTGCCAACAGTCGCCGAACTCATCGCAAAAGCGGCGCGCCGTCGTCAGCACCATCCCGCCAAGCCCTCACGACTGTTTGGGACTGACTGGGATTGAGCAGTGTCGCACAAGTACTCGTGGTGCTAGAGACGAAAGAGGGGAACGGGGGACGAGTCACGTCGCCGTGCCCTCACGCGTGCCTGCATCTGTGGACCGTGGCGACAAGCTTGTACGAACTTGCGAGATTCCAGGAACCCTGGCGACGGAGCCTCTTATTGAAGGTGCAGCAATCCGCAATATTGTCCAATAGCTTTGGCTCCCAGCCCTCTCCATACTCGACAGCCGCCTCCCGAGAGCCCAGCACGAGGGAAGGCGAGCGGCTCCAGATTCGCTCTAATTCAGATCTCATCAATCCAATATTGGTTGCCGCAGTACTGGGAAGAGAATCAGAATGGGAAGCTTCAGAGGGGGCCGACAAGCCACATTCTTCCCCAGAGCGATCCCGGAAACCATCGACTGTTTGGATTCAGCCGACAAGGCCCTTAGCCCAGTTGTCCTCGCCGCCGGGCGAAAAGAGGCAAAAGCGAGCGCAAGGCATGTTTCCACTATACCAACTACACCATCGCAAAGACGGGATGGTTTTCTCCTTCATATTTTCGTTGTTTCTTCGGTCTCGCTCGTTGTCACTGATGACCGATGCCGCATTCCCTCGCCCGGATGATCAACCTTTCGCACATGGCAAACGGATTGTCGCTTCTCATTTTCCTTTTACCGCATTTTCCCACTGGTGAGAGCTTCATGCAGACGGGTCGATGAAAAGGGAAGTTCCTGTCATCGACGACTCAGAGGGCCAGAGCCCAGCTTCTCCGACACGTTTGGCACGCGGCTTGTGTGATACGGAGATGGCGTCCGTACCAGTCCCCATTTGCCTGTGAAACCGGCCGAAGTAGGGTGACTCAGTCCACGGCCGTCGGTCAGCTTCTGACGATGGCATGGCGACCCATCAATCTGGCCGCACTATCAGCTTGCGGGCTGATTTCAGGCCGTGCCGTGATAACACAGTACCTCGCCGCGTCTTGGGCCGATGCTGGCCAACCAAATCGGAGCGGTGTTTTGGATGCGCGACTGGAGGCTGGGCTGTTGGACGCGACGTTCGTCTCAGGCAGGCCGAATTCTGAGCATGGCTCTAGAGTACAAGGCTCGACATGAGCGGTCGACCCAGCCATTCACGTCGCCACGGCTAAAGAGAACTGGCCACTGGCCGTCGTTGACTTCTCGGGATCAATATAGGCCGGCGTATTTTCAAGTACATGATTAAACCGAGGTGCACCGGTTCTCAAGAGGCTGTCCTCGCCAGCATGCTGCCCGCACCGACGCACCAGGCATCATATTAATATCAACCCGTGCCGACTGCATGGCGCGAGAGCTCCAGTTTGGGCAAACTCGACGCGTCGATTCGCCAGTCAGGCCAGAGACGGTCAGGCGGCATCACTGCAGCACACTAACATCTGAACCTTCACACCTTCAACCCGAGGTCCAGAAGCAGAAGACGGCGGCGCGTCGTCGCTCGCGCAGCGTACACAACGTGGACCTGCCTTTCGGGGCATGGTCGCTTGGCTTCGGCATCACGTCTGACGGTCCAGCCCGTCGGACGGAAATGACAAAGGGGGGGCGGCATGCTTGAGGGCGGCGAGGCCGTCAATCCCGTATACCTTTGACTCTCTCTGGGCAATACGTTGAACGTTCTCGCCATAAGGTCCACCAGCACACATGACCGATACTCTTATAGACATAGCCCGCTTCTCCAGCATCTCATCTGCATGAATGACGGCCGTCTCCTTTTGCATGCCAGGGTGCGGGCGCCACAGCAGCGCGTTCCTAAATTCCGCCACATCGAGCTGTTTAGCCGTCTCTCTTGTCTCCCCTCGAGCCTCTTCTTAGGTTACCTACTACAGATGGCGGGTGCCATCAATTGCTCTACGTTCCGGGGCCTGAAAACCGATGCCGATAGGGAACTCATACGCATATTCGAGGATGGGAGAAGCTGGCTGGCCTGGCCGACGAGCTCCAAGTCTAGTAGCTAATGGCTCCACAGTCAGGACCTGAGACCCAAACCTCTCAGGTCTGAGATGGAGCGTGTTAGCCATCATTGCCGACGTGGACACACGCCACTGCCACTCATACGCCGTCGAGCTGATATCCATCTGACTCGGATGTCTCGCTCTCGTTTTGGTGACTCCTTGTCTGGACTTGAATCGGCAGGGCAAATCAAGTGGCATACCAAGGCAGGAGTTGCAAAAGCAGCGATCTCCCACACAATCACCAGATCCATTTCCTGCAACTGTCGGATTTCATGGTGAAAACACTGATGGCGTTTCAAGCCACAGTCAACCAACCTGTTGGACTTGCGCGTGTCGCTATTCTTAGCGTTTCCCAGCGGCATCTCCTATTGGCCCTCTCGAGCAGCAGCTGACGGAGAGAATGCGGCGGGTAAATGAGAATCAGGACGAAGGTTTTTTCTCCTTCCCTCGCCCCGTCCCTGTGACGGATGCATGCTACTCGCAAGCCGAGCGAGACAAGCGTCTCCGGCTTCTGCCCCCGGATCTATCTGCCTCTGCTATGCGGTTCCCGCCCTCCACACACGTCACGCACGAGCTTCCACTTGCTCGCCGTTTTTGCTCTGGCGGCCTCTCCCCTCACGATATGTGGTGCAAACTCTAGCTCGCTCTCTTTGGTTGAGCTACGGCGGCACAGAACGGACCTATGGGGAGGCAAGGTTCCTGAGCAGTTACGGGCTCATGCCGTCCTGCGTCTTCCCTTTGCATAGCATGGCAGCTCGCGCAGGAACAAGGTGCCATGACTTGCCATATTTGGCATGCTCGATGAGCCGGGTTGCTTCCGCAGCGCGGGAGACCCTCTCTTCCCCTCTCCACACAAGCATGCAGGTCGTCATTTTTTTCTCCCCGATCCGCCGCGCGCCTGTCTCCGCTTCGATATCAAGTCAAGAAGCAGGCAAGCATTGCTTGAATGTCCCTCCCCACCTCCCGCTTCAGGAAACAAGCTCTTCGTTCCGTTAGCGGCATCTCTCATGGCCGCGGGCGTCTGTTCCGAGATCACGACGGTTGATCCTCACCGTCTTGCCACCCACTGCTTGTTCTCGCCCTCTTGTACCGCAACCTTGCTCTTGGCTTTTGGTCTGCGACGACCTAGTTTCCCGTTATACCCCATATAGCACGGGTGTGAGGTCTGACACCACCTTGCACGCGCATTCCTCCTCTTCTCTCTCAACCCTCCCCAATGCCCTCTCTCCTCTGTCCCGGAGGATGGAAGTTACCACAGCGTGGTGGACAGTAGCTGCTCCCTCGAGAGTCTCTGTCTGGTACGTTACACGGGCTGTATGGAAGGATACCTTTTCTACTCGCTGTCTCCCGGTCGTGCAGCTCAGGTATAATAAGACCGCAAGCTAAGCTGGGGGGGTCAACCGTCGAGGCTCCTGCAGTGTTAATGAAGGATATATTGACCGGTTCGTGCTTGAAGTGCGTCAAATATGGTGGGCTGGGTTTGGTCTGGTGGTTCCTGAGCAAGCCTGTCTGCTGCAAGAGTGTTTCTTTCTGACCCCGCCCTCCCCCCTTGGTTCGGCCCCGCGAAAGCTGTATACGCTATACCCCCTTGTGCCTTCCCGGCCTGGTCCCTGTCCGGGTTCTTCTACCCGCCTTCCATTTGCATTGATTTCCTTTCCCTCCGTCTGGCTGGTGGCTCAAAGCTTGGGTTGGTGGCGGGTGGATATCGCCGCTTACCCTCCACCGTCGAGGAGGAGGATGAGTGGGAGGAAGGGGGCTGGAGACCTCGCTTGCTTCGCTTGGCTCGGTTGGTTTTTTTCACTTCGGGAGCCGGTCGTACAATGCAGATGTTTCTAAGTCGGTCAGGTGCTGATATTCCTTGCACTGTCATTCCATGTACCTGATTTTTCGAAGAAAAGGAAGGTGCTTCTTCCTCCCTCGGGAAGAGATGACGCACAGGAATCGGTGATCCGGCGGGAAAACAGCCGAATACACGGCAAGAACTCACTCGATGTTGACTCAGGGCACAGCGATGCTGAACTGGTCAAACCAGGAGGTGGCTTCTGATGGGCCAGACATGGGGACGGGTGCGGGGGGAAGAACGCGTGAGCTGCTTCTTCTTTTCCGTTTTTGGTTTCGACCTTTGTCAGTTAGTCAGCCCATTCGAGCCAGCGTTGCCTGTGGAGGAGACTGGAACACATGCAGAGGAAGGAGTTCTCTTTCTGTCGATGTGGCCCATCTGCAAACTACTCCGCCCGGGACTGTCCATTTCCCGCCGTTCTTCACCTTCATGACATGCCGTTCAATGCCACGGCATGCTATGCGTCTGACTGGACTTCTGGTATCTCGCTGATGTGGTAGGCAGCCTCTCCTTCATCATCGGCCCCCTATCTCTACAATGGACGATCCTTCCTTTCTGCTGCGATATCTAACAATGTACCTCAGGCTCTACATTTGTATCGTGGACTCTGCACTCTGCATCCCGTATTCCATCCAGGCAGCCCGCCCCACCCGGCCTCATCCCGTGTCTTATACACCCGCTCGTTTTGCTTCCCCACGGGGTTTGGCTGGAACGCCCGAGGGCAAGCCGGGTGGGACAGAACGGATTTTGAGGAGCAGGGAGCTTGCATTGTGGTGGGACTGATAAGCGGTGAGAGTGGCCGTGAAGCAGACATTGGACTTTGAAGGGATTTCCTCGTGTTGATAGCGTGGTTGTCTGTATACCTCACCTGAGCCAGCCGTTCTTGTAGTATTTTCTTCATTTTTATTTCGGCGAATTTGGTGATAACTCAGTTCGACAAACCAGCAGCGAAGACAGATTGGTAGGTACATACCTAGGCAAGGTAGAATTCCAGATACCGCACATCTGAATGACTAGCTCAAGCCCGGTACCCGCCAATCGAAGTCGGCTAGGTACCTAAGGTAGGTACGTCAGCCAACACTCCCATATTATCAAGTTCAACGCTCTAGAAGGCAGGTTGTGACGCTACCTGAATACGTATATGTAATGTACCTAGGCAGTGAAATAGACAAGAACCTCACTCATCAATCCTTCAGTACAAGAGCACGCGGCAGGGAGAGGAAAGACAAAAGCGGAGGTATCTCTGCGGCGAGGGCATTGGAGTGATCACATGATGGGGATTTCGGGATGAATCTTGTCACTGCACGGCAGTCGATGAGCCTGCGGCGTAGTTGTCATTCACGATACAGAGTTCTTTGAGTTATGGGATTCCCGAGGTGCGAGTATAGTTGCTCGGGAAGCATTGTCATGCTCCTGGGGTAACGCCCCGTTGAAATTAGACAGTACCCAGCCTTTTCCCCCCTTCTCATGGCTCTCAAATGGCACGCCCCTCATTTGCTACGATTGTCTCAATCCTTGGTATCTCTTGCAGATCCAGACCTATCCAGGTACACCAGCTAACGGATGATACACAAACAATGGTCTATCTCAACACACCTGCCCAATAAACACAGGTCACATCAGACCTAATAGTCATAGAATCCTTTCCCACTCTTCTTCCCCAACCAGCCCGCATCCACCATGTTGCGAAGCAACACACTTGGGCGGTACTTGGAGTCGCCAGTCTCGGTGTGTAGCACCTTCATGATGGCTAAGCAAGTGTCAAGACCGATAAAGTCCGCCAGCTGTAGAGGGCCCATGGGTACATTGGTGCCGTTCTTCATAATAGAGTCAATAGAATCCCGATCACCAACACCAGTCTCGAGGCAAATGGTGGCCTCGTTAATGTAGGGCATGAGAATGCGGTTTGCCAAGAAACCTGGTGAGTCGGCCGAGACTGACGGAATCTTGCCCATGCGCTTGCAGAAGGCGACAGCAGTCTCGAGCGTCTCCTTGCTGGTCTGCAGGCCGCTGATGATCTCGACACCTTTCTGAACGGGAACGGGGTTCATGAAATGAGTTGATACAACCCGGGAGCTGTTTGTGGTGTCGTTGGGGTCCTGAGTAGTGGATGCGGCGATGCGGGTGATGGAAATGGATGACGTGTTGGTGGCTAGGATGGCGTGCTTGGGACAGATCTCGGCAAGCTGCGAAAAGATCTTGAACTTGAGATCTGGGATCTCGGGGACGGCCTCAATGACGAAGTCAACATCCGCAAGATTGTCGAGCGTAGTCGAGGGGATAAGGAGGGCGCGGGCAGCATCGGCTTGTTCCTGCGATATGCGTTGTTTGGAGACATCCTTGGCTAGGAGTTTCTCTGTAGACAGTTTAGAGATGTGTGCCAACAGAGTCGAGAGATGGCGCACCAGCAAACGCTATTCCCTTTTCCAAGGACTTTTGCGATGAGTCGATCAGCGTCACTGGCACCTGGGCCCTCTGAGCGGCAACCAATGCAATACCGAGACCCTGTTCATGTTAGCAAAATACTTGTATTTGTTTCGTTTTGCTATTTTTCGTGCGAGCACTTACCATCTGGCCGGCTCCGACGACGCCCAACTTCTTGACATCAGCAGCCTCCCTCGAAATCGTTGTGCTGAACCGCCGCATTTGGCTGCGAAGCCCTGGGGCGCACCTAAGTGAAGAGACGGAAGCCATTCTAATTGACACTGGGAACACAACCAATTGATCATTCCTGAACCTCAAGACCATTAAAACGAGAACTTCTCTTTGAACTGAAGCCGATCTGCGTCGGTTAACCTCGGGACATTGCCCCGCTAGTGCTTTCACCCCTGCGCTCGTCGCTACAATCGCGGCAAGTGGGGCCTGTAGTTAGTGACCTATGCATGTGAAGCGCGACGCGACAAAAACGCGTCCTCGCGCCAAGTAAATTTAATTGTTGTAACTGCGTACGAGTTGGAAACCACCAAGTCAACAATTGCTCCTAGGTCTGCAAGTTCACATGTTGACATTGCATTTGCTTCTGTGAGCCGCCCACCATGGAGGCTGCTGAAGTCAATAGTGATGTTGTCCACCCGGAAGTGCGGGCATACATCAACAGTCTGGTGTCTGCGGTTAGAAATTTCCATTCGTCATTCTCCGTTCTTTACTGATGTTGTTTTCCCCCAGCTTGGTGGCCTTGATGTGGACGGCGACGAGGTCTACAAGCTCGGAGATGACGCTCTCGAATGTTTACGCGACTTGAAGCGCTGGATCCGCTTCTACGATGAGAAGACAAATCGAATGGACGTTGCGCGATGCCTCGCCGAAGCCAACCTCGTCGGGAACGACCTCTTACAGATCCTTGCGACATGGCCCCCGAGTGCTGCCGATAACAAGTACAAGTTCAGGATTGCTCTTGCGTGTTTCGAGCTCATGGTACCCCTAACCTGGCCCATTGAGAAAGATCGCGAGACAATGACGGTCAACCATTATCGCCACATGCCCGTCCTGCAGCTGGCACAAGTCGGATACAAGCGCGCCATTCTCAACTTCGACGCCGCCCCTATTCTCAACACGGCTGTGAGGGTTGCCTTGCCATCCATGGCCGTTCCCATCGGCGACCGTTCACCCCGGGACCAGGGCATAATCAAGCTTATTCTTTTCTTCTTGCGAAATATTGCCATGATTTCTCCACCGCCCGGCCTCAAATACGAAGGCGACGAGACACAGATTTCTCGCTCAACATTAATAGACGTCTTCTCCTACCAAGACATATTCCTCACCCTCCTGACCATCGCATCCAATATGGGTGACGATTTCCGCACCGAGGACGTCATCGTTATGGAGACCATTTTCCACATTGTTAAGAGGGCAGAGTCGGGGAAGCTGTTCGTGACGGAAAAGGAGGTCAACAAGGCAAAGACCAATGAGCTTGTTGCGGCCATTAGCAAAGAAGAAGCCATGAAGCGGTCATACAACAAGAATGCACCAACCCGACACAGCCGATTTGGCACAATGATCTGGGTGAAGCGTGAGAGTGGGAAGCTGTCGACTATTACCGGCCAGGACGCTCTGCTCGATGCTGCTGCTCGCGAGCGCAAGATGGACACGAGCAAGACGTTCAGACGACCAAGGCGCGCCAGGAAAGAAGAGATGGAACCCGAGAACCTCGGCCCGCCTGTCTCGCTGGACGAGCGCGCGCGCCGACAGTTGGCATCTTTTGTTTCCGAGTTTCTTGACTCCGGGTTCAACCCCCTTTTTGGCCACCTCAGAAAGACGGTTGATCGGGAAGCACCACACCTTCTAGATCACCACCGCAGCCAGTTTTTCTACCTAGTAGCCTGGTTTCTAGAAGCCGAGCGAAATCGCAAGAAGGCTAGACAAGGGGCCAAACCCCAACCCGACGATGACGTCGGGAGCTTCAACCTCGTCGCAGAAGTCCTCAACCAGGATATGTTCATAACCCTGAACCGTTTTCTGGAGCGTGCATACTCAGACAAGGAGTGGCACCTCCTTTCAGCTGTCATGCGGTGTCTGACACAAATCTTGCTCACCGTCCAGGAAATGTCGGACTCGGGTAACGAAGACGATGAAGACATTGCTGATAATATGCTCAGTCGCCTCTTCTACGAGGAGACGACTCACGATGCCGTGGCGAATATCATCCGCAATTACAAGGACCAAGGTTTTGAGTATCTCGACGCTTGTACCGAACTCACTCATACCTATCTCCGAATCCTCGAGGCGTACTCGAAGCAAAATGTCGACCTACAGGTGCGCTCAAAGAAGAGGGCACGGCGGAAGAAGAAAGCCAAAGCAGCGGCAGATGGCGAGGACCAAGTTCAAGACGGCGCTGATGACGACTCAGCTGACGATGAGCGAAGCGCCGAGAAGACGATTCAGGAAAGAAAGTTTGACTTTAAGCGCTTCGCAAATAGATTCGCTGGGCAGGGTGTCGTTGACACATTCGCCATATTCACCAGATTCTACCGGGATCTCGACGACTCGCAGCTGAAGCGGGCGCACAGGTATTTTTACAGGGTAGCGTTCAAACAGGACATGGGCGTCATGCTCTTCCGACTTGATATTATCCACCTCTTCTACAACATGATCAAGGGTCCGGAATCGCTGGACAAGCAATCTTCCATGTACAAGGAATGGGAAGAACTCGCCAAGCAGATCATCAGGAAATGTGTACGCAAGCTGGAGGAGAGACCCGCTCTGTTTGTTGAGCTTTTATTTTCCAAGATCAACAGCACCGCTCTCTATCTGGAATATGGTTACGAGAAGCAAACCATCTCCACCAGCCCCAGGCCGGGGGCTGAGCTCGAGTTTAAGCGCGAGGTGGACCGCGAGCAGCAGATTGCTATCGTGGTTGGCGCTCTCCTTGACAAGGGGCAAGGTGATCACCTGGAATGGATCAAGAAGCAGCTATCAGAAGCAGTAACTGAGCGGCGTGCATGGGAGAGCGCCGAGAAGGCTCTGCTCGAGGCTGGGAGACCAGCCGGCGAGGGTGCCATGGACATTTCTGAAGAGCCTGCATTGAGGCCCACGCCTTATACCAGTAAGTTCTTCGGCTCCCGAATCGCGACCAGGACTGACTGCGTGAAGCTATACACTCGGACGAGGCTGGCCGTACTGCTATGTTCAAGAACTCTCATCTCCGTCTGCTGATGAAACTGGTTGGCATGGAACTACTCGCCCCTACTCTAGATGAGACACCAGACTCGAGCTGGATCTTGCCTGGGACTCTCAGCTCAGAGGCCCTCCAAGAGTCACTCGACCTGATCAAAAAGGCTGAGTTCAGCCCCCCAATATTCGAAGATGGCTCACTGGCCGAGGATCAACTCCACCGCAAGTCAGCTGCTCGCAAACGCGCTGCCTACGATGATGATGACCTTGATGGTCTGCTTGACGATGACGGAGATGATATTCTTTTCCCTGCAGGCGGGCCTACCGCCCGCAAGTCGACCGCAGAGGATGCACCACGGCCCAAGAAGCGGCTCCGCCGTCGCCGTGCTGGCAGCCAGGAACCTGAGCCGCTCACGGATGAGCAGCTCGACGAGCGTGCACGGGCGCGGCGCAAACGCGAGCTCGAAAAGGCCCGCAAGATCAAGAGCAGCGTTTATGTCGACCCCGCAGATGACGAAACCGACGATGAGGCCCGCGAACTTGGGCGACAAAATACCAAGGATCGACCTGTAGCCGGGTCAATATGGGATTCGATTCTTGGGCTCAGCAAGGACGAGGACGGTTTCTCTCAAACTCGGGAGAAGGAGGCACCGGCCAAGAAGACACAGAAGACGAGGAGCGCCAACATCCTGTCGGACAGCAGCGAGGAAGAGGAGGTTCAAGAGATGCTAACGAAACGACCTTCGCCCAAGCGGAAGCGGCAGCCAAGAAAGAAGCCTGTCGTGGATAGCGACGAGGAGATGGCCTCGAATCGGTCCAGCGTGGCTGCTGACGAGCGTACCAGGTCAGATGTTGATACGCCCTTGTCGTCTAGCCCTGGGCATGTTGGTGGCGGGGACAAGGGCCTGGAGGAAGACGATGAAGATATTGTTGCGCCAAGAGCAAGAGCCCGTACCAAGGGAGGATTTGTTGTTGACAGTAGTGATGAAGAGTGATATCTGTATCGGTGCAGCATGGCGCGGCGTTTGGCTTTGGCGGATTCATGATATAATGAACAGGGTCATCGGGTGTTTGGATGAGTAAGGTATGTTGGGCGGGATGGTGAATTTACCACATGGATCTTGTCTCTTGTCTGGTCACTGCGAATGAGACTGCTATCTGGATCACACCTGCCTCGATCATTACGTGGATATGACTCCTCACGATACGGTTTAATACGCCCGACCTTTTCAGAGGTTGAATAGGACTATTTTAAGAGGGTCTCTCGCTAAAATCTTCACCGTTACTGTGGAGAAATCGTTTCGACCGATAGTCTCGGTTTGGGTAGCAACTGTTTTCTCTTCTTTGAATGACAGTCGCTGACTGATTCAGCAATCACAATGGAGCAAGATTGAAACCTACCTCTCTCCAGCCTATTCCTCCAATGCAAATCGCATAACAAAGAGCTCTCCTCAATGACAGGGCATGTTCCAAAGCCGCCTGAGGCACCTGACTAGTAGCTGTCACGGACCCCCCTCCCCCCTCTCTATCTCACTCCTCCTATTTTCCAAAATTCCAAGTCCAGTCTCACCCGGCACCTCAACCACGGCTTTCCCGTCCACCCACAATTCCTCGAGTGGATGGTTAAATTTCCCAGTTGTACCTCCCCCTTCCTCGCAGTCGTTCGTTCCATCATTCGTCATAATTACAGTTACCACAGATCCGTTCAACAATTCAAGAAGGGCGTGTGGCTCAGTTGGTAGAGCGTTCGCTTAGCATTACTCAGTATGCGAAAGGTCCTGGGTTCGATTCCCAGCTCGTCCACTTTTTTCCCCACCCCGGCTCTTTTTTTTGGGGGGCGGGCGGGGGGGGGGGGTGTTTGTTTTCCTTCCATTCTTATCGGGAGCGCTGGGTCACACACTCCCAGATACTCTTTCACTCGATTTTTTCCCCCTTGAGTAGATGTTCTTGTTGTGTGCTGAAAGTGGAATGTGGCCTAGACATGCCTTTTCGGCCGCGTTTGGTTCTACGAAATAGGTATTTGTGGTGTCCTGGTCTGGGCAGTGAAGTCTCCGTGCAAGGAGTCCTGTTGAGGAACACAAAGACTGCACCGGAAAACCAAATATATTTACATATTAGAGGCAAAGTGTCATCAACGGGCAGCAATAGAGGTCAAGGTAAAACCTTAACTTGCGAGAGCCAGCACCCTCAAAGAGAAAGCCGGTTTGCTGGGAAGACGGGACAATACTAATGGCAACACACCCTTGGACATGCGCGAACGTAGCACATCTTGGCCACATGCATTGTATTCTTAATGTAATTAAGGCTCTAGGAAACCATCTAATAACCGAACGCCAGTGTTCCCAATGACAAACTCCCACTCCAGCCTTGCTTGCATTATAGATGTCGTGGTTTCGCTGTCACATTCGTAGCCCACCACCTAACTCCCACTGCCGCGGAAGCGGCTCCTGCCTCACGGTAGCGGCAGCAACAACACGATATGATAAGCTTGAACCGTCCATCCTTGTGACAGTAAATTGTGCGAGGGCACCCACTCTGAGATAGTCCCTTTCCATGTTGTTGGTAGACCGAAATGCCGGTTGGATCTGTGATTATTCCGGCCACACCAATATCCGGTTTGGTGGCCGGAAACACGCGTCTAGGTAGCCATGCCTGGCGTGGAAGCGAAGCATCACATCAAAAATTGTCCTAAGCTGCCACCTCGGGAGAAACGATTTTTGTTCGTTCAGAAACGCGTCTGCAAATACGCCAGAGTCGGACTGAACTCGACGCCACGCACCCCGCCCGTTTTTGCCCGTGACAGCAGCTGCTGTTCGTCAAGTTCATCGTCTCGTTCGCTAATTCTTCCCGTTCTTGGGTTTCAAAGGTCGCTTTTTGCTCTCCGATTTCGCGTTCTTCTCCGCTCTTTTGTCTTTTCTCTGCTGCTTCTCGTCCGCTTGAGCTATTTTTTTGGAATCTTTCGCATGCGGAATCGAGAGTTGCCTTCGCGGCGGCGGCTTCCTTCGCGTCAATATTAGTAAGGCTGTTTGCACTCAGTGTCTGCAAATGTGGGAGTTTTGTAGTACTTTTCGTCGTGGGCGCCGGAAGCCGGCAATTGATATGTACTGGAGCTGTTGCCCATGATTGTACCAAACAAAACCGATGCAACTCGCAAAGAAAAATGTGCAGACAATGGTGATATTGCCCTGTTTTGTGGCGCTGGCTGTGTAACTAAGGAGAGACAACAGGCAGAAAACCACACTTGTGTTCAGAATCCAAGGGCAAGAAACCCTGAACGAGATAAGCAAACATCGGCCCTGGTCTTCTGCCCCCTGTGTTGCCACGATTGCCCCCGCATCCAAAACATCCAGCTCACAGTCCACTCCCATGGTTGCTTTGGACCCAATCAACCCAAGAGATACAGAGGGACAACAGAATGACCGCCCATATTCTCTCTGAAAGCAACTCCACGAAATGCGAAACCCGCCGGGCTCAATGCCTGGAGTTGATGAGCCGCTGACCCCTGTCCAGCATCCTCCCAGGTTTTGACAGTTGGCTCGCAGTAGCGCTGAGACTTCTCAACTGCAGTGATGGGACTCCCAGGAGAGCCAGGGAAAAAATCGCACCCAACAAGCTGAAACGCCTATCGCAGTCTCAGAAGGATGCGAAGGCCATTTGCATTCATATAGGATGTCGAATGTCAACATGTCCGGATGCTGGTCATATCTCTCGATGTGTCCAACGACCAACTTGCCCGCTTGGATCATGTACCGTATCCGCAGCCTCACGCCGCAGCATCCCGCTCATTACCCCAGCCTCGACGCAAGGCAAGATGGCAGGGTGGGTGCACCTTCCGCCGGGGATTCGTATGTCGCCAGGATCCGAATATTGCGAAGCGTCCCGCGTAGGGACACGGCCACACCGGGAACGCGTCGCGATATCGCTGGAGAAAAGGCTCGCGCTTCTTCTCTAGTCGCCACTCAGCTGAATATTTCCTGTCTGGAGAAGAGGTCCATAACCATATGTACTGGGATCTGCCCATGAGTTATAGTGAACTCGATCCGATCTACCCCGGAAATGGTCCAGACCCAAAATCTGGCCCCCACACCCGAAAGGGGCTAAGTGGGCCCGAGACAGGGTCACCCCAGAAAGCATGTCACCCCCACGATCAAAATTCCGGGGAACCCAATGACTGGCTTGCATGATGAGGAGAGAGTTCCCAGGAATGGGCGAGTCTCCAGCGGTAAACGCGTGGGCCGTGAGTGTTTGGTCTGCTAGCATTCAGCGAGATGATGGGCCATTCGGAGAGGAAGTTGGACTAGCTGCGCACGAATCCGGCTTCGTGCATGTAAAAACGTAGCAATCAACACCGACAGGTGCAGTTTCACGCACACCGAGCCGGAAATCTTGCTGTAGCGCCAATTGAGAAGTGCGGGGGGCACCACACGAGTGAGGTGATGAGAGGTGATGAGAGGTGATGGGACGCGAAAAAGGTAGTTGACGCTGGTGATGACAGCCGGTTTGGGGGCGGGGGGGGGGGGGGGTCCGGCT